>Ga0315906_10006458_pt1 | contig 14484 bp, 15 predicted proteins | sample LakEriMetagenome_4_FD_203526 | JGI IMG/M metagenome (GOLD analysis project Ga0315906, IMG submission 203526) | Freshwater fungal communities from buoy surface, Lake Erie, Ohio, United States - Buoy 2 MA122 | ecosystem: Environmental > Aquatic > Freshwater > Lake > Lake biofilm | place: USA...
TCAACACGAATTAACAGGAATAAGACCAGGCGGATGTTCGGGGTGTAACATCGAAGTATTGATGAATATGATTAGGTGGGTTAATAAGTACGAATCAGACAAGGCAGTACAAGAAGTTAAAAAGATAGGAAGACCTAAACGCAATGGATAAAATAGTATATTCTCATAGCGGTGGACATGGTGATATGATTTATTCTTTGGCTGTTTGTAAAAGGATAGGACCAGGACTTTATAAAACTAACTTTGATGATCAGTATTATCATAATATCAAACCATTGCTTGATGAACAACCATATATTATTGAAGTCCTACCTAAATCTTCACTTGAACCAATCACACATAATCTTGATGATTTTCGCAATATGCAAGGACTTGGCGAAGTATCACTACTTAAAAACCATTTAAGAGCATTTAATTTGAGTGAAGATAATTGGAATGATAATTGGCTAACGATAACACCTAAAAGATTAATTGAGGGCGAATATGCACTTGTAAATGTAACACCACGTTATCCTGCAATAGGTTTTGATTGGCAGGCTGAAATAGACTACTTAAAATCAAAGTACAAACAAGTATTTTATGTAGGCTACGAAGAGGACATGACATCACCTTTTGATTCCTTAGAATACTTTAAAACTAACAATGCTCTTGAACTTGCTCAATTAATCAATGATGCAACGGTTACAAGTTGTAATCAATCGTTTGCTTTAACTATTGCACAAGGATTGGGCAAACCATATAGATTAATGGTTGCAGATAACCACACTAATTGCATACACAACGTACCAAACGAAACACTTTTAAACAGATGAATATAAACGGATTTGAATATAAAATAAATGAACAAGGGGTGCTTCAACAAGTAAACCCTAATGTTATTACTTATGACTCTGATTATGTAACATCGAGATATGGTGCAATCATCGAACTTCGCAAACAAATGAGTATGTTGAGGTATGGTTATATGGTAGGTAGCATAGGCAAACCAACTAAAATACTTGAAATTGGTTATGGTGCAGGCGACTTCATTCAATTATGTGCAGAGCAGGACATCAAATGTTTTGGCAATGACATTACAGGAATACCAACACCGCCAAAAGTAACCGCAACCGATAACATATTTGAGCAAGTAGATGTAGTATGTATGTTTGATGTATTGGAACACTTTGAAGATATTAATTTTATCAAAGAATTGAACACCAAGTATGTTTATGTTTCAGTTCCAAATTGCTCACAGCCAACTAATATTGAATATCTAAGTAACGAGTATATACACCTAAGACCAAATGAACACCTACACCACTTTAATATAGTTGCATTAATTAACCATTTTGATATAAATGGCTATAAACTACTGACTATTAGTAATATTGAAGACACTATAAGGAGAAGACCAAATACACACGCTAATATTTTATCTGCTATATTTGAAAAGGAAAATTTAAGCTAATGGGAAAGAATAAATACATTGAAACACCCGAAAAGATGTGGTGTAACATTAAAGGTTTTGAAGGATATATGATTTCCAATTTTGGAGATGTTGTTTCATTCAGAAAAAGAAATAGTAACGAGTTCTATGATTCACCTAAAGTAATCAAACAAGGAATAGTCACTACACATTGTAATAAAAAATACAATAGAGTAAAACTATTAGGTAAATCTATTTATGTTCATAGATTGGTTGCAGAACATTTTATTGAAAATAAAAACAAAAAACCGCAAGTAAACCATATTGATGGAAATTCGTTAAATAACTTAGTAGCTAATTTAGAATGGGTTACTAATTCAGAAAACCAAATACATAGGTTTGAAACGAACGGTACAAAAAACAATTATGGTCAATATTTACATAAAAATAGAAATACTTTTAGAGTTTATAAAAAAGGAGTTATTGATAAAAGTTTTAAAGACTTACATATAGCGCAAGAATTTGCAAAACAATATTATTAATTATGCACCCAACAAGGATATTTAAAACACCATCAGACCTTGAAAACGCTTTTGAACAATATAAAGAAAGTTTAAAGTCAGAAGCTAATCAATGGCTAAAGGTTCAATATGTAGGAAAAGAGGGCGATAGGGTAACAGATGCTCAAAAAGTACCTTATACCTTAGAAGGTTTTAAAAGATTTTGCCGAAAATACTATGGTGAAGTTCAGCATTACTTTGACAATACAGATAAACGATACGATGAGTTCTGTGTTATCTGTCGCGCAATAAGAGAAGAAATAAGAGAAGACCAAATAGTAGGCGGTTTATTGGGTTTCTACAATCCATCAATAACACAGCGTTTAAATGGATTGACAGATAAGAGCGAAGTAAGGCACATTGAGCAACCATTGTTTCCCGATAATTAAAACCTTTTTATTGGGCTACCTTGTTAAACATACTACTTTGATTTTATTGATTAAAATGCGATTCATCCATAGGTAAAACAAACTAAAAATAAATGTTCAAACGTACCACCGCAATAAATAGATTATTGAAGTTGACCGCCCGAAAGAAAATCATTCAGGGTGGGACTTCCTAACATCCCCTTATGAGTAATTGTAAGGGGGACTAATCAGCAGGCAAAACATTTGGAATCTTACCCATCCTAATTGATAGGGCAAGCAAAACACCGCACTTAGAAATTAGTGTAGTATCAGAAACCATCCCCCATCTTCGCAGGGGTGCAATGAAAGACTTTCTAAAAATCATGGAATGGACTGGTCGTTATTCAGATTTGAATTGGAATCGCTCACTACTTACCTATCGTTTTGCAAATGGTTCTTATATAGAGTTTTTTAGTGCAGAAATGGAAAGCAAGTTAAGGGGTGCAAGAAGAAACATCTTATACATTAACGAAGCGAATAACATCACATTTGAAAGCTATCACCAATTAGCAGTCCGAACAAGTGGAGAGATATGGTTAGACTTCAACCCTACCAATGAATTTTGGGCGCATACCGAATTGATGAATGATGAAGACACCGAACACATCATTCTAACTTATAAAGATAATGAAGCACTACCCGAAACAATTATACACGACATTGAAGCAGCCGAGTTAAAAGCTAAGACATCAACATATTGGGCGAATTGGTGGCAAGTATATGGACTTGGGCAGGTAGGCAGCCTGCAAGATGTCATATTTGACCAATGGAAGCAGATTGACACCATCCCGGAAAGAGCCGAACTTGTCGGACATGGAATGGACTTTGGATTTACGAATGACCCGAGTACACTTGTAGCGATATACAAGTATGAAGGCAAACTAATCATTGATGAATTACTATACCGAACGAATATGACAAATAACGATTTAGGTAACTTTTTAAAATCAATACAATTTGGGCGAAAGGAATTGATATGTGATAGTGCAGAGCCGAAGTCAATAGAAGAACTAAGGCTGCAAGGTTTCAATGTTAGACCTGCAGTTAAAGGTGCAGATTCAATCAAGATAGGAATAGACATCTTGAAGCGATACGAGATACAAGTAACTAAGAACTCAACTAATCTAATCAAAGAGTTAAGGGGCTACACTTGGGAGAAAGACAATGAGGGCAAACTAACAGGCAAACCAATAGACAGTCTAAACCATTGCGTTGACCCTATGAGATATGTAGCACTCTTAAAATTAAATAACCGACCGAGCGGAAAATATTCAACAATTTCAATCTAAACTTATATATATAAAAGATGATAGGCAATTACAACCAACTAACCATTAAGCAGTTTTTAAAGATCAAACTAATTAGCGAACTCGAACAAGACCCTTTGCACAGAAAGGTTTTAATTCTTAGTGAAATTAGTGGGGTATCAGTTGATGAAATAGAAAGTATGCCAATAGGCGAAATGATAGAGGCATTGAAAGGACTTGACAAAATTGAAAACCTGCAAGCGGATGAGAAGATTAAATTGAAATTCAAAGTAGGTGGCAGGAAGTTTATTGTTAAGTGGAAAGAACAAGAATTAACGAGCGAACAGTTCATTGATGTTAGTCACTTTTGCAAAGAACCTGAAAAGATATTGAGCAACATACATAATATACTTGCTTCAGTATGTGTGGAACGTAATTGGTATGGAAAGGAATTAGGGTACAAAGGCGATAAGCACAAAGAGGTTGCAGACTTGTTTTATAATGAGATGAAAATATCAACTGCATATCCTATCATGCTTTTTTTTTGCAAATATTACGAGGCATTGCAGCAAAATATCCTAACCTTTTTGGAATCGGAAGCGATGAAAGCGATGGAGAGCACGAAGGAACTGATGGAGAAATTCAAACTTTTAGAACAAAGTGGGGATGGATTGCAAGCATAAATGACATTTGCAAAGATGACCGTACAAAATGGGATTACTTTTTTAAAATGAATGTAATTGAGTTTCTAAACACAATGACTTTTTATAAAGACAAAAGCGAACACGACAAAGAAATATGGACAAGGCAGCAGCAGCAGCAATAGGCGCAAAGTTTGGGGAATCAATTAAGGATTACACAAAAGCAAGTGAGAATATCATTGAGGCTATTGTTATCGAGCATTGCAACGAAGGTATAAGGCTAATGTCAAAACAGATTAAATCAAAGGCACGAACAGGACAAGCAAGTACATTGGCAGCAAGTATGAGTAATATACCTATTCAAGTAAGTGCAACTAAGTTTCAAGTGAACACAATTAGCACCGAGTATTATGCAGACTTTGTAGATAAGGGTGTTAAGGGTGTAAGAAACAAAGGCAAAGCACCAAGCAGCCCTTATAGTTTTAGAAACTTAGGAACATCAAAGGCGATGATTGAAAGTTTCAAGGATTACATCGCAAGGACAGGAATGAAGACAGCCAAGATAGGTGGCAAAAGAAAAAGTCTTTATAAAACAAATAAAGAAACTAAAAAGAAAACCGCTAAAATGGATTTAATCGAAAAGGCTGCACAAGGTTTGGCAGTAGCAACTAAAATTGGAGGTATCAAACCGATGAATTTTATAAGCAAAGCAGACAATCCAAAACGAACAAAAGAACTTGCTCGAAACTTAGCAGCGGCATTAGGTAAGGCAATGGCAAAGAATATTAAAATATCAATCAATGGCAATTAACATAATATCAAATCCGAACAGCGTAGTGAGTGCATTTAATCAAATGGCTTTTAATGTCAGTTCAACACAAGCAGGACAAAGTAACTTTAACTTTATAGCCGATGTTTATGTGAGTGGAATAAACACCGCAGTAAGTCGAATTGCAATACCTAAACAACCGAGTGTGAATACTTGTTTAATTGATGCAAGTCCTATATTAAAGAACTATGTTAAAAATGATTTCTTTAATGTAAGCGGTTCTAATTATTGCGAAGCCAATATCAATAGTAGGGCAAAATATTATGTTCAATTTGGTGAGTTGTACGATGTTAGCGGAGTGCCAACGATTTATGATAACCTTAGAAGATTCCCGACAAGTGGTAGTAACACCGCAGTTAATGCGATATTTGATTTTGAAGATTTTAACACTAATGTTTGGAATGGTTATGATGTAAGTGGATTTGGATTTTTAACAGAGATTCCCGAAAGGATAACTATTGAACAAGGGCAAGAATTGAGATTGAGTTTTTATGACCCTAATGATGTAATTAAAAAAATATTAGTTGGTAGTCCATCAAACGTTATTACATTAACTAAGGTTAGTGGAGAGTTTTTATATAACGTAAATGTAAAAAATTGTTTAGATTTATTTTCACTCAATACTATCGGAGTTCGTAGTATAGTACTTGCAGATAATAGTTTTGTAATTAAGACCATAACCATTGAGGTAGTCGCAGCGTGTTCTAAATTCGATACGATTAGATTACATTGGTTAAATAACTTAGGTGGATGGGATAGCTACAACTTCACAAAACAATCGCTTAAATCAATGGATATTGACCGCAAGCAATTCAAAAAGATGCAATCAATAAATTACTCAAAGAGTGATAGGTTAAAAACTAATTATAACACAACCATAACAGACAAATTACAGATTAATTCAGATTGGATAAGTGATGAAATGGCTGATTGGTTTCAAGGGTTGCTAACAAGTCCGATAGTGTACTTAGAAAGGGGTACAGATAACTTCATTGCAGTTAATATAACTAACTCAAACTATCTTATCCAACAATATTTAAATGCTCGTAAACTGCATAATTTGCAGTTAGAAATTGAATACTCATACAACCGTTATACGCAATCTCAATAATGCAGAAAACAGAACTAAAAATATACGCAGATTCAAAGTATTACAATGTGGACTTGTTCGATAACGAGCCTATTGAGTTGACGAAGTCTATTATTGAATTGACCGAGCCTGAACAAAGAAAGTCAGACTATACAAAGACCATCAACATACCTGGTACAGCAAACAATAATTCGATATTTAGTAACATATTCGATGTTAACCACTCGATATTAAATGGAGATAATGCAAACTTTTATGTAGACTTTGACCCGAGAAAAAAAGCTAATTGTATTCTATATCGTGAGGGCATACCACAGATAAGAGGTTACTTGCAAATGACTTCAATAAACATACTTGATGAACAGAACATCACTTATGAATTAGTCGTATATGGTAGAGTTGCAAATTTATTTCAAGATGTCGGAGATAGGTTATTGACCGATTATGATTTCAGCGAATACACTCACTTGTGGACTGAAACGAATGTAAGAAACTCAATCAATACATCAATTATCATCAATGGAGTTACTGCAAATTTCCAATTAGGCAGGGGTTATGTTTACCCTTTGATTGATTATGGATTTGATAACAACAAACAACAGACTTATAATGTAGATCAACTCTACCCTGCAATCTATGTAAAGACTATTTTAGACAAGATTCTAAAGACACATGGGTATAGATATGAAAGCACAATACAATCAAATAACTTTTTAAATTCAACAGACTTTAAGCGGTTGATAATTCCTGCAAGTGGAGTTCCAAGATTAACAGACGCTCAAATAATAGATAAAACATTTGTAGTTGATAGAACAAGCGATAACAATTTAGGCGCAGCAACTACCAACATAGTTAAGTTAATGTTTAATCGTACTAAACAAAATACAAACCCAGTAGGTGTAGCAGCCAATCACTCATCATGGGTAGTGCCAACAGGAGGCGGTGGAGTTTATAATTTTGTTTTAAAGCTATTCTTTAATATTGAATTAAATAGTAGTGTGACTTTGCCAAGTGGTTGGTCTGTTAATTTTTTTCTTTTTGCTTTTATCCAAGATGTAAATAATAGAATTTTAAATACAAATTTTGTAAGTCAAGAATTTAATATGGGTTCTAATAATAGGACTTTAGACTTATCTTCAATATGGCAAACTGATAACAAGTTGATTTCTGATGGTGATGAAATATTTGTAAATTGGGTTATAACAGGTGTAACTTTAAAAGATAATACTGGTGCTTCTTTAATATCAAGAACACCAAGTGACTTAAATATTATTATCAAAACAGGAACAGAATTTTACGACATACCAAAACCCGAACTATCCGAGTTTTCAAATGTAAATCCGACAAGCGCATTACCCGAATTAAAGGCTAAAGACTTTCTTACTGCATTGATTAAAATGTTCAATCTATACATTGAGCCAAATCAATTAGATGATAGATTATTAGCGATTGAGCCAAGAGATATTTATTATAAAGATAATGTAATAGACATCACTAATAATTTAGATGTGAGCAAAGACTTTATTCAGAAACCTATGGGCGCATTAGACTTCAAGCAACTTGAATTTAGCTATGCAATGGATGATGACTATTGGAACAAAGACTACACAGATAAGTATAATTATAATCATGGATTTAAAAGGTTAGATGTAGATAATGATTTTTTAGTTGAGACAAAAAAGATTGAACTACCATTTGCACCAACACCATTAGCAAAGCCAACAAGTGATAGGATTATACCACAGATAGTTTGGTGGAAAGACCAAAATTCAGTTAATGGTAGAGTAAATAAAACAGCGAAACCGAGAATATTATATTATGGTGGATTGAAATATACAGGAAAACCATTGACTATTCGCTCAAATGGAACACCACCGACCAACACACAATATTCTAACTATGGTTATGCAGGTCACATTGACGACCCTGCAAATCCTAACTACGATTTGAATTGGGCAACATCACAAGAAATTTACTACACAATCGGAGGTCAAACACCGATTACAATAAACAACCTTTATAAAAGATATTGGGAGAAATACATCAAAGAAATAACCGATAAGGACAGCAAAATTATAGAGTGCTATATGTACTTCAATAATGTTGAATTACAGAACTTATCTTTTAGGAACTTGTATAAAATAGACCGTCAATATTATAGACTATACAAAGTAGAAACAGACTTGAATAGCAATGAGCCTGCAAAATGTCAGTTCTTAAAATTAAAGAATATAAACGTACCATTAGCAGACCAAGTATTAATTAATGGCGGTTCAGAAACGATAACAGGCGAGAGGTACACACCGATAATTAGTCAAACACCGAATAGAATTGATGTAATAAATCAAAGAGAGAATTTCAGCATTGAAGTAAGCAGCGCAATAGGAATAACAGATTATAGGATTGAGCCTAAATCGCAATTTATAAAAGTAAATAATGATGTGTACTTACCACCTGCGAATGCTTCATTTGATTTCGATAATAACAAGTCAATAGAGGTTAAGATTTACAATAATCATAGCGGTAGTATTAGAGTTTACACAACACCCGATGCACATCATAGTGTAGCGAGTAATTCAGGAATTGTATATTATTCAGATGGAACAAATTGGTATCATTTATAAGTCATGGCAGAAGAAAAGGTAATATTAGAAACAGAGGTTAAACTCGGTAACTCGACCAATTCGGTAAAGAGTTTAAAAGCAGAATTAAGACAAGTCACAAATGAACTTGCAAACCTTGAAGAAGGTAGTGCAGCATTTGTAAACGCTGCTAAAAAAGCAGGGCAATTACAAGACAAAATTGGAGATGTAAAAAATACGGTAAAAGCATTTAATCCTGAAGCCAAATTTAAAGCATTAGGCGATGTGGTAGGAATAGCAGCGAATGGATTTGCAGCAATGCAAGGCGCAATGGCTTTAATGGGTTCTGAAAGTAAAGAACTAAACAAAGTAATCGCACAAACTCAAGGAGCAATAGCATTAGCCACAGGATTAAATGGATTATTGGGAATGGGTGATGCCTTCAAGAACTTAAAAAATGTTGGAACTGATGCGCTAAAAGGTATTAAAGGTGCAATAGGTGCAACAGGCATAGGACTAATAGTTGTTGCAGCAGGGTTATTGCTTGCTAATTGGGAGGCAATATCGAAAGCAGTCAAAGAAAGTTTCCCTATATTCAATAACATAGGTTCAATATTTGATAAACTTCGTGAGATTGCTTATGGTACAGGTGAGGTTATAAAGAATGCAATATTGATGCCTTTCAAAACTATTGGAAAAGCAATACAAGGTGACTTTGCAGGTGCAGTAGAAGAAATTAAAAAAGGTTATGATGTAATTGGTAATTATGAGAAAGGTGCAGAGAAAGGTCGTAAAGCGAATAGACAAGCAGCAGCGGAGGAAAGACTAAAGAATTTAATTAAAGAAAAGGAAGATGAACTTGAAGTACATAGGGCAAGAGGGAAAGATACATACAAGGAAGAATTAGCACTCAATAAGCTAAAACAACAAGCAGCAAAGGATAATAAAGAAGAACTTAAAAAATTACAGCAAGAAGAAAAAGTATTAAATGCAGGTCATCAAAAAGATTTAGCAGATAAGGCAAAAGAAGACCAAAAAAAGAGAGAAGAGGAAGCTAAGAAGAAAAAAGAAGAGGCTAAATCTGATTTTGAATTTTATGAAAATTTAACTAAACAAGAAGAAAAGAAAAAATTAGCAAGGGAAAAAGAATACAAACAACAAGAAAGAGATTTTAAGGCACACGCAGCAGAAGAATTAATAAAAGACTTAGAAGAGGCTGCAAAGAAAGAAACAGAAATAAATCAAGAGGTTGCAAAAGACAGTACTAAATCATCAGAGGAAAGATATGCAGCATTAGATGCATTAAACAAAGCAGGTGTAATATCCGATAAGGAAGCAAGTGATGCAAAAATAGCAATCGCAAAAGCGGAGAAAGATGCAAGAAATGCAGCATTAGCAGAGGGAGCAAATGTATTAAATCAAGCATCCGAATTATTAGGTAAGAATACAGCCGAAGGTAAGGCATTAGCAGTTGCATCAGCAACAATCTCAACTTATTTATCAGCGCAAAAAGCGTTTGAATCATTTGCATCTATTCCAGTCTATGGTGTAGGCTTAGGTATTGCAGCAGCAAGTGTAGCAGTTGCATCAGGTTTAGCAACTATCAATAAAATATTAGCAGTTCCAGTACCAGGCGCAAGCGGTGGAGGTGGTGGCGGTGGTTCAATGCCAAGTATGCCCGCAGCACCTGCAATGCGACCAACAGGATTTAGCACAGGTCAACCAAGTCAAACACCACCAAAAGTTGAACCACAAAAAGTATATGTAGTGGAGAGCGATATAACTAATTCACAAAACAAAGTAGCACGAATACAAAGCAAAGCAACTATTCAATAATTTAATATTTAAAAGAGTATGGCAATAGATAAAAGAATACCGATATATAGATTTGTGGTGGGTGAAGATGATGAAGCAGGAGTGACAGCAGTTGCATTAGTTGATAATCCTGCAATAGAGATGAATTGGCAAGCGTTCAATATGCAATTTGAAGAAACGTATAATGACTACCCACAAGCAGCAAGCGAGAACGCACAAGCAGCGTTGAACTATGCAGAAAAAAACGGATGGGGTGATTGCGGAACTGATGTAGGAAAGCAAAGAGCAAATCAATTAGCAAAAGGCGAAAACATAAGTCGAGAAACTATCGCACGCATGGCAGCATTCGAAAGACATAGACAGAACTCACAAAAAGAACTTGGTGATGGTTGTGGTCGTTTGATGTGGTTAGCATGGGGTGGCGATGAAGGTATAGAATGGGCGCAAAGAAAGCTAAAACAGATTGACCAAAAGATGAGTAAGTTCTCATCTAATAAAGAAAAGAAAATAATAAGCGGTGCATTAATGGTAGCAGATTTACCAATCTATCGCAAAGATGAACAAGGCGAATATTATGGACTATTCACAGCCGAAGACATCTACAACATACGCAATAAGTTCTTTAAAAACAATAACACAAAGTCGGTTAATGAGATGCACGACCCTAACAAGATGATTGAAGGTGTGTATATGATTGAATCATTTATTATAGATAGTAAACGAGGAATAAACGCACCCGATGGATTGAAGCTAACAGATGGCAGTTGGTTTGGAAGTTACAAAGTAGACAATGAAGATATTTGGAATGACTTTATAAAGACAGGCGAGTTCAAAGGATTTAGTGTTGAAGGTGTATTTAAGACCACTAAGATTGATTCTAAGCCACTATCTATTATCGAGCAAGCTATTGACATCATCAAGCAGATTGAAGACTAAAAAAGCAACGTAAAAACAAATTAATATTTAATAATAAAAAGAACATGACACCTAAAGAAGCATTAACAAAATTAACAATGTTGTTCAGCAAAGAAATGGCAGCACAACAAGCTAAGTTAGAAGATGGAACAATCATATCGTGGGAAGGCGAATTGAAAGAAGGCACAGCGATAATGGTAATTGATGAAGAGGGCAATATGTTACCTGCACCTGATGCAACACATACATTAGAGGATTACACATTAGTAACAACTGTTGGCGGTTTAGTAACCAAAATCGAAAAGAAAGTTGAAGATGGAAAGAAGCCCGAAGAAATGTCAAGCGAATTTGAGCAGATATTCACTAAGCACATTGAGCAATTTAGCGGTGTAATTGGTAGAGTTGAAGCGTTAGAAAATTCATTTGCAGAATTGAGCAAAGTAATTGCAGATTCTAAAGTTGATGTTGAAAGCAAGTTCAGCAAAGTAGTTGAATTAGTTGGAGAAATCGCAACAGAGCCAAGTGTTAGCACACCTGCACCAAAGAACGTATTATTTAAAAAAGACAAGCCTGCAAAATCAGCGATTGACTTATTCATGGAATTTAAAAAATCACAAAATAAATAAATAAAAAAAAATTATGGCATTCGCATTACCAAATTTAGACAATTATGTAAAGACCAATGAGCAGATGCTCATTATTAAGTCTTTCTTCACACCAAAGACTGCAACTTATATGCAGAAATTAACAGGTGTAAAATCAGCAATTCAAGTACCTTCATTAACCGATGATTTTTATTGGGGTGCAGGTGGAACTTGTGGACTTTTATCAGCATCAGGCGACACTACAATCTCTACAAGAAACTTAACAGTAGGTAAAGTTAAAATTGAAAAGTCATGGTGTATAGCTACGCTTGAGGCTAAGTACACACAGCTTTTATTATCACCAGGTTCAAACTATGAATCATTACCAGGTGGAATTGATGAGGCATTTGTAAACTTTATTTTAGGTTCACAAGGTGAGAAAGTAGAAATCGCATTATGGCAATCAGTATTGAATGGAACTGCGGTTGATTACACAAACAAATTTGATGGTTTGATTGAAGTTATCAGAGCATCAACAGGCAAGATTGATGCAAACGCATCAGCATTTATGTCACCCGTAACAGCAGTAACAGTATCAAATATTATATCAGTAATGCAAGGTATTTACCAAGCTATTCCTGCTCAAATTTTAGATAAAGAAGATTTAAGAATATTCGTAGGTCAAGACTTCTCAAGATTGTATCAAAGTGCATTAGTTAATTCAAATGCATCGTTCAATGTAAACAACTACATTAACACAGATGCAACAGGCGAGTATTTCCTAATGGGAACAAATGTTAAAATTGTACCAGTACCAGGATTGAATGGAACTAATAAGGCATACGCTTTAAGAACTTCAAATATGTTCTTAGGTTGTGACTTAGAGAGTGAAGAAGATGAAATGAAAATGTGGTACTCTCAAGATTACGATTCAGTATTTATGAGAATGAAGTTCAAATTAGGAACTCAAATTTCACAACCAACAGAGGTAGTAAGATTCACATTATAATTTAAGGGGGTTAATAGCCCCCTTTTTAAACTTAAAAGGAGAAAACAAGATATGCCATGTGCAATAGTTAGTTCATATGCCTTAGACTGCAAAGATGCAGTAGGAGGTATCAAAAATATTTACATTACAGAACTTGCAAATGTTACAGCAGTAACAGAGAATGCAAGTGGATTTGTGACAGCAATCACTAAGTCAGCAGGAACAAAGTTTTACAAGTATGCTTTACTGCCGAGAGCCAAAAACGATTTTACTCAAAACATTATGGCAGATGCCGCATTGGGTACGGTTGCATTTGAGCAAACGATCAATACAAACTTTACTAAGTTGGCTTATGTAACTCAATTTCAATTACAGACTTTGATTCAAAACAGATGTTCTGTGATAGTAGAAACTAAATCAGGTCAATACTTTTTATTTGGCAAAGAGAATGGGGTTGAAGTAACCGCAGGTAGCGCAGCGAGTGGAGCAGCGATGAATGAGTTTAATGGTTACATCTTGACCTTTACAGGAATGGAGAAAGCATTAGCAAACGAAGTTAGTTCGAGTATTATCGCAGGATTACAATCTTAATTACTTATTTTTTTTATAAACTTAAAACCACTTCATTTATTGAGGTGGTTTTTTTTTAGCAAAATTTTCAAACACTTATATATATAGGTAGTGATAAGAATTAACCAAGACACAAACCAAAATATTTATGTGACTTTAACCGAGAATAAAGTCGGAACAAGTGAATATTATTTGATGGAATGTACAAACCAAGTAACAAATGATATTTCATATTGTATATTGTTTGGAGATACAAGTCAATTCAAAGAAAGGTATAACACACTCAGAATAACTTTAGACCCTGATAATATAAATAAAGGAATAAGCAAACATTTATACTTGCCGTATAGCGGATTCTATACTTATGTTATATTTGAAACCACATTAACAACAGAGCAATATGATGTTTTAACCGATGCACAGCAAGCAACTAATTCAACATTAGGGCAATTAGAAACTGGTTTACTTTGGTACATTCCAACTGCTCAAAATAACACAGAATATAATCCAACCGATTCAACTACCTTTGTTTACACACCGCAATAATGACAGATAAAAAAGAATATAATCCGAGTGTAATGGTGCTTAAATTTACGAATGATAAAGTACCGACATTTGTTGAGCCGAAGTCTTCGCAAAGATTAAAGTATGTTAAGTATGGAGAGAATAATAACTATCCTAATTTTTTACTAACTTTATTCAACCGAAGCGCAAAGCATAACGCAATATTAACAAGCAAACAGCAATACATAACGGGGCAAGGGTGGATGTTTGATGAATTAGGAATGGAAGGCGAAGAGGTGGTTGCATTGAAAGCATTTATTGACAATCCAAATCCATACGAAACA
>Ga0315906_10006461_pt1 | contig 14480 bp, 17 predicted proteins | sample LakEriMetagenome_4_FD_203526 | JGI IMG/M metagenome (GOLD analysis project Ga0315906, IMG submission 203526) | Freshwater fungal communities from buoy surface, Lake Erie, Ohio, United States - Buoy 2 MA122 | ecosystem: Environmental > Aquatic > Freshwater > Lake > Lake biofilm | place: USA...
ATTTCAAGACTGAATGAATCGGTTCTTCTTATCAACAACAGAATGCGCGGATTCATTTCGCGCCAGTATGGGTCTGTGTTGATTGTGTTTTCGTATTTCAGAATGATTGGTAAGCGAACTCCGTTGGATGTCCATTGCGTTTGCAAAGAACTTGAAGGCGAGAATTTAGATTCAACAATTGTTTTTTCTTTTGATAATACCGTATCGTCAATCGTAAACTCACTCTCGCAATAATCATTCGGAATGTCGAGCAACTCAGCGTCTGTATCGTCATTGTCTTGCCACTTAAACAGATTTCGTTGTCCGTGCGCTTGGTTTCTGTATTGTATTTGAAATTTATCAACTGAAACCATGTTTTGAGTCCAGTCAATTGATTCGACCTTTTTCTTTTCTCTGTTCTTATGCAAATGCACATACACTTCTCTGCGAGTTGCGTCTGTGATGAAGTACATTCCCATCATCTGCGCGATTTCTTTTATGAAATCCTTTTGCGTCATGTCATGCAACTGACCAGTCATGTTCACATAAGAGCCGTCAACAACTGCTGCTTCGCGTGCGCCAATACATTCAATCGTTGTTCCAGCACCTATTCCAAACTCAGGTATCTTGTTTCCGAGTATTCCTGTTTGATATGAGTCAATAAGCAATGAAGCCCAGACTCCAGACTGACAAGGTATGTTTTCTGCAATGTATTCAACTGGCTCAATCTTATCGTTAAAGAACTTTGCTCCGATTGCTTGGTTGTCTGAGTAGAAAATAATTCCGAGCGCAATTTTCTTCCAGAATGCTCCGAGAACGAAAGGGTCATTTGGCGGTGCGGTAATCAATGCGCCAGTCGGGTTCTGTATTACCTGATAAATGTTACCATCATAAAAACAGAAATCTTCAACTCCGACTTGAAATGTTGATGCGTTTGCTGGTGTCCATGTGATGATACCATTCAAATCGTAGTAAGGAACGACATGAAATTTAAAATCGTACTTTGCTCCGTTGACTGGTGAGGGCGGTTTGAATATAAGTCCGTTGAATGGAGTGTAAGGCGAGCCGTATGTCTGATTCTGTATGTAGTTTGACGGGTCGGATATTTCTGTGTCGTGTGTCGCTGGAATGAATCGCTGTGTCGTTGCTGCTGGAAGAGTTGCTGTGTTTGCAATGCGAACCGCCTTGCACTTTATGTACTCTTCATCTGCGTAGTTTGTAAGACAATCAACCATGAGGTTGTCGAATATTTCATCGTCAAGGTTTCCGATTATCTTATAACCAGCATCGTTGAATATTTTGTAGAAAAGATATTTAACAAACAGCATCGGCACGAGGTAATCGAATACCATAATCGGGGCGACAAGGTTTATGCCAGCACCAGTTGCGCTTGTGTTTATCAAAGGATAGATGTAGCCGTCATTCCAGTTGTGTAGCCGTGTTTGGTAAACATGGTTAAGAATGAATTGGTGGGTTAGGTCTGTGAGGTTTATGTCATTCATTTTCTTTCCTTCAATCTCAGCAAAGAAATTTACATTGCCAGAATAAAAGGTCAACGCAATTTCATTTCCCGTGTATGATGAAACAATGACATAACCGATGTACTCAACACCTCCGTTGATGCACTTCGCTGGTATCTTTGAATAAACTCCACGCTCTACTGATACCGTTTCGAGCGAAGTTCCAAACAGACTTCTGTTGTATGCTGTTGCTGGTATTTTGAATTGCGTAGTGTAATCGCTTGTGATTTTTAACTCGGCAATCTTTGTGCATTGCATTGTTATCGGAATGACAACATTGCCGAACATATCAACTGGCGAATCATTTATGTAAAGTTGTGCGCTCATAATTCGTGAGTGTATCGTTGAGGTAAGTCAATGCTGAACTCAAAGTTGTGTCTGTTGTTTCCAGTTTCGTAAACCTTCACGCTTCCTTGTTTCACTTGCACTTCCAACCATTGCTTCGTCAATATCTTTGGTATTGTTCCCAGATAAATCATGACGCACTCGCTGTCAAGCAAACGCATCAATCCTTTGATGTCATTCAAATCAACATTGTCAACTCCGAGCCTCCATGATTCGCCACTCTTTACAGATGCTTGCACAACATTAGAGCGCGTGAGCAATGTATCTCTGTATGGTTCAATCCGAACTTGCTCTGTTGTGTTCAATGTGATTTCCTGAGTGCGACCAAACAGCCAGTAATTCCACCCACCCTGCGAACCTTTCCATGCAATGTAAACGGGATTCTGATAGCACTTTGTGTTTATGCGAACCCGTCTGCGTTCTGTGATTTCACCGATGTATGTAGGCAATGACGCAACAACTTCTTCAGCGTAACCAGTATCAACATATCCATTCGCAACATACTGCTCGTAATCTGGATTCACAGCACCAGTTGTTTCAAGCCAGACATCAACGAATTTAATATCTGAGTTGTATGTGTTCTGCAAACGGATTCTCTGCTCACCGACTGCTGTTTGATTCAATTGAACTGGTGTTGCGAGCGCAGCGTTGTTCTGCACATCGATAAGTTCCTCGTGTTTGTTTACAATAACGAACTGCAATATGTCGTCAAACAGAATTGCAATGTCAAACGGATAACCGACAAAGTGTGTCGGCTCTTGAAAATCGCAAATGAATTTCGCTCTGTGTTGTGGTGTGAGCGTGTAATCATCATAGAACGCAACATGGTCGGCATGATTATTATCAAAGCGATTCCAGATTTGTAACGCTCCTTTGTTCACATACATCCAACGCGGTGTGTTGTCAACCTCATCGTTCACCTCTTGAATTGAAAGGTTGTCAAACGAACCGAAGTATTGATTGTTCACGAACACGGTCGGGAATGCTCCGTTGATTGGCGCAACTAAATCGAATTCGTATTCGCCTTCGTAGGCACACTCTTGCTCAACATTGTAATTAAGCCCTGCGTCAGATAACCACACGCGCATCGTATTGCTAAATGTTCTTGTGCCAGTAACACCGAACCAGTTTACTTTGATTCTGTATGTCTTCCCTGCTACGGTCGGGAATGAATTGAAGTTGTCTGGTCTTGCGTATGCGATTGCATTCACATCAACTGGCTTTGTGATGTACTCTTGCGCGTTCCAGTTCCATGTTCCTTGCAAATCCCATCCAGATGTTCCACCATTGAATGTTGAGTTTGCGATAAGGTTTGCGCCAAGAAACGGATTGGTTCTGTCTTCCAAGAATAGTTCTGAATCAAAACCATCCCATGTTCGTCTGTAACCAATGTAGAAACGAGTCCATGCGTTTGTATCATTGTATGCGACCTGAGTGTATGTGCTTTCCTCTTTCGTTGAAAGGTATTTCAATAGCCAGCGACTGACAATTGCCTTTGCGCTTCCATCGTTTGAAGGGTACACGCGATAAACGCCAGCAGATTCGGTCTGCTGAGTTTTGTTATTCCAGACATACAATTCAATCTCCATTGCATAATTCTGTCGCATAGTGTGGTTATTCGCGTAACCAGCGACATTGTATGTTGACTTCCATTGCGTGTCAAGCGTAGCGTAAACGAATGGTGATGCGTATGTAAGGTTCGTCACCTTTGCAAACGCATTGATGCTTGAAACCCACAACATATCGCCAATCGAAAGGTCTTGCACCTCTGATTCAAGCAATTGAATTCTCGTTCTGTTTCCAGAAACTTGCGCTGTTGCAACAACAGAATAGTCGCGCCTCTGGAATCGGTAGCACACTTCATTGTGAACCGCGCTCCACTTACTGATGTTTGCAGTCGGAGTCTTTTGTGTCTGTGGTCTTGTAAGAATTACAATCATGCTGCTGTTCTGTTTTGCAACGCGAGTTGAAACACTCTCAACAAGTCGCTGTTCGTTGTTATAATGTAGTTACCAGTTATCTGCTTAATCAGTTTTGAAACCGATTCTTCAGTAATGATGTTTGAGAATATGTCGCGTGTCTTTTTCTTTCTGTATAGCAATGTTCCCTCGCGATGAATCTTTCTTGCGATAACAAATGCCATTGTCCTTCTTCCGATAAACCTTCCGCGCTTATCACGCCACAGCGGAATGCCTTTGAACTTCAACCATTGTTCGATTGCTTCCCTGAGTGTCGGGTTTCCCTTCTTTGCTCCAGCTCGTGTTGCACCGCGACCAGTTTCAGCCCATCGTAAGTAATTCACTCCGTAGATTGTCAATCCTTCTGCGGTGACTTCGTATCTGAATCCTTTGACCATGTTACCAGATGCAGAAAAAGGTTTCGCTTGTTTCTGCATTTTCTCAACGGATTGTTTTCCGTATCTGTTGAGAATCTTTATTGTGTTCGGTGTCAACATTACTCGCAGTATTCATCATTCAACTTCACCTTGAAATTCAGCACCCATCCACAAAGGTTGATGTCGAATACATGGTAGTTCGGTTCGCGTGCTATGTCCGTAACCTCCATCACTTGCGGATGCTTCTGCAATTTATAGATGAACCGATTGCTCAACTCAAACATTTCGCCAAGTTTTGATTCCAGAACTTCTTGCGGGTCTGTAATCTTGCACAACACAAGAAAGTCCATCATACATTCGTATGTGTGATTCATTCCGCTGTACTTACCGAACTCGCTTGTCACTTCGACTGGGTACAGATACGCACGCGGAAATTTCTTTTCGGTTTCAAATATCCCTTTGCGCGTTTCAAGGTTCGCGTAAGAACGCATCCCGTGACCAAACGGAAGTGAGTCAAGTTCATCCGTGCATATTTCACGAATGATTTTCAGCAACAGCATTTCGTTCTGAATGATTGGTTGTATTTCGCTTGTCGGCATGATTATCTGTTTTTAATGTTTTGCATTGCGTTGCGTTGGTATCTGCGAGCGTATAATGTTTGCTCTTTGTTCATCATCAGTTTTGTGAAGACATCCAGATAAGGCGAATACATTACTGCGTCCCATTTCAGAAAGTCACCGCCAGCCAATGCGTCAACAAGGTTCATGACTCCGAACTTTTTGAAGTTGTCAATTCCCGCGTCAGATTCCTCCTTAGTCGGTTCAAGACTGAGGTTCGCTTCTTCGCGTTCAATGAGCGCGCGCAACTGGTCAAAAAAAAACTTGCGACTGGTATCGCTTGCTTTGCTTTCGTGCGGAGTACGACTGGTATCAATGCACGCACCTTCTCTTCTGTGAAATGTTTGTCACCTGATATTTCAGAATAGAACATTGTTGCAATCGCAAATGCAAACGCATCATAGAATGGTCGCTTGTCTGTGTTCACTCTGTTCAGTTCCTCTTGCAGATACACCTTCTGTCCGAATGTTTGTTTCTCCAATGTCGGCACATCGTATTCTTTTCCGTCAATCAGCATTCGTTTCGGCAGTTCCCACTTGCTGATGTCAGGCACTCCAATCATTGCAGAAAGATAATTACCCGTGATATGTAATGAATCAGCAGGGAGTTGTGAAAGGTAGTCTTTTGATAACCCAGTAAGAATCGAAAGCAACTTGATTTCATTCATTTCCTTTTCACTCATAATGAAATTGAATTGCTCCAATGTCAATTCCTCCCATGAGGAAGGAACTTCAAAGTGACGCTCATGTACTCCGAGCGTTTTGTTTTTCTGTTTGATTGAAACCGTAATCATTTCGCCCTCCTTCTTGTGTAACCATCGTGTTTGAACTTACCTTGCAACTGACGCAAGCGCAATCGCCCTCCGAGTTCATTCATTTGCTTTGAGCCTTTCCTCATGTCGGGTAACGCTGCGCTGATTTTCGCGCTCATTTCCTTTTTCAGTTTGCGTTTGTATCGGAACAACGCCCAGAGTTGTGTAAAGATGTTCATGTGCTGTGATTTTGTTTATGCAAATGTAATCCTTCAAATCATTTTTGCGACACGCGCCTTCAGTTTTCTTTCAGCAATCAAATCGAATGACCCGTATCTGGCAGCATCCATTGAGTGGTCGTTGAACTTTACTGGCTCATCTGTGACATTGCCTTTCTTGTCGGTCTTCCATTTGTAGTTTTTAATTTCCTTCAGCAGATTGCTGCTGTTCTTTGTGATGTAGATGGTGACTGACTTCAGTTTGTCAATGCCAGCCTTGACATCTTTACTCGCTTTGACGGCATGAAAACCAGCGCGAGTCAGTTCCGTGATGCGGTCATTCTCATGGTCGCAGTAAATCTTTGACCTTCCGATGTTGTGCAAACGCATCAACTGAATCAAATCGTTGTTTGTCAGATGCGTGCGATGTATCAACTCATCCAGAACAATACCTCCGTTCTTCAAACGCATACATTTTATCAATGCAGACGCATTGTTGAACCCGAAGTCAAGCCCGTATGCTGTTTCAATGATGTCAGTAGGTTGTATTTCCTCATCAATGAGTTTCCAGTTCGTGTAAATTGTTTCTCCGCTTGCACCGCGTTCTCCCAGTCCATACACCTTCCAGTAGTTTTCGTCCTCATCCTTCAGCCTTTCAATCTCGGCAATCAACTCTGGCTCTAAGAATGGATTGTCAAGGTAACTGGTCTGGAAAAACATTGCGTCCTCTCGCGTGTGAACATGGTCATAGAGCCAATGATATTCGTCCGAAGGGTTGTAATCAATAATCACCTTGTCGGTTGTACGCATCAACAATTGTCGCCAGTCCTCAAAGTCCAGTTCGTTTGCTTCATTCACAAACAGAATATCCCGTTTCCGTCCTCGCACCTTTGTAGGTTGGTCAAGGCTGATGAATTCAAAAACACTTCCGCAAAGGTGATATTCATTCAATGACTTGTTGTGATTCTCTTCCGAATAGTACCCAATCTTTTCAAGTATCTCCATGAAGTCGCGCATCGCAGTTGCCTTCAGCGCAGGCATCGTCTTTCTGACAATGGTAATAAGTCGCCCTTCCATGCCGTTTATCTGGGCGCGGATTGCTGTTTCAATTAAGAACTGAATGATTGAATATGTCTTACCGCTTCGAGTACCGCCCTGATTGATTGCAATGCGTTTGCGCGAGGGGATGAATCGCTCGGTCAGGTCGTAGTAGGTCTTGCAAAAGTTCATGCGTTTGCATTATCCATTATTTGTTTCTGCGTTCCCGTCCGTGTTTCTGCGTGCTGCTGCGAATAACTCATCCCATGAAAATGCACGCAAGGGTTCTCCGTCCTTACCAGTTATCTCGGTGCGCTCAACATATCCGCGCTTCTTTCCCTTTGTTTTCAGAAAGAAGATGGTGGCAATAGTGTCCCCGTCCTTTATCCGTTTGTGTAGGTGCGATTCGGCAAAATCAATCACCACATCGTCAATTGCCTTCACCAGCCTTCTGTATTCGGGGTCTGTTTCCATCCAATGGTAATGACTGCGTCTGCTTATGCCGACAACATTACAAGCCGTTGTAACCACTCCCAGAGCCTTTTCCAGAGTCTGGAGCATCGCGCGTTTTTGTGGGTGCGTAATTTGTGCAAACGCATCACCCTGAGAATTCAAAACAATTTCCTCCGATGCGTTTGCATCATCAGGTTTTTTCTTCTCTGTTTTTTTTACCTTACTTCCCATTGATTGCGTTTAAGAATTCTGCTCTCACAGATGTGTTTTCTTTAAATAGACCAGTCAGTTCGGTTGTGGTTGTGTTTGTATTGTGTTTCTTTATTCCTCTCATCGCCATGCAAAGATGTTGTGCTGTGATTGATACTGCGACTCCTTGCGGATTGAGTTCTGACATCAATCGGTCAGCAATCTGTTTTGTGATGCGTTCCTGATTTTGAAATCTTCGGGCATACAAATCAACGCATCTTGCCAGTTTTGATAACCCAACTATCTTGTCGTCAGGAATATACGCTACGGCAGCCACCCCAAAGAAAGGGGCAAGGTGATGTTCGCACAATGAGTAAAAAGGTATGTTTGTCTGCAGTATCATTGTTTGAATTCCCTCTGCATCAAATGTGGTGAACTTAAATGGTTCGGGATTCAGAAACTCCTTTAGGAATTTAATGTAGCGTACTGGGGTTTCTTTCAACCCTTCTCTTTCTGTATTGTCGAAATTTGCAATGACTACTTTCATTGCTTCCTCTGGTGTCATTAAAGGATGTTCCATTGCTTGTGTTGTTGAACTGATAATTTCCATTTCGGATTCTCTTTACATAATTGAATGCAGTGAGCAAGGTTTCGTTTGTTTATAGTGAATCCATCGCTATGCGGAGATACCCAGTAGTGCTGTGCTTTTACTTTTGGTTCTGGAATTGATTGACCGAAGTGGCGAACATAGCGAAGTTCTGTAACTCCATCTGGGAAATTCTTTTCCACAATATGTTCTGCCACTTTTGGTGAAAGGCAAATAAAATCAAGTCCTTTAACCATCGGCTGAAGTCCAGATGTTTCTACGGCTTGAAAAAATCCGTAACTCTTAAAGTCTGCAATAATTTCTTCCGTAAGTTGGTCAAGTGGCTCGCCTCCAGTCCAAGTGATTTCTTTACAATCACCAGCGTTATCATAAATCCAGTCACGAATTTCCGTGAGAGTCATTTCTTTTCCGCTCTCGAACTCTGTGTCGCACACTATACCAGATGCAGCGCAAGCGTGCTTTGTCTTGCATCCAGATAAGCGAATGAATATTGTTGCGGTTCCTGCCCTTGCGCCTTCGCCTTGCAAGGTGTAGAATATTTCAGATACCTTTAATTTCATAACGAGCAATTGTTTTTGGTGTTTCTTCTACTTCGACTGCATATACTTCTGGGTGAACTTTATTGAACTCAATAGCAAAGTGCTTTGCCATATTCTCTGCTGTTGGATTGAATGGGAGAAAATCATTCAGATGTTTATGGTCAAGCGCATCATCAATAAACCTTTTGATGTCGTCAAGGTTTCTGTAATCAACAACAAATCCAACTTCATTAAGAGTATCGGATTTTAAGTGAACTCTGAATACATAATTATGACCATGAAGACGCGAGCATGGATGGTCGTCGGGCAATCCGCTTAACTGATGCGATGCGCTGAAATGAAATTCTTTTGCTATTGTGTACATTGTTTTTCTGTTGAATAGTATTTATAATTGTTTGTGAGTTTAATTATTTGATACTTTAATTTTCCAATCAAAGGCATATTAATATAAATGCCATAAAGATATTGAAGCATCTTTAGATTAAACCAATTACTGTCTTTGTATTTATCTGTAAAAGGAAATAAATTCCTTGTGCCAATTATAACTTCATCATATCCAAGTTGCAGTATCTTAGTTATCATTAAATAATTTCTGTTTTTGCAATCGTGTCCCCATTCCGTCTTGATTATCTGCAACTTTAGATTTTTCTTATTGCAATATTCGACTGCACATTCAAGCTCTGAACTTAAATATTTCTGACCGTAATCAAAGAATATACAATCGTAATTCCTTTCTATTTCGGCACACGCAATACTATCTGCACCACCACTAAGCAATAACACTTTTCTTTTTTCTTTGTACCTTTCAAATAAAAATGGCTTCCATCTGAACGATGATGAATGAAAAGGCACATCAATTAAAATATGAATTAACCAACCAACAAACAAAGGAATAGAAATGAAACTTATGATTAATGGTGCATAAAGTGAATGCGTTAAATCATACATCCATTTATATTTCACATCCCATTTGTCGAATTGTTTCAATTTTAATTCATTGAATATTAATGCTGAATCTGGAATGATACTTCCTATCAAAAACAAATATTCATTAGTGATTAAATACCCTATTAAGCCAATTGTTGAATGACCGATTATATTCATTTATGTTTCATGTATTTTTGATAACTCAACCATTGATTGATATTGTTTTTAATTATCTCTTTTGAATCAATGGTTTTTGCCTTGTGTTTTTTTGTAGATTCTTTTCTTATTATCCTTCCATCAAAATATTGAACTTCTCCATATTTAGAACCATTCATCCATGAAGTGCTATCAACTGAATAGAAATTTAATTCATTTAACATTGTCATGTTGGTGTAACCTAAACCATGCACCCTTACTTTTTTTGATGAAGCGTAATCAATCAAGGCTTTTAATTTATCTGGGTTGCTTCGCGTCCACTTACTGTCGTGCCTTCCACTTGCACCGATTGCTATATATGAATAATTTTCGCACATTTTTTTGAAGTAATCAATTCCCAAATATATGTGCCAGACCGGAATTGATTTTTTATTGGTTGCTCGTTCAATTTTTTTTCTCAATCGCTCTGTTTCTTCTAATCCTACAATTGAATAAATATCCAATTCAAAATAATTCTTTATATCGTATTTATTAATAAATTCAATGTAGTAATCGGTGTAAGAATCCCAATCTATTTTTTTTTTATTGTTTCCTATAAATGTAAATGCTCCGCTATCTAAAATAAATTCATGTTTCAATAACTCTGAAATACATTTCTTATGTTTTTTGATATAAGCAAATGACTCTAAAATGTACGCTTTATCTTTAATCAACAACAACTCTTTGTTTGTTAATCCCGCTAAATAGATTATCATGATTAAATACTGTCAATCATTTTTAATATTCCACCTTCAATTGTTTTGTCATATTTTTTTGTTGCTTCGATTATTTTTTTTGATTCATCTTTTGTTAGTATTAGTGTTATTTTCACTTTATCGGTTTCGGTTTCATTTTCAGTTGCTTCTTTGAAATAATCTTCAAGATTGACTGGATTGTATTTGAAAGCATCGAATCCGAATTCATTTAATTCACTTAAATCCCATTCATTTGCAAGCATATCCCAATCCCAGCTTCCTTTGCTTACATTGTCTTTGATTATAAACTCTCGCTTCTTTTCTTCACTTAATCCAATCATGCGAACAATTGGTATCTGCTTCAATCCAGCAGCAACAGCAGCGCGGTGACGCATATTGCCACCGAGTATGATTCCATCCTCGTCAACAACACACGGTCTTGCTTCAAGCATCTCTGGAAAGTCGGTTACGCTTTTGACCAGTTCTTGAAACTCCTTATCCTTAATGTAACGCGGATTCTTTTCGTTTGACCTTATTGAATTGATGTCAACGAATTCTGTTTTTGTGATTTCAACGCTCATGGGTTTGGGTCTTTTATCTCTTCAATGATTGCGATGGTTGCGTTTCTGCGAGCGCGTTCAATTCCTTCAACGCACTTTTGTTTGCTGGCATATCCCTCTGATGGTTGTTGCACCTTACCATTCGCACCGCGAAGGTGGAAGTACCACAAGCCATCTGTTTCGGATTTCCAGAATCTGTATTTCGGTTTCTTGTTTGCCATCTTGTTATCGGTTTACTGGGTTCTGAAAACAGAATGTGTTTGCACCGCGTGTTCCAGCAGTTGTTCCACAAGCATAGTTGATTGTCGCGTTGAATAAAGACTTGACGGTAGTTTGATTTCTCAAAGGGTCGTCACAATTGATGAAGTTGTAATTCGTGCCAGCATCATGCGCGATTGATGCGCCTTTGCTTCCGTCATAGAACTTGCCAGATGAATAGTTCACAAAATCAATTTGCTTATATCCACCACCTTCAAGTTTCAGATGCCAGCCTTTCATGCTTGTCCAGTTCGGGTTCGTGTAAAAGTAAACTCTGTCAAGCGTGTGGTTTCGTGTTGACGACCTGATGATAAGTTGCGCGTCTGTCGTTCCGTTTATCAATTCAAAGTGCCAGTCATAAAGGTTTGCTCCGTCTGCTGTTGTTGCTGTTGATTTGTAGTACAGACCAACCTTTGCAGAGTGTCCTTCAATTACATTGTTTCTCATTTGCAGATGCGATGCGTCAACCATTACAACGGCTGTGTCTGTCCATGACTGACAATAGACTCTGTTGTTTGTAAAGATTGCTCCGTTTGAGCATGATGTTGATGAGCCAGCACCTTGCCACCTACCTTCGCCAGTTGTAATCACAAAACCAACTCTGCAACCATTCGCCTCGCAATGGTCAATCTTTGCACGCAATCCAAACGGCATTGTAATAAACACATCAAGTTCCCATCCATAGCACTCTGTGATTGAAACACCAAGTGAACTCTGAAAGTTGATTCCAGACTGAGCGTTGTTCAACCCTCTGAAATGAATCTTGTCAATTGATATGCGTCTGTTTGTGTATGCTCCTTCTGCGTCACCGTTGTTCGGAGGAACGGGCGACATGAGCATTGTAAATTTATTTGAGTTGATTGCCCTGAGTTCTGCGTAACCACGAATGTCAAGAAAGATATGTTCGCGTGCAACCCAGAGCGTGTTGCTTACTCGGTAAACTCCATTCAACCAAATTGTTTTCCAATTTGTTTTTGCAGAATCAATTGCTGCTTGCAGTTGTGCTGTATCGTCAACCTTGTTTGATATAACAATGATAAAAGGAAATTGCCCCATGTTGATAGTTCCGCTTCCACCGCTTCCAGATGCACCTTGCGCTCCTTGTGGAATACCAAACTGAAAATTTAATGTCGCGTCACTTGTTGAAGGGTTCGCATCTGTGATTGTGACTTGCGCCTGAGAGCCTGCTGGCAGAGTTGTTGTGTTTACACTACCAATTGTTATCGTGGCATCCTTTCCGTTAGCACCATTCGTGCCGTTAGTGCCGTTAGTGCCATTGATTGCATTAGAAAAATATCTGTTTGTGATTGCCGTGTCGGTTACTTCCCTCCATCGGTTTGCGGTTGTGACGGTCGTGCTGTTCGTGTAATACTCCCAGACCTTTCTGATTGGAGTTTCAATTGCCAAGTCATTCACAGCGGTCGCAGCAAATGTCGGCTTCGTTGTTACATAATACTCGCCCACCCTTCGCTTTGTTTGTGCTTCGGTGGTGGATGCAAACGCAAGGATTGTCAATGCGATTGCATAAATTGTTTTTGTGATTGTTTTCATGCTTACCATTTTAAGAGTGGACAATGTGGTGATTCAAGTAGTTGTGTTTTCAACCACATCACGCAGCCACAAAGATAAGCCGTTGATTCATCGGGCAATTTTACAAAGTTCCCGACTACTGGTGTTCCGCAAGTGCCGACATACTTGTTAAAGTACGGACAAGCCTTGCAGATTTCTAAAGCCTCTTGCCTCTTCTTTGCGTCCATGTGGTTGAAAAGATGGACGCAAAGATGTATCAATCAATAATGAAAAACAAGGGCGCAGTTAAATTATTTTTCATCATGCCCTTCGTATGTGTTATGTGCCTCACGACCAGCCATGTAACACACACAAGAAAAGAATAATGCGATGCCTCCGCTTGTGCGTTTCCATCCATCATCGTAATTCAGAATTGATGCAAACGCATAAATCGCAAGTACAATCGCGACAGAGTACAATGCAAACGCAAGCACGAATGCGATTTGCTTTCTCCAGTTGTTGTCGTTGATGTTTAGTTTCACAAGCCCCTCCTTTCTCTTCTTTTTAAATATTGTTTCATCCATGAATTCATCCACCCTCCTTTGTTTAAATGTTTCTTGAATCGCTTTTCAAGTGCTGCGATATGCGGAAGGTTATCGGTTGAAATGTCAGCCCAGATGTCAAAGTAAATTGTGTCAAACATTTCTTTCTTCTCTGGATTCCATTCATCAATGTCAGCGTGAATGATTTTTATTTTCGGGTGGTTCTTTATTTCTGGAGCAACAATGTCAATCAGGTCTGAGTATTTTTCAATTACAACAATCTCTGTCACCTCTGCTTTGTCAAGTATGTTGTAAAGGATAAGCCCTATTCCGAGTCCAGCGACAAGCACTTTGCCTCGCGCTTCTTTTACGAACTCTCTGTTGCTGTAACACTCCATGCCAGTATCTGTCATCATTATCTGTCCATCAATAACTAATCTTGTGTAGTTTCCAGCATCAACGCAGAACCAATCTTCTGCATCGCGTATGTATCGAAGGTTCTGAAGTCGTAAGTGAATTGAGTCTTTGACTTCCATTGGTGCAATTATCGCAACTCCTTTCTCAACTTTGTTGTTGTAAAGGTGATTGACCTTTTTAATTCCGTGTAATGTTTCTGGGTGTGAATTGTTTTTCATTTGCTTTTTGTTTTGGTAAATAATTAATTAGTGACTTGATGTTCTTTGCTGTGAATCTGAATACCTTAATGCCGAGTCGTTGCGCTTCATTGTACTTGTCGCAATCGTTTGTGAATCCGTTTAGGTCTGTGTGTCTGCTCTTCTGCGAGAATATGCCTTCGTACTCGTATGCTTGTTTTGTTTCTGGATGATAGTAATCGAATCGCCATTTGCGTTCCTTGTGGAACTGGTACTCTTCAATCATCCCTTCAACACTCATGCAAGTAAAGTGAAATGACATTCTCGGTTTCGACATCTTGTTGAGTGAGCGGAATTTGTCGGCTGTGATATTATTTGCTCCCATACTTGTGAATGAGTTTTTCTGCTGCGCTCATTATCATCGGTGTTGAAATCTTTTTCATGCAAGCAAGTGATGATGCATATGCTTGCAAATCCCTTCGCTTCTCATCTTCAATTCCAGTATAATCATGAATCGCCTCATGCTGTGCGTTTGCGGTAGCCCATCCAATAAGGAAAAACATTTTTATGAATTCCTTATTGTCATCGTGAATCAGATGCTTGAACCCTT
>Ga0315906_10006464_pt1 | contig 14476 bp, 12 predicted proteins | sample LakEriMetagenome_4_FD_203526 | JGI IMG/M metagenome (GOLD analysis project Ga0315906, IMG submission 203526) | Freshwater fungal communities from buoy surface, Lake Erie, Ohio, United States - Buoy 2 MA122 | ecosystem: Environmental > Aquatic > Freshwater > Lake > Lake biofilm | place: USA...
CGCGGGCCCTGTCGCGCGAGAAGTTCCATGAACTGGGGCATGCCGACATTCCGGTGTTCGGTCCCCTGAGCTGGTCGGTCCCGGGCTGTGTCGACGGCTGGGAAGAACTGCGCACCCGGTTTGGCTCGAAGCCGCTGCCGGAACTGCTGCAGCCGGCCATCGAATACTGCGAAGAGGGCTTCCCGGTCTCGGAGGTCATCGCGGCCAGTTGGCAGGGGTCGGAAAAGAGTCTGTCGGAATGGCCCGACTCGGCCGAGACCTATCTGCCCGAAGGGCGGGCTCCGCTGGCGGGGGAAGTCTTCCGCAATCCGCGCCTGGCGCAGTCGTACCGTCTGATTGCGGAACAGGGACGCGACGCGTTTTACAAGGGGCGCATCGCCCGGCGCATCGTGGAATTCAGTGAGAAAAACGGGGGCTTCCTCACCCTCGAAGACTTCAGCCAACACACCAGCACCTGGATCGAACCGGTCGCCACCAACTACCGGGGCTACGACGTCTGGGAACTCCCCCCCAATGGCCAGGGAATCGCCGCGCTGCAGATGCTGAATGTGCTGGAGGCGTACGACCTGAAGAAACTGGGGCCCCAGAGTCCCGAATATCTGCACCTGCTGATCGAGGCGAAGAAACTCGCCTTCGCCGACCGGGCCCGGTTCTATGCCGATCCCGAGTTCGCCGAAGTCCCCGTGGCCGAGCTCATTTCCAAAGACTATGCCGCCCGGCAGCGCCGCCGGATCGATCCCGACAAGGCGGCCACCGACGTCCCCCCGGGGGATCCGAAGCTCTCGCAGAGCGACACGATCTATCTGACCGTGGTTGATTCGGAACGCAACTGCTGCTCCTTCATCCAGAGCATCTACCACGGATTCGGGTCGCAGGTGGTGCCGGGAGATGTCGGCTTCGCCCTGCAGAACCGGGGGACCCTGTTCTCTCTCGACCCGGCACATCCCAACACCTTCGAGCCTGGCAAACGCCCCTTCCACACCATCATCCCCGCGTTTGTCACGCGCGAAGGGGAACCCTGGCTTTGCTTTGGGGTGATGGGGGGCGACATGCAGCCCCAAGGGCATGTGCAGATCCTGGTGAACATGATCGACTTCGGGATGAACGTGCAGGAAGCGGGGGACGCGGCCCGGGTGCAGCATATTGGCTCGGCCACTCCCACCGGTCAGCCGATGGATCCCGAGGGGGGGACGGTACAGGTCGAGGCGGGCATTCCCGAGATCACCCGTGAAGCACTGCGCGCCAAGGGTCATAAAGTGGTGAAGGCGGTCGGCTCGTTCGGAGGCTACCAGGCGATCCAGATCGACATGAAGAATGGCGTGCTCCACGGGGGGACCGATCCGCGCAAGGACGGGGCTGCGGCTGGCTACTAGCCTGGGGCACGCTTGCGGATTGCACGATTGCCGGGAAGACTAACACCACGACGGCTGTGTTGCCGCGTCCCTGCGGTGGTTTCCCCGCCAGTCTCTCGCCCCACCCTCGCGGTGGTCTCGCCGCCATGTCGCTCGCCCGCACTCCCCTGTTTGATTGGCATGCCGCGCACGGCGGCCGCCTGGTCGACTTCGCCGGCTGGGAAATGCCCGTGCAGTACACGTCGATCGTCCCCGAGCACAAGGCGGTCCGCACCGCCGCCGGTCTGTTCGACATCGCCCACATGGGCCGGCTGTACTTTCGTGGTCCCCAGGCGGCCGAAGCGCTCGAGTCGCTGCTGACCAACGACGTCCTCTCGCTGCAGCCCGGGCAGGTCCGCTATTCGCTGCTGACCAACGACAGCGGCGGCATCCTCGACGATGTGCTGGTCTATCGTCTGGCCCACGAGCACCTGCTGGTGGTGAATGCCTCGAATCGGCTGAAAGTGGTGGGCTGGATCCAGCGGCACCTCGGCGCGTTCGACGTCACGCTGCACGACGAGACCACCACCCGGTTCATGCTCGCCCTGCAGGGACCCCGGGCTCTCGAGCTGCTGCAGCCGTTCGTCCCGCAGCCGCTCGCCCCGCTCAAGTATTACTCCGCGATCGAGACCACGATTGGATCCGCCCCAGCCCTGGTCAGCCGCACCGGCTACACGGGAGAAGATGGCTTCGAGATCATCGTTCCCAACGCCGCCGCCGTCGACCTGTGGGAACGTCTCATCGCCGCCGGGGCCGGGGTGGGTTTGCTCCCCTGTGGGCTGGGCTGCCGCGATACCCTGCGGCTGGAGGCCGCCATGCCGCTGTACGGGCATGAGCTCAACGAGCAGATCGATCCCCTCTCTGCCGGCCTGAAGTTCGCCGTGAAGCTGGAGGGACGCAGCTTCCCCGGTCATCCCTCCCTTGTGGCGCGGCAGCGCGACACCAGTCTGCCCCGCCGTGTCGGCTTGCGGCTGGCCGGTCGCCGGATTGCCCGCGAAGGAACCGTGGTGCATTTCGGCGGGAGTGCCGTGGGGCAGGTCACCAGCGGCACCTTTTCCCCCACCCTCGAACAGTCTCTGGCGATGGCGTATGTGACCCCCGAGGCGTCTGCTGTGGGAACCCAGGTGACGGTCGACATCCGCGGCCAGCATGAACCTGCCGAAGTGGTGAAACTGCCGTTTTACAAGCGGGTCGCGAGTGCGAAGTAGCGGGCCCGCTCCGGCCGTTCCGGTCGTATGGGCGTCCTCTTTTTGTGGTTCCCTTTTTTTCAGAGTGAGCCCACGCATGGTCCAGCTGGTTGCCACGGGACACGTCTCCCCCCCTATCGCCGAGCCCCCCCGCGAGCGGGTGGCCGCCTTCACGAGTCTGTTCGTGGCCCGGTCGGGCACGGTCGTGTGCGGGTTCCAGCTGGGTTCAGCCAAGCATGCCGTCGACTGCACACTGCGGCTCTGTCACTCGACCGATGGAGGCTCGACCTGGAGTGTGCTGACCCCGCGGTTTCCCACCGCCATCGACGGGGTCCCCGGCTCGCTGGCGGGGGCCGAGATTGTCGAGCCGACCCCCGGCACATGGCTGCTGTTCAGCACGTGGTTCGACCGCTCCGATCCCGACCGGCCGCTGTTCAATCCGGAGACCGAGGGGTTGCTGAAGAGCCGGCAGGTGGTCTCGGTTTCGACCGATGCCGGGATGAACTGGAGCCCCTGGCGGACGATTCCCACCCCCGGGCTCGCGGGCTGTGCGGCGACGGGACCCGCCCTGCGCGGACCAGGGGGTGAAGTCGGCTTCGCGTTCGAAAGCTTCAAGGAGTTCGACGATCCCGCCCCAGCCCGTCACGGGGCCTGGCTGACGGTGTCGCGCGATGGAGGGGCCACGTTTCCGGAACTGCATCTGGTGGCCCAGGATCCCGCCCACCAGGTCTACTATTGGGACCAGCGACTTTGCCCAGGGGGCGAGACTGGCAGTTACGTCGCCCTGTTCTGGACGCATGACCGCCAGACGCAGCGGGATCTGCCGGTGCATATCGTGCATGGTCAGTTGGGCCAGCCGGCGTGGCAGACGCCGGTGTCGACTGGAGTCATCGGCCAGATTGCGGCCCCGCTGGTCTTGCCGGACGGGCGGCTGCTGATGTTCGTGGTCGACCGCAACTCTCCGGCGACCATGTCGCTCTGGGTCTCATCCGATCAGGGGCGCACCTGGCCCGCCAGCGAGCGGGTGGTGGTCTACGCCCACGACGAGCAGGCCCGGCTCACGCAGGGGGCCGAGAACGTCGACTTCGCCGAGTACTGGGAAGACATGCGCCGCTGGACCTTCGGACATCCCGCCTTGCGGCTGTTGCCCGACGGGAACGTGCTGGCGGTATGGTACGCCGGCGTGCCGGGCTCCATGGGAATCCGTTGGGCGCGCCTGCACCCGTAAAAGGGGGGATTGCAGCTCGTTTCTGGGGGGGGGGGCCGGAAAAACGAGCTGCGTCCCCTTATTCGGCGAGCCGTTCCAGCCGCGCCGGTGTCCGGAACCATGCCTGCCCCGCCGTCGCCCGCAGCTCGGCCACCAGTTCCACCTCGGGCTGCTCTTCGCCCACCTCAAACTCGCACGCCAGCTCGGTCCAGCCGGTGGTCCCAACCAGTCCCGTTTCCCGGTTTTGTCCCGAGAGCCGCAGCCCCGCCCCCGGGCCCCGCTCATCCCCCTCGCGCGGCACCACCCCCTCCACGCGGGCCCAGAGCGTCACGCGGTAATTCCCCGCCGGCAGGCGCACCCGCTTCCGCCACGACGCCACGCAATCTCCCGATTCGCCGACACTCACGGTGCCGACCATCACCGGGACCGGCTCGGGCTGCGGCGGTGATTCCGCTTCCGGTTCGATGGGGATGTCGGCCGCAGGGTCGGGGGTTGGACGGGCAGAGTTTTCCTGTGGCTGATCCTCGTTGGCTGGTTCTGACGAAGTCTCCTTCGGAACCGCTTCTGCCTCTTCTATGTTGGCTGTTGCGGCTCCGGGCTCCCCGGCGGGTGTCTCGGGCGATGGCTGGTCCCCGGGGGGGAGGGGATCCCCCGGCTCTGCCCCATGGGCCGCATCCTCGGTCTCTTTCTGGGGAAACCAGCCGGCCAACAGCACGGGGCGGCTTACATCGGGCGCTTCGGTCTCGGGTTCCGGTGGGGCAGGGGGCTCCAGTTGGTCTGGTTCGGTCAGTTTGCGGGCGGCACTCACCCAGCGCGCCTCCAGCCGGTTCCGCCACTCTTCCCGCCAGTCGTCGGTCCGCCGGCCCAGTTCGGGGTCGATCTCGGCCAGCGCCGGTTGCAGTCGCTGCTGCAGTCGTTCCACGCGCGCGACCAGCTCCTGCACATCCAGCCTCGCGAGGGTCTCCCGCACCACCTCGCGGTACGCACGCCGGCCCGCTTCGTCTTGGGCCCAGACCGCTTCCGGCACCAGGCCCCCCAGGTTGAGGAAGAGGGGAAACTCGGGGTCTCCAAACGTCTGGTCCATCCCATGCGGCAGGAAATAAGCCTTTCCGCTGGGGGGATCGAAGTAGATCCGGTAGTTGTTCCGATTGCCGCAGTAACCATCCCAATGGGCGACCAGCAGCTCGAACGCCATGAACTGGTGAAACGCGGGAACGTCGAGCGTCGCGGCGACCCGGTCAGCACGCAGCACCGGGTCGGGTTCCTGACACGCCGCGACCAGCTCTCGCAGGTCGGCCCGATCGTCGGGGCCGCGACCTTCGTCCCGTTCGAGTTCGGCATCGATCTCCTGGCAGAACCCGCCGTCGTAGAGGTTTCCCCCGGGATGCGTGAAGTTCCGCCGCAGAAAGTTGCGGTCGAAACCTTCTTTGAGCACATACATCCCCAGATCGCGGTCGTTCAGCCAGACCCGGGCATGGGCGACGCGCGCGGCGGGCAGGCCGAGATCCCGGCAGATCGACGCGCAGAGCCACTCGCTGGTGTAGCTCTCATCCTGCACCGAGTTGTTGAGGTGGAACTTCCGCAGGCGATGAAACTCTTGTCCTTTGAGAAACTTCCCCACATTGAGGGTGAAGGCGGGTTTACCATCGAGTTCCTGAAAACTCCCCGCCGCCCCCTTCAGTTTCACGGCAACATCGGTGAGGGGAGCTTCCCCCTCGACCATCAACGTACCCCGGGCATAGCTGCGCGGCTCCGTCCGTAACCGCTCGAGCTGCGTCTCGGTGAATCGCAGCGTGATGCGGTAAACCGTGTCGGCTTCGAAGAAGTCGTCGCTGGCGTCGCGGACGGGGTGGGGATCAATGGCGGAGGCCGGAGGGGGAACGGTCGTGCCCGCGGGTTCGGAACGATGAGCCGTCGACTCATCCCGAGAGCGGCAACCGGGGAACCCCAGCAGGCCAATCACCATCAGCGCCATTGTCGCGGTTGTCCGCGATGGGGAGGTGATCCGCGAGTCCAACCTCGCCTTCATCCGACCGGTCGGTCGTCGCACCTGCACTCCCTCATCGTGGTTCACCTGGCACCCGTCCACCGCTGGTGTCGGCACACGCCTCATGGACTGGGGCGTGGCATCGATCTGCGGACCGATGGCTGCGGAATGTCCCACGACACACCGAATCGGCACGCTCGCACTGACCTGCAGTGTAATGAATTGCTTGAAAACGTTGTGAACAACCTGTGCAGGAAGTTACTGGATACTGGGCTCGGGGGCTTGACTGACGTGACCGCCTGAAAATCCGACCAGATTTCCAGATGGGCGCACATCTGTCTTCCCCACTCGATTTTTGGCGGTGATAATCAAAGAAGACGAGTCACAAGTCCATCCGCCCCAACGTCGTGAGACGCCGGGCCTGCCATGTCCAACCGAACCGAATTGTCGTCGGCGGCCGCTCCCTGGGAAGCCGGCTCCGCCTCCCCTTTCTTGCCCGCCGGCTCGTCCGGAGGGGAAGACGCCCCAACCGCATCGGGCCCTGCTCGGTCGCACCCCTTCGTCTCTCTGCAAGAGCGCTGGGGGGAACCGGTCGAGCCGCGTGAGGCGGGATTTGGGGGGGAAGGACTCCCCCCGGCCACTCCCGCCAGCCTCGACGACCGCCGCGATGGACGGTGCCTGCCGCTGTACGAGACCGAGACCGACCTCGCCCGTCTGCGCGGGGCCGCCCGGCGACTTGCCCTGCTGACCCCCGTCGCCGTCGGGGCCCTCGACAGCCTCGCGAATTATGTGTTTGGGCCGGGCTTCACCGTGCGGATCGAAGCGGACGACGCCCCGCCGGCATGGCGGGCCGCCGCCCAGCGCGTGCTCGACCGCCTCGCCGACGACAACGACCTCGCCGGGCTCTTTGACCGCGAGTTGCACCACCGCGTCCGCGAGGATGGCGAGGCGTTTGTGCACTTGGTCCCGCATCGCCGGGGGGGCTGTCGGCTGCGGTTTCTCGAACCCGAGCAAATCACCGAGCCGGCCCGGCCCCGCCCCCTCGAAGACTGGCTGGGGATGTCGGAGACGCTGGTTTCGTCCTGGTCGTTTGGGGTGCATTCGCCGGCGGATGACCCCACCCAGCCGCTCGGTTATCACGTCGTCTACGACAGCGCCGGCCGCGACTGGAACTATCTGCCGGTCGAAGAGGTCGAGCATCTGCGCCGCAATGTGCCCCGCAATGCGAAACGGGGGGTGTCGGACTTCGCGGTGATCCAGGCCGACCTCGAGCGCGAGGCGGTCTTGCGGCGAAACACCGCCGAGGGGGCCGCGTTGCAGGCGGCCATCGCCTGGATCCTCCAGCCCCAGTCCTCCGACCAGGCCCCGCTGGGGATTCCCCGCAGCGAGATTCCCGTGGCCCATCGCGCCACCCCGGTCACCACCGCCTACGAGCGGGTCCGGAGGTATCCCCCGGGAACCATCCTGCGGCCCTCAGCGGGGCTCGAATACAAACCCGGCCCGCTCGGCTCCGAGCGCATTCCCCACTTTCTGCAGGTGGGGCAGGCGGTCCTGCGTTCGATTGGCCTGCGCTGGAACATTCCCGAGTACCTCATCTCGGGGGATGCCAGCAATGCCAACTATGCGTCGACCCTCGTGGCCGAGTCTCCCTTCGTCAAGGCCCGCGAGGCGGACCAGCAGTACTTCCGCCGGCACCTGCAAAGCCTCTGCTGGAAGGTGCTGCGGCTCGCCTGGCGACACGGGGCGTTCGATCACCTGGGGGTCCCTTTCGAGGTGCTGCTCGACCGGTTGACCATCCAGATCGGTGTCCCCGCCGTCGCCTCGCGCGATCCCCAGGCGCTGGCGCAGACGCACGACCTGCAACTGCGGCTGGGGTTGCTCTCACGCCGCACCGCCGCCGCCCAGGCGGGTCTCGACTTCGACCAGGAACAGCGCAACCGGCTCGCCGATCGGGATCCGGTCGCGAACACACCTGCCGCCAACCCTTTGTCCCCCCCTTCGGAGGAACCGCCGCCGCATGACGACTCAACTGCTTGAAATCACCTTCAGCGAGACCCCGCAGGTCGACCGGGAGGCGGGAGTGATCCGGGGAGTGAAGATTCTCGGCCGCACCAGCCGCAACCACCGGGTCTACACCGACGCCGCCCTCAACCAGGCCGCCTACCTCTACGAGGGACTGGCGGTGAATCTCGACCACCCCGCCCCGTCCCAGGCGGGGGCGGGGCGGGCGGTGGCCGAGGGGTTCGGCTGGCTCACCTCGGTCGGGGTCCGCGAGGCGGGGGTGTTCGGAGACCTGCATTACCTCCGCTCGCACCCCCAGGCCGAAATGATCGCCGAGGCCGCCGAGCGCAATCCCCGCCGGTTTGGCCTGTCGCACAATGCGCTGGGACAGGTCCGGCAGCGCGATGGTCAATGCATTGTCGAGGCGATCGACAAAGTGCATTCCGTTGACATCGTCCAAAACCCCGCCACCTCCTCCGGCCTGTTTGAATCGGAAACCGCCATGCCCCCCACACTGTCCGAATCGTGCGCTCATCCCGCTTCCGAACCACGCGGCGAGAGCGCCTGCCCGACCGTTCCCGCCACCCCGGCACAGCCCCCGGTCACCCTGCAGCAATTGTGCGAACAGGTGCACTGGTCGCCCCTGCTCGAGCACCCGCTGTTGGCGGTGATGCGGTCGCGCACCCTGGCGCCTCCCGCCGATCCCGCGACGACCCGCGACACCATTGTGCACACGGTGGTCTATGCCCTGGCCGAGGGGTTTGACCGCTACCACGCGCATGAGTACGCGGACCTGTTCGCGCATCTCGCCGGGCAACTGACCCCCACGCCGTCGCCGGAGGAACCCCGGCTGACCGAGTCGCGAGCTCCGGTCTCTCCGGCGGCGGCCGCCCCCACTGCGGCGGTACTCGCCGGGAGCCTGGCCGAGCGGGTCACCCAGCTCGAAACCGAATCGGCCTGTCGGACGCTGCTGGAGGAGTTGAACCGCGCTGCCGACCGCCCCCGGCTGGTCGCCCTCGCCCGCCTCACCAGCGAGTCGGACCGCCGGCAACTGATCGAAAGCTGGCCCCCCCGCGAGTCCAACCCCCGTCCGCGCCCCGCGAGTTCGCCCCCGTTGTCGACCCGGGGGGAACCGGTCGAAACATTCCCCGGCGATGTCCGCGGCTTCGTCGCCGCCCTGCGTTGATGTGTGTCTGTTGTCTTCGGTCCATTTTCTTCCATCCCCTCTCTCATGCGGAGCATGTATGAAGCTGCTCGATCTTCCCCAGGCGGTGCGTGAACGGCGCATGTTTGGCTTCTTTGATGACTTTGAGTGGTACCTGGCCCCACACCGCTGGACGTCGTTGACAGCCGATGCGGGGACCACGGTGGCCGTCGGTTCGACCACTCCGAATGGTGCCGTGGTGCTGACCACGGCGGCGGTCGACAACAGCGAGTGCGGGGTGGGGACCACCACCCGACCGCTGCGTCCCGCCGACGACAAGCCGCTGATGCTGGAGGGACGCATTCAGTACACCGAAGCCGCGCTCAACGCCGCGAATGTCTTCGTGGGGGTCGCCGACACCCTGACCGCGGCCGACCTGCTGCTCGACAACGGGCAGGGGCCCCGGCCCGGCCTGAATGGGGCGGGGTTGTACAAGGTCGATGGCGAGTCGGCCTGGCGCGTGGTCTCGGTCCGCGGGGGTGTGCCGGTGGTGACCGTCACTTCGATCCCCGCCGGTGGTCCCGCTCCCCAGACGCTGCGGGTGGAGATTCAGCCCCTCGACGCCTCGACCGCCGAGGTGGTCTTCCTCATCGACGATGTGCCGGTCCGCGACCCGTCGGGCCTGCCGGTGAAGCATCTGTTTCCCCTCGCCGGCTGCCCGGCACTGCAGGCGGGGGTGTTCCTCAAGGCGGGATCGGCCACCGCGGAATCGCTCGCGGTCGACTACATCGCCCTCTACCAGTTGCGCTGAACCGCCGTGCTCAATCGCCGGGGGGGCGGATGACCCGAACCCGTCCCTCCGGCCCACCCCCGGGCGGGCGGCCTGCACGGGGGCACGCCGCCGTGTGACCTCCATCGACTTTCAGTTTGCCTCAGTACTTGAAGGATGCTTCCCTCATGATCAAGACCACGCAACTCCGCCGCCTGTACGAGGCGGCCCAGCGCGACGCCCGGCCCGAGCGGTTTTTCGACGACCTTGGTTCGGCTCTGCAAACCGGCCAACTGCAGTTGGCCGAATTCTCGCTCCGGGCCCTGTTTGAACAGTTCATTCCCGACGGCCGCGAACTGGTCGATTCGTGGAACCCCCGCCATGGGGGGGAAGGGCACAGCCTGCAACGGCTGGAGGAAAGCGGGGCGGTCACCACCGGCACGTTCAGCCGGATCACCGGCCAGATCGTCTACAACGCCATCCTCGACGCCTTCCGGGCCGAGTCGTTCGTCTTCTCGCCGCTGGTCCGCACCATCCCCACGCAGTTCAACGGCGAAAAGATCGCCGGGATCTCGCGGCTGGGTGATGAAGCCGAGACGGTCGCGGAAGGACGCCCGTACCCGCATGCCGGGGTGGCCGAAGACTTCCTCGAAACCCCCGCCACGACCAAGCGGGGGATGATTGTCGGCCTGACCCGCGAGGCGGTCTTTTTCGACCGCACCAACCTGTTGGTGCAGCGGACTGCCGAGGTGGGGAACTGGCTGGGAGTGAACAAGGAAAAGCGGATCATCGACTGCGTGATCGATGAGAACACCCAGGCACACCGCTACCGTTGGAAGGGGACGACCTACGCCACCTACCAGACGGCGGCTCCCTGGATCAATATCACCGCCACCAATCCCCTGGTCGACTGGCAGAGCCTCGACAAGGCCGAACAGACGATGGCCGGCCTGGTCGATCCCTATACGGGCGAACCGATCCTCACCGATCCCCGGCATCTGGTGGTCCCCCGCGGGCTGCTCTACACCGCCCGCCGGATCATCGGGGCCACCGAGATCCGCGTGCAGAGTCCCGGGTTCGCCACGACGGGCAATCCGACCGAGACGGTCGCCTCGAACCCGATCAATGGCTACCAGGTGGTCAGCAGCAATCTGTTGACCAGCCGGTTGACGAACAAGGGGTCGTGGTTCATCGGCGATGTCTCCAAGGCGTTCGCCTACATGGAGAACTGGCCCCTCGCGGTGGTCCAGGCTCCCGCGAACTCGGAGGTCGAGTTCACGCACGACATCGTGCTGCGCTGGAAGGCGAGCGAACGGGGTGCCGCCGCCACCCTCGAGCCCCGGTACATGGCCCGCAACACTCCCTGAACCCCGCGTCGGCCGGGTCCGACCACCCGGCTGCTGCTCTCCGGAGCGGCCCCCCGATCCGTTCCGGCGACCGCAATCCCGGCGGGAGGTTTCCGGGTGTGGTGTCCCTCGCACCACGCCCGGCAACTGGTTCGACGTCACAACTGGCCTGACTTCCCAACTGGTCCGCCATCGAGAAACGGACGGGCCGCTCCGGGAAAGCCATCCCCCAACCAACCGCGACGAGGCCAGTCCCCCGCTGCGGCGGGATTCGCGGAGCCGTGTGGGCGGGCGCAGAGTTGTTTCGAATTTTCCCATTTTCGACCTCGTGGAACCTCACGAATGGATCCCCTGCTGCAACGTCGCGAATCGCTGCTGGCCGAGATCGCCCGGCTCTCTCCCGCCACGGCGGGAGGAAAGCCGTCGTATCAGATCGATGGCCAGGCGGTCGATCACACCGCCTACCGTCTCTCGCTTTACCGCGAACTGGAACAGCTCGAACGCCTGCTCTCGGCCCAGCAGCCTCCGCAGGAACGGTTCGACCGCGGCTGGACGTAACGCGAATTCTGCTGTGTCGCCACCGGCCTATGGGATTGGCTGCATCCCACCGGGATGCGCTTTCATGGCCTGGTCCAGCCGCCGGTCTTTCAAGTCCAAACAGGGGGCACGTCCACACAGGAGCACCCATGATTTCCGATCTTCCACTGTGCGATTTCACCCAACCCGTCGAACTGCAGGCGGTGCGTGCGCTGGGTCGGCAGGTGGTCCGCTTTGCCCACGCGCTTCCCCGGCACCGCCGCCTGTCGGGTGAGGGGGCAGGCTCGCTGCAGCTTGCCACCGAGCAGTGCGATTGGCTGCTCCCCGCCGATCCGCTCCCCACCGGGCTGGTTCCCGTGCCGGGCGACACCCTGCAGTCGGACGACGAACGCTGGCTGGTGCAGTCGGCCGAGCTGCTGGTGGGGGGAAGCGTCTGGCGGTGCTGCTGTCGGCTGCAGGATTGAGCGGTCCTTGCCCCCGCGACGCGCCCTTGATCGAACGCGTCGCGGGCGGCTGATGTTGTTTCTCTGTGCCTCCCCTCCACGCGGCCCGCCATGCGCCACTGGTCTCTCTTGTTGGAAGCGACCCGGCAGACCATTGTCTCGCTGCGGCTGCCTGAGCTCCCCGATACCAACGTCTTGGTTCTGCCGACCCTGGTCGAGCGGAAGGGGGAACTCTCCCGGGCCGATCGACCGGCGATCTGGGTGGCTCCCTCCGGTCCCGAGCGGCTCGATCCCTCGCTGGGAACCAACTGCCGCGACGACGTGGTGTACCCGCTGGGGGTGGTCTGCCTGCTCGACGACACCCCCGACCGCTTTGCGCTGGTCACCCAGTGGCGGGCCCGGCTGGGGGAGGCGTTTCATCTGCGCCCGCTGCCGGGGACCCCCTGTTTTTGCGTCACGGTCGAACCCCGCGACCTCATCGACCAGGCCGCGTGGGCCGGCCGCCGTCTCTGGCTCTCTCAGTTGCACCTGCTTTGTCTCACCCGGGAACCGCGCGAGTAACCCCCCATGACCTCCCCTTCACTGGGCACCTTCGCCCGTCTGGCCATCGCCCCCGCCGGCACTCCCGTGGCCCAGTTTGCCGACGCGCTGGAATTCACCTCCGAATCGCTGCGGCGCGAGCAGACCCTGCTCGACACCGCCGGACTGCGCGGCACCCGGGCGCATCCTCTGGAACGGACCCGCACCGGCACCAGCCTGATCCAGGGAGAGCTGCGGCTGCCGGTCTCTCCCGCGGGGCTCGCCCTGCTGTGGCCCCGCATTCTGGGTGGGACCCCGGTCGAGGGACAGTTTCCTCTCGCCGAATCTCTGCCAGCCTGCGACCTGCTGGTTGACCGGGTGGCCCGCCGGTTCGTCTACCGCGGCTGCCGGGTCGACCGCGCGGTGCTGCGTGGTCGCGTGGGAGGACTGCTGGAACTGGCGGTCGAATGGATCGGGGCCACCGAGGAGGTGCTGACCACCCCCGCCCCCAATCTGGCTCCGCCGCTCGATCCGCCGCTGGTGTTTCACGACAGCACGCTCACCCTGCGGCAGCTCGACCGCCCGCTGCTGGAGTTTGAACTGGTGATCGACAATCACCTCGCGGTCCGGTTTGCGAACAGCCCCACGCCGGGAGAGATCTTTCCCGTGGATCGCACAGTCCAACTGACCGCGTTGCTCCCCTTCACCCCCGAAGCGGTCGATTTGTACGGCCTGGGGGCGGTGGGAATTGGGGCGGGGTTGTTGCGGTTTACGAATGGCCCGCAGAGCGTGGCGATTCAGTTGCCCGCCATTCAATGGGCCGACCGGTCGCCGGTGGTCGCCGGCCGGCAGGAGATCACGCTCCCCCTCACCGGTTTCGCCCGCCGCACCGTCACCCAGCCGGAACTGCTCGTCCAGCACACCAGCACCACGTGAGGTCGCTGGTTCCTGCGTTCGATCGGCTTTGTCCTCAGCCCGCAGTGCTCCCGGGCAGGTCGCTACCGGCACGTTTCCGCGAGCCCGCTGCTGCCGTGCTGTTCGACCTCCCATTCTCCGGATCTCGCATGTCGGCTCCCCTGGCGTCTCTCGTCTGCTTGCCCAGTCCTCTCACCCGTGTTGCCCAGGCGCCGGCGGAACTCGATGTGCGCGCCTGGGTTGAGGTGCTGCCGCTGGGAGAGACCGAACGGCAGGCGCTCGCCCCGCGGCTGGCCCGCCTGCTCGAGGATGCCGGGGAGAGGCCGGGGCATGCCGAAGAGCCGATCCGTGCGTTGCTGCTGCCCCGGCTGGTCGCCTGGAATCTGCGCGACGGGCAAGAGCGCCCGGTGCCAATGTCGGCGGCCGGGCTGGCGGGATTGAACGGCGAGTGGCTCGGCTGGCTGTTCGCGGTGGTCAGCGGGAGTGACGACCTGGCCGCCGCGCGGTCCCATGAGCACGAGCGCGACCAGGCGTTGCTCGCGGGGATCCGGCTGATCCGGACCGCTCCCCAGGTCGCCTGGCGGGACTGTGCCGACTGCCAGCGGCATATCTACGACGAGCAGACCGGCACGCGGGCGCTGTTTCAGGGAGCCCCCATTCCCCGCCCCGCCGGCACGCAGGCCCCCTGTCGCATTCCGCAGGTCGGCTGTCCCGTGGGAACCCCCGAGACCCCGCGGCGTCTCACTCCCGAGTTGTGGTCCCTCTGGCAGTACGATCGCCAGTGCCGGGCCGCGCACCAGCCCGCCGTCAGTCCCGAAGCCGCCCGCCTCTCGCTGCTTATCCAGTTGGCGGAACAGGGGGCGCTCTGACCGCCATCGCCCGTCCAGGAGTGTCGTGGCGGAATGGAGTTTGTGCACCAATGTTTTCACAGCCGATCTCAGGCTGGTCACCCGACCACAGACGAGAGATCCCGATGGAGATTTACTCTCTTCTGACGGAGTTGTGATCCCCCAGGTCGCAACTCGGGTGC
>Ga0315906_10006465_pt1 | contig 14475 bp, 5 predicted proteins | sample LakEriMetagenome_4_FD_203526 | JGI IMG/M metagenome (GOLD analysis project Ga0315906, IMG submission 203526) | Freshwater fungal communities from buoy surface, Lake Erie, Ohio, United States - Buoy 2 MA122 | ecosystem: Environmental > Aquatic > Freshwater > Lake > Lake biofilm | place: USA: Lake...
AGATACAATGTACGGTAGGCAGAGGTATGTTGCCTTTCGGTAAGGCACAGGTTCCTGGCGTAAGCGACTACGCCGATGGGGTGGATACGATCCGTTTTTTGGCAGCACTGTAATAAGGGTGGGGGCATGTATGGATCCAAGCATTAAGCGCTCCTCATAGCAACCTAGTTTCGAGCTCCTTCCAGACAGCGCGGAATTTCGATTTACCTAAAAGCAGACTAGTATTTTGCCAGCCTTTTTTGTCAAGACAAAAGGCAGGTAAGCAGGGGCGAAATCCCTCCCAACTAGTTACTTCCGTATACCATTTGACTTTGCTTTATCTCAAGACAAAACGTCTGCGGGATAGACGTCTAAGCTCCTCAGGAACAATTGCCCTTACTTCCAAGTCTCTTTGGGAATGCACATCCGCTCGCCTCCTTAACCGAACTTGCCATCAGTAGCCAACGTGCCCGAGGTGGCATAACCTCAACCGTGCATAGCTCCCCCGGCATCTAATTAGATACGACCATTCTTTCCCCTCATTTAGTACCTTTACCCCATGAACCGCGGAAAATTCTGGATACTTTCCATCGCGGGAATGGCCCTGGCCACGTCCTGCAGTACCGAAGTGGAGCTCAATGCCCCTTACGATAGTAAAACTGTTGTATATGGGTTGCTGGAAGCCTCTGCAGATACGCAGTTTTTTCGCATCAATAAAACGTTTTTGGGCGATGGGAATAATCTCGACTACGCTCAAATTCGCGATTCCTCGGAATACGACCCATCCGAATTGTACGTACGTGTGGAGCAGTGGGTTGATGGCGACCTGCAGAATACCTTCGACGTAAATCCCATCGAGCGTTCCGACAAAGAAACCGATGGTATATTTTTTGCTCCCGAATACACAGCGTATTATTTTCCCACGCCGGACGGATTGGATGATGAAAGTACCTATCGACTGCTTATCGATTTCAGCAATGGCGAGGAACCTGTTCGTGCCGAAACAGATATGGTCGAAAGTCTTAGCGGGAATTCGAATATTACACGCCCACCTTCTAACAATCCTGCCTTCCGCTTAATCCTTGCCACGGCTCAAACTCCCCTTACTGGCGTCTATCCTGAATTTCGGTTTAAATGGAATACTACTCCCGGGGCCGGACGCTATGACGCGGTGCTGCGCATGCATTATATCGAACGATTGTGGCAAGACACGGAGCATACCATACTGCTGAGCGAAACGCCCAAGGTATTCGAGTGGAATATCGGTACGTTTCAAACAAAGAGCCTGCTTGGGGGCGAAGAGTTTGAGGCGATAACCAGCGGAGAGACGTTTTTCAGACTAGTTGGCGCTTCTATGCAGGCGAATCCGCTTATAACACGCCAGATAGGAACGGTAAGCGGCCAAAACAATCCCACCTTTGATTTTATTTTGAGTGTAGCCAACGGCGAATTGGATACCTACATGGAAGTTAATTCGCCCGTAACAGGCATTATTCAGGAAAGGCCGACCTATACTAATATCGTTAATGGGCTGGGTGTTTTTGCCTCGAAAGCCACCCAGGGAGTCTATGGATTCCAGCCGCATGAAGAGACAATTCGGGAATTATGGTCGGGGGCTTATACCTCTTCGTTAAATTTTTGTAGTCCCGATCCGCTGTTTGAATTCGAGGGTTTTTACTGTGAATAGTTTCAGCCCTTAACGGCTTTTATCCGGTCGTATTAAGATTTCCGAAATCATTTCTTCGCTTTCGATAGCCAGTTTAATGGCTTTGGCAATGGCTTCCGGGTTCATTCCGGAGCGGAAAGAAGCCGCCATTTGTTCCTTAAGCTGTTCGTTATGCGTTTGATCTATAAATGCGGTATTTACAGCTCCCGGAGAAATAGTGGTTATTCGAAGCTTATCCGATAGTTCCATACGCAGGCTTTCGGAAATCGCTAATACGGCGTGTTTGGTAGCACAATAGATTCCGCTGTTGGGGAATACGTTGTGGGATGCTACGGAGCCGAGGTTAATAATATGTCCGTGCTCTGCGATAAGCTCGGGAAGGGCTGTATGCAAGCAATTAAGGAGGCCTTTGATGTTGGTATCAACCATTTCATTCCATTCTTCCAGAGGAGAATCGGCCAATTTATTGAAATAGCCCAATCCGGCATTGTTTACCAGTATTTGTATCGGGCCGAAACGCTGCGTGGCAGCAGCAAAAAATGCCTTTACACTGGATATATTGCGAACGTCGCATGTCATAGCGAAGGCATCAGGAAAGCCGGCGTAGTAATCCAATGAAGCGCTTTTTCTGGAGCAAACGCTAACTCGGTAGCGGTTATTGAGCAGTAATTCAGCAGTGGCTTTCCCGATTCCTCCGGAAGCTCCGGTAATTACAACGTGTTTCATGGATTACGAGGGTTTGTGCGGGTTTCGAAATCGGAAATGATTTCCAATGACATCGTTCAAAGGTATATAATTTCAAGGCCAGTGGCATTTCTTTCTATATGAAAGCAGTTTGCCGATACGGACGCTTTATTCATTGTCAACGCCACACCCTTCCGCAATATCATTTCAAGTTAGACAATTTTTTAGGGCAACACGAGTCACCGAAACCCTCCCGCAAGCATGCCGAAGGGGCGGTTTCGGAAGAGGCCAAAAAAAATCGGAATGTTTTTATTGAATTACTGGTCGAGCGTTGCCTTTGCAATCCCCTGGTAACTTATGCTTTCTATTTTATCGCAATACCATAGCTGATATATTTCCAGCTGCTAGGACAGATGCGATTCAAAATTAAATTATCTATAGCATATAGCATCTTTCGCTGATTTTCTTTTCTGCCGAAGGTTGCAAGCACACCGTTGGATTTAATTTCGATCTGTGAGAAGTCGCTGAGGAATTCCTTCATCTCATCCATTGATACATATCTCCAAGAATCCCCCCAAATTACAAATTTCCTTCTCATACGTTGATGAAACGGTGAGGCGGCCAGATTTTCCGCAAACAATAATTTTCCTCCCGGCTTTAGCGCTTTATAAATCTCGTTGAACACCCTTCGTTGCGTGTCGATGCCTCCATTTCTCCCGATGCCACCAATTATTGATTTGAAGACAATAATATCAAAATGGTTTTCATAGGGAATAGCGGTGGCATCAATATCCCTGTATTCTATCAGGTTATCTACCTTGTATTGCAAATGAAGTTTTGCGGCTGAATTCTTTACATCTTTCAGATCGGAACAAATCGTTTGCTTGCCTTTCAATGCCAGCCAGAGAGAAAGTCCACCTTCCCGCCCGCCAAGTTCAAGACCGTTTTGGATTTCGTTCCAATCAATCTTGTGTTCCCAAAATAGGAGTGCTTTCGTCCAAGAATTTACATCCCACCGGATAATATCCTGAATCAGTTCTTTCGTCATTAAGCGCGTGTTTATTTTACTGTTACTAGCGCCCTAAGTTAGTTTTCGTCGACGAAGTTTTTGTTGCTGAAAATAAAAAAATGCCCATCTGAAATGATTGTTCAATGGTATTTCAAAATCCAATGCCGATACAATTGGTTGAATTCTTTTTTTTCAGGGTTATATGAACCACCGAGACCGTCCCCTGTGCTTACCGAAGGAGCGGTTTCGGAAGAGACCAACCAACAATGCAATTTTTAATTATTGGTTCCGTCATTGCTGCAAGTAATAAGGCCTTAAAGGTAACATAACGAACAAAAATTAATAATGGCAGAGATTACTCTCCGCCATTTTTTCTCTGCTTTATCCGGTGCTTAGGCCGGGTTCACCCGGAATAACTGATGCGGTATGCACTTTTATCGCTGGCTTACAGGTTCTTGTCGGGAAGTAACCTCAATCCATTTTCCGGCCGTTCTCGCATAGATGCCGCTATCGTACATAGCTTCGCACAGCACGGCCGGAAGGTAGTATTTACCCTTGTAAGTCGCGTTGAGCAACACTTTAAACGTGAGACTTTGTCCATTTCTGAGACTAAAGTAAGTGAGTACTCTGTCGTCGCGTACATCGATGTATTCGGCAGCGTCGCCTTTGTAGGCATTCAGGGTTTCATCCATGCGTAAATTAAGTATTTCCCAGCCGTTGGGGAATATCTGTGTAAGGGAGATATTCGGAACTTCCCGTCCATAGCGATTACTAACCTTTATTTCGGCGATAAAGTCCTTACCCTGCTCGAGGCTCGCAGGGTCGATGCTTTTGCCCTGGAGTGATTTGTAATTGACATCAATCGAAAGACCATTGGCAGAAGCCGTTTCTTTGCCCGGTGCAGGAATACCGCTCATAACGATTCGCGCATACAAAACGCTTTCGCCGACGTTGTTAATTACCAGCGTATTTCCCGTTAGTTTGGCCTTGCTTAAAACAATCGTGCCAATAGGCTTCGTAGAGGAGTAATCCTTTTTCTCGCCATTAAGCGTATAGCTTGCCTTGATCTGTTTTCCTTTATTGCCGGCAGCAAAATGGGAATAGGCTAAAAGTCCGAAAGCTGTACTTTGGGTGCTATACCAATTTTGGGAGGACATCTTCTGCGCAATTTCACGGATAATTTCAGCAGCTTTTTCCTTTTGCCCCATCGCCATAAGGGCCTCGGCAATCATCGACTGGTCCCGCAAATCACTGCCGAACGAATTGGCTAGCTCGCTATATGGCGCTATGTTGGCAGGCATCCCTTCGATCATGTTGGCCGCAAGAGATTTCTGTCCGGAAAGAGCGTATGCAGCGGCCAAAGTGTAAATCGCAGTGTTGGTAAGGCCAGAAGTCTCTTTTAGCCTGTTCATAGCGCCGAGCTCCGGTTGTCCTGCCAGCGCAAGCGTATATAGCCGATAGGCCTGGTCCAGATATCGCCAGGTACCATCGCCGGAATTACCTCTCCAGGAGCGTGCTGCAGCTTGCTGGTAATTAATCCATTGTTGCTTGAACGAGGGAGGCAGGGGATATCCCTTGCGCTCTGCCTCTAAAAGGAAATGTCCGGCATAACTATTGCCCCATTCGCTTATTTCAGAGGTTCCCGGCCAATAGACCAGGGCCCCGCCCGCATTCTGCATGGAGGTAATTTTCGAAATCGCCAGTTTGACGTGTTCTTTGGCGCGTTGTTCCTCTTTGGGCGTAAGATCGGTAACTTCGCTTAGGAATAGCTGCGGAAAGGCCGAAGAAGTAGTTTGCTCCAAACAGCCGTGTGGGTAGGAAACGAGATAGCGGAGCCGTCGTCCAAAATCTACCGAAGGCAGTTCGGAAAGTTCAAGAATAACTTCGTTGCTGCCTTGGATACCTATGAGGTCGAATTCGTTGGTGGTGCTGTTTCCCTTTTCCACCATCGCAGCAATCACTTCGGTCTGTTTTGGATTGGGATTGTTCACCATGATTTCTATTTTTTGGCTAGATCTCTCATTGCCGCTGCTTACGATAACTTCGGCGTATGCCGGGCCGGTTTTATCGCCCACTTGCAAATCGAAGTTCACCACCTTATCTCCGGTGCCTGCGAATTGTATTTGCCGAACGGCACTTCCTACAATGCTCAAGGGGCCGCTTACCTTCACTTCGACGCTAACATCTTTGATAGTGTTTTCCATCGCAAATATGGTCGCCGGCATACTCACGGTTGAACCCGGACTCAGCGTTCTGGGGAGGGTGGGCAATACCATTAACGCCTGCTTTACTTCAACGGTCTTTTCGGCCTTGCCGTAGGCTCGGGAATTTTGCGAGGCGACCACCATAGTGCGCACGGAACCAACATAGTTTGGCATCAGTAATTTATGCGTTTTAGATGCTCCGGCGGGCAGCTCGAAAGGCCCCAAAAACATTACTACCGGTTTAAAGCGATTAACCTTGTTTAGTCCCTTGGAGTCAATACCAGCTTCGTCGCCACCTATTGCCAAAAGTGGATGCATTCCCGTAGACCAGGCATTAATTACATCGTCGTACATATCCCAGGTATTTACGCCCAGCGCTTCTTTGGAATGGAAAAACTCCCAGGGGTCCGGTGTTTTATATCGCGTAAGATTCAATAAGCCTTCGTCTACTATGGCGAGGGTATACGTCATGCCTTTGCCCGTTTTTTCGCTCACCTTCACTTCAAAGCTTTGCTCGGGTTTAAGGACATCTCTCATAGAAATAACGGGCTCGAGGTGACTCTCGGGATCTTCCACCCTAATAGGAATAAGTCCGTATAGCCTGATGGGAAGATCGTTTTTGGTTTGTATATGCGGTTGAACCAGGGTAATGTGCACATATACATTCGGAGCCATGTCCGGTGTTACTGGAAATTCGAAAGTGGTTGCGTCTTTTTTTGCATCCACCCAGAAGGCACGCAATACACTGCTTCCGTCTTCAATACTTACCAGGGCCCTTCCCTCGTCGCTGGAGGGGAATTTAACTTTGCAGATTTCACCCACATTATAGCTTTCCTTTTCTGCGGAGCAAACAAGCATAGAGGCGCCGCTGGGATTGTCGTAGTTGGATTGGTCCGACCAGCCCGACCATCCAAAGTAAACTTTAGAGCCCGTGGAGTGCCCGCTTTCGATATCAGTAACCCGTAGGAAGTAACTTCCTGCATCAGTAGAATTTACCCTGAGATTAAAGTGACTTTCTCCCTTGGTGTTGCTTGTAAGTTCACCCTCGCTAATCAGCTCAAATCCATTGGCTCCGTTGTATGCGCTCGGAGCTACTTCACCTTCTTCCCACCACCATCCCCATTCCACGTTGAAGAATTCATAGCGCAGGCGTCTGTTTGCGGAAGCCTTACCGTTTTCATCCAGACTTACCACCTTCATCTTATGGTTAGCATCGGCTATAAGCGTAATGTATTCTTCGCTTCCTGCAGGCAATTGTAATCCAACATAGTGGCTGAAGGGCGAATAGGCAATGCTGAATCTGTCTACACTGAATTCACCCCCGGCTTCAAAAGCTTTCGTGCTGAAGTGAGCCATAAGCTTTCCCGGTGCATTTTCTTTCGTTATCGCAGGCGCGGCCAAACTTAAATTGCCCTGACCATCTGTGTAACCATCAATTATTAGCTGTTCTTCTGCGTTAAATGCCCGGCTGGGATCTTCGAAGACGAAATCTTTGTAGGCCGGAAATGAGGTAGGGGAGGAGCTAAAAATACTTCTCACTTCTACCCTTAATCCGGCAGCGGTGGCCCCATTTAGCCAACTTAACCGAAGTTTCCCTTTTATATTATTATCGCTTGCGCTAAGAACATCTTTCCCAAAACTCAGATCTATTTTTAGGCGATTGGGTTTAACCGTTTCCAGTTTTACAGGCTGTTCGAAGGTGGAACCGCCTGCCCTCACTTTGGCAATCCATGTGCCTGTTGGCGCCGACTCGTCTGTTGGTAGTATAAAAGTATGTAAGCCGCTCTTGTTTTGGCGGGTTACCTGCTTTTCCATTACCTGCCCCCGCGGATTAAGCAGTTCGAACAAAATTGGATTTCCTGCAGGAACCTGGTTCATTTTATCTTCCAGTATAAATGAGATAAACAGGGTGTCTCCAGGTCGCCATACACCGCGTTCGCCGTATATAAATCCTTTAAGACCTTCTCTAACATAGGAGCCGGAAACATCGAATTTTGAAAGGGAAAGGTTGCCACCCTGGTCCAGGCGTAAATAGCCTTTTTGATTGCCTTTGCTGGCAACTACTAAAAATGGCGTATTGTCCATTGCAGTAAATCGTACCATACCATCGCTATCAGTCCTTCCTTTCCCGAGGCTCTGCTGTTGAAGATTAAGAATATCGATACTAACATCCGAAAGTGGGGCTGCGCTGCAGAGGTCACTCACCACACAAAGTAGCTCTCCGTCGTTGCCATACTTTACAATAATGCCCAAATCCGAAGCCAAAATATTGGTAGCGATACCCTGGCGATTGATATAATAGGATTTGTCGCATGGATTGTTCCGTTGATTGTAGTCATACTCTTCCCAATAATATTCGGAGTAATCATCATAATAATATTCGTCGTAGAAATCCCAGGAATCGTTTTTTTCGCTGTTGGCCTTATCCCATGCTTCATTATCAAATGATTGCATTTCCTCGAGGTCCGTAACTTCGCCACCACATGGATACGTCGAATATTCCTGGCGGAAACCGAATTCAACGCGGTAGATGGCACCGGGTTCTGCTTGTATTATTTCAGAAAGATCCAATTCGAAACGATTCCAGAGGTTCAGATTCATCGTTCTTCCAGGGTCCAGCGCAATTCGTTTTTCCGCGACTATTCTTCCTACCCGCTTAAGCTCGTTGCTTCCGCTTATATCATTGGTCTGAAAAAACTGGGGAATATTGCTTTCAAAAATTCGGATAACTTTAACATCTACCGCAGATAGACATACCGCTTCAAAAGGAATTACAGCCCCTCCCGTGGAAGGTAAAATGCTGCCTCCGCTGTTGAGAAGTCTCACGGTGGGCATATTGTCCTGGAAAAGGAGGGAGAAAGTTGCGTCGTAGTCCAGCATCTTACCGGACATATTCTTGATATTTTTGTTTACGTAGATATTTTGTTCGCCAGATAAACCTGAGACAGGGTATACCCGGACAATATTTTCATCAATTACCCAACGCGGATCGATACTGTCACCAAGTGTAATAAGCCCCCGGAGATCCTGTTGTGCGTCTAAAGGGTCAGAAAATTGGATTTGAATATGTTGTTCCGGAAGGCTTAGCAGTTTTGCCTCCATTGCCTTGAAGTTATTCAGGGCAGGAATTTCTTTTGATACCCAACCATCACCGTTACTTACATCCAGCGGTGCTCCCTTCCACCGCAATTCCATCGCGCCTCTCGTCGTTTCCCGATGTATGCTGTCGACAACAAAGCTGTGTACTTTCCTAGAGCCATCATGAGTCCACGCCAAAGGCAATAATTTGCCGTTTTGATATGCCTCCAAAGCGGCCTCCACTTCCTTAGGATCGGCTACGTCGTTGGTGTGGAGTTTTCCATTTAGGAAAAGCCGGCTTAAATCGGAAATTTGATAATACCTGATGTCGGCGGTTTCAACATAAAAATTTTGAGGCATTACCTTAAAACCGAAATTAAACTGTTCGAAACCGGTTTCAACTGCTGTAATTGCCTCGAGATTCAGCTTCACCTGGTAGTTTTCGTTGCGTTTTAGGTCGCCCTCCGGAGTAAAGACCAGTCCTCGTTCTCCTTCCCATTCTAATTTTCCCGGAATGGCAGGGCTAATTTTTATCCAGGAGGGATCAGGTGCTTGCGATGAATTAACTTTCAGTGCAATACCCTCTGCCATATACACGCGAATAGGAGATGCCGCGGAAATTACCCCTGAGGTAAAGGCAGAAATATATCTTCCAAAATCAGGGTTAATTTCGACAGGGGTGTTTTTGCCACATCGGCTCAGGGTAATTGAACAAAGAATAGGCAAGAGGTAAAAGAAAGAGAATGATACTCTGTGCATGATTGCAATTTTGGTATGAAGGTAAATTCTAGTGAACAAGGAAAAAAATGATTGCTATCGTATCAGCATTATTGTTAATAAAATCAAAACGTACCTCGCACATTATAATTGTCCGGAGGGGGCGACTTTTTGGCGAAAAAAATGCTGTCAAACGGGAACTACGGACAATTATTTCCGTAGGCACCAAGAAAGGATAATACGTCACCGGTGCTGATAAAATCGTCACCATCGAGATCGACGCTGCAGTTTTGCAAGCAGCCAAATTCACTTAGTAATATTAGTAGATCGCCGCTGTTTACCAAGCCATCCTCATTGAAATCTCCCGGGCAGTCAGGGTAACTTATGCAAAACGCATGTGCTATGTAATTTCCGAAATTAGCTTCGTTCATAGTCGCTAAAAGAGTCCCGTCGGTATAGGACAGGTTGTAAGAACCATCGTTCGCACAACCAAACTGCGTTCCTGCCATACCGTCGCCGTAGGTATCGAATATTTCAAGGGTATAGCAGCCATCCGGGAGACATACTACCTGATTATAAGTAGTTTGATTTCCGTAGGTATTTGTCGGAACCGAATACATGATATTGCCATATCCATCCGTAATCTGCCATCCGGTTTCATATCCCCAGCAATCGGTCGTAAGCGACCATGCTACTTCCTCGCAGGTATAATCGCACGTGCCATCATCGACCATGGCCTCAGGATGATAGTTGTCTGCAAGAGGGTCCATGCAGCCGTAGTTAACAATAAATGGCAGGCAAAGCTCCTGACTTTCGCTGTAGCCAAAATTGGCATTTATCATGCTTATTATTGGATAACCTTCTTCGGACAAGATTTCGTAATATCCATCAGTCTCACAGCCAAAGATACTTCCGGCCATCCCGTCGCCATAGCTATCATAGATGGAAAACTGCAGACAACCGTCAGGCAGGCACAGCGGAATGCTAACGCTGCTGAGGTCAGCATATCCTCCGCCCCAAAAAATGGTGTTGCCGAATTCATCACGAACGTCCCAGGAAGTTTCTTCTCCCCAGCAATCGGTATTTAAGACCAGACTTACATTGTTTTCACCACCTGTAACGTAATAGGTTTCCTGCTTGGCATCATTGAACGGATTGTCGTCGCCGGAAGTGTTATTTACTTCAATAATGGAAATGTAAATAGCGAACGAACCCGTTCCGGCGTCGAATCCCGAAAGTTCTATCCATTCAACAGTGCCGGTGCTGATGAGGCCATTCCATGTATCACTGTAAATGTTCCCATTTACTTCGTATTGGAGCGTAATGGAGTTTATGTCTGAAGTTCCGAAGTTGGAGATGCTTACGCTCGGGGTTACCCAGGTGTCGCAAAGTGTTCCTCTGGGATTCGCTATTTCAACAATGGCGGCATCAAGTTCGGGAAGCGAAAATAGCGGAGCTCTCCACAATCCTCTGCCATAAGTGGCCGCTGCGATGGTTCCGCTCTGATAATGTATTTCAAGTTCGCTTACCGGAACATTGGGAAGGCCGTCCATGTAGCTCTGCCAGGCAGCAAATCCAGACTCACGGTAATATACTCCGATGTCGGTGCCTACGTACAAACCATCGTTGCTGCCGTTTTGATACACAATACAATTCGCAGGGGCATTCGGCAATCCATCTGAGTAATTGCTCCAGGTAAGCCCTCCGTCTTCACTTGCGAATACCTTATTGCCGGCAGAGAATCCCGACATAGTCATCCAGATGCGAAGGGGATTGGTCGGGTCGATGGCAATGGAAGTTCGATATAAATTGGGCAAACCACCTGATTCGGTAAAATTCATTCCATCTGTACTGCGGAAAAAACTGCTTCCTTTTGTCGCATAGATATAATTCGGGTCGGAGGGAGCAACAGCAAGACAATTAATCGAATTTCCGGGCATAGAACCCAAACCTGCCCAGCTTGCACCGCCGTCTGCGGTCGTGTACACCTTTGATTTCCCAACCCATAGCCGGGAAGCATTTACAGGATCCATAACATAGGGGGTAACCCAGGCACCGCCTTCGTTAATCTCCGTGCCATCGGAAGAGACGATCTGATTAAAATTCGCCCCTCCGTCGTTGGATTTGTAGATATTCCCAAAATAGATAGTGCCGAACATAGTATTCTGATTCGAATGGGAAATAATGCACTCCATTCCATCGCCGCCAATTACCCTGTCCCAGCTTATGCCGTTTTTAAGGTTGGACCCGTTGTCTTGCCAACCGGTTATTACAAGGTTTTCGTTCCCGGCAGACAAGCCCAGTCGATACATTTGTCCGATTTCAAGATTGGCGCTGAGATCCTCGAATGAGTTGCCGAGATCATCGGATCGAAAAACACCGCCATCGCAAGCCACTAAAAGCGTCTCAGTATCCGCAATAAAGTTCAAATGGTGAATGTCCGCGTGCACGTACGGTCGACCTTCCGCGCCATACCAATGGCCAACGCATTCCCAATCAATACCGCCGTTTAGTGAACGCCATACATTCACTCCCCCCGTAAACACTATATTCGGATCTTGCGGACTTACGGCAATGGCAAGGTCATACCAACCCTGTCCACCGCTATCTCCGCCAAAAACATCCCAGCCGAGGATATTCGGGGCATTCGACATCAGACTGAAACTCAGGCCGGCATCGGTAGACCGATATAAACCATAAAAACCGGAATTCGAGCTGCTGGAAGCAAGTAGATATATATATTCGGGATTGGCTTCCGTAACACCTATAGCCATGCGGTTTACTCCCCCTGTAGGAAGTCCTGAAGTGATATTCAAAAAGGAGTCCCCTGTATTTGAGCTTCGATAGTAATTATGGCTCCCTGTTGTAGCGTAAACTACCTCGGGTTCATCCGGTTTAAAACTAATGTCCTTGAAATTTCCATTTTGGATGTTTACCCAGTTTATACCCCCATTGGTAGTTTTCCAAATACCATTGCTGGAAGCGGCAAGTAGAATACTGCTATTGTCCGGATGTATAATAATCCGACTGATTCGAACTGTCTGGCTTTGCGACCAGCTTAGCCCTGTGTTCATCCAGGTTTGTCCGCCGTCCACACTTTTCAAAACTCCCACGCTGTATGTGTCTCCGGCATCGCCATCTCCGGTAGCCAGATAAATAATGTCGCTGTTGTTCGGATCAATTACCAAATCTGAACTTCCAATAGAGCTTAGATTATCCGTATTCAAAATACTCCAGCTGTTTCCAGCATCGGAGCTTTTCCAAAGACCTCCGGCAGGCGCACAGGCAAACAGTTCATCAGGAAATCCAGGCTGCGCCCTAACAGTATTGACCCTTCCTGCTCCGCCGCCGTTCCCGGGAACTTCGGTATTTCCGAAATACGTCCAAACACCGTCAGGCATATTCAGGTTGGCACTTTTCTTCCGATGGCGTTGCAGTTCGTTCCAAAGGGCATCTGGCGCAAAACGTTTACCTTCAGGGTATACGCGCGGCTCCATAAACCATGCCCAGCGTTGAAATTGCTTGTACCCCTTGCCCTTCTCAATTTCGCGGCCTTTCCAGTAGCTGTCGAAGGCAGCTTCAACTTCGAAAAAATTTACTTGCGGATCCTGCATTAATGCCGCCCAGTGCCTCTGCTCTGTGCTTTCGGGTGAACCCGGACTACCTGTGTTCACTTGCTGGCAAAAAAGAAAATTACTTTGCAGCATCAAGGCGCTGAAAGCGAGCAATTGTTTGTTCATGCGATGTAAATTCAGTTTAAAATTACCAAAATAAAAGCTACCCGGAATCCTTATGAATTTGCAATAGAAGTCGGTGGCTGTCGAAATATGTCGAAAGCCTTGTGAATAGGGTGGAGCGGACTACGATTGATAAAGAAGACACGAATGTCAGCTCCTCTTCGTGCAATTCGGGGGTAACTATTTTTCGGTTTCTCATTATGGGTTCAACCGAAATTCCTTTACAACCGCCACCGGTACGGCAGGGGTGTAAAAGTAGCTCCGGATGTTAATAACTGCACGTATTGGGCATTGATTTCGTTCGTATCTTCGCTTGATTAGCCTCGTCTATCGTCGAGGTCTTACAGCGCGGTACTATGGCAGAAGTAAATTATACGGAAGAAAATATCCGCTCGCTTGACTGGAAAGAGCACATTCGGATGCGTCCGGGTATGTATATTGGTAAGCTAGGCGATGGATCCTCGGCAGATGACGGAATTTATGTGCTGCTGAAGGAAGTTGTGGACAATTGTATTGATGAATACGTAATGGGTTATGGTAAAACCATCGAGATAACCATTAAAGATAATACGGTAAAGGTTCGCGATTTTGGACGGGGAATTCCTCTCGGAAAAGTAATAGACTGCGTGTCGCGAATTAATACCGGAGGAAAATACGACACCCGTGCTTTCAAAAAATCCGTCGGCTTAAATGGCGTTGGTACTAAAGCGGTAAATGCCCTCTCCAATTCTTTTCGTGTGGAGTCCATCCGCGATGGTCAAATCAAAGCGGCAGATTTCGAAAAGGGCGAACTGATAAACGATCCTCCGATAGAGGAAAACAGCGGCCGCAGAGGCACGCGTATCGCGTTTGAACCCGACGCCACCATTTTTAACAATTATAATTTCCGTCTCCAGCATGTGGAGCGGCTTATCTGGAATTACGTTTATCTCAATCCCGGACTTACTATTTACCTGAACGGGGAGAAATTCTATTCAGAGAACGGACTTAAAGACCTATTAAATGCGAACATGACCGATGAGGTGCTATATCCCATCATTCATCTTCGCGGCGAAGACATAGAAGTTGCGATTACCCATACCAATAACTACGGAGAGGAGTATTACTCTTTTGTTAACGGACAATACACTACCCAGGGAGGTACTCATCAGGGATCCTTTCGCGAAGCCTATGTAAAGGTAGTACGAGACTTTTTTAAAAAAGACTACGAAGCTGTCGATATACGCTCTGGTATTGTAGCTGCGGTGGCCGTTAAAGTAATCGAACCTGTATTCGAATCGCAGACCAAAACGAAACTGGGCTCAACCGAAATTGAACCGGGAGGTACTTCTATACGTTCCTTTATTCTGGATTTTCTTGCGAAATCCCTGGATAATTTTCTGCATAAAAATCCGGAGGTAG
>Ga0315906_10006466_pt1 | contig 14474 bp, 12 predicted proteins | sample LakEriMetagenome_4_FD_203526 | JGI IMG/M metagenome (GOLD analysis project Ga0315906, IMG submission 203526) | Freshwater fungal communities from buoy surface, Lake Erie, Ohio, United States - Buoy 2 MA122 | ecosystem: Environmental > Aquatic > Freshwater > Lake > Lake biofilm | place: USA...
ACTTGTTCAAGATTCAAAATAGAATAGTATCACCATCTCAACCACCACTGGTTATTGCTGAAATAGGCATCAACCACGAAGGTTCACTTCAAACCGCCAAGGAAATGGTGGATGCGGCTCACCGGGCTGGGGTTGAAGTCATCAAACATCAAACCCATATCGTGAATGATGAAATGAGTGGTGCCGCCCGCAAAGTCATTCCAGGCAATGCTGATGTTTCCATCTATGAAATCATGGAACGCTGTGCCCTAAGTGAACAAGACGAATGGGAGTTGATGCAGTACGCACAATCAAAGGGCATAATTTTCATCTCAACCCCTTTTTCCCGTGCGGCTGCTGATCGATTACAAAGATTTGATGTGCCTGCTTTTAAGATTGGTTCTGGAGAATGCAATAATCACCCCTTGATTCATCATATAGCAGCTTGGGGAAAGCCTATGATCATCAGTACGGGCATGAATGACTTAGAAAGTGTCCGCAAAACTGTAAACATCGTTCAAAGCTATGGGACACCATTGGCGCTCATGCATACCACCAATTTGTATCCAACCCCTGATCATCTGGTCCGACTGGGTGCCATGCAACAGATGATGCAGGCTTTTCCTGAAATTCCAGTCGGACTGAGCGACCATACTTTGGGCAATGAAGCCTGTTTGGCTGCTGTGGCCCTTGGGGCTTCCGTTTTGGAACGGCATTTTACCGACCACATGGATCGAACAGGTCCTGATATTGTTTGCTCGATGGATGAAAATGCCTGTGCGGATTTAATTTATAATTCTAAAAGGATTCATTCCATGTTAGGCGGAACCAAAAGAGCCGCCGAAGAGGAACAAGTTACTATCGATTTCGCCTTTGCTACCTTGGTCACTATCCGTCCGATTCTCAAAGGTGAGTCATTTACAAAGGAAAATTTGTGGGTAAAGCGTCCAGGTACAGGTCCCATTTTGGCCGAGCATTATCATTCGGTTATTGGCAAGACGGCCACCACTGACATCGACCACGACACCCATATCGACTGGCATCACATTGCGTAAGAAAATCCTTTTCATCACCGGTACCCGTGCCGACTTCGGAAAGCTGAAGACCTTGATGCGGATTACTACTGACGACCCGGCTTTCGATGTAAACATATTTGCCACCGGGATGCATTTGTTGGAGCAATATGGTTACACTGTGAATGAAATTGAAAAATCCGGTTTCACCAATATTCATCGCTTCAACAATAACAGCCATGGAATCAGTATGGATGTTACCTTGGCACGAACCATCGAAGGACTTTCTGCATATGTTGCAAACAACCGCCCTGATTTATTGGTGGTGCATGGCGACAGGGGAGAGGCGCTTGCGGGCTCCATCGTTGGCGCTTTAAACAACATCTTGGTGGCCCATATCGAAGGGGGTGAAGTTTCTGGTACGGTAGATGAATTGATTCGTCATGCAGTCACCAAAATGAGCCATTTGCATTTTGTTTCCAACGAGGAGGCGCGCAACCGATTGATCCAATTAGGTGAAATTCCTGACAACATACACGTAATCGGTTCACCGGATATGGATGTCATGGTCTCAAATAATTTGCCAAGTTTGGCAGAAGTAAAAACACATTACGAGATACCATTTGAGAATTATGCCATACTCATGTTTCATCCAGTAACCACAGAATTACATTTGATGGAGCAGGCGGCATCCGATTTGTTTGGTGCTGCTGAACAAAGTGATATTAATTTCATTGGTATCTATCCGAACAATGATGCCGGATCCGACATGATTATGAAGGTACTAGCTGAATATCAAACACACCCTCGCTTCCGTGTTTTTCCATCTTTGCGTTTTGAATACTTCCTGACTATGCTGAAAAATGCTCGATTCATGCTAGGTAATAGCAGTGCCGGTATCCGTGAGGCGCCCTTTTATGGAGTGCCAACCGTGAATGTGGGTACCCGCCAATCGGGAAGAAGTATCGACAATCCAAACATCATACATTGTGGCTATGATAGTTCTGAAATATTAAACGCAATTACCAAGGCAACAGCTATAAGCAAACTCAATTGCCAAGCGGATTTTGGTTCAGGAAATAGTGATCAACGGTTTTTGCAATTGTTGATGGGTGAAGCTTTATGGAAAACGCCAGCACAAAAGAGGTTTAATGATATCCATTGGATCCATGCCTAACCGGACCTGGCTTCTTATAGCTATTACAATTTATTTGTTATCACGGATTTATGTGGTTCAATCGGTTGATTCAACTTTTCCAACTACAGGTGATGCAGGCCACTATTTCCAAATTGCTTCAAACTTGGCACAACAGGGTGTATATGCCGAGTCGGGTATGGAGCCCACCGCTTCGGCTGCTTGGAGAGCACCTTTGTGGCCGTTTGTCTTATCGGCTTGGCTCGAGTTGAATCCAATTTATTCCTTGGTGCTTGTCATGAAATTGTTGTTTGAACTGATTCCATTGGTTTTTCTTTATATGTTCCTAAGGATGGCGGCATTTGAAGGCATTGTGCTCGGAGTGGTTCTTTCCCTATTTGCCATAGAACCACAGTATTTGAAATATGCTTCAACATTCCTTTCCGAGAACCTTACCGCTTGGCTTCTGGCTGCCACTACGGCATCATTTATGCTGGCCGTGGTTTCCAACAGCAGAGTCGCCACCTGGTGTACCGCTGTTTTTGCCGCTTTGTCTGCACTAGCGCACCCCGTGGTTTTTTTATATGGGTTTATTCTTGTAATTATCGCCTTTGTTAACAGGTACCGCAAGGGTGGTCATTTGCTTGCCTATGCATCCTTTGCCACATGGATTTTGATTATTTCGGCATGGCCGGCTCGAAATGCACTTGTGTTCCATCAGGGTTTATGGATGACCACCTCTCAGGGAGCGGTCTTTTCAAAATCGTGGAACGAGGCGGTACTCACCAAACATACCAACACGCAAGGTGATTTGTTGGATGAAGATTTGAATTTAAAGTATTTGTCGGATTTTAAAGCTGATGTGCTCACTGATCCCATTCAAATGAGTGCCATGTATGGACAGGCAACATTGGAGTTTATTAAACATTCGGATGCGCAAACCCTTTTGAAAATTGCCTTAGTTAAACTGTATTCAGGGTTGAATCCCATGCCACAGTCAAATAAACCGGGTGTATTGGAGTTTTTAGGAAACGCTTTTCGTTGCTTTTACCTGTTGGGTTTTCTAATGGCGGCATGGTCGTTACTTAAAGGAAGTTATGAAAAGCTGTCTTTAGCTTGGTGGGCAAGCTGGTTAATCATTTGCTGTTTTGTTTCCATGGCCATCATGTCAGTTGTAATGTATACTGGACTTAGGTTCAATAGTCCCTATGGATTATCGTTAGTTGTATTGTCAATGATGGTTTTCTACGGAAGAATTATGAAAAAGACCGTTGTCACTTTCAATCCATCCAATGGCTGAACTGGAAAAAACTGGGTTGGAAATCGATCGAGGTGGGGATGATTGGGATTTGATCATCGAATCCAATCGGCCCATCTTTTTTATTGATTTCAAATCACTTTGGCACTATCGTGATTTGTTGTTTTTATTGGTGAAGCGTGACATCACCTCATTTTATAAGCAGACCATCCTTGGGCCGCTATGGTTTTTCCTGCAACCATTGATCACAACACTCACCTTTACAGTAATATTCGGTAATCTCGCGGCTTTGAGTACGGATGGTTTACCGCAGCCTTTGTTTTACATGACGGGAATTATCGCGTGGAATTATTTTAACGATTGTTTGGTGGGTACCGGTAATGTGTTCCGCAATAATGCCGGAATTTTTGGTAAGGTATATTTTCCGCGTTTGGTGATGCCGTTGGCTTTGGTATTTAGTAATCTGGTCAAATTTGGAGTGCAGTTGCTCTTATTGGTGATTTTATTGTTGGTTTATGCATTCGGATTCAACTTCACCGCACCAATTGGTTTGCAGTTGTTGTTGATACCCTTTTTTATTTTTTTGATGGCGTTGCTGGGTTTGGCTGGGGGTATGATTGTATCCTCCATGACCACTAAGTACCGCGACCTTAGTTTTCTTGTTGGTTTTGGCATGTCGTTGTTCATGTATGCTACCCCTGTGATTTATCCTATGAGCACTGCGCCGGAAAAATACAGGTGGATTTTGGAATTGAATCCGCTGGCTTCCATCATTGAAGGGTTTAGATGGGCTATATTAGGAACCGGTGAATTCACCTTTTCAGGGATTGCATACACGGTAATGGTTGCATTTGTTTTATTTGTTGTAGGACTTTTGGCTTTCAACAAAGTGGAGAAAAACTTTATCGATACAGTTTAGACAGAAATGGCTAAATCCGTTATAAAAGTTGAGAATGTATCCAAAGTTTATCGTTTGGGTGAGATCGGAACCGGATCATTGGGGTCTGATATCAACCGTTGGTGGGTAACAAAGGTTTTAGGTGGCGAGGATCCCTACTTGAGGATTGGTCAGGCCAACGATCGCGCCACCAAAGGTGATTCGGATGTGGTGTACAGTTTGCGAGATGTATCTTTTGAGGTGCAGCAAGGCGAGGTATTGGGCATCATTGGCAAAAATGGTGCAGGTAAGAGCACCTTGTTGAAAATTCTTTCGCGTATAACGGCCCCAACAACGGGAAGAGTGAAAATGAAGGGCAGGGTGGCCAGTCTTTTAGAGGTTGGTACCGGCTTTCATCCCGAGCTTACAGGCAGGGAAAATATTTTCCTCAATGGTTCCATTTTAGGTATGCGCAAGCACGAGATTGCCCGCAAGCTGGACGAGATCATAGATTTCAGCGGCGTGGAGCGCTATATTGACACTCCGGTTAAGCGTTACAGTAGCGGTATGTATGTTCGATTGGCCTTTGCAGTAGCTGCCCATCTTCAAAGCGAGATACTGATTGTAGATGAGGTACTTGCTGTAGGCGATGCTGAATTTCAGAAAAAATGTTTGGGACGCATGAAGGATGTGAGCACGAATGAGGGGAGGACGGTCTTGTTCGTTAGTCATCAAATGGATGCTATTGTTAGACTGTGCGCTAATGCCATTGTTCTGGAAAACGGAAAAATTTTGTTTGATGGTGACACCAAAAATGGAATTGAAATTTATTCTAAAGAAACCATAGAAATAAAAACATTTAAACAATGGATAAATGGTGAGGATAAAATGCCGGGTAATGAATTTGTCAGATTGTTAAGTGTTCGTGTTTTGAGTTCAAATAATAATAGTGGGGATGCAGTTATATATATTAATAATGAGATTTCTATCAATATGGAATATGATGTCCTTGTTGATGATTTTGAATTTGTGCATGGTTTAAATATTTATAATTCTAATGGGTTGCACGTTTTCAGCTCTCATGATGTAGAGAGAGGTAAGCAGAAGATCAAGGCAAGCGTAGGAAGATATATGGCAACTGTTCGTATACCCGGAAACTTCTTGAGTAATGGATTTCACAGTGTCTCAGTTGCAATCATGAGCTATGATCCATATATAGTGCATTTTCATCAGTTTGATTCAGTCGCATTTGAAGTTGTTGAGGTTTTTGATCTGAATTCTTCAAGAGGTAGATATGGAGGGGCATTTCCTGGTGTTGTAAGGCCAAAACTTAATTGGAGTTTTAATAAAATTGATTTATGACTTTGAATTGGACAGGTGAGAGGTTAGTTACCCAAGTAGATAGGCATTATGGAACCTTTGAGCATTTACATCGATACGCATTAGCTACAATATACTGTTCAAATAAAACTGTATTAGATATTGCTTGTGGCGAAGGTTATGGATCTATGATATTGGCTTCCACCGCCTTTAGTGTTGTTGGAGTCGATGTTTCAGAGGAGGCTATTATACATGCAAAAAGTAAATATGTTAAGGATAATCTGAAGTTTGTGTTGGGTTCAGCAATATCAATACCATTGGATGATGCCTCTATTGATTTAGTGGTTAGTTTCGAAACATTGGAGCATCTTGTTGAGCATGATGAATTCATGGTTGAATTAAAACGTGTATTAAAACCTGATGGCTTACTGATTATGTCTACCCCAGATAAATCTATATATCATAAAAGAGATCCAAATAATATATATCATTTGAAAGAGCTTAATACTAAAGAATTTTCTTCTTTGGTTTCCAAATATTTTAAGAATAATATTTTGCTTCAACAAAGAATAGTGGTAGGTTCTTGTATTAATAATGTTAATCATTTTTGTAGAGATAGTATTTTTTTTGATGGTGATTTTGAAGGTTTTCAGACCCAGTTACATGAAGAGGAGTTCTTTAATAAGGCTTTTTTTAATTTGATACTAGCTTCAGATATAGAAGTATCCTCGCCACCCATTAGTATTTTCAATGGATATAAAGCTTATGATGCTGAAAAGTCGGAATTAATTAAGCGTTTAAATTATTATAAATCATTTAATGATAAAGTAAAAGCCACTTTTGTTTATAAAATATATTCATATTTATATAAGATGATATTTAGACGAGCAAATTGATATAGTTAGATTTTACTATACATCCAACTTGTGTTTGATATTAACAATAGAGTAGTTTCTCTTTATTTACCCCAATACCATCCAATTCCTGAAAACGATTTGTGGTGGGGAAAGGGATTTACGGAGTGGACCAACGTTGTTAGGGCTAAGCCCCTTTACAAACGACATTATCAACCGCAATTGCCAGCTGATTTGGGCTTTTATGACTTAAGGTTGAATGAAGTAATGGTTCAACAAGCCGAATTGGCTAGAGCTCATGGTATATATGGTTTCTGTTTTTATCATTATTGGTTCAATGGAAAGCGTCTTTTGGAGAGGCCTACGAATAATTTATTGGATAGTGGTAAACCTGATTTTCCTTTCATGTATTGTTGGGCAAATGAGAATTGGACCAGAAGGTGGGATGGTGATGATCAACAGGTTTTAATTAAGCAAGAGTATTGTCATGAAGACGACATTAGGCATATTGAACATTTAATCCCTGTTTTTAAAGACCATAGATACATTCGTGTTGATGATAAGCCCGTTTTTATTGTATATAGGCCTTGGCTTATGCCGGATATTTACGAAACAGTTGCTACTTGGCGAAGGGTTGCCAAGGAACATGGTTTGGATTTGTATTTGTGTCATATGGTTTTTGGTTATGGTAATGATTGGGATAAGCTTCTGCCTTGTTTCGATGCTGCAATCGATTTCGAGCCTTTTGGAATTCGACATGGAAAATCTACTTTGTTTAAAGACATCAAAAGCATGAATGTTGATTTTCGAATGTTATCTCTTGTAGAGCGTTTCCGTAAATTGTTTTTTAATCAATATCCAGAAAGGTATAAATTGAATATTAAATCCTATGAATCAATATTTTCTGATTATCTCCCCTTGAATAAAATTCCATTTAAAATGTTTCCGGGATTATGTCCAGGTTGGGACAATACACCTAGGCGAGGAAATTCACCATCATTGATTCTTCACGGCGCTAATCCTGATAAGTTTGAAGATTGGCTTGCAAAAATTATCGAAGATTTTACCCCTTATTCAAAGGATGAAAATTTCATTTTCATAAATGCTTGGAATGAATGGGCTGAGGGCAACCATCTTGAGCCTTGTTCAAAATACGGATTAGATTATCTCAAGGCGATAAAAAAAATGAGTAGTTGATGGCTATGCGAATCACTGTGATATTCCCACTTTATTATCCTGACTTGCAAAGTTTGGAAAGAGCAGTTAATGGAGTGCTTAATCAAAGAAATGATGGCCCGGAATTCGAGTATGTTTTTATAGATGATAGTGGATTGAGTTATGACTCCAGCCATTTATTAGCTATGCTTAATTCTTATGGCATTGAATATAAATTCATTAAAAACACAAATACGCATGGTCTTGCTGGATGTTGGAATTCTGCTGTTTCCAATGCATCATTTGAGTACATTCATTTTGTTCATCAAGACGATGTGGTGCATGAAGGTTTTTATAAGTGTATAATGGGTTTATTCAATCTGGCTAAATGTGTTTTTTACGCAACAAGATCAAATTATATCGATAAAAATAATTTTGTTTTTGGAGTATCTCCAATAATCGGTTCTGGCGAGGTTGGTTCTCTACAATCAAGAGATTTATTTTATAATACTCCTATTCAATGTTCCGCTACAGTAATCAATAAGGACGTATTTATTGAGATCGGTGGTTTTGAAAATAATTATTGTTATTTACTTGATAGGCATTTGTTGTTAAGGTTGTCGGTGAAAGGTTCTAACTTGATATCTAATCATATATTTACATCATACAGGTTTTCTGATTCCAATGAGACGAGTCGTCTTGAAAAACAAGGCAAAATATTTAATGATTATTTATTGTTTCGTGAATTTCTTTTGAATGAAAAACATGATTTTGAGTTGAATTCTTTTAATCGAAAATTCTATGAATGGGCCAATGGTGTTCGCTTAAAGTACATCAACTATGGTGAATTTGAAGTTGCTAATGAATTTCATTTAAGGATGAAGCAGTATTTTTCTTCATTCATGTTGATTCGCTATAAAGTTAAAGGACATTTAATTTCTGTTATATCAAAGATTTGAAATTATCTGTTATCATTTGTACGCACAATCCTGATTATGTTAATCTTTCGAGGGCTATTTCTTCGGTTTATAATCAATTAAATCATCAAATAGAGCTGGATTGTATGGTTGTCGACAATGCTTCCAATGAAGATGTTTCAATAGAAAAGTTAAATATCAGTGATGATACATTGAGAGTCATAAAGGAAGACAAATTAGGATTGACATATGCTAGGATTTGTGGAATTAATAACAGTTGTGGAGATTATTTATTGTTTTTAGATGATGACAATGAATTAGATCGATTTTATGTTTCAAGGATTGTTGATATTTCAGTTAAGTATCCGCAATTAGGGTGTTTTGGAGCAGGTATAATCAGTCCAGTTTATGAAAAAGAGCCAGAACATGTTTTATGTCCTTATATTGGCTCTTTAGCCATAAGGGACGAAAAAAAGTCTGTTATATCAGATGATTTTCATGATTCTTATTATCCGTATGGAGCTGGTTTGGTTGTTAGACGAGATGTTGCTTTGGCCTATGTCGTTGATGTTCAAAATTCCGATTTAAAGCTTTCCTTAGATCGCAAAGGAGGCTCATTGAATTCATGTGGAGATGATCATTTTTCATGGATTGCAATCCGATTAGGTTGTTTTAAAGGGGTATTTACTGAATTGTCTCTGAAGCATTATATACCTGCAAATAGAGTTCAGAAAAAATATTTGTTAAAAATGGCCGAAAGTTATGGTTATTCACGATCGTTGTTGTTCTATGTAAATGGCTTTGATTTTCCAGGGTTGAAGGAGATAAAAGAAAATGAACGCTTATCTGAAGGAGTCTCCCGATTACATATGATTATTTACAAGATTAAATCTTCGGTACTTAAATTGATTTCAAAAAATACGACATCGATTGAGGATGAATTTAAGAGTGCTAGAAGTAAAGGAGTGCTTCGTTTTTACAGACAGGTGTATTTGAAGAGTAGATTATATTCAAATTGATACGATTTTCTTTTATTATACCTACATACAATAGGTCTGATTCTTTGCTTGATTTATTGGAATCTATAAATTCTATGGATTCCAATGGTTGCCCTTTTGAATTGATAGTAATTAATGATGGATCTACTGATGGAACTGAATTGGTCATCACAAATTGGAAATGCTCTAATGAGTATGTTGACTTTAAATTTGTTACGATTCCAAATGGAGGGCCTGCAAAAGCACGAAATCATGGATCTGCATTGGCTACGGGTGTTTGGCTTATATTTATTGACGATGATTGTGTTCTTCCTAAAAACTATTTGACAAGTTTAGATCATTCAATTGGTCTTGAAAAGGAATGTTCTGCAATATGTGGTAACATCATTGGGTTCAATCAATCATTCTTGAGTCGTTATATTGATTGGACAGGGTTGATGCAGAGTCCTAATGACTCGTCAAATGGAAAGCTGTATTTTTTAACGGCCAATGCAATTGTGGATCGTATTTTGTTTATGCGGCTTGGTGGATTTAACACTTCATTTCGTTATGCCTCTGGCGAAGATGTTTTTTTGTCAGACATGATCAGGAAATCGGGTCATTCTATTTTGTTTTTTAAGGATTGTTTTATTTGGCATAAACATCGTGATACGATAACAGGAATTTTCAAAACCTGCAATTTGTATGGATTAGGTCATTTTCAATTGGAATTGTCTTGTGGCAAGCATTATAGACGAAATTTGATAAGGAATTTAGTAGGGGAATTTATTCATTCATCTAAAAAAGTCTATCGTTCAAATGCCTTACGATATGGGATGTTTTATGTTTTTTTGGATTTATTGAAGGTTTTGGCATGGACAAAGGGATATAATTACGCTTTTGATGCTTTCAGACATGACCAATCTGAGTTAAAATGACTTTTTCGGTAATCGTAACAGTTTTTAATTTAGGTTCTTTTCTTGATGATTGTCTTGAATCCATATATAATGCAAGTTTGGGTAATGATGTTGAAGTCATAATAGTAAATGATGGATCCACTGAACTTGATACCATAAATGAGATTGTTCGACTAAGGGTTAAATATCCCAATTTTATTTTCTTAGACAAACCTAATGGAGGTCCAGCATCTGCACGAAATACGGGCGTATCACATTCATCGGGTTATTACATTATTCCGTTTGATGCAGATAACATCATGCGACCTGATTTATTTGGAGTTATAAAAAATAAGATCGATGATTTGAATTCTGATTTTGATGTTATATATTTTAATGCTTTGTTTTTCGGGAATAAAAATTTTGTATGGCCTGATAAGGATTATAACGCAACCGAACTCGCCGTGTCTAATTTTATTGATTCTAGTGCTTGTTTTTCACGGGTTCTGTTTGATCGATTGAACGGATTTGATGAATCAAATGTCTTGCGTGGTTTTGAGGATTGGGATTTTTGGTTAAGAGCAACAGCATGTAATTCCAAATTTGTTTTTTTAAGAGAAGTGCTTTTTGATTATAGAGTGAGAACAGGTTCCATGTTGGATAGGGCTTGGCCAAATAGAAATCAGATAATTGATTACATTTTTGATAAGCCGGAATTGATTGATTTGAAAGCTGTCAGATTATCTCAATTAAGTCCTTCAGTAACTAAAAACGATAGACCGTTTTTTTTCAGACTTCAAAACGCATTGTCTCGATTATTGTTTAAAAAGCCACTTTAATTGCTCGTTTTTTGAAGGTTTTGATCATAACACATAATAAGGAATGGGGCGGTAGTGAACACTTGTGGTTTGAATCCATCGATTCATTAATTTTCAATGGTTTTAATGTTCATGTTATGTGCAATAAGAGCATGTTGAGCAAAAACAGATTGGCCTTATTGTTGAATAAATGTGATTTAACATTGGATATCTTTTATCCAAAAAGGAAACGTATTTTATTTAGGTTTATTGGTAAATTATTTGGTCTTAGGATAAGTTTGGATAAGCGCATCCACCATATCGAAAAAACAAGGCCTGACTTTGTTTTGGTGAATCAAGGCTTGAATTTCGATGCATTTGACCTTTTGGGATGGCTTTCCAATAACAGTATCCGTTATGGTATCATTTCTCACGCCGTGGATCATCGAAGGGTCTTTAATAAATCTACTGCTAAATATCTTAGAGATGGATTTTCAAATTCCGTATTCAATGGATTCGTTTCGGATTCTAATATTCGGCAAACCTCAAGAATGATTGGTATGGAGATTCCAAATGTCAGGTTGTTTCGAAATCCGGTTTCGCTCCCAAATGATACGAGGAACATTCCATATCCAAATACTGATCAGGGATTTCGATTGGCATTTGTTGGACGGCTAGATTTTAAGGTTAAAGGTCAGGATTTGCTTTTAGGGGTGCTTCGCCAACCTAAGTGGTGCAATAGGAATCTTTCTGTTCGATTTTATGGGGATGGTCCAGATAAACAAAAGCTTGAGGAAATGCTTTTGGATTTTCCTCAAGGAAAACATGTTTATGGAGGATTTAAAAGTCCGTTCGAAATCTGGTCAGAAAACCATGCATTGGTGCTTACTTCACATTTTGAAGGACTGCCCATTGTGATTGTCGAGGCCGGTTTATGTGGCAGGACCTGCTTGGTGACCAATGTTAGCGGTAATGCTGAGCTTTTATCTGATAATGTTGATGGTTTCGTAGCGAAAACAGACACTGCAGATGCCATTGATGAAGCATTGGAAAGAGCTTGGGTTCATCGCTTCGAGTGGCTTCAAATGGGAGAGCTGCTGCGTCAAAAAATGATTAATACCATACCGAAAAATCCAGGCCAAATATTGGCTGATACCATTCTTGAACAGGTACAGTGTTGATTATTGTTTTTTGATGCTGGCTCATCATAAGCCGAATCAATTCAAATGGTTGATTTCATCTATATCTGCCAAATTGAATGGCAAAGCTTCTTTTCTGATTCATATAGATAAGAAATCGGATATCAATGAGTTTTATTTTGAAGCCGATGAATGCATTTCTCACGTTGATTTCATTGACAATAGGTTTGATGTTGAATGGGGCGAGCTGTCTATTGTTGAGGCTACTATAGCCTTATTAGAACAAGCGAATAAATCCTACCAATTCAGGCATGTTATTTTGATTAGTGGTGAAGATGCTGTTGTAAGTTTGGATGCACTCCACTCTTTGAACTCAGATACTTCTTGGATGAATTATTGGGTATTACCTTATACCTCTTGGTGGGGTGGTGGTATGTTTCGAGTCGACCGCCCCCATTTTTTTGATAAAAAAAATCGACGATATCTCAATTTTAAGTTGCATCAATATTTTGGTGGATTGTTAAATCGCTTTTCTCCAAAAAGCAGAATGGCAAAACAATTTCCCGATATGTTATTTTACGGTGGACAACAATGGATGGTTTTGAGCTGGGATGCTGTAGACTATTTGATTGGGTTTGTAAGAAAGAATCCACGTATTTGGGATGTGTTCAGGCACTCATTCGCTTCTGATGAACTTTTCATTCAAACTATTCTTTGTAACAATAAATATTTGAAAATATTGAATAAACCTACACATTATGTCCGCTTCAATGGGTTTGATTCCAGTCCTGATTACTTAAAAGATTCTGAAATCAATGAATTGAAAAATAGTGGGGCATTCTTGTTTGCCAGAAAATATGCAGGGTAAAACTACCAAGACATTAGGTTTGGTTATCACTGACGGGGTAGGGGTACGAAATTATGTACATGGGCGATTTTTGTCTATCTCATGTAGTTATTTCGAAAAAGTTGTGCTTTTTACTGGGGTACCATCTGAATCATTAGGTTTTTTGTTTCCGGAAAACCTGGAAGTTGTGAACATGGAAGTGTTTTCTGAAAGCCGTTGGTCATCCTTTTGGCGCAAAACCGCTGAAATGGCCCATTTGTTCCGATTCCAAACACCGGCAATGCGGGAAATCATCAAAATGAATAATCCCATAGGGTGGAATTCCTTTGCCATTCGCAATCGAATTTCATGGGTTCTTGCTCGCTTATTTTCCTTTTTTAAATTGCAAGCGTTGGCTGGAAATATTTATGAGTCATCATTGGACGAGCATCCATTAACGTTTAAGTATAAGAAATTGTTGGTGGATAATAATGTCGACTTGCTGTTTTTTACGCATCAACGGCCACCACAAATTGCCCCAATGGCGATCGCAGGAAAACAGCTTGGCATCCCCACTGTGGCCTACATTTTCAGTTGGGACAATCTCTCCTCCAAGGGTCGCATGCCGGTGCTATTCGATCGATTTATGGTTTGGAGCAATCTGATGAAATCCGAATTGCTTCAATTCTATCCAACTTTGGATCTGAATAAGGTATCTGTTTGTGGCACACCACAGTTTGAAACTTATGTTTACGATGAGTTCGGATGGTCAAGATTACAATTAAATCGTTACTTGACCCTGCCTGATACGGATAGCCGTAGAATCATCTGTTTTTCCTGTGGAGATGTATCTACCAGCCCTAATGATGCAGTTTATATCGATGTTATCGCTTCTGCCATTTCAACAGGTAAATTGGGTGACAATCTAATGTTTTTGGTTCGCACATCTCCGGCTGAAAATGGATCTCGTTTCAAGGAATTAATGACCAAATACCCTTCCATAGTTTGGAATATCCCCGATTGGCCGCAGTCCAATCCTTCTCATCCTGAACCTTGGTCCCAGCGGGTCCCAACCATGGATGATATTCATTGTTTGAAATCCATCTTACAGCATGCTAGTGTTTCAGTAAACATGTGTTCCACAATGTCACTTGATTTCGCACTGTGGGATAAGCCTGTAATCAACCCGGTTTTTGGTGAGATGGGTAATGACACTGGATTGTTCCCCGATAGGAAATATTTGAAATATGATCACTATGCCAAGATCATCCAAACGGGTGCTGTAACTATTTGTACCAATCCAGATGAATTGGTTAGTGCAATACGTGAGG
>Ga0315906_10006469_pt1 | contig 14473 bp, 10 predicted proteins | sample LakEriMetagenome_4_FD_203526 | JGI IMG/M metagenome (GOLD analysis project Ga0315906, IMG submission 203526) | Freshwater fungal communities from buoy surface, Lake Erie, Ohio, United States - Buoy 2 MA122 | ecosystem: Environmental > Aquatic > Freshwater > Lake > Lake biofilm | place: USA...
TCGGCGCCGCGGTCGGCCCGCACGATCGGCCTCAGCGCGTCGCCGCCGCCCGCGCGGGCGATGGCCTCGTCGACGAGCGCGTCGAGCGCCTCGATCGCGACCTGCGCGCCGTCGACGACGATCGAGCCATCGGCGAGGATGTTCACGGTGAGCCCGGACGGATCGCGCGTCGGCTCGCGCTCGCCGGCCTCCTTCGGAAGCTCGAGCTGCGCGCGCGAGGTCTGCGCCATCTGCGCGGTCACGAGGAAGAAGATCAGGAGCTGAAAGACGATGTCGATCAGCGGCGTCATGTCGACGCCGGACCATCGTGGGCGGGATTGTCTCGGGGTGAACTTCACGGTTCGGATCCTGAGCGTCGCCTGCCTGTCGCCGTCAGCCCGCCTTCGGTCCCTTCGCGCGCGAACCGCGCTCGACGAGCGCGACCAGCTCCTCCGCGTTCTGCGCGCATTCGCCGGCGAGCGCGTCGACGCGGTTGCGCAGGTACCCGTAGACCGACACGCACGGAATCGCGACCACGAGGCCCTGGAAGGTCGTGACGAGCGCGATCGAGATGTTGCTCGCGAGCTCGCCGTAGTAGCTCGCGCTCGCGGTGCCGCCGGCGCCGAGCGCGACGGTGTCGAAGGCGCCGATCATGCCCTGCACGGTGCCGAGAAGCCCGAGCAGCGGCGCGATCGAGCCGATCGTCGCGATCACGTCCATCGTCCGGTAGAGCCGCGCCGTCTCCTCGGCGCCGGCCTCCTCCATCGCGCTCTTGATCTCGAACGCGCCGAAGGGCGAGCGCAGGAAGCGCTTGAGCCCCGCGGCGACGACGCGCAGGTAGTAGCAGTCGTTCGCGGGAAGCGCCGCATACTGCAGCGCGCCCTCGAGGTCGCCGCGCTCGACCATCTCGCGCACGGCGAGGATCCGCTCGGGCGGAAGCAGCGAGGCGCGCCGGATCTGCACGAAGTGGATCACGACGAACGCGACCGCGACAAGCGAGAGCAGCACGATGAGGTAGCCGATGACGCCGCCTCCCGTGATGAACTTGAGGAGCGATCCGCCGTCGGCGGCCTGGAGAAGCGTGTGGGTGAGCGAAGCGTTCATGTGGAGGGTCCTCCGTCCGCCGGCGCGATTCCCGCCCGGCGCATGCGTTCATCCCGCGCGGCCTCGAGGCGCGCGGCGGTCCGCGCGTCGCCGGCCGCGCGCATCAGCCGCGCGGCCTCCTCGAGCGCGTAGGCGTCTGCGAGTCCGTGCCGGTCGAGCCGCGAGGCCGGAACGGCGAGCATGTCGATGGCCGCGCGCTCGAGCACCGCGGCGTCGCCCGACGCGCGCGCCGCGCGGGCCGACGAGGCGCCGATCGCGGCGAGGCGCCAGCAGCCGAGGAAGGGCGGCGGCTCGGCGAAGGCGCGGTCGAAGTCGCCGACCGCGCGCTCGCGGGTCCGCGCGTCGGGCGCGGCCGCGATCGCCTCGAGAAGGGCAAGCGCGCGCAGCGCGGCGTCGGCATCCTTCGCTGGCTCCGACGCGGCCGGAGCCGCATCCGCATGCGAGGCCACGAGGAGCCGCTCGAGTCCGGCGACGACGGGCGGCACGCCGCGGGACGCGTCGGAAGCCGCGGCGCGGCACGCCGCGAGCATGGGCTCGCGGAGACTCGCTGGCGCGAACGGAGAGAACGCGGGCATCAGCCCGGTGTCGGCGTCGGCGAGCGGCGCAAGCGACGGAAACCGCGACGCGGCGCCGCGGTCGGCAAGCAGCGCGAACCACGGCTCGAGCGCGCCGGCGAGATCGCCCCGCGCGAGCGCGCAGCGCATCAGCCCTTCCTTGACGAGCGCCGCGGTCGGACCATCGAGCGCGCGGAACTGCTCCCACCGCGCGCGAAGCACGGGCTCGGCGAGCTCGTGGTCGCCGCGCTCGATGCGGATGCGCGCGCGCCAGAGGCTCTCGGCGACCGCGAGGTTCGCATCGACTTCGGAAGGCACGGGCGAGCCGGAGACGCCGCGCACGAGATCCCACGCGACGAGCTCCGCCGGCGCCCCCGCCGCCGCGCCGGCGCGGCGCACCTCGAGGCCGCGCTGCGACGCGGACACGCTCGCCGCGACAATCGACGCGACGCCGCCGCGCATTTCGACGACGAGATCCGCGGGAGCGGCGCAGGCGGTCGAGACCGCGAGGAACGCCGCAAACGCGCCGAGGACGCGGGCGTTCACGGCCGCCCCCCGCCGAAGCCGCGGGTCGGCACGAAGCGGAAGATGCCCCGGTTCTCCTCGGCGATCTGGATCAGCGGCTCCTTGCCGGCCTCGCTCGAGAATCCGATGGTGTTGATCACCGGCTCGCGCCGCGTCTGCGAGCGGTACTGCCGGATCATGAAGGCGGTGTCGGGGGGAATCTCGCCGTCGGTCAGGAGGAAGATCACGTCGGGCGCCTGCGGCAGCGCGAAGCACATGCGCAGCGCCTCGGTGGGATCGGTGCCGCCGGTCGGGCCCTGCTCGTCGATCCACGAGCGGACCGACGCGATGTTCGCGCGGCTCGCGCGGATCCAGCCGCGCACGCCGGCCTCGGGGATCCGCGGCGCGCTCGAGAAGAGCACCACGTAGAACTGCGAGTAGTCGGGCAGCGCCGCGATCGAGCGCTTCAGCTCGGCCATCGCGGCCGTCATGCGGCCTTCCGCCTCCATCGAACCGGAGACGTCGACCACGAACGCGAAGCGCGAGCCGCGGCCGCCGACGCCGAAGAAACTGGTGCCACCGCCGCCCGAACCGCTTCCGATGCCGAGCGCGCTGCCCGCGCCGCCGTTGCCGGCGATCGCGCCGACGCCGGGCGCCTCGGGCGCGCCGATGTCGTCGGCGTTCGGGTTGTCGCTCGCGGCGTCCATCGAGAGGTTCGGCAGCGCCTCCGGATCAAGCGACACCGGCCCCGCCGGCGCGTCGGTCGGATCGGGAAGCGCGACGGACTCGTCGGGCATCTCGACCTGCGGCGGAAGCTGCTGCAGCGCGAGCTCGATCGTTTCGGCGGCGCGCTCCTCGCGCCCCGGCAGCCGCACCCACCACAGCCGCACCATGATCGACGCATGGATGATGACCGAGATCGCGAAGCCGAAGAGAAGCAGGTGCATCCAGCGCTCGCGCGTCATGCGGCGGCGCTCGTCGCCGAGCCGGGACGACGACGGGGCTGGAGGCGCGGGAGGCGGGGTCTGCACGGTCGTGGATACGCAGCCGGGCCGGTGTTCTTCGCGGGTACCCGGGCGATTCGGTCGAACGCGCTCAGGCGCGCGTCACCAGGGTGCCGATGCGCTCGCCCGCGACGACGCGCCGGATGTTCCCGGCCGTCTTGTAATCGAAGACGCAGACGGGCAGGTCGTGCTCCATGCACATCGTGAGGGCGGTGAGGTCCATGACGCCGAGCTTCCGCTCGATGGCCTCGGAGAAGGTGAGGTGGTCGAAGCGCGTCGCGCTCGGATCCTTCTTCGGATCCGCGGTGTAGATGCCGTCGACCTTGGTCGCCTTGAGGAGCAGCGCCGCGTTCAGCTCGATCGCGCGCAGGCTCGCGCAGGTGTCGGTGGTGAAGAACGGGTTGCCGGTTCCGGCGACGAGGATGATGACGCGCCCCTTCTCGAGGTGGCGCACCGCGCGGTTGCGGATGAAGGGCTCCGCGACCGCGGGCACGTTGATCGCGCTCATCACGCGCGCGGGCCGTCCGATGCCTTCGAGCGCTTCCTTGAGCGCGAGGCCGTTGATGACGGTGCCGAGCATGCCCATGTAGTCGGCGGTCGACTGGTGGACGACACCGTCCTTCGCCATCCGCGCGCCGCGGATGATGTTGCCGCCGCCGACGACGACGGCGACCTGCCCGCCGAGCGAGCACGCCGAGTCGATCTCGCCGGCGATCACCTGCAGTTCCTGCGTGTCGATGCCGAGCTGGCCCGGAGGGGCGAGGCTCTCGCCGCTGATCTTGAGCACGAGACGCTGTGGAACCTTGCCGGTGGACATGCGGCCATTGCATCGCCGCGGGCGCGCGCGGTCAAGCGGAGGAACCGCGGGATTTCCCGAGCGTCCGCGCGCCGAAGCCGCCCTGCTACACTCGCCGAACCATGGACCTCGACACGATCCTCCTCGAGACCGAGGAGCGCATGCAGCGCTCCTGCGACTACCTCCAGCGCGAGCTCCGCGGCATCCGCACCGGGCGCGCGAACACGGCGCTCCTCGAGTACATCAAGGTCGACTACTACGGCTCGCACACCGACCTGCGCGAGCTCGCCGCCATCAGCGTCTCCGAGGCGACGCAGCTCGTGGTGAAGCCGTTCGACCCGAGCTCGAAGGGCGACATCGTGCGCGCGATCGAGACCTCGGGACTCGGGCTGAACCCGATGTCCGAAGGCAGCATGATCCGAATCAACGTGCCGGCGCCGTCGGCCGACCGCCGCAAGCAGCTGATGTCCCAGGTGCGCAAGCTCGCCGAGGATTCGAAGGTCGCCGTCCGCAACGAGCGTCGCGACGCCAACAAGGCGATCGACGCGCTCGCCGTCGACAAGAAGAACCCGATCCCCGAGGATCAGGCGACGAGCGCGAAGGAAGACATCGACGCCATGACCAAGAAGGCGTGCGACCAGCTCGACACGCTCGCCACGAAGAAGTGCGCGGAGATCGAGGAGATCTGAGCGCTCGTGTTTGAGCGCTCGCCGCTGCGGCGGCTCGCTTTGGTGCTACTTTTAGCGATCGCGGCACTGCGTGGATGACGCGTGGGCCGCATCGATCACGACGATCGCCGCCGCCCCCTGGGCGGCGGGTGCCCATTCCCAGAGCAATGGGTCGCCGATGCAACGGTCTCGGCACGATGCCGCATCGACACGACGATCGCCGCCGACCCAAGGGCGGCGGGTTCCCATTCCGAGAGCCTAAGTCCTCGAGCAATGGGTCGCCCAGTCGAACGATCTCGAGCGGACCGCGGCGTTCATGCGCGAGAATCGGATGTAGGGCGACCACAACCCTTCGGCCACTGCGTGGCCTCAGGGATGTGCCACCCGCCGCCCAGGGGGCGGCGGAGGGTCGCGGGTGCTCGCGTCTTTCGAAGTCGGCGCGGACTTCCCCGTCGCCCTCGGCGACGGGGGTGGCACGTCCCCGAGCGCGGAGCGCGAGGGGTCGTGGTCGCCGCGTGTTGGAGTTTGCGTGGGCCGAAGTGGAAGCTCCGCGTGTCGTCGCGGTTGTTCGACGTCGTCCGGGATGCGGCGTTGTCGGTCGACGTCGGGACATCGCGGCGTCGGTCTTCGGCCGACGGCATCGTGCCGAGACCGTTGTATCGGCGACCCATCGTCTTCGAGATGGGCACCCGATGTTCCTTCGGAACATCGGCGTCGGTCGTGATCGTGACGGTTTGGAAGCTGGGTGTGTCGTCCCGGTTGGTCGCCGCCGACCCAAGGGCGGCGGGTGTCCATTCCGAGAGCCTAAGTCCTCGACCAATGGGTCGCCCAGTCGAACGATCTCGAGCGGGCCGCGGAGCGCGAACGCCTTTCCCGCAGCACCAAAGCTCGCCGCCGCATGCGGCGAGCGCTCAAACCCGAGAGCGAAGCGAAGCGGCGAGCAGGTTGCGCGCGACTTCGCGGCGCGTTCCGCGTGGCATCACTTCAGTGATGGCGGATCCGAACACGCGGCGCCGATCAGAACAGCCGCGTCTGGTCCGGCAGGTCCTTCGGCGTTTCCTGCACCGCCTTCACCTCCGCGGCGATGTCGTCGATGGTGCGGAAGTCCTCGTGCTCGCTCGCGAAGCGGATGTACGCGATGTCGTCGATCGCACGCAGCCGCGCGGCGACCCGCCGGCCGATCTCGACCGACGCGACTTCGCGCTCGAACTCGCGGTTGAGCTCGTCCTCGATTTCGCGCACGACCTGCTGCTTGCGCTCTTCCGAGATCGGCCGCTTGCCGCAGGCCGCGCGGATGCCGCGCATCACGTTCTCGGGATTGAACGGCACGCGCGTGCCGTCGCGCTTCACGACGAACAGCTTGTCGGCGCGCTCGAAGCGCTCGTAGGTCGTGAAGCGGCGGCCGCAGGCGTTGCACTGGCGTCGGCGGCGGACCGCGCTTCCGCCATCGGCTTCGCGCGAGTCGATCACGCTGTCGTCGTCGGCCTTGCAGTACGGGCAGATCATCGCGCGTCTCCTCCCGGCGGCTCGAGCGGTCCGAACTCGCCCATCGCGATCCTATCGCGCCCGCGCAGGTGCGCGCGCGCGCCGACGGCGACGCGCGAGCCGGGCAGGCCCCGCAGGAGCTCGGCGATCCGCGCGGCATCCGCGTCGGGCGCGGCTTCCGCCTCCGCGACGACCGTACCCTCGCAGCGCTCCTCGACGAGCTCGGCACCGCAGTCCTCGAACCGGTTTCCGGAAAGCCGCGTCGCGCGCGCCTCGCGCAGCTCGACCGCGACCGCCACCGCGCGGAACCGGTTGCCCGCGATCTCGTTCTCCTCGCAGCGCACGCCGTTCGCCTTCGCCCACGGAAGCTTCGCGAGGTGCGCGTCCTCGTCGTCCCAGAGCACGACGCCGGCGCGGTCGCCCTCGAAGCGGTTGCGCGCGATGCGCGCGCGGCGCGCGTGCTCGATGTTCACCCCGCCGCGCTCGCGACCGTAGGCGCCCTCGCCGTTCCCGCCGAACTCGTTGCCGACGACGACCATGTCCTGCGAGTAGCCGCCCCAGATCCCGCAGATCGCGTTGCCGACCATGCGGTTGCCGCGGATCTCGTTCGCGAAGGAAAACGTCATCTCGAGCCCGTGCGCGGCCGCGTAGGAGAGATCGTTCGCGACGAAGCGGTTGCCGACGCATCCGCGGCGGCGGTACCACGCGAGCGGGTCGTCGAAGTCGATCGTCGACGACGGACACGGCGCCTCACCGAGCGCCTCGCGCCCGGTGAAGCCGAAGACGCCGTCGCCGCAGTGGGTCGCGCTGTTGAGGGCGACGAGGTTGTCCGAGCACTGCTCGAACAAGAGGATTCCCGCGGAATCCTGGCCTCGGTTGTAGACGCCGTGCGAGTAGCCGCGCACGCAGAAGTCGAACGAGTTGCGCGCGACCACGTTGCGCGACGAGCGCCACATCGCGAGCCCCCACCCCGAGAGGAACGAGCAGTCGCAGTCGTAGACCTTCGAGTCGTCGACACGGCGGAAGACGATTCCGTTCTGCGTGCGCCGCGCGCGCACCTCGCGCACCACGACCTCGCGCGCCCCGACGATCGACAGGCCCGCGCCGTGCGCGTCGACCTGCTGTCCGCGGTCGTTGTCGTGCGGGTAGAGCCAGTCGGCCGCGTCCTCCTTCTCCTTCGTCGAGCGCAGGCGCTGCGCGAAGTTGTCGGAGAGGTCGAGCCGCTCGAAGACGCCGCCGTCGCAGCCGTCGCCCGAGACCGCGACCTTGAAGCCGCGGACGGCGCCGTTTCGCACGGTGACGCGCTTCGCGGAGACCACGATCCCCTGCCCGGCGAACCGGTCGGGCTGCGCGCGGTCGAGGCCCGAGTCGAGCGTGGCCCCGGCGAGGTCGACCACCACGCCGTCGGCGACGACATGCACCACGCCGTCGCCGTCGGCGTCGGCGACCGGCCGGGGGAAGACGAGCGTGCAGCTCTCGCGGACCTCGACGTCGTCGCGGTCGACCACGACGACCGGCGGGGCCGGCGGAAGCAGCACGAGCGCGGCGGAGAGCGCAAACGGCATGCAGGCAGCGTACCGCCCGGCGGAAACGCGGGTTACACTCGCCCACCCATGGTCCGGATCACCCTGCCCGACGGCTCCGTCAAGGAATTCGCCTCCGCCCCCACCGCCGGAGAGGTCGCCGCGTCGATCGGCGCCGGTCTCGCGAAGAGCGCCCTCGGCGCCCGCGTCGACGGCGAGCTCGTCGACCTCGCCCAGCGCATCGAGCGCGACGCGAAGGTCGCGATCGTCACCGCGAAGAACCGCGACGGCACGGTCAGCCCCGACGCGCTCTACCTCCTGCGCCACTCCTGCGCGCACGTGATGGCCGAGGCGATCCAGCGGCTCTTCCCGAGCGTGCAGCTCGTGTACGGGCCGCCGCTCGAGACGAGCTTCTACTACGACATGCTCTTCCCCGACGGGAAAATCATGTCCGCCGACGACTTCGAGAAGGTCGAGGCCGAGATGGCGCGGATCGTCGCCGAGAACCGGCCCTTCACGCGCTACGAGATGCCGGTCGCCGACGGCATGGCGAAGCTCGGCAAGGAAGGCTCGAAGTTCAAACTCGACAACGCGCAGCGCGCGGTCGAGGCCGGCTCGACCACGCTGTCGTGGTACGCGACCGGCGAACCGGGCAAGGACTGGGAGGACCTCTGCCGCGGTCCGCACGTGCCGTCGACCGGCCGGATCGGCGCGTTCAAGGTGCTCTCGCTCGCCTCGAGCTACTGGAAGGGCGACGAGAAGCTCGACCGTCTGACCCGCGTCTACGGCACCGCGTTCGCGACCAAGGAAGAGCTCGAGCAGCATGTCCGCCTGCAGGAGGAGGCGCGCCGCCGCGACCACCGTGTCCTCGGCAAGCAGCTGCGGCTCTTCCACATCGACGAGATGGTCGGCCAGGGACTGATCCTCTGGACCCCGAAGGGCTCGATCGTCCGCAACGAGCTGCAGAACTTCATCGGCGCCGAGCTGCGCAAGCAGGGATACCACCAGGTCTTCACGCCGCACATCGGCAAGCTCGACCTCTACAAGACGAGCGGCCACTTCCCCTACTACAAGGAATCGCAGTTCCCGGTGATCCCCGAGGGCGACGACCTCGCCGCGCTCTGCGACTCGGGCTGCTCGTGCGCCGAGCTCGTCGCGCGGCTCGACGGCGTGGCGCCGCAGTTCGCGCGCGAACTCAACGAGCGCGCCGGCCGCGAGGTGATCGGGCCCGAGCGCGTCATGGATCCGAACCGGCTCGTGAACGGCTTCCTGCTGAAGCCGATGAACTGTCCGCACCACGCGAAGATCTTCGCGAGCGAGCCGCACAGCTACCGCGACATGCCGGTGCGCCTCGCAGAGTTCGGCACGGTCTACCGCTGGGAGCAGTCGGGCGAGCTCAACGGCATGACCCGTGTCCGTGGCTTCACCCAGGACGACGCGCATCTCTTCGTGCGCGAGGACCAGGTGGCCGAGGAGGTGCTCGGCTGCCTTTCGCTCGTCAAGATCATCTTCGCGACGCTCGGCATGAACGACTACCGCGTGCGCGTCGGCCTGCGCGACCCGGACGGTTCGAAGTACGTCGGCGACCCGGCGAACTGGGACAAGGCCGAGCAGGCCTGCCGCGACGCGGCGAAGACGCTCGGCGTCCCGTTCAGCGAGGAGCCCGGCGAGGCGGCGTTCTACGGGCCGAAGATCGACTTCGTCGTGAAGGACGTCATCGGCCGCTCGTGGCAGCTCGGCACGGTGCAGGTCGACTACAACCTGCCGATCCGGTTCGACCTGTCGTACGCGGGTCCGGACAACCGCCCGCACAGGCCGGTGATGATCCACCGCGCGCCGTTCGGCTCGATGGAGCGCTTCTGCGGCGTGCTCATCGAGCACTTCGCCGGCGCGTTCCCGTGCTGGCTCAACCCCGAGCAGGTGCGCGTGCTGCCGATCAGCGAGAAGAGCGCGGCGTACGCGGATGAGCTGCTCGCGGCGCTCAAGGCGCGCGGCGTGCGCGCGACGGTCGACCATGGCAACGAGCGCGTGCAGGCGAAGATCAAGGTCGCCGCCGAGGAGAAGATTCCGTACATGGCGGTCGTCGGGCCGCGCGACGCGGAGAACCGCGTGGTGAGCGTGCGCGCGCGCGGCGTCGAGGCGAATCTCGGCGAGATGCCGTTCGATGCGTTCGTCGCCGGCGTCGCCGACGAGATCGAGCGGCGGCTGCTCTCAGGCGCGCCGGGAACGGTGCAGGCGTCGTTCGGGAAGTGATCGTCGGGAACCGAGCTGACGCGATCTTCAGGACGCGATCTTCAGGAAAAGCGTGCGCGGATTCGAGGATCGGCCCGAGGCGGCACTATCTTCGACCTCGATGAGGTCCTTCCCCGTCCATTCCCCGCGAGGTTCGCGCCTGGGCGTCGTGGCGGCCGCCGCGGTCGCGATCGCGCTGCTTGCGTGCGCCGACGCCGCACGCGCGCAGTCGATCGCCGTCAAGCGGCTGTTCGCCCCGGCGTCCGATGTCGCCGCCGGCACGGTGGTCCTGCCGACGCCGCGCGAGGCGGCGAGCGCGTCGCAGGCCGCGATCCTGTTCGCGCCGCGCGACGAGGCGATGCGGTTCGAGTTCTCGACCGGCACCGGTTCGCTGCGCCTCGCGCCGCTCGGGCCCGACGCGATCTCGTGGAACCTTGAGATCACCGACCCGGGACGCGCGCAGGCCGTGCCGCTCGTCGGCGAGGCGGTCGATCCGCGCATCGGCGCGTCGCGCCTCGCGGCGCGCACGACCGAGCGCATCGCCGGGCAGGACGCGTTCGGAAGTCCCGAGCCGACGCGCATGCTCGAGTTCGCGATCCGCGCCGGCGAGCATGCGGTGACCGCCACGCTTCCGCGGCATGTGGCGGAAAATACGGACGGTACGGACGGCGCAGGCACGACCACTGCGCTTCTCGTCGACGACGACGGCGAGGCCGCGCTTCTCGCCTATCCCTCGCGCTGGGATGTCGCCGCCGGAGAGACGCTCGAACTCGTGGTCGAGGCGCGGATGCCGGTCTCGGCCGCGGCGCCGCTTGCGAGCGCATCGCTCGCGGATCGCACGCGCGCCGGTCGGACGCTTGGCCTCGCCATCCGGCGCGCGACCGTGCGCTGGGCTGACGGTCGGACGAGCGATGCGCACGACATGAGAAAGGCCGGGGCGAAGGTGGCCGACGGAAGCATCGCGCTGCGCTTCGCAGGCGCGCGCGCCGGCGACGCCGTCGTGCAGATCGAAGCGGATGCGATCGCATCCGACGGAACGCGCTGGACGCGTTCGATCGCGACCGTGGTGCCCGTCGCCAGCACGCGAATCGCGCTCGCCGGAGCGCCGCGCGTCGAGACGGCGCTCGGGACCGCGTTTGAGGGCGCATGGACGGATCTCGTCCTTTCGATCTCGACTTCCGAACCCGTCGTCTTCGCTGCGACCGAACTCTGGGCGCGCGGATCACGCGGCGAGCGCTGCCTCGGCTGGATCGGCGGAATCGCGGAGGTGGTGCGCGACGCGCGTGGCGATGCAACGGTCCGCATCGGCTGCGCACGCGCGCGGATCGCGGTCGCGCCCGGCGAGTCGCTCGTCTGCCGAAACCTCCGCGTGCATGCCCGCGACGGGTTCGCGCCTCGACTCCTCGTCGACGCGGTCGCCACCGACACCCGCGACGCCGCCGAGCCGCAGGTCGACGCGCAGGCCGACACGGGTGCCAATCCTCACGCCGACTTCGGGATCCCCGGCATCGCGACGGTCCCGTTCGTCACCCGGCGCTCGTTCATCCCCGGGCCCGGCTCGCACGCGCTCGTCCTGACCCACGGCTACTGCGCGGACGAGAATCCGTGGCCGCTGGCGCAGTTCTCGCCGGACGCCTGGCCGTACCTCGACGCGAACGCGAACCGCAGCCACGATGCGTTCGCGCTCGATGTCGCGGCCGACGCCGCGCAGTTCAAGAGCTACGGCATCGTCGGCCACAGCCAGGGCGGCTGCGCGGCGCTCCATCTCTACGCCTTCTACTGGAGCGGCCTCGACTGGACCGGTCCCGGGCGCCTCATCCAGGCGGTCGGCTCGCCGTTCGAAGGAACACCCATCGCCGGAAACCTCGCGGCGCTCGGCGAGGTGTTCGGCGTGCAGTGCGGGTCGAACTACGACCTCACCACCGCCGGCGCGGCGGCGTGGCTCTCCGCGATCCCGACCGCGGCGCGCGCGAAGGTCTACACGCACACCACGACCTTCACCAACGTCCCGTTCGTCTACGACTACTGCAACATCTTCGTCGATCCGTTCCTGAGCGACCCCGAGGACGGCGTCGTCGAGCATGCGGCCGGCCACTTCCCCGGCGCCAACGACATGGGACTCCGCTCCGGCTGGTGCCATGTCTCCGGCATGCGCGACCCTGCGCAGACGAACGACGGCAACCGCAACGCCACCCTGAACGCGGAGGGCGCGCGATGACGCTCCGTTCGACCATGCTTCGCCTCGGCGCCGCGCTGCTCGCCCTCGCCGGAGCAGCGAGCCCGGCGGCCGCGCAGTCGTGGTGCGTCTCGGGCGGTCCGATTCCGGATCCGGGCGCCCTTTCGCGCACGATCCAGATCGCCCCGGCCGCGACGCCGCAGACGATCGTCTCGGCGCGAGTGCGGCTCGTCGGCACCCATCCATGGGTCGGCGACCTGCGCGCGCGGGTCGTGCATCCGACCGGAACCATCGTCGAGTTGCTCGACCGACCGGGCATGCCGTCGGTCGGATACCCCGGGCCCTGGGGCTGCGGCGGCGACAACTTCGACCTCTGGCTTTCCGATGCAGCCGCGAACGCCGTCGAGACCTCCTGCCCGTACGGCGCCGTGCCCGCCCTCGGCGGCACGCTCCGGCCGAACGGATCGCTCGCGGCCCTCGCCGGTCGCTCGCCGGTCGGTCTCTGGACGATCGTCGTCGAGGACGCGAGCGGGATCGATGCCGGTCAGCTCTCGCAGGCGTGTCTCGAGCTCGTGCTCGCGCCCGACTGCAACGCCAACGGCGTGCCCGATGCGACCGACATCGCGAGCGGTACGAGCGGCGATGCCGACTCCGACGGCGTCCCCGACGAATGCGACTGCGCGGGTGACCTCGACGGCGACGGCGCGATCGGCGCGTCCGATCTCGCGGCGCTCCTCTCGCGCTGGGGCGCGTGCGGCGGCTGTTCCGAAGACCTGACCGGCGACGGAACGGTGGCCGCCGACGACCTTGCGCTGCTCCTCTCGCGCTGGGGTGGCTGCGCAGGCAGCTGAGGACGCCGGGATCGCCCATTCGTGCGGTTCGCCCGAAGCGCGGTCACGCGACCGTGGTTCTCCGGCAACAATGCGCGCATGACCCGCCACGCGCGCCTTGCCGTTCTCGCGATCCCGCTTCTCGCGCTTCCGATCCTTGCCGCCACCGCCGTCTTCGCCGGCGACGAGCCCACGGCGCCGCGCATCGATCCCGCGAAACTCCGCGCGAACATCGCCGCGCTCTCCGCCGACACGTTCAACGGACGATCGTTCCGCTCCGAGGAAGGCAAGGCCGCCGCACGGTGGGTCGCCGAGAAGCTGGCGGACGCCGGAGCCACGCCGCTTCCGGAACGGGATTCGATGCTCGTCCCGGTCGCCCGCATGCCGGCCGCGGCGCCGAACGTCGTCGCCTGGCACGCGCCGAAGGGTCCGACGCCGAGCGGCGAGTACATCCTCGTCACCGCGCACTTCGACCACCTTCCGCCCGCGAGTTCGGGCGAGGACCGCATCTACAACGGCGCCGACGACAACGCGAGCGGCACCTGCGGCATGATCGCGGTCGCGGAAGCGCTCCGCGATGCGAAGCTCGACGTCGGCGTCGTCTTCGTCGGCTTCACCGGCGAGGAATCGGGCCTGATCGGAAGCCGCGCCTTTCTCGAAGAGGAGACCCTGCCGCCGGCGCGGATCCGCGGTATGTTCAACATGGACATGATCTCGCGCCAGCCCGACGGCGCGATCCGCCTCGACGGCGGTCCGAAGGGCAAGGTGCTCGTCGACCTGCTGATGCGCCTCGCGCCCACCGTGCCGATCGAGATGAAGGTCGACACCCATCCCGACTGGCTCGCCCGCAGCGACCAGGGGCCGTTCCTTTCCGCGGGAATCCCCGCCGTCCTCTTCAGCTGCGAGGACCACGAGGACTACCACAAGGTCACCGACCACGCCGACAAGGCCGACGCAGAGCTCGCCGCGCGGGTGTCGTCGCTCGTCGCGCTCGCGGTCACGACCTATGCGCGCGAGATGCAGCCGCGCTTCGACATGTCGCCGGTCTTCGCCGACGACGGCACGCAGCGCCGGCCCATCCGCGTCGGCCGCACCATGCCGAACGCGCCGTACTGGACCGCCTCGACGCGACGCAGCCCGGACCGCGGAGCCGATGCGGCGCTCGTCGAGGCGCTCGCGAGCGGCACCGGGTGGCGATTCGAGGAGAAGTCCGTCGCGATCGGCGGCGAGCGCGAGGCGCTTCGCTCCGGCGAGATCGACCTCGCGATCAACGGCTGCGCGCCCGGCGCGGGCGACGCGGCAACGATCGTCGCCATCGAACCCCCGTACCTCGCGGGCGGCGGCGTCGCGCTTCTCGTCCTCAACGACTCGAAACTCGTCGACGCTTCGGCGCTCACCGGCCTGCGCATCGCGGCGCGCCCGGGAACCGCCGCCTGGAATGAGATCGCGATGCGATGCCGCGACACGCCGCCGCTTGCGATGACCGGCCCCGAGGGGCTGACCGTCCAGAAGCTCGAGTCGGGCGAACTCGACGCCATCGCCGGCGACCGCTTCGCGCTCGAGGTGCGGACGAAGCGCGATCCGAAGTTCCGGACGGTCGCCGTCGTCGGCCACCGCA
>Ga0315906_10006473_pt1 | contig 14469 bp, 11 predicted proteins | sample LakEriMetagenome_4_FD_203526 | JGI IMG/M metagenome (GOLD analysis project Ga0315906, IMG submission 203526) | Freshwater fungal communities from buoy surface, Lake Erie, Ohio, United States - Buoy 2 MA122 | ecosystem: Environmental > Aquatic > Freshwater > Lake > Lake biofilm | place: USA...
AGGCGGCCATCGCCGGCCGCATCAAGATCATGGGCCAGATGAACATCGCCGAGCGCTACGTTCCGCAGGACGGGCACATCGCGCTGAAGTTCGAGGGCCGCAAGGTCGACATCCGCGTGTCGACCGTCCCCACGATCTACGGCGAGAGCATCGTCATGCGCATCCTGGACAAGAGCAACCTGCGGCTCGACCTGCAGACGCTCGGCATGTCCGAGACGCACCGCATGACGATGGACCGCCTGATCGAGAAGCCGCACGGGCTGGTGCTCGTCACGGGGCCGACCGGCAGCGGCAAGACGACCACGCTCTACGCCGCGCTGAGCAAGCTCTACGATCCGCGCAAGAAGATCATCACGATCGAGGACCCGGTCGAGTACGAACTGACGGGCATCAACCAGATCCCCGTGAATCCCAAGCGCGGGCTCTCGTTCGCGACCGGCCTCCGCGCGATCCTGCGACAGGACCCCGACGTCATCTTCGTCGGCGAAGTCCGCGACGGCGAGACCGCCGACATCGTCATCCGCAGCGCGCTCACCGGCCACCTGGTCTTCAGCACGCTCCACACCAACGACTCGGTCAGCAGCTTCGGCCGCCTCGGCGACATGGGCGCAGAGCCCTACCTGATCGCCAGCGTCGCCGAAGGCGTGCTCGCGCAGCGCCTGGGCCGGCGCATCTGCCGGGCCTGCCGCGTCCAGGCGCCCCTGGGCGAGGACCTTCGCGCGCGGCTGGCACCCGAGGAACGCACGCAGTTCGGTGCCAACGCGTGGGCCGGGCTGGGCTGCGACGAGTGCCGCGGCTCCGGCTTCCGCGGCCGGCTGGGCTTCTACGAACTGATCCGCGTGAACCCGGCGCTGCGGCAGGCCGTGGCCGAGGGCGAGCCGGTGCACGTGCTGAAGTCGCTGCTCGGCGACGACTTCATCACGATGCGCAAGGACGGCGTGCGCAAGGCGATCGACGGGGACACCACCGTGAGCGAGGTGCTGCGCGCGACGCAGGACCTGGACGACGTGCCCGTCAGGAAGTGACCCATGCCGAGCTTCCGCTACCAGACCATGGGCCCCGACGGCACGATGAGCATCGGCTCCGTGTCCGCGGCCGACCGCGGCAGCGCGGTGCGCATGCTGGGCGAGCGCGGCATCCTGCCGCTGTCGCTCGAGGCCGAGGGCGTCGAGGCCGTTCGCGCCCGTGCGCCCAGGATGGCCGTTGCCGCGCAGGCCACGACCGTGCGCGGGAGGCCGGCGATCAGCCGCGCGGAACTGGCGAACCTGGTGCGTGAGCTCGCGACGGCGCTCGAAGCCGGGCTGCCGCTGATGCAGGCGCTCAGGACGACCCGTCGCCAGGCGGCCGGCAAGGCCCTGCCGGTGATCCTCGACCACCTCATCGACGGCGTCGAGGCGGGACAGCCGCTCTACCAGGCCGCGAAGGAGTACGGCCCGCCGTTCGACGAGATGACCGTCGGCATGTTCCGCGCCGCCGACGCCACCGGACGCATGAGCGAGATCATGCACCAGCTGGCCGACCTGCTCGACCGGAGCGTCGAGCTGCGGCGCGAGGTCATCGGCGCGACGATCTATCCCATGATCCTCGCCGGCATCATGACCGCGAGCATCATCACGATGGTCACCTTCGTGCTGCCCAAGCTGCTCGCGCCGATCACGAGCGGCACGAAGATCGCCATCCCGTGGCCCACGCAGGTGCTGATGAGCATGGCGACCTTCGTGGGTTCCTGGTGGTGGGTGATCGTGCTCGGCGCCACCGTCGGCTGGTTCGCGCTGCGCGGCTGGCTGCGCGTCCCGGCCAACCGGCTCGTCGTCGACGGGGCGCTGCTGCGCGTGCCCGTCCTCGGCACGCTGCTGCGCGACGTGGCGGTGGCGCGCTTCACGCGCACGCTGGGCACGCTCGTCAGCGCCGGCATCCCGATCCTGACCGCCCTGCGCACCGTGCGCGACACGCTGGGCAACTACGCGATGATGGCCGCGATCGACGACGTGAGCGACCGCGTGTCGACCGGCGCCTCGCTGGCCGACCCGATGGAGCGCAGCGGCCACTTCCCGCCCCTGCTCATCCAGATCGTCAACATCGGCGAGAAGTCCGGCAAGCTCGAGCCGATGCTCATGCACGCCGCGGGTGCGTTCGACCGCCAGGTGAACAACTCGCTGAAGCTCTTCACCAAGATCCTGCCCATCGCCCTGCTGCTGGTCATGTCCGTCGTGGCCGGCTTCGTGCTCGTGGGCATGCTCCTGCCGCTCCTGAACATGCAGACCGCCTTGGGCGCGTAGCGCCGAAGCCCCCGCACCCCGAAGAAAGGAACCATGACCATGCAACCCTCCCGCTCCGATCGACGTCGCGCCCGCCGCGCGTTCAGCCTCATCGAGATCCTGATCGCCGTGACGATCCTCGGCATCATGGCCGCGGTGTTCGTGCCGCGCCTGGGCTTCCTGATCGGCAGCTCGAAGCAGAAGCGTGCCTTCAGCGAGATGGCCACGCTCTCGAACCAGATCACGATCTACATGACCCAGAACGGCATGAGCTCGCTCGGCGACGACTTCGAGCTCGCCGAGATGGTGGAAGGCGACCCGCCGTTCATGCCCGCGAGCGCCCTGAAGGACCCCTGGAAGAACGACTACGTGCTCGAGACGGACGACGTCCCGCCCGGCCTGGAGTTCGACATCATCTGCTACGGAGCCGACGGCCAGCCGGGCGGCGAGGGCGAGGATGCGGACATCCGCCTGAGCGAACCGCCGGGCAAGTGACCCACGGATGCACCGCCGCGCCTTCACGCTCATCGAGGTCCTCGTCGCGACCATCATCCTGGTGGTGCTCGCGGCGGCGGTCGTGCCGCGCATGGCCGGCCTGGGCTGGTTCAGCCACGACTCGGCGATGACGCAGATGGAGCAGGTCCTGGCGATGTTCGCGTACCGGGAGTCCTCCGGCACGCAGCAGGTCGCGCTCATGCGGGACGGCGACACCGGCGACATCGCGCTGCTGGTCATGAAGCGCCCCCCGGGCCTCGAGGCCGAGGCGCAGTGGGAGTACGACACGATGGTCAAGCCGTTCCGCGTGCCGGCCGACATGGAACTGGTCTCCATCTCGGCCGACGGACAGGAGCTCGACCCGCGCACCTGGATGATCGCGAGCATCCCGTCGGGCGGACGGCCCGAGGTCGTCATGACGTGGGTCGGACCATCGGGCGAGACCGAGCTCCGGCTCGCCTCCACGCAACTGATCCCCCGCCGCGCCGACAACGGCGTCTCCCTCGTGGCCGAGCGCGAGGGCGTCGACCTGGACGCCAGCGGCCTGACCCAGGAGGACTGGTGATGCGCCGCGGCTTCGCGCTCATCGAGGTCGTGATCGCCGGGGTGATCCTGGCGGTCGGCCTTGCCGGCATCATCAACGTGTCGATGCGCGCGATGGAGATGCAGCGCCGCGGCGAGGCCGAGGTGATCGCCTCCTCCCTGCTCGACGGCCTGCTGTCGCAGGTGCTGGTCGACGGCGTGACCGAGTTTCCCAAGCTGAACGCGACTTCGGGCCGCTTCGACCCGCCGTTCGAGGACTGGGAGTTCGAGGTGCTCATCGATCCCGAGGGCCTCGGCGACCCGTACACCGTGACGGCGCTCGTGCGCGATGCGCGGGGGCAGGCCTACTCCGTCGAGACCCGCATCGCGCCGCGGCTGGGCGAGGATCCCAACCCGGATCGGCGTCCGCCGGAACCGTTCGATCGGCAGAGCGCCTACGAGAAGGACGAGGAGGCCGCCGTTGCGCCGTGATACCCGCGCCTTCACGCTGGCCGAACTGCTGATCGCCGGCACGATCGCCGTGGTGATCGCCGCGGTCATCACCTCGAGCCTCGCGCAGTTCGGCCGCGCGCGCGAGGTCTGCAAGCTGCGCATGGATGCCCACGTCCGCGCGATCGGGGCGCTCGAGACGGTGCGCAAGGAACTGCAGGCCACGCTGCGCAGCGACGATCTCTTCCACTGCCGCGTGCTGATCGTGGATGACCACACCGCGACCGTCGCCGATGCGCCCGGGCTCGAGGTCGACCGCGACGAGCTGCTGGTCTACAACACGCGCCTGCGCACCGTGCGCGAGACCGAGTACAACGGCGACGGGCAGGAGTTCGAGACGCACCTGCGCATCGAGGACGACGACCTCGGTTCGGCGCTCTGGATGCGCGCCGACAGCCAGCCCGACCAGTACGAACGTGGCGGCGGCGACGCCGTTCCCCTGATGGATGGCGTCGTCAGCCTGCGTTTCGAGGCCTACGACGGCAGCGCTTGGCGCGACGACTGGGACAGCGACGTCGACGGCCTGCCGTGGGCGCTGCGCGTCACCGTGCGCGCGCTCGGGAACGAGCCGGGCGCGCCCATCGACCCGTCGGTGCGCGACCTCGTGACCGTGCAGACGGTGGTGCCGCTCGATCGCGCGACCCCGCCGCTGGTGCAGATCGCCGCCTACGAACAGCAGCTGGCTGCCGAAGCCGCGGCTGCGGAAGCCGAAGCGGCAGCCGCCAACGACGCTGCGGCAGCGGCAGCGGGTGCCGCCGCCGGCCTGGGCACGGATGGCGTGGGCGGCATGGGCGTGCAGATTCCCGACGGGGTCACCATCCCGGGCGATGGTCGCGGCGGACGCGGCGGCATGGGCGGTGGCCGGGGCCAAGGCGGTGGACGCGGAGGCTTCGGACAGAACGGCGGACGTGGCGGCCAGGGCGGCGGCCGTGGCGGCCAGGGCGGGCGCGGCATGGGCGGCGGCGGACCGGCATCGGGCGGGGGCGGACGATGACCCCCCGTCGCGCCATGGTGCTCCCGGTCGTGATCTGGTGCGTGGCCGTGGCCGCGCTGATCACCTCCGCCACGCAGCTCGGCTGCTACCGGCAGGCGGTCATGGGCCGTGAGGCGATGTCGAAGGTCCAGGCCCGGTGGGCGGCTCGTGCCGGCGTCGAGACGATGATCGCCATCATGGAGTACTACGCGGAGTACCCCGATCCGGACAGTGCCTTCGCGATGATCAACGACCTCGAGGACAACGCGGTCGATGAGCTCTCGACGGGTTCCTTCGAGATCTACCACGAGGTCGACGGCGCGATCTATCCGGGACCGTTCGACGAGCACTCGCGGATGAACCTGAATGCGGTGAGCAAGGCGCAGCTCTACGCGATGGACGACGTCGGGCTGCTCGCCGATGCGATCCTCGACTGGCGCGACACGAACGACGACGAGGAACTCTCGGGCGCGGAGACGCGCTCGTACCTCGGGCGTGCCAACATCAACCACCAGCCGCGCAACGCGAACTTCCGGTCGGTGCCGGAGCTCGAGATGGTGCTCGGGGCGTGGCCGAAGGACGTCCGCGGCGAGGACTGGAACCTGAACAACCGCCTCGACCCCAACGAGAACGACGGCGACGCGAGCTTCCCCGACGACAACGCCGACGGCGTGCTCGACTACGGGCTGGCGGGCATGTTCACGGCGCGGACGCGCCCCGTCCCGCGCACCCTCGGCGGCGAGGACCGGCTGGACCTGAAGACCGCCTCGGCCGAGGACATCGTCGCCCGCACCGGCCTCTCGCAGCAGCAGGCGACGCAACTGGTCGACTCGGCGAAGCAGTCCACGTTCTACGTCGAGCAGCTCATCAGCACGCCGCTTGGCCAGCAGGCGCAGCAGCCCACCGCCCCGACCTCGTCGCGGGGCAGGAGCGGCCGATCGAGCGCGGGACGATCTCAGACCCCTGCCGCCCAGCAGTCGGCGCTCCTGAAGCCCGAGCAGCTCGATGCGGTGCTGCGCGAGTGCGTGACCCAGGCCCCCAAGGCAGGCGACGTGGGCCGGGTGAACATCAACACCGTGTCCAAGGACGTCCTTGAGAAGGTCTACGGGCTCGAGCCCAAGGTGGCCCAGCGCATCGTCGACCGCCGGGACACCTCGACCGGGATCACGTCGCTCGGGGAGCTGTCACGGATCGACGGCCTGAGTCCCCAGGATGCCGCCCTGATGGCCCGGACGATGGACACCCAGAGTTCCGTGTACACCATCACCAGCCGGGGGCGTGCCCCCGGAACCGGCACCGAGGTTGAAATGATCGTCGTCGTCGATCGTTCCACCCTGCCTGTGACGATCCTGGAGTACCTCGAACCGTGAAGAAGACCACCGCCAAGCCAACCGTCGCCGCAGATCTCGCTGCGGTGCTCCGTTCCGACGGCGAGCGCTGGAAGGCGCTGCTCGTGCGCTTCGGGCCGCTGGGCGTGCAGTTCGAGCAGGCCGGCGAGTTCGGTCCCGACTGCGGCGAGGGCAGCGGCATCGAGGACCTCACGCCCTGGCTGCTCGACCTGATGCCGGAGCGCGTGGTCGTCGTCGTGCCGGGCAACGAGGTGATCCTGCGGTCCATTCCCCTGCCGCGAGCGACCCCCGCACAGCAGCAGCAGGCCCTCGCCCTGCAGGCCGAGGGTGCGCTGGCGCCTGACGCACCCCGGTGCCGATCGGCATGCGCCGTCGTGCCGGACGGGACGTCGGGTGCCGAGGAGCGCATGGGCATCGTGCTCGAGTGGAAGCCGGGTGGCGCCGTGCAGGTCCCGCCGGGTCTCAAGGTCGACGACGGGCGCCGGGGCTCGCACGGACCGGTCGCGCCCCGAGTGACCTTCACTGCCCCCGTGGCGGGTTTGCTCGGCCTGATGACCGCCGACGGTCTCGGTCGGGCGGCGCGCATGTGCCTCGATGCCCAGCCTTCGGCCGGCTCCGTGGCGGTGGTCGCGTCGCGCGAGGGACATGTCGTGGCGCGCACGCTCATCGAACGCAGCGACGACGCGTCGGAGTTCGCGGGGGCCATCAGCGAAGCCGTCAACGAGACGGCGATGCTCGGCCACTGGCCCGAGGAGGACCTGGTCGCGGCACGCCGTGCGATGCAGCCGGCCTTCGCGCAGGGTTTCGAGGGCCTGGCCGGCGTGGACACGCTCGGCTCCGGCCTTGCCGGCGCACCCGATGATGCCGCCTGGCGCGCGCAGTTCGGCGACCTCGCCGGCGTGGCGCTGGCACTCCGCAGCCCGCTGTCGCCGCTGCTGGGCCTGCTGCCCGTCGAGCCGCGGCGCTCGCAGGGACTGGTGATCGACGCGCTGGCCCGCATGGACACCCCGACGTTCGCGAAGCGTGCACTGGTCGCGGCGGGCCTCGCCGTGGTGGTCGGCCCGATGGCCGTCGCCGGCTTGCGGCTCGCCTGGCTGAACTTCAGGCTCAGCGACGCAGCGGCGTTCGAGGCCGCCATGGTCTCGAGCGAGCGCCGGATCGCGCTCTACGGCCAGGTGGACAAGCTCGGCTGGCCGATGAGCAAGATCCTCAGCGACATCGCCTGCACCACGCCGGACGGCATCGAACTGGAGTCGATCGTGATCGACCACGGCTCCAACGTGCAGTTGCGTGGCCTCGCGCGTGGCCTGGGTGAACTGTCGAGCGTCGACGCCATCGTCCAGATGGAGGAACGGATGCGCGCCTCGAAGGTCTTCACCCGCATCGTCAAGAGCTGGGAGGAGCCCAAGGGCGGCAGCACGGAGTTCTCGATCACGGCGCAGGTCGCCGATCCCATGCTGATCGTGCGCTACAACGAGTCGCAGGACTACGGCAAGAAGTCGCTCGCCGAGCAGCGTTGGGGCCCGATCGACGCCGATGGGTTCCTGATCGAGGCCGGGTCGGCACCCGCCGCCGCACCATCGTCGCAAGCCTCCGCCGGCGGCGCGGCCACCACGCCGGGCCCCACGGTGCAGGATGCGCGGGCCGCAGCAGGCACGACGCCGGTCGATGCCGGCACGATGGCCGCGCAGGCACCGGCAGGCGACGGCGCCGCAGTGGCGACGGGCACGTCTGCCGCCCGCTCGGGCGCCGCTGCGACTGCGGCCACTGAAGCTGCCCGTGCGACGCCCGCTCCGGCCACCGGTTCGGGCGACGCCTCGACCGCCCCCGCGCCGGAGGGTGGCACCGAAACGGCCTCCGCACCCGCCGAGGGATCGGGCGAGGCGCGCGAAGGACGGGGCGGCCGCCGCGGCGGGTTGCCCAGTGCGTCCGGACCGACCGATGCCTCGCGGCGCGGGCGCCCTGCGGTCGGTGCTGCACAGCCCACGGAGCAGCCCATCCCGCCGGCCCTCACCCAGGACCAGGTCGACGCGATGAGCCGCGACGAAGCGCGCGACATGCTCATCGCCATCGCCGCCATCCGCCAGCGCGACGGACTCGACGAAGAGACCGCGACCCGCCTCAAGAAGGACTTCGACATGCTCAAGGCAAGGACCCGGAAGCCATGAGCATCGTGCAGGACGTGATCGCACGGTTCCAGGCCCAGCGGCCGTTGGTCCGCGCGGCCATCGCCGTGGTCGGCGCGCTGATCGCGTACACCTTCCTCGACGACTATCCGTGGGCCATCGCCCGCGCCTGGTCGGCCGAGGCTGACCATGTGCAGCGCGTGCTGCACGAGGGAGCGCGCAACGAGGAGGAACTGTCCGGCAAGGTGCGTGACGCGATCGCCGTCTACGGGCGCTTGGACCTGCCTGGCTCCGAGGCCGAGGGCGCGAATGCTCTCTCGATCGCCGTGAAGGACGCGGCGAAGAAGAACAAGGTGCTGAGCTACACGTTCCAGACGAGGACCGGCGGCAAGCTGCCGAAGTCCGCCTCGGACGCCGCCGGCATCTCCTCGCGCGTCGAGCGGCTGATCGGCGAGGTGAACTTCGTGGCGACCCCGCAGGACACGTTCGGGTTCATCCAGTCGCTCGAATCGTCGCCGGCCGTCGATGCGATCGGAAGCGTCCGCATGGACTGGGACGACAAGGCGAAGAAGCTCAGCGTGCGGCTCATGGCCGAGGCTTGGGTGACCGCGGGAAGGACGAAGGGATCATGATCGACCTGCGTCACGCCATCCCCACCGACGTGCTGCGCTCGCCGCGCGTGATCACGAGCGGCGTGGCGGTCGTCGTCCTCGCCATCGTCGGCGTGACCGCGCTGTCGGAACTCGGCGGCACGCTGCTCGCCCCGGGCGTCGATCCCGATCGCGCCGACCGCGTCAGCCCCGAGTTCTCGAGGCACGAGCAGATGGCCCTGATCCATCGCAAGCGCTTCGAGGGGCGCAGCCTCTTCACGACGCCGCTCAAGCCGCCGAGCCGGCCCAAGCCTGCGCCGGTCGTGCGCGCAGAGCCGCCCAAGCCCGTCGCCCCGCCCAAGCCCGTCGGACCGCCCGCGACCTACGGAGGGCCGCGGCCGACGGGCGTCATCGCCGACCTGCTCGTGCTGCCCGGCGGACGGATGGTCAAGGTCGGGGAAACCGGTGAGGGCATCACCGTCGTCGCGATCATGCCACCGGACGAAGTGCGCCTGAAGTGGTCGGGCGGCGAGTACACCGTGTCGCTGCGCGACAAGTTCGACACGAGCGTGCTCTCGTCGGGCTCGATGGCCCAACCCGGCCGTTCGAACCCCCCGGGCATCACGCCGGTCGCGGCGGACCCGCAGTCGGATGCCACGACCCCGCCGGCGCCGTCGCCCTCCGCGGGGCCCGCCGCTGCGACCCCGCCGCCGTCTGCACCGTCCAGCGAAGCACCGACGACTCCGGCGCAGCCGGCCTCGCAGGACCTCGCGCCTGCCGTGCCCGATGCGCTCGAACCCTCCGCCATCGAGGCCATGGACCGCGAACAGGCTTCGAAGGCCCTCGAGTCCGTGAGCCGTGCACTCCGCGGGCGCTCCGGCGATCCTGCCGTGAAGGAACGCCTCGAGCGCGAACGACAACTGCTGATCGATCGAGTGAACAAGCTCGATTGAACCCCACCACCGACCAACGAACAGACCTGGAGCTCCCGTGAACCGATCGAACACCACCGTGCTCACCTCGCTGCTGGCCACCGCAGCCACCCTGACGCTGCTGCCCACGGCAACGGCCACGCTGGCCCAGGGCGGACGCCAGGTCCCGCCCACGCCGCAGCCCGCTCCACCAGCGGCGCAACCGGCCGCCCAGCCCGCAGCTCCCGTGACCCGACCCGTCGATCCGTCGCGTGAACCCACGCAGGAGCCCACGAACGAACCCGACGAGCCCGCGACCGAACCGACGCCGGAACCCGCTCCGGTGGACGAGCCGGCGGCTGCGCCGTCGCAGGAGCCCGCGGCCGAGCCCGCCGCCGAACCGGCAGCGAGTCCCGCCGAGGAACCGGCAGCGAGTCCCGCCGAGGAACCGGCCGAGTCGCCGTCGGCCGAACCGACGGACGAGCCCGGCATGGATGAGCCCGCGGCCGAAGAGCCCGCGGCCGAGCCGGCCGCCGCCGAGGAGCAGCCCCCGGCCGCAGCGACCGGCGACGGCAGCAGCGATCCCGCCGACGCGCCGCTGCGGATCTTCCGCGCCGACCGCCGTGCCGATCCGCGCACCGACATGGTGCTCGTGAACTGCACGGACGTGCAGCTCATGCAGCTGCTCCCGTTCATCATGGAGACCACGGGAAAGACCGTGATCCCGAAGCTCGCGAGCGTGAAGCAGCAGACCATCACGATCATGAGCGACCGCAAGGTCACCCGGGCCGAGGCGCTCGAGATGATCTTCCAGGCGCTGCGGCTGAACGGCGTCGCGGTCGTCGAGACCGAGGACCTGATCATGATCGATGCGCTCGGCGACGAGAACATCCGATCCCTGCAGCCCGGCCTGATCCTGGGGCCCGAGAAGGACGTCATGACCATGGCCGACAGCGGCCAGGTGCTGACGAAGGTCTTCCGCGTGCAGAACACGAAGGCACAGAGCGTCTTCGACCGCATCCAGGGCGGCCTGCCGACCTACGCGAAGGCCGACTTCGACAACAACTCGAACCAGATCATCGTCGAGGCCGACGTCGGCACCATCAAGCGCTGCGCGAAGCTCATCGCGCTGCTCGACGTGCCGACCTACCAGGACGTGGTCACGCAGACCTTCCGGCTGCAGTACGCGGATGCCCAGACGATCGCCACGTCGATCACGGACATCTTCAGCAACACGCGCCCGTCCGGCGGCGGCGCCCGCGCGGGAGCCGCACAGCGCACCCCGGGCCGCGGCGGCGCCCCGAACCAGGCCAACGCCGGCGGCGAGCAGATCGCCGGGACGACCGACAACCTGCTGCTGACGGTGCTCCCGGCCACGAACTCGATCACGATCCGCGCCGAGCCCGACATCATCAAGTCGATCGGCGACCTGATCAGCGACGTCTGGGACGTGAACCCACAGGCAGGCGGCAGCCTGTTCCGGGTCTACGACCTGGCGTACACGGATCCCCTGAAGATGGAGCAGCTCCTCGAGTCGCTGCTGGAGAACGGCGGCGGCTCGGCGGGCGGCGGCCGCACGGGCGGCGCCCAGGTGCGGCTCGGCGGCAACCTCGGCGGCGGCGACAGCGGCGCGACCGTGGCGGTGAGCAACATCTTCAAGATCGACGCCTACCCGGATTCGAACCGGCTCGTGATCATCAGCAAGACCCCCGACAACTTCATCTGGCTCGACCAGATGGTCAAGCTGCTCGACCAGCCGCTGAAGGTCGGCATCCCGACCAACGTGCCGCTGAAGTACGCCAATTCGGTCAAGATGGCCGAGATCCTGAACGCGCTGCTCGCGCAGGCCGGATCGGGAGCCGAGATCACCCGCGAGGACACCGGCCTGAGCGGCATCAACTTCGAGAGCGCCGGCGGCGGCACCAGCGAGACCAGCGGTGCGACCGGCGGGACCGCGGGCAACGACAACACCGTGCAGTTCCCCTGGCAGTCGGGCCGTGGCGCGGGAGGCGACAATCAGGCCGAGGTCAGTGCGCTCGTCGGCAAGAGCCGCGTGGTGCCCAACGAGGTGCAGAACTCGCTGCTGGTCCTCGCTCCGCCGGAGATCCAGCAGGCGCTCATGGGCATCATCACCGAGCTCGACAAGCCGGGCCGCCAGGTCATGATCTCCTCGGTGCTGGCCGAGGTCGAGATCGGCGACGACTTCGCGATGGGCATCAAGTTCGGACCCAACGGCCAGGTGGCCCCGCGCAACCCGAACAACGCGGTGACCATCGGGACCGAGGTGGCCGGCTCCCGCGACACCGACTTCCCCGCCGAGTTCAACGAGTTCACGTTCGACTTCGGGGTGGACGCCACGGTCGTGCTGCAGTCCTTGGCGCAGGACACGGCCGTGCGCATCCTGCAGCAGCCCCGCGTCGTCACGACCGACAACAAGGAAGCGAAGTTCTTCAGCGGACAGGACGTCCCCTTCCAGTCGGGCACCACGAGCGACGCCGCCGGCACCACGGCGAGCTTTGAACAGATCGCCGTCGGCATCGGCCTGAACGTGCGGCCGCGCGTGACCAACGAGAAGAACGTCGCGATGGAGATCGAGGTGCTGCTCTCCAACGTGAACATCGCCGCAGCCGGCGTGGGCGACAACCCCACCATCGACCGCAGGCAGACCAACACGGCGGTCACCGTGAAGAACGGCCAGACCATCGTGCTCAGCGGGATCCGCATCGAGAGCGAGACGAAGGACGACACGGGGTTCCCGATCCTGAAGGACATCCCGGGCCTGGGCTTCATCTTCGGCAACGTTGACAACTCGAAGGCGCAGCGCGAGCTGCTCATCTTCGTCACGCCGATCGTGATCGAGAACCCGGATGACTTCAACACGAACTACAACGTGAAGGAGCTCGAGCGCCTCAAGGAACTCGAGAAGCCGCTGCCGAGCGACACGAAGAAGCTGCTCGACAGTCCCGACGGACGGCGCCTGCCGAGTGGCGAACTGATGACGCCCGATGCGCCGACCCCGCCCAAGAACCCCTGACGCAGGGGCGGGACGGCGCCTCCGCGCGGCCGTCCGGTGGTTGCTGGCGGCCGCGGCCTGCTGCACGTCGGGCACCGGCTGTGGGTCGACGCCGTCGCTGCCGGCGATCCGCCCCTCGGCGGAGCAGGATCCGAGGCTCGCGGCCGTCGAGTTCGGCCTGGTCTCCCTCGGCGAAGCGCCCTGGGACGGGTTCACGATGCCCGTCGTCGCGGGCGACGCCTCGGCGATCGCGGTGCAGGCCGACAGCGCGCCGGACTGGCCGACCCGTCTGGGCACTGGCGATGCACCCGCCCAGCGCTGCGGCAGCGTCGCCGTCCATCCCATCGGAGCAGGCGGCCTCGGCAAGCCGACGACGGCGGGCCCGGACCTGTTGCTCGGCCGATGCTGGCTCGACGGCCCGCATGGGGGCGTGCTGGTCGAGCAACCGCTCGCAGGCGGGGCGCGGAGGCTGGGCCTGCTTGCAGCGAGCGATGGCGGCGTGCAGTGGCTGCTGGATGACGGATCGGCGAACACCGGAGCATGGATCGCGCCGCACGGAGAGCGCATCCTGCTCACGTGGTGCCGGCGCTCGCCCGGCACGACGGCCTGGAGCATCGACCAGGCGGCGTTCGATCGGCGCGGGGATGCATGGACCCCGTGCGCCGACGGTGCCGGCCCGGCACTCGCAGCGGCCGCCGGCGTCGAGTGGACCGGGCCATGCGTGGTCGACGGCCTGTTGACGGCGCTCCAACTCCGCGACGGCGTGCTCAGGCTCATCGCGTTCGATGCCTCGGAGGCACGCAGCGAGCCTGCACTGGTCCGCAGCACCCTGCTCTCGATGCGCGGCACGCGCGAAGCTGCCTGGCAGTGCGTGAACGGATTGGGCCCGACCTGCAGCGTCGGTGGCGAACTGGCCTTCCTCCATCCACGGTTCAACCGGCTCGCCCGGTGGTCGCCCAGGACGGCCGATGCCCCGACGCTGCTGCCCGAGGGCACCACGGGGATCCTCCGATGCGGCGAACACTGCCTGTGGTCAACCGGAGATCGGGTCTGGGCATGCCGTGGCTCCGAGCCCGACCCCTCGAGACGGGTGCTCGTCGCGGAAGGCACCTGGATCCTGATGCACGCCGGGAACGACCTGGCGATCCTGGCCAAGCCCGCGGGCCGCGCGCTGCGCGTCTACCGGCTGAACTTCGTGAAGGCCCCGTCGAGCGCCACCTGACCGGACGGGTCGCCGTTGCCAGGCCGAATGAAACGGGGCCGGCGCTTGGCCGGCCCCGTGATCTGGTCTCGGATCAATCCTCGTCGTCGAAGTCGTCGTCTTCTTCTTCTTCGTCGTCGTCCTCGTCGTCGTCCTCGTCGTCGTCCTCGTCTTCGTCCTCGTCCTCGTCTTCGTCTTCGTCTTCCTCGTCGTCGTCGTCCTCGTCTTCGTCTTCCTCGTCGTCGTCTTCGTCCTCGTCTTCCTCGTCGTCTTCTTCTTCCTCGTCATCGTCGAAGAGGTCGTCGTCATCCTCGTCGTCGTCGAGGTCATCCTCGTCGTCCTTGGAGGCGCCGTCCTTCTCCTCGTCCTCGTCCAGGCCATCCTCGTCGGCGAACTCCTCCTCGCCGAAGTCATCGTCGTCGTCGATCTCCTCGAACGCGTCGGTGTCCTCCTCGTCGTAGCCGATGGCTTCCTGCGAGGGGGCGATGAGGCTGGCGAATGTCCGGCCGCTGGCCGCGATG
>Ga0315906_10006476_pt1 | contig 14468 bp, 14 predicted proteins | sample LakEriMetagenome_4_FD_203526 | JGI IMG/M metagenome (GOLD analysis project Ga0315906, IMG submission 203526) | Freshwater fungal communities from buoy surface, Lake Erie, Ohio, United States - Buoy 2 MA122 | ecosystem: Environmental > Aquatic > Freshwater > Lake > Lake biofilm | place: USA...
CTGATGCTATAATCGGTAAGGGAGTCAATATCGGCCCTTATTCAATCATTGGCAATTGTATCATTGGAGATAATGTTGACATAAGAAGTCATGTTGTGATCGAAGATAAAGTGAGCATAGGAGACAATACCATCATTGACAGCAGTTCTGTTATTGGTGCAGCCGGGCTTGCATGGATTTGGGATGATCATGGTAATCGCATCGTTCAACCGCAGCTTGGTGGAGTGGTCATAGGCAATGATTGTATACTTGGCACTGACATTACGGTGGTCAGGGGATCATTGTCTGAAAACACTTGTATCGGATCTTACTCTGTAATGGCCCATGGCACTAAAATCGGTCATGGAGCTCAGGTAGGCAGCCTTGTCCACATGGCCAATAATGTTAGTGTAGCCGGGAATGCCGTGATAGGTGATTCTTCTTTTCTGGGAAGTGCTGCTGTGGTCAGTTCAAATATCATCATACCTAAGAATACTATCATAGGGGCAGCTGCCATGGTTAACAAGAATTTTGATGAGGAGTATCTTACACTTGCCGGAGTTCCGGCTGCTATCATCAAAAAAAATAATTTTGAATCCAAGCCCAATGGAGCACCCAAGCCATTTAAAAAATCTTAAAAATGAATACATCAATCATCTCACCCAATGCGCAAATTGGACAGAATGTTCAAGTCGGACACTTTTGTATTATTGAGGACGGTGCAGTGATAGGCGATGATACCATTATCGGTAATTATTGTATCATCAAAAAAGGCGCCCACATAGGAAAGGGCTGTCGCTTTACTGCCTACTGCGAGATCAGGGATAATGTGACTATCGGCGAAAGAACAACTTTTGGAAGTCGTTGTACCATTTCCGCCAATGCCCGTATCGGAAATGATGTTACTATCAAATACGGTTTTGTACTTACTGATACTCCGGTACTGGAAAAAGGAAATGAGAAAGTAGTGGGTGATATTGGTGATAATGTATTGATTGGTGCAAACGTTACTTTGATGCCTGGATTTAATATTGGCAGTAACGCTACCATTGGAGCCTGTTCCCAAGTTCGCTCCAATGTTGGTCCGGGAGAGGTATGGTTTGGCAGTCCTGCTAAACTATTCAAGTCGAAATAATCTTTCCGTATAATTGTTTCACGATTGTTGAATCCGTTAGTTTCTATATCCTGCATCAGTTACAATCATGCCTCCTATATCAGGCAATGCCTTGATGGTATGCTAATGCAACAAACTGACTTCCCTTTTGAAATTGTCATACATGATGATGCCTCCACCGACGGAACGGCTGAAATTCTGAAAGAGTACGCATCGAAATATCCTGACAGGATTTTTCCCATGTTCCAGGAGAAAAATCAGTACGGCAAAGGCGTAAGGGCTTTAATGGCCAGATTCAACTTTCCCCGATGCAGAGGAAAGTATATCGCGCTATGCGAGGGCGATGATTTCTGGACAGACAAGAAAAAGCTGCAAAAGCAATTTCATTATCTGGAACAGCACCCGGAATGTTCCATTTGCTTCCACGACATGAAAGTGGTTGATAATAATGACAAGATTATTCGGGAGCATACAAATATTGATCAACCCCTTGAATCCTCCATCTACGATCTGGCAGAAAAAGGTAATTTCATCTGGACTGCTTCAGTCATGTTCAGAAAAAAAGACATGCCCTATCCTCAGTGGTATTTTGATTTGCCAATAGGGGATTATCCCATGCATCTTATTCATGCAGGTTTCGGAAATATCGGATTCATTCCGGAAGGTATGGGGGCGTATCGACTGCATGATGCAGGTACACTTGGACTTAAATCAAGATCCGAAGTACTGGAGAAGTGGTCGGTGATGCTTGAGCAAGTCAAAGATAAATTCACTGACAAGATAAATGAAAGACTGCATCATCAATATTTGGATACGATTTACAGAGCATATCTGGAATACGCCAGACAACACCATGCCGCGAAAGCTGCTTTGTCCATTCAAAAGCTGATGCTTCTGGATCCATACTTTTTATTTAAGGAGAGAGAAAGATTTGAAACTAAAATTGAAAGCTTTCAAAATTCACGACTCATGGCTCTATCAAGAAAAATAAACAGGGTCAAAAAAAAAGTCGGATTGAAAACCGGAAAATGATGATTCGAATCGGATTGACAGGAAGACAGGGTAATCAGATGTTCCAGCTGGCTTATGCATATTTGTTAAGTCGCGAAAACCTACGACGTATAATCATCAAACCGGCTTCTCATTTCGGATATGACCTCCGGATGTTCCATCTTCCACTCATGGGATCTATGTTTTCTGAAAAGATCTTTTTATCCATCCATCGATTTTTAGGCCTCTTATTGCCTTGGAGGGAAAAAATAGTTGATAAATCCTGTCTGAATCCGGTTGTGATAAATGAGGTGACAAATAACGTATCCGTTGAAGGTTATTTCCAGGACGGATCGTTTTATGTTTCCTTCCGCCAAAGTCTTCATTCGTTATTCAAGGTAAAAAGCAAAATAGAAGACATTTTCCAGTCAAAATATGCAGAACTGCTGAAATCACGTATTCTAGTAATGAGTGTAAGATTGGGAAATTACAAGGTGGCCTATTTCGAAGAAATAAAAAATCATGGTCTTTTGCCTTCAGATTGGTATTTAAGAGCTCTTGAAAAAGCAGATTTTTCACGATATGAAAAACTAGTGGTGCTTTCTGATGAAATAGAGGAAGTTAAGCGTGAGTTTGGTCTGGAAAAATTTGATCCCATATATATTCATGCAGGTCCTGAAACTGACTATATGTTTCTATTGAACGGCAACGGTCTGATCATCTCTAATTCCTCCTTTTCCTGGTGGGGTGCGTTTTTGAATCAGAAGCCGGAGCTGAAAGTTTATGCACCCAGGAATTGGGTGGGTTATCATGCAGGAGTTGAATATCCTAAAGGGATCATGTTACCCGAATGGGAATGGGTAGCTTGAACCAATCAGTCATGGAAGTCAGATATATTCACAAAGAGGCGATACATAATTACAAGGCTCCTTCTCAGGTGTTACCCCTGGTATTTGAAATTCTCAAACCAAAGTCAATACTTGATATTGGTTGTGGTATCGGCACCTGGCTGAAAGTAGCAAAAGATCATGGAGTATCGGATGTGCTCGGAATAGATGGCGACTATGTCGACAAAAGTCAGTTAAAAATTGATACTGCTGAGTTTGTTGAAAAAGATCTTGAAAAACCATTTGATCTGGGGAGAAAGTTTGACCTTGCTATATGTCTTGAAGTGGCAGAGCATCTTAAAGAATCTTCTGCAGCCAATTTTGTCGCATCGCTAACCAAGCACGCTGATGTAATACTTTTCTCTGCCGCACTACCGGGGCAAGGGGGACAGCGGCATATTAACGAACAATGGCCGGACTATTGGAGCAATTTATTTTCAAAATCGGGATTCAGTATGACCGATCCCATCAGAGGAAGAATATGGAACAATGAAGCAGTAGACTGGTGGTACAGACAAAATATCTTTCTTGTCATCAGAGATGGGAGCGCACTATCCGGAGAATTTGATGTATCATCATCTGCATTGATTCATCCTGTTTTATTTGAAACAGTCAGAATTCAGATGCAGGATAAAATAGACCGATTGGAGAATTCACTAAAAATACTGGGTAAGAGGGATATAGTGGGAAAAATCAAAAAGCTCTTCAGGTTAATCAAATAATAATGTACAGGATATTAAACTGGATACCGTTTGAACCTAAAGAAAACTATTACCTAAATAATCTGAGGGATATCAGTATTCTCATTAAGACATTGGAGAGACCTGAGCAGCTGATCAACCAATTGCATTCCATCAGAAAGTATAAATTTCACGGCCCGATTATTATTGGCGATGACAGTCGGGAGCCATACGGAGACCGCATTAAGAATTTGTTTCCCGACCTGGATATTACCTATCTGAATCTTCCATTTGACATAGGAACTGCTGAAGGGAGGAATAAAATGCTTGAAGTAACGCACACGGAGTTCTTTGTACTCTGTGACGATGATTTCATATTCGAGCCCCGCACACGTATTCCTTTAATGAGGAAGATGCTGGTAGAGGGTCATCTGGATATTCTGGGGGGTGTTTTCAGGCAGTATAACATGAAATCAAGGATTGACAGGATAAAATTCAAGGTTTCAAACTGGTTCTTAAAGTTCAATTTGCTTATTCCGGCAAGGAATATTTTCGAGTATGCCGCGTCATTTGATATTGACGGGGAGGTGTGCAGGATGAAAAAAATTCGGTATGCTGATCCTTTCACTATCTGTGATATGACACATAATTTCTTCATTGCCCGCACGGCGAAAGTCAAATCTTTTGGTGGCTGGAATCCTGTTCTAAAGGGTGGTGAGCATCAGAGTTTTTTCATCAGGGCAAAACTCAATGGCCTAAAGGTTGCCACTACGAGGATCTGTGGGGTGGTGCACGACAGATGGTCCCCTCAGCCTGAATTATTCAAAGAATTGCGATTGCGCGGAAGTGAGTACCAGCGCCTGGCTCTTCAGGAGTTTGGAATAGAGAGAATGGAGAATTTTCGCGAAGTAATGAAAGAGAATTTCGGTTGAGGAAACGATCACTACAGGCATTTAATTTTTCCATTTCAATTGGCTCCGGATTTTTCCATCATAGTTCCCTGCTTCAATCAGGCACATTTTCTCTCCTTTTGTCTGGACTCTATCCTTAAGCAGGATTTTTCAAGCTGGGAGACCATCATAGTAGATGACGGTTCCAGCGATTCTACACATTCCATCTCCCTAGGTTATTGCGAAAAAGATTCCCGTATCAGGTTGATCAGTCAGGGTAACCAGGGGCTTTCCGCAGCAAGAAATGCCGGATTGCGCGAAGCCCGGGGTCGACGCATCATTTTTCTGGATTCGGATGATTATTTGTACGCAGAATGTCTGAGTAGCATCCGAAAGGTTGTTGGATTTGAAAATCCTGAACTGGTTATTCAATACGGGTATACGTATGTGTCAGAAGATAGCCGGACCATACTTCAATCGGTGATGCCTCAAGCTGGAAACCATTGGTATCCGGATATATTCATCAAAGTACCCGGACCCTGCCATACCATTTGTGTCAGTTCTACGAAACTGAATGCATGTAGCGGATTTGATGTGAGTCTCAAAAGCCTGGAGGACTGGGACATGTGGCTCAGGATTTTCAAGTCAGGTATAGAAGTGATTACCATCAGACGCCCACTTGTTTATTATCGTTATGTGAAGAACAGTATGAGCAGAAATGCTGCGATCATGTTTCATTCATTTGAAATTGTTACAGCCAGGGCCGTAACCTACGATAGCCGCATTAAGGTCGAATCGGCTGCCAACAAATCCTATGATTTTGATATGCGTCCTGTGCTTGAGCGAGCGCTTATTAGAATGACAGCCTTGCCTGTCATGCAGGGAAAGGTTGCTGAGGCAATTCAATTTTTCAAGCAGAAATTTCAAGGAGATCTTAATTTACTAGATCCATCTTCATATGAAGAGATGTGCTCTTATCTTTCATTTCGATATTGGTATTCTGAAAATGAAATTGATATTGTCTTGAATCAACTTAGCCCTAAATTCAGAGAATTTTTTTTGGGACTGGGTTATGACAACAGATTTATTAAGAAAGCGATGCATTTTGTCTTTAAAAGGCATATTTATCACCAGAACAGGCGAAAAGCAGGTAGATTAATCGGAGGCTTAATGAATAAGTTTCAGGGATTATTATATGAATGAAACTAGGTTAAAGGAGCCCGGTATTTCTGTTGTCATCTGCACTTTTAACGGAAGGGAGAGAATTGAATTTGCTCTTAAGTCAATAATTGAACAAAAAAATACCAGTAATATACCATGGGAGTTGGTCATTATTGATAATGCTTCTACGGATGGAACAGCGAATTTTTGTGCAGAGTTTCTTAATAGAGAATTATTTTCTCAACCATTCAGGCTGATAAAAGAGCCACTTTTGGGTTGCAATAATGCTCGAAATCGAGGAATTAGGGAATGTTGTTATAAATGGATGTTATGCTGTGATGATGATAACAAGCTTTCTGAAAATTATTTGGCTTTGGCATGGCCGATACTTAATTCACAAAAAAAATTAGGAGCTTTAGGAGGGCAGGGAATTCCTGTTTTTGAAGGAGAAAAACCAGATTGGTTTGATTCCTACAGCTTATCTTTTGCAACAGGTCCTCAGGCACGTAAAGATGGATTGATACCTTTTGGTGCAAATAATATTTTGCACACTGCAGGTAGTTTTTTTAATTCGGATTTTTTGCAGAAAATATTCAATTCAGGCTTTAATACTATAATGGCAGGAAGGAAGGGAAGAGAGATTACAGGGGGAGAAGATGTAGAATGGTGCATCTTGCTCAGGCTTTATCAATATGAACTTTTCTATTCAGGAGAATTGCAATTTGGTCATTTTATGCCTTCTTCCCGTATGACATGGTCGTATTTGAAAAAACTGAAAGGAGGAACAACATCAGGAGCTCCCTTATTTCTTTCTTATCAATTATTTTTTGAAAAACCAGGACCAACAGTAATCTCTTTTGCAATAAGGTATGCTAAGCAGTTACTCCTCAATCTATTGATACGCTTTAAATGGGAAATGAAGAATATTCTTAGCAGCCCATCAGTTGTTAATCAGACCAATGAACTTTTCCTTGTAGTCACTCGAAGCAAGTCTAGATCATATATTAAGAATTTCTTGGAGTCGCTTCGGCATTTCAAAAGAATTCGAATTCTATTAGCTAAGAACTTAAATTAATAAATCGTCGAATAACTTGGCTTTTATCAGCATCATCATACCTACCTATAATCGCTCTGCTTCCTTGCTCCGGGCGATTGATTCTGTCCATAAAAATAGTGAGTCAGATATTGAAATTATTGTGGTAGATGACGGGTCCAATGATGGCACTACGGAGGAAGTTAAAAAACTATCAGACAGCAGGATACGGTATCATCGGCAGGATAATAAGGGAGTTTGTGCAGCAAGAAATAAAGGTGCCGAACTTTCAGGTGGTCAATATCTGATTTTTCTTGATAGTGATGATGAGATGATGTCAGGAGCAATAGACAGTTATCGCGAGGTTATCAGAAAATCCCTGGCTGATATTCTTTTTGCCGACATGATGCTATTAGATGGAAGTAATGGAAAAGAGACTTTTGTGTCTGCAAGAAGCCCTTACGGAAATGTGAAGTCAAACGGAATTTTTATTCCGGGAACATTTTGTATCAGCAAGAAGCTTTTCGATAAAGCAGGCGCATATGATAATATGATGACATATGGAGAAAACACCGATTTAAAATTCAGGGTTGAAAAGTTGAAGCCTTCCATCGCATTTGTAGATAAAGTAGCTATACTTTATCATCAGTCAATCGATGGAGGGTCTAAGAATATTCAGAACATGGTGGCATCAAATAAATATATGCTCGAAAAGCATAAGGATATTTTTGAGCGATTCCCAGCCTTAGAAAAAAAATACCGTCAGACCATCGCCATTGCTCAATGCAGAATGGGAGAATTTACAGAAGCAAAAAGGCAGATGTGGAGCGCCTACAAATGCATGCCATCAGATATGAAAACGTTGGCAAGATTAATTTTACTCTCTATTCCTTTTGTAGCCAGGAAGATCTGGCATTGATATGAGTTCTTTCGCTGCTTTCATTATAACATTCAGGCGAAACGAGGCGCTTCGGGATACTATTGAAAAATTATTACAGCAAACCTCCCCACCGCAGAAAATTCTGATCATAGATAATGATCTTCATAAGGGAGCGATGGAAATAGTTCGCTCATTTTCCAGGCCCGATTTCAGTTATCATCCAATGGGCTATAATGCCGGTCCTGCAGGGGCTGCCGCTGCAGGACTTAAGATTTTGTCAGATCAGGGCTTTGACTATATCGCATGGATAGATGATGATGATCCGCCGTTTTTCCATGATACAATTGAAATTTTACTGAAGCTTATTCAATCGAATAATTCGATTGGTTGTGTAGGCTCTGTTGGACAGTATTTCAATATGTCCGGGGCACTGATGAGACGCGTGCCGGACAAAGAGTTGGAAATGGAAGGACTTTTATCAGTGGATAATATCGCAGGAAATATGACTAAAATAATTAGGGCAGCAGCGGTGCGAGATAAAGGAATCCTTCCTGATGAAAGTATGTTCTTCGGCTTTGAGGAGCTGGAATTTGACCTTAAGCTAAAAAAGGCAGGTTACAGTATCGCCTGTGACAGACAACTGTATAAAAGACATCGATTATTGCATAAACGGCAGGGTCTTCATGTAAGACATGGAGACAAGAAAGATGCGCGGGGTCTTGCGAGAGAATATTATTCTACCCGTAACATGCTATATATCCTCAAGAAAAACAATTCTTATAGGGGCATGCTGATTTTTAGTGTGCGTACAGCATTTAAAATACTCAGGGGTTTTCGGTTCGGTTGGAGATACGGTACTGAAAATCTGAAGATACTTACTACGGGGATGTTTGATTTTGTTGCCGGCAATAGCGGGATGCGTAATTTTTTATCAGAGAATGATATTCTCATTCAGGAAAAAGATTGAGCAAGGATATGGTTACTCTTCCATGTCAATTGATATCGGAAAGATGGAAAATAAAATTCAATTCTATTACCCCGGAATAAGGCCTGAGAAAGCGGATCCCAAGAGTGGTCCGGACTGCTGGGTGATCAAGACCTATGATAAGTTGCAGCACTCAGGGTGTACCTCAGATATCAAATTGGTTTCAGAGATTCCTGATACAGGCATTACCATTTTTCACAAAGGCTTGTTTCCAAAAGGACTGAGACCTTCCAAAAAACAATATTTCGTATGCATACAGGCTGATTATGGAAGGTATAGGTTTGCGCAATATCATATCCATCAGAATCCTGCAGGACCTCGAAATTTCGGATTTTCCAAGCGAGCTTTTGTTGAGGATCTGATTTTCCCTTTTACGGGAAACAGTTTCATGCCACATTGGAACCAGGATGATATCATTCCAAGAGACTCTGTCCGGGGGACGCATTTTGAGAATATCGTTTTCATGGGTCTTGAGAAGAATTTTCCTCAAGAACTCACAAAAGGGAATTTCATTAATAGATTGAATGAAATGGGACTGAAATTGAAATTGATCACTGATGATAGCAGCTGGAGTGATTATTCAGAGGCGGATTGTGTGCTTGCCATCAGAGACCTCAATGCAGAGCCTCATTATAATAAACCTTCTTCCAAAATAATCAACGCATTGCTGGCTGGAGTGCCGGTTGTGGCTGGACACGAGAGCAGCGCCTTGTATTTGAAGCGAAGGCATCATGTTGCAATCGAATGTGTGCAAGATGAGGACGCACTTATTCGGGCTATCATTAAAATCAGGAGTGCCTATTCGGATGCATTGGAAGGAGTGAAGGAGTCCAATAAAAAGCTGGATTGTTACCACGATAAATCCATTATAACACAATGGGTTGAGCTTTTCGAAGAATTGAGGAAATGTTATCACCGATGGAGCGGGGCAGCCGAAATGCATCGGCAATTGTTTTATAAATATTCGCGCATTTGATTTGTAATTCACTTATCCGTTGATGTCAATCAAAAATGAACCATCTGTAATAGCAGTACTCGTTACGTTCAATCGTAGTGATATTTTGCAAAAAGCACTTGACTGCCTGCAGCATCAGGATGCTTCCATTCAGGAAATTGTAGTAGTTGACAATCATAGCACGGATGATACTGTTGAGGTTTTGCAAAGAAGGAAATTACTGGATCCGCGTATACAAATTATATGCCATTCTGTAAATGCAGGATATGGTGGTGGACTGAATGTTGGCATGAAATGGGTACTTGAAAACAGGGATCCTGATTTCATGTGGTTGATGGATGATGATAGTTTTCCGGAACCGGATGCTCTTTCACTTTTGTTGAGTTATAAGCGCAGCACGGATTATGATCTGCTTGGCTTATCCGGATATAAAATGGGTTACTGGAGAAAAAACATCGTTTATCCTAAAACCCATACTTCTGATGTTGATTTTATCCTGGTAGATAACGCTATTCTTTCTACCGATGCTGCTAGAAATGCCGGAGTGGTCAGTGCTGATTTTTTCATGATGTGTGAGGATTATGAGTACTGTCTTCGTTTGCGTAAGGCCGGGTTCAAAGTGGGAATCATTAATAATAACCATGTAAGAAGATTGAATCTAGGATCGCAAAAATTTTCAAGAACTACCATGTGGCGGGGATACTATCATTCCCGGAATCATATGCTGATTCTGAAGGAGTTTTTTTCATTTAAGCGGCTTATACATTATGTGGCGCTACAACTCAAATACCTGCTCGGTTCTCTAAAAGCACAAGACCGAAAAACCAGGATCAGGCTTCGTCTGACAGGAATATTGCATGGTTTGCAGGGTAAGCGTGGCAAAACATTGGATCCTGTAACGATTACATTCAAACCCTGACATTCTGTTGCTGAATTTTTAAGTCAATTGAAGGTATTATTCACCATAGATACCCTGCAGCAGGGAGGTGCTGAACAAAGTATCGCGAATATCATCAGACATTTTTCTCCTGATACTAGCGTATCCATCCTGTATTTTTATCCTAAGTCGGATCTACTGCCTTTATATCAAACGCTATCTTGTAAAGTGTTTTCCCTCAATTTGCCGGGGAAGTACAATTGGATACAGGGAATCAGAGGGATGCGAAAAATCCTTAGGGAAGAGAACCCCGATATTGTTGTTACCTCGCTATACAGGAGTAATCTGATCAGCAGGATCGCATGTATGCTTAGCCGTAAAAAGTTGATCGGCACTTTTGTAGATGATCCTTATAATGTTGAAAGGAAAAATACTTTCAGGGGACTGGGTCGTATCAAATACGGAATCACTTGGCTGGTGGACAGGCTTACCTCCTTTATATGTTATGCCTGGATCTCCAACAGTAGTTCAATAGGGAAAAGTAATTCAGAACATCTTGGGATCAGTGAGCGCCGCATCAAGGTTATTTATCGAGGCAGGGATACAAGTCAATTTCCTGTGTGGAAACCACCCCAATCTGAAGCGTTCCATTTCATTGCAATAGGCAGATTATATGAGAAAAAGGGTTATCCCGAATTACTGGAAGCTTTTACCATACTGAAGAAAAAAAGACCTGAGGCCAGATTAAATATTTACGGCGAGGGTGCTTACCGTCAGCAAATGGAGACTTACATCAGGGAGCATGGACTTTCCGCGCATATAACTTTACATGGTAATGTAGCGGGTGCATGGAAACATATTTATCAAGCGCATTGTTTTGTGTTTCCGTCTCGTTTTGAAGGATTCAGTGGGGCATTGGTTGAGGCGATGATGACAGGTGTGCCAATCATTTCCAGTGATATTCCCATGAACCTTGAAGCGGTTGAGCATAACAATACCGCACTTGTGCATCGCCTGAGGGATGCGGTAGACCTTGCAGATAAAATGGAATATATGATGGACCATTTTGATCGTATGCAAAAAATGGGAGAGCGAGCTCGTAATTTAGCATTTGAAAAGTATGATATTAAAAGTATCGCAAGGCAGTATGAGCGTCAACTCGGTGATTTTATCGAAGGCAAAATATAAAGTTAGATGAGTCAGCATATTTTAGTTACAGGAGGAGCGGGTTTCATTGGCAGTCATTTGACGGAGCGTTTACTGGAGTTGGGCTATCGCGTGACTGTAATTGATAATTTCGATCCTTTCTATTCCCGGGCTTCTAAAGAGAGCAATATTCATGCAGTTATGACTCATCCATCTTTTAGGTTGGTTGAGCTTGATATCAGGGATGGTAAAAGAATGGAGGAGGAATTAACGGAGAATTATTCAGCTGTCATTCATCTTGCGGCTAAGGCAGGCGTAAGGCCTTCTATCGCTGATCCGCTGGGATATGAAGATGTCAATGTAAAAGGGACCATGCAATTGCTGGAGTTTGCACGGATCAAAGGAATCAAACAATTTATTTTCGGTTCTTCCAGCAGTGTTTATGGAGTTAACCCTATGCTTCCTTGGAAAGAAGATGAAGTTCAGTTGTTACCGATCAGTCCTTATGCAGCCACTAAAATTGCTGCAGAACTGATTGGTCATGTATACTCACGAATTTATGGAATTCGATTCCTGGCCTTGCGTTTTTTCACTGTGTTCGGTCCCAGGCAGCGCCCCGACCTCGCTATTCATTCTTTCAGCAAGAAAATACTAAGCAATCAGCCTATTCAGGTTTTCGGTGATGGCACTACAAGAAGAGATTATACCTACGTGGCAGATATTGTAGCGGGAATAGTCGCAGCACTTCATTATAATCAATCAGATTTCGAAATTATCAATCTGGGGAATCATCAGTCGGTATCTTTAAATGAATTACTGACAACCTTGGAGGAGGTGCTGGAGAAAAAGCTGCAGTTGGAACATTTGCCTGAGCAAACAGGCGATGTGCCTGCCACCTATGCTGATATCAACAAGGCACAAAGACTGCTTAACTATCATCCACACACCGGATTGAAAGCGGGAATTACTGCTTTTCGGGACTGGTTATTGGAGAAGTAGGAAAAATTTTCAGATATATCTTATTGAAAATACTTCAGGTCATACAAAGAGAACAGCGCAGAGGCGCTGAAATGTTCGCCTGTCAGTTAGGGCATGAACTGCATCAGGCCGGACATGAGATTCATATGCTGGTACTTTTCGGAAAAGATCCGCATGTGTTACCATGGAGCAAAAAGATCTTTCATCTCAGAGCCAATGAGAAAAAGCGTTGGTTCGATTTTTCCGGATACAGAAGACTGGGTAAGATCATACGTTCGGGAAATTATGATATCATTCAGGCAAATGCCGGCGATACACTTAGATATGTGATTTTTTCAAAGATGATCATTGGGTGGCGATCTGCTGTCGTTTTTAGAAATGCGAATAAGATCAGCGACTTCATCAATACGCTTCCCAAGAAGCTTATTTACTCTTTATTGATGCGTCGCGTCGATCATGTTGCTTCTGTCAGTGAATCCTGCAGGGTTGATATCATCCGGTTGTTCCCGTTTCTATCCAAACAAGCCACAACATTGCCTATTGGTGTAAGTATAAGCTATTCTGAAAATAGTGGACAGATCGATGAAGGGAGAAAGTTTCTGCGGCTGATTCAGATAGGTGGATTCGTGCCGGAGAAAAATCATGCCGGTATGTTGAGGATTTTTAAACAGTTACTGACGATTCACCCTGACAGCGAATTATGGCTCGCCGGTGAAGGAAAGCTGATGCAGCTGATTCGTCAGCAGGCAGAGCAAATGGCTATTGGCAATCAGATCAAATTCTTAGGCAGCCGTAAAGACATACTTAACTGTATGCTGCAGTGTGATATGCTGGTGATGCCCAGTCTGATCGAAGGATTGCCGGGTGTTATACTGGAGGCATTCGAATGCGGATTACCCGTAGTTGCCTATGATGTCGGGGGCATACATGAAGTGATAGAGGATGGTATTACAGGCAGGTTAATTGCAAAAAATGATGAAGCGGGTTTTGTGGACGCAGTATCCGCCTTATTTGAGGGAAATAATAGCAGTATGATTGAAAATGCCAGAAGTCTGGTAAGACGGGAATATGATAATAAGTTGATTGGGTCAAAATTTGAAGACACCTACATGTCACTCCTGAAGTAAAAAATGAAAATACGAGTACTTCATATTATTAAATCTTTGGGCAGAGGTGGGGCTGAGATGTTGTTGCAGGAGACATTGAAATATCATGACCAAGATTCCTTTGAGTTTCATTATATCTACTTTCTGCCCTGGAAACACCAGATGGTTGAAGGAATTCGTAAGGAAGGGGGCATCGTCAACAATGTCTCTGCATCCAATAATATCCGGATCATGATGAAATACAGACAGGTATTGGATTATGTGCGGAATAACAAAATTAGCTTGATCCATTGTCATCTTCCTTGGGCAGGATTTTTGGGCAGGTTGCTTCATCAGTTGTCAGGCATCCCGGTGGTATACACCGAACATAATAAGCAGGAGCGTTATCATTTCATCACAAGGACGCTGAACAAATGGAGCTTTAATCGTCAGACGCAGGTGATTGCGGTTTCGCATGATGTGGCTGAATCTATTCAGAAAAATATTCATCCCACCATACCCGTGCATACCATTCTCAATGGAGTGAATGTGGAATTATTCAGGCGAAATAATGAAATGGGAGAACAATGCAGGGAGCGCTATGGAATATCTCCGGAGGCGATTTTGCTTGGCAATATCGCTGTTTTCAGAACTCAAAAACGCCTGAAAGAATGGGTTACGTTATTTAAAAAAGTCAGGGAGAGGGTGCCGGGTGTTAAAGCCTGTTTGGTAGGTGACGGACTACTTAGGCATGAAATAGAAGAGCATATTAAGCAGTCCGGTGTCGCCGAAGATATCATTCTTCCCGGTTTGCAGACAGATGTACAC
>Ga0315906_10006478_pt1 | contig 14467 bp, 13 predicted proteins | sample LakEriMetagenome_4_FD_203526 | JGI IMG/M metagenome (GOLD analysis project Ga0315906, IMG submission 203526) | Freshwater fungal communities from buoy surface, Lake Erie, Ohio, United States - Buoy 2 MA122 | ecosystem: Environmental > Aquatic > Freshwater > Lake > Lake biofilm | place: USA...
CTGGTCAACCAATTGAAGGTGGTCGACGTCGGGGCACGTTTCGAGGGCAAAGTCGCCTATCACTATGCCTGCCACCTGCGGGGCCTCGGTCTGAAGACCGAGGCCGAAACGCTCATCCGGCATGTGCAGGGGGTGGAATATCTGGCCCCCGAGAAGCAGGACACCTGCTGCGGTTTCGGCGGCTCGTTCGCGGTGCGGTATCCGCAGATTTCCGGGGCGATGGTCAATGAGAAGACCGCCTGCGTGTCGGCCACCGGGGCCGACGTGCTGGTCAGTACCGACACCGGTTGCCTCATGAACATCGGTGGGGCGCTCCATCGGCAACGAAAGCCGATTCGGGTGATGCATCTGGCCGAATTGCTGGAGTGCAGATAACAGGAGTCAACGATCATTCCAGCCTGATTGTCTCCACCGGAACAAGCGGTTTCCTGCCGACAATCGCGCCAGACGGAATCCTGCCAGAAACTCTGGGGCCATCCCACGCCGTGTGCCGACCCAGAGATGACGGCTTGGTCTCGCGGGAGGTGGACAGCATGTGGTTTGGGTCGGACGACAGGGAAATTGATCGGGACGAACGGGAACTTCACGACCGGGAGTACGTCCGCCAGTTCGAGGGGCGGTATCGGGACGAGTACTGGTACGTTTCGCGGCAACCTCTGGCCTCGCTGTTGTTTGTGCTGCCGCTGTTGGCGTCTTACGAACTGGGGGCCGCATACATTCGTTCGGCTCCCGAGGAGCCGGTTCGAAATGGTGCCGATTACTGGATCCGCAGCACCCTCCAGCAGTTCGGGTTCGAACAGCCGTGGTTTCTGCCAGTCGTCCTGATGATTGGCCTGCTGTTCTGGCAAATCGCGGGAGGCTACCGCTGGCGGGCCTCGCTGGGGACCTTGTTCGGAATGCTCTGCGAGAGTGTGGTCTATGGATTTTGCCTGGTTTTTCTGGGTGAGACCCAGTCGATCCTGGTCGACAAGTACAACGCCGCGCAAAGCGTTCCCCCGACGGCGGCCATCGCCATTCCCACCACCGCCGAACTGACTCGTGCGGTCAGTTTCCTGGGAGCCGGAATCTATGAAGAATTGCTCTTCCGGGCCGCGCTGTTGCCGCTGATGTTCGGCGTGCTCCGATTGTTCTTCGATCGGGGACCGGCCATCCTTTGGGCGGTGCTGGGCTCCAGCCTGTTGTTTTCGTGGGCCCACTACATCGGCCCTGCCGGTGATGCCTACGAGCCGTTTGGGTTTGCCTTCCGGGCGATCGCGGGAATCTTCTTCGCGACGTTGATGGTCAACCGGGGGTTGGGAATCGCCGTGGGGGCGCATGCCGCGTACGACATTCTGGTGGGGCTGATGCTGCCCCAGAATCCCATGCAATCGTGGTTAAGCCCGTGACCGTGTCGGTCTGCCGCCCAGAGTCGCACGCGTCGGCGGCGATCGCTAATTTGCTTCCGGGCAAATGCTACGACTCCACGTGTGAACACCGATGAGCGACTTTGAGTACCGGGTGGGACTGGGCCACGATACACATCGCCTGGGACCGGATCGCCCCCTGATTCTGGGGGGCGTGCGGGTCGACTACGATCGGGGCCTCGTGGGTCACAGCGATGCCGACGTGCTGCTGCATGCGGTCACCGATGCTCTGCTGGGAGCAGCCGCTCTGGGAGATATCGGGGAGCTTTTTCCCGACACCGATCCGGCCAACAAGGATCTCGACTCGCGGATCTTCCTCGAGGCCGCCCTCGCCCGAGTCAGGGAATTGGGGTGGGAACCAGTCAATCTCGACTGCACGCTGTTTGCCCAGCGTCCCAAGCTCTCGAGTTACAAGCCGACCATCGCCCAGCATCTCGCCCAACTGCTGGACTTGCCGGCCGACTGCGTCAACATCAAGGCGAAAACCGGTGAGAAGGTGGGGCCCATTGGCCGCGAAGAGGCGATGTCGGCCGACGCCATTGTTCTGCTCCGCCGCACCTGTGTCGCGCGGGATTGACCCCCCGACCGCTGCTGTGAAGAGAAGCGGTAACGCCGAGCCGACCGCTCAGGATTCGTTCACGACGCCGGGCGGGATTCGGCCGGAAACCTTTTGACGCGACTATTCACCCAGACGTTGCCGCGCGGCCTGGGCCTGCGCCACGGCCTCTTCGACAGTATCGGCCAGAGCTGTGAGGTGTCCCATTTTCCGTCCCGGGCGAGCCTCGGCCTTGCCGTACAGGTGCAGCTTGACCCGCGGGTCGCGGCAGGCGGCGACCCAGTTGGGGAATCGGGGGAACCAAAGGTCTCCCAGCAGATTGGCCATCGCGGCCGGCCGGACCTGCTCCACCGATCCCAGAGGGAGACCACAGATCGACCGCACCTGCTGCTCGAACTGGCAACTCAGGCAGGCGTCAATGGTGAGATGTCCCGAATTGTGCGGTCGGGGGGCCAATTCGTTGATCAACAACCGGCCGTCTCGTCCCACGAAGTACTCGACGCACAGAACGCCGACCACGTCGAGCGCCTCCAAAACCCGGCGCGCGAGCGTTTCACCTTCCTGCTGGACGGCCGCGGGGACGCGGGCCGGACAGACCGACAGATCGAGAATGTGGTGGCTGTGGCTGTTTTCGATCATCGGAAACGAAACACATTCCCCCCCCCGCCCCCTCACCGCCACGACCGAAGCCTCGGCAGCGAAATCGACAAAGGCTTCGAGAACCGCTTCGTTGGTGGCCAGCTTTCCCCAGGCCTCCGCGGCTTCGTCGACCCGGTTGATTCGCACCTGTCCCTTGCCGTCGTATCCCCACCCGGCGGTCTTCAGGATGGCCGGCGCACCGAACTCGGCCAACGCCGCCTGCAACCCGGCCAGAGAGGTGACCCGACGGAAGGGGGTCACCGGGAACCCCGATTCCGACAAAAATGTTTTCTCGCGCAGACGATGCTGGGTGATGTGCAGCACCTGCCCACTCGGCCGGACAGGAACCAGCGCCCCAGCCGCCTCCGCCGTGGCTGCCGGAACATTCTCAAATTCGAAGGTGACGACCGATACCTGCGAGGCGAATTCCCGCACGGCTGCCAGGTCGTCGTAAGAGGCGGTCACTTCGCGGTCGGCCACCTGCCCGGTCGGAGTGTCACTGTCGGGCGAAAACGTATGCACCCGATAGCCCAACCGCCGGGCGGCAATCGCAAACATCCGCCCCAGTTGCCCGCTCCCCAGCACCCCGATCGTGGCCCCTGGAAGAATCGGTTCAAAGTCCGTCCGTGTTTTCGGAAGACTCATGGCAGTTGGGCCTCCAGCACGGTCCGGGTCTGATCATCGGCGAACTGCTGCAGACGAGTCCTCAGGGCGGGATCGTTCACCGCCAGCATCCGGACAGCCAACAAGCCGGCGTTGATGGCTCCCGCCTTGCCAATCGCCATCGTGCCGACCGGAACCCCCCCCGGCATCTGCACGATCGACAGCAGTGAGTCCAACCCCTGCAGGGCATGACTCTGAACCGGGACCCCCAGTACGGGCAGCAGGGTGAACGATGCCGTCATTCCAGGCAGATGAGCCGCTCCTCCCGCCCCGGCGATCAGGATCTGCAGCCCACGACTCTCCGCGGACTGGGCGTACTCCCGCATCCAGTCGGGAGTGCGATGGGCGGAAACCACCCGACACTCGTGGGGTACCCCCAGTTTTTGCAGGGTCTGGGCCGCATGCTGCATGGTCTCCCAGTCAGACGTGCTGCCCATGATGATTCCCACACGGGGAACAGGGAGGGACGAATCGGGGGTGTCGGGCATTCCGGTCCGCGGGAAAATCCAGGGAGACGATCAAGAACGCCGGTGAGAGTAACGAAAGCGGAGCGGCTTTTCAAAAACAGCGGCTCCCGAGGTCACCCTCGATGGAAGGCAGCAGACCGGCACTTTCAGTGGGAATCCCCCGCTCAAACAGCGGAAAGTCATCGCTTCGGCAGAAGGTGCCTCGCCCCACACAACCCCCATTTCAAACCCCGGACCAGTCTGGAAGCCGGGGCCTCGATCCGGTACGATGCATGTATGGACACTGATGTGAACCTGTTCTGCCAACTTCGATCCAACATGCTGAGTGGTTCCGCTGTTCTGCGTCGTGTCGCCCTGGGCGTTCTGGGGTTGGGCTGGGCCTGGACGGGCTTGGCTTGGGGACAGGCCGACGGGAATGCCCCCCGCTCCCCCGCCGATCGAGCGGAGGCCGAAGCATTCTTTGAAAGCAAGATCCGCCCGATCCTGATTGACCGCTGCCTGGAATGTCACGGGGCAGAGAAGACCAAGGCCGGGCTGCGGCTCGACCTGGGACCGCAGGCACTGGCGGGAGGAGACAGCGGTGTCGCCATCGTCCCTGGAAAGCCTGACGAAAGCCTGCTGATCCAGGTGGTCCGGTACACCGGGGACCTCAAGATGCCCCCCCGTTCGAAATTGCCCGATGCCGAAATCGCACTGCTGGCCGACTGGGTGAAACAGGGAGCCGTTTGGCCGCAGGTTTCAACGGAGGGGGCCACTGGCGGCGCCCCGCGGAACACGGGGGCGATCACCGACGAAGACCGGAAGTTCTGGGCATTCCAGATTCCCCAATTGACGGAGCTTCCCGCCAATCACAATGCCGGATGGGCGCGAGAGCCGCTCGATCGGTTTGTCCTGGCCTCGTTGGAACACGCCGGACTGGCTCCGGCACCAGCGGCGGACCGGAGAACGTTGATCCGCCGGGCGACCCTCGACCTCCACGGGGTGCCCCCCACCCCCCGGGAAGTGGCAGATTTTCTCGAGGATGAATCCCCGCAGGCGTTTGAGCGGGTGCTCGACCGGCTGCTGGCGTCTCCCCGATATGGAGAGCGCTTCGGGCGACACTGGCTCGACGTGGTGCGTTATGCCGACTCGAATGGCCTCGATGAGAACCTCGCCTACGCGAACGCCTTCCGCTACCGCGACTACGTGGTTCAATCGCTGAATGCCGACAAGCCCTTCGATCAGTTTCTTCACGAACAGTTGGCGGGAGACCTGTTGCCGCCGACGGGACGCGTGGAAGATCTGCTGGAACGCACGGTGGCGACCGGGTTTCTCTCGCTGGGGGCGAAGATGCTCGCCGAGGATGACCCGGTGAAGATGCAGATGGACATTATCGACGAGCAGGTCGATACGCTCGGTCGGGCGGTGCTGGGGCTGACGATGGGCTGTGCCCGGTGTCATGACCACAAGTTCGATCCGCTGACGCAGGACGACTACTACTCGCTTGCCGGAATCTTCAAAAGCACCAAAACGATGGAGAATTTCTCGGTGGTCGCCCGTTGGCAGGAACTGCCGCTGGCGGCTCCCGACGTGGTTGCGGCCCGCGGGGCGCAACAGCAGCGGATCGAGCAGGTGAAGGCCAATATCGCCCGGGGGGTGCAGACCGAATCGTCCGCGGTGTTGGGCCGGGCCCGTCGCGGTCTGGGAGATCTGTTGCTGGCGGCCGAAGCCCAGGGACGTCTCGACACCCTGTTGGCCCGAGTCCAGAGTGTGGGACCTCCCGTGGGGCAACCGGCTCCCGCCGGGACGCTGTTCATTGAGGCCGAAGACTTCGCTCGCGGGAATGTCAACAAGGTACGCGATGGCTATGGTCAGGGGATTGGTGTGCTGGTGAACGCCGGCCAGACCCCGAATTTCGTCGAATTCGACCTGCAGATCCCGCAGGCCGGGGTGTACCAGATCGAGTTGCGGTACGCTGCGGCGTCCGCACGGCCGAACCGGCTGAGCATTGGGGGGCAGTTGTTGCGAAGTGACGCGGCGGGCCAGGTGACTGGCTCGTGGAATCCCGACACCCAGACCTGGTTTGTGGAGGCGGTCGCGGCTCTGGAAGCGGGCCCGGTCGTACTGCGCATCGAGAATCCCGGTCCATTTCCGCACATCGACAAATTGCTGCTGGCCCCCGTGCCCGATGACAGTGCCCGCCCGGCCGACTTCGAGCGGGCCTGGAAAATCGCTGCGGCGGTGCGACAGCGCCCGCTGGTGGCGGGCTTTATCAAGCCGGTGATGCAGACACTCGCGGCCCACAAAACCCAACCTGACTCGGTCTGGAGCACCTGGCACGAGTTCGCCGCCCGCGAGCGGGGCGAGACTCCCCCCGCCCCTCAGGCCGATGGTTTGCCCGCGAAGATCCGCGAACGATTGCTGGCCGCACCCATTCCGTCGAACCTGTCCGAACTGGCGGCGCGGTACCAGCAACTTGGCATCGAGGCGACCGCCCGCTGGGAGGAATTGCAGTCTCGCGAGGCGACGCGTTCGCTGACCACTCTGGGCGATGAGGTCCTCGAGGCTTTCCGCCAGACGTTGTATGCGTCCGATGGGCCACTGCAGCCGCCATCCAACATCGAGGAACTCTTCTCCGAACCGATCCGCCAGGAATTGGCCGCCCAGCGGCAGGAACAGAAGACGCTTGAAGAGGCGTTGCCCAGGTTCCCGGAAGCCATGGCCGTGACCGAAGGCAAGCCCGAGAACCTGCGGATTCACCTGCGGGGAAGCCACCTCAACCTGGGGGCCGAAACCCTCCGTCGATTCCCCCAGGTCTTCCCCAATTCGGACGGGCGTGAAGTGAATTCCAGCCAGTCGGGCCGGCTGGAACTCGCGCAGTGGTTGACCGACCGGCGGAATCCTCTGACGGCCCGGGTGATTGTCAATCGGGTCTGGCAATGGCACTTCGGTGAGGCGCTGGTTCGCTCGCCCGACAATTTTGGGCGCCTCGGAGACCGCCCGACCCACCCGGAACTGCTCGATTTCATGGCGGTGCGCCTGCAGGAGCAGGGCTGGTCCTTGAAGACGCTGCATCGTCAGATTCTGCTCTCATCCACCTGGCAGATGAGCACCCGGTTCAACCCTGAGGCGGCCGAGAAAGACCCCGAAAACCGTCTGTGGTGGCGGTTCAATCGTCGCCGGCTCGAGGCCGAGGCCCTGCGGGACTCGATTCTCGCCGTCGCCGACACTCTCGACTCGAACATGGGAGGCACCCTGCTTCCCACCCCCAACCGGGCTTATGTGACCAGTACGGCCAACATCAATCCGGTGGTCTACGACCCGCCGCGGCGATCGCTGTACCTGCCCGTGGTCCGCAGTGCGCTGTACGACGTCTTCCAGGCCTTCGATTTCGCCGATCCCAGCGTGCAGAGTGGTCGACGCGACACCACCACGGTCGCCCCCCAGGCTCTCTTTCTGATGAACAGCGACCTCGTGCTCAAACAGACGCGCGAGCTGGCACGGCAACTGTTGGCCTCTGCGGACCTGTCGGATGCCGCGCGGGTCGTCGAGTTGTATCAGCGGGCGTTGGCTCGCCCGCCGCGCACGACGGAAGTCGACCGGAGCCTCGAGTTCGTGGAGCGATACGTGCGGGCGGCTGCGAATGGAACGGAAACCGGCGGCGGCGCCGGGGCCGTCGCATCTTCCACGCCTCAGGAGCGGGCGTGGCAAGCACTCTGCCGGGCTGTGCTGGCGTCCAATGAATTCATCTACGTGGAGTAGCGTGATGTCCCGCACCTGGTGTTTCGATGAAGACCGCTTCGTATCGCGGAGGACCATGCTGCGCCAGGCGGCGGCAGGTTTTGGCGGCCTCGCCCTCGCCGGACTGGCGGCCGAACCGGGCCAGGCAGCGGGCTCCGCCAATCCCCTGGCCCCCCGCGATCCGCAGTTCACCCCCACGGCCAAGCGGGTGATCTTCCTGTTCATGCACGGCGGACCGTCCCAGGTCGACACCTTCGATTACAAGCCGCTGCTCGAGCGGGACCACGGCAAGCCCCTCCCTTTCGCCAAGCCCCGCGTCTTCTCTTCGGCGACCGGCAACCTGCTGAAGTCCCCCTGGAAATTCCAGCAGCATGGAGAATCGGGCGCGTGGGTAAGCGAACTCTTCCCGCACGTCGCCCGGCATGTCGACAAGATGTGCATCATCAACTCGATGCATGGCTCCAATTCCCGCCATGGGGGAGCTCTGCTGGAGTTGCACACTGGCAGCGATACTTTCGTGCGACCGAGCATGGGCTCGTGGATTACCTATGGCTTGGGGACCGAGAATCAGGATCTTCCCGGGTTTATTACGATCTGCCCCACGCTGACGCATGGCGGGGTCAACGCGTACAGCTCGGCGTTTTTGCCGGCGGTCTACCAGGGAACCCCGCTGGGGAACGCCAGCATTCCCTCCGACCGGGCCAAGATCCCCTTCATCGAGAACGCCGAAGGGACGGCCCGGCACCTGCAGCGGATGGAACTCGACCTGCTGCATGAGATCAATGTGGAGCGTCAGACCGAAACCGGCCCTGATACGGCTCTCGAAGCCCGGATCAACTCGTTTGAACTGGCATTTCGGATGCAGTCGGCGGCTCCCGAACTGCAGGACCTCTCCGGCGAGAGTGAGGCGGTCCAGAAGCTGTACGGACTCGACAATCCCCAGACCGCGAACTTTGGCCGTCAGTGCCTGATGGCCCGGCGGTTTATCGAACGCGGGGTGCGGTTCGTGCAATGCACGCACAGCTACAAGTGGGACCAGCATGGAGGACTGCGGGCCGACCATACGAAGAATGCCCTGGAGGTTGACCAGCCCATCGCCGCCCTGCTGGCCGATCTGGCAAGCCGGGGACTGCTGGAAGACACGCTGGTGCTGTGGGGGGGGGAATTCGGCCGGACCCCCGTGGCGCAGGGAGACGATGGCCGCGACCACAATCCCCAGGGTTACACCATGTGGCTGGCGGGAGGAGGAGCGAAGCCCGGGCTGGTGTATGGCAAGACGGACGACTACGGCTATTACTCGGTGGAGAACAAGGTCCACCTGCACGACCTGCATGCCACCATGCTGCACATGCTGGGGTTTGATCACACCCGTCTGACCTACCGGTTCGCCGGCCGCGATTTCCGGCTGACTGACGTCCATGGAGAGGTTGTCCACGACTTGCTGGCCTAGTCCGGGAGGCGGGAACTGGTCGCTTGGCCTGTGGCAACGTTGCCAGCACGTGCTCTTGTCGAGCCGGCGCGGGCACCAGGTCCCTGCTGCTGGGATGCACTCCCGATCGCCAGAGGCTAAAACCTAGCCCTCCAGTAGCCGAACCGTCGGGACGTCGATGACCAGTCCAGCGGAGGCCCGCCTGGTCTGGCGAAGTTTGGGCTGTGACGTTTCGGCCCCCTTCGTCCGAGTTCATTCCACCTCGTGAGGTTGCAATTCCATGCGTGCGAGCGTTCGATTTGGTGGTGAGTGTCTGACTCGAAAAGCTGTCGCCTGGAGCCTGCTGACGGCGTTCGTCGCGGCCACGGTGGCCTCGGCGGCGCGGGCCGAGGATCCTTGGATCGTACTGCCCGGCAAGGCGGGTCCCGGCGAGGGAAAGCATGTCGTACTGATCAGTGGTGACGAAGAATACCGCTCCGAGGAAACACTCCCCGCACTGGCCAAAATCCTCTCGGAGCGTCACGGCTTCAAGTGCACTGTGCTGTTCGCGATTGACCCCGCCACCGGAACGATCAATCCCAACCAATCGGACAACATTCCCGGTCTTGAGGCGTTGAAGACCGCCGATCTGGCTGTGATTTTTCTGCGTTTTCGCAGTCTGCCCGATGACCAGATGCAGCACATCGTCGACTACGTCGAGTCGGGCAAGCCGGTGATCGGCATCCGCACCGCCACGCATGCGTTCAACTTCCAGGGGGAATCGAAGTTCAAGAAATACACTTGGACGCACAAGGGAGACAACTTCGACGGTGGATTCGGCCGGCAGGTGCTGGGCGAGACCTGGATCAGCCATCATGGCAATCATGGCAGCGAGAGCACCCGGGGAATGGTGGCCCCTGGGCAGGAACAGCATCCCATCCTGCGTGGTATCAAAAGTGGTGACGTGTGGGGCCCCACCGATGTGTATGGTGTCCGTCTGCCGCTGCCGGGCGACAGCCAGCCGTTGCTGGTGGGAGCGGTGCTGACCGGAATGAAGTTCGACGATCCTCCTGTCGAGGGAGACAAGAACAAGCCCATGATGCCGATTGCGTGGGTCAAGTCGTACACCGGGGCGGCGGGTAAAAAAGCCCGGATCTTCACCTCGACCATCGGAGCCTCAACCGACTTCTCGAATGAAGGGGTCCGCCGGTTGCTGGTGAATGCCTGCTACTGGTGCACGGGTCTCGAGGGGAAGATTCCCGAGAAGTCGAATGTCGAGCTCGTGGGGGACTTCAAGCCGCTTCCCTTCAAGTTCAACGGTGCCAAGCTGGGAGTCAAGCCGGCCGAACTGCTGAAGTGAGTGGCGGCAGATGCTGACGATCCTGAAGATCATGGGTTGGATTGTGCTGCCCATTGTGGGGCACGCCCTGTTCTGGATCGGCTTCATCAACCGGATGCATGGGCTGCGGCTGCGGCATCGCCTGATGCTGCCGCTGCAGCTTTTTCATTTTGCGTGGGTCCCGGTCGCGAGTCTGGCGTGGATCGGATGGATCGGCTGGGGGAAGCCCGGGCTGTTGGCGGGGGGCAATCCCGACGATCTCGGCTGGTCCACGCGTTGGGTGGGTCTGGCATTCATGACCGTGGCCCTGTTGTGGCTGCTGCGATGGGTGGTATTGATGCGGCGGTCCCCGGCCCGGCAGATCATGTCGGAGCGGCATCAGCTCCATGACATCGGCCGGGAACTCCCTGAGCCCCCTGTCGACCGCGGGGGCCGCAACAACTGGTGGCTGTCGATTCCCGGTAACGAGATCCTCTCGCTGGAGATCATCGAACTGGAATTGGCTCTGCCCCGGCTGCCAGCCGCCTGGAATGGACTGCGGATTCTCCACCTGAGTGACCTGCACTACACGGGAGGAGTGTCCCTCCCCTTTTTCGAGCGGGTGGTCGAACTCGCCCGGGAGCGGCCCTGTGATCTGGTGGTCTTCACCGGAGACCTGCTGGATGATGTATGTCTGCACGAGTGGATCGGCCCCACATTGGGCCGTCTCACCGCTCCTCTGGGCTGCTTCTTTCTGCAGGGGAATCACGATTGGGAATGGGGTGATATCGCCCGCACCCGGCAGCAACTGGAAAACCTGGGTTGGCAGAACGCCGGTGGTCAGACGAAACGTCTGGTCTGGCGCGGATATCCGGTAGTCCTTGCGGGGGACGAGCGTCCCTGGTGGGGCCCGGGGCCCAACTGGTCTTGCGCCGAACCGGGAGATTTCCGGCTCTTGTTGTCGCACACCCCCGACAACCTTCCGGCCGCCCGTCGAGCCGGTGTCGACCTGATGCTGGCCGGCCATACCCATGGCGGACAAGTGTGTGTGCCGGTTGTGGGGCCGATCTACTCCCCCAGCCTGTTTGGTGTGAAGTATGCAGCGGGAACCTTCGACCGATCGCCAACCCTGCTGAGGGTCAGTCGGGGAGTCGGCGGGATGTATCCCTGGCGCTGGAACTGCCGGCCCGAGATCACATTTTTGACGCTGAGACCGGCGAATAGTCATTCCTGACAGCGGCGGGGTTTCGAAACGGGCCAGCCCCCGGGCCCCCACCTGGGATGTCCCCCGTCCCACTGGTTTGAACACCTGCCCTGAAATTCAATCCCGTCTGGGCCGCACATTCAAAATCAGCAATGAAACGGCTACCAGAACCTGCTTGGCAGCGTCTACAATAAATCGCTTCCGGCGAATCAGGACGGTTCGTTCCTCGCCGGGATTCCGATCCGTCATCCTCACGATCCAGAGCGGCATGGGGCTCTACGACCGCGAATACTATCGAGATGAAAAGTCCTTCTCCGACTATTGGGCGGTGGGGGGCTCGGTCTGTCGCCAAATCGTGTTGGTGACGGGCATTATCTACGTGTTGCAAGCCCTGTCAGCGTCCCGGGATCTGACTCAGAGTCCCGTGACTGCCTGGCTGGAATTCACGATCCGGGAGGCGTTTGACAGATTCCAGGTCTGGCGTCTGGTGACCTACGCGTTTGTGCACGACGAGAATTCTCTCTGGCACGTCGTGGGCAACATGTTGATGCTGTGGTTCTTTGGCCCCGATGTCGAAGGAATCTACGGAAGTCGCGAGTTTTTGCGTTTTTACCTTTCTGCGGCGGTCTTCTCGGTCGCTGTTCAGGCCGGTGTGACGCTGGTGTCTCAGCAACCGGACCTGCCGGTGGTGGGGGCGTCGGGGGCTGTGCTGGCGGTGATGATGCTGTATGCGATGCACTTTCCGCGTCGCCGCGTCTACGTGTTTGGCATTCTGCCTCTCGAGGTGCGTTGGCTGGCCGTCGTCTGTTTGGTCTACAACCTGTTCCCGGTGTTGAACTCTCTTGTCGCGCAAAAGCAGGTCGGGGCCGTCGCTTATGGGGCCCACCTGGGGGGCATGGCGTTCGGTTGGCTCTATCATCATTTTGAATTGCAGGGGCGTCTCTGGGGCTGGTTCGATCGCCTGCTGGATCGGCAGGCCTGGGGGCGCAGGCGACGCCAGAACAAGACACTGCGGTCGGGAAACCTCAAGGTCCATCAACCCGAAGAAGCCACTCATCAGCCTGATTTCGACACCGAATCGGAAGAGGAATTCAAAGAGCGGGTGGATGACATCCTTCGCAAGATTTCGGCTCAGGGAGAGTCCTCCCTGACGAAGCGTGAACGGGCGGTGTTGACCGAAGCCGCCCAGCGTTTCAAACGCGGACGCTAGAACCCGCGAGGTCGACCCCTCGCCAGGGTCACATTCTGCCAGCCCGCAATTTCTCCCCTGCTCCTCCGCTGAAACGATGGTTGAATCCCGAGAACAGATCCTGCAGCGATTGCGGGGCAAGGTGGCCGCCGGACGACCAATTGTCGGAGGTGGTGCCGGAACCGGGCTGTCCGCAAAGCTGTCGGAAGCGGGGGGAATCGACCTGCTCGTGATTTACAATTCGGGACGGTTCCGGATGGCGGGGCGCGGCTCGCTGGCCGGGATGTTGCCCTATGGGGATGCCAATGCGATCGTCATGGAGATGGCCCGCGAGGTCTTGCCTGTCGCCCGCAAGACCCCTGTCCTGGCTGGTGTCTGTGGCACCGATCCCTTCCGGCTGATGCCGGTTTTTCTGAAGCAGGTGCAGGCGGAGGGCTTCGCTGGAGTGCAGAACTTCCCGACGGTGGGACTGTTCGACGGTGTGATGCGGGTCAACCTCGAAGAGACGGGCATGGGCTTCGGGCTCGAGGTCGACATGATTCGCCTGGCCGCCGGGATGGGCCTGCTGACCACCCCCTATTGCTTCAATCCCGACGAGGCCGCTGCGATGGCGGCCGCCGGATGCGACATTCTGATTCCTCACCTCGGACTCACCACCAAGGGGATGATCGGGGCCCAGACGGCGGTCGACCTGGGCGAGGGGGCTCGACGGGTCCAGGCCATGCGGGATGCCGCTGTCCGGATCAAGCCCGACCTGCTGGTGCTGTGCCATGGAGGTCCGATTGCCGAACCGGCCGATGCCCAATACATCCTCGATCATACCGAGGGAATTGTCGGGTTTTATGGAGCCAGTTCGATGGAGCGGTTGCCTGTCGAACCGGCCATCACGGGTCGGGTCCAGGAGTTCACCCGTCTGACGCTGGGCCCCGCCGCGCCTCGCTGAAATTCCCCACCCTCATTCTCTGCCGCGCTCTCCCCGGTTCCCATGGCCCAATACAAGCAAGTGATGCTGCTGCGGTTCCCTCCGACCTCCGATCGGGACGATCTGGCAACCGTCTTCGAGTCGTATGATGACCTTCCCTCGCAGGTCTACGGTGTGGTCCAGGTTTCCGCCGGGCCATACACCAGTCCCGAAGGGCTCAACAAGGGCTACACCCACGCGATTGTGATCACGTTTTCCGACGAAGACGCCCGGGATGGATTCCTGGCTCATCCGCTCCACGAGCAACTGCGGCAGCGGTTGACACCCCTGTTGTCGGGAGGGCTTGCCGACCTCCTGGTGTTCGACTTCAAAGACTGCAACCGGTTTTTGTACTGATTGCATCCACTGGCAGTGGACCGCTCGGCATACAGCAACCGCTGGCCGGTCGCCTTCGGACACTCTCGGAACGGTTCGTGAGTCTCGTGCGCAAAGAATCGGTCGCAGCGGGCATCCGTCATGCCGGGAGGTGACATTTCCCGGGCTTCCCGTCACGAGCGTTTCTCAGATTCCCGCCGCAACCGCCCGGCGGTTTCCAGAATGCCGATAACGGCCAGAGCACACAGGACCATCGTCATCACCACGATCGCGCCATTCCAGTCCCCAACCTGGTAGAGCAGCAGCCCGGCCAGCCCGGTCATCAAGGTCACGAGGTGAATTGTCAGAACGGCCGAGGTCTTGCTGAGCCCCAGTTCCACCAGCCGGTGGGAAAAGTGCGACTTGTCCGCATGGAATGGGCTCCGTCCCTGCCTGAGTCGAATGAGAATCACGCTGCAGAAGTCATAGAGGGGAACAGCCAGGACACAGAGCGGCGCGAGGATCACATGCCGTCCCGACTGCTGGTCGTCGTAAAAGGTTCCCAGCACCGTCAGTGACGCGATCCACAATCCAATCAGACAGCTTCCGGCGTCTCCCATGAAG
>Ga0315906_10006485_pt1 | contig 14459 bp, 28 predicted proteins | sample LakEriMetagenome_4_FD_203526 | JGI IMG/M metagenome (GOLD analysis project Ga0315906, IMG submission 203526) | Freshwater fungal communities from buoy surface, Lake Erie, Ohio, United States - Buoy 2 MA122 | ecosystem: Environmental > Aquatic > Freshwater > Lake > Lake biofilm | place: USA...
CTAATGATCTCACTGGTAGAGATACCAGCGGTATATGGGATGTAAAGCATCTTGATGTCTCGCTCGTCAAGCCACTCTTGGCTGATGCCGAGCTGCTCCATCAGTGCCGGTCCAGTCCAGTCATCTCCGTGTGCAATGTACGAGATCTTCTTGTCCTTGACGAGATCAATGGTCACACCACTGTCCTCGTCGCCGACGTTGACGATTACATCCTCCACCCACTTGCAGGCTCGCAGCGACTCCATCCGCTCACCGAGCGTGAGGACGGTGGGCCGCTTGTACCGAGCAGCAAACTCGTCCGTGTTGAGTGCCACGATTACCTTGCCGCGCTTGGCGCATTGCTCCAAGAAGGCGGCGTGCCCGTAGTGGAACAGGTCAAACGTCCCGCCGACGTAGACCCACATTAGATGTCGAACTGCTTGTCTGCCGCAGCCTTGTCTTCAGGGGACTTCTCCTTGATCCCGAACGCGCTGTTCTTTGGGTCAAGGAACTTGATGAGTACCTGAAGGCCTGATGCCAGTCCTGCGGACAGCACCGTGCGGAAGTCTCCGCCCGTGATGTCAAGGAGTGGGATGCCAAGACCAAGTGCGACGGAGATGGACACCGTGATGAAGGTTCGTCCGAACTCGATCAGCGCCTCGTCTACGCCTGTGTTGTCAATAACCCAGCGGATACCCGCCTTGATGTCGCTATACATTCTGTCTCCTTACTTCCACTCAACGATGGCAACGTGCTTGAAAGCCGCGCCACCAGTCTGCTTCTTCTTGCTCGCAGCAATCTGCTTGAGCTGCTCTTCGGTAACGGAGACCCCGAACTTCTCCTTGCCCTTGCCACTGCGGGTTGGGCAGGCCCACTGCCAGCCGTCCACAGCATCCCACGCAGCGGCGGTCATATGACCGTAGCCCTGCGCGATGTGCTTCTTGTCCTTCTTGAGCCAGTAGTTCTGCCACTTCTTGTGCCACTCGCTGATCTCCACGGCTGGGTAATCCACAGCCTGCTGGACCCAGACGATGAGACCGGCACCACGATGTGCGGAGATGACGACGTCATCCCACGACTTGGCGTAGCGTGCCTTGGCACCAAGTTCCTTGGCGGTCTTAATCAGGTCACCGAGGGAAGAGCCGTTGTCGGACACTCCCTCTTTTTCCACGAACCCTGTTGCCTTCGCCTTCGCCTTGATGCCATCGCCAGCGGACGGGTCAACGGTGTACTTGGACGCCCACGCCACGGCGGCTGCCGTGCTGGATGGACCGCAATCGTCTAGGATGCCGCCCTTCTCAACGTGATCGAGTTGTGACTTGACCTTGAACTTCATCTTATTCCTTCCATCGTAGTGGCCCTGTGACGAGCCATCCGATTGTCAACAGTACAAAGAGTGTTGCCATCGTGGTCTGCGTCTGACCCTCTGGCAAGACCACCACTGCGAAGAGGAGACCAAGGATGGTCCACGCTCCACCAATGAGGTCAAGGATAATATTCTTAAACACGGCGGGTTCCCTTTCGGCTGCTACGGGCTTTGCTCATTCCATCGGCGCCACCCCCGCCACCACCGCCTCCGCCGCCGCTGGGTGTTCCACCCATTGATCGGGCCGCTGATGCTGCCGCTGAGCCCGCAATCTGACTTGCGATGACTGCTGCCGCGACTGGCTGCGCTTCTTCTTTCTCTTCTACATCAAGGTCGCTGCCGATCTCCGTGATCGCCGCAAGACTCTCAAAGACCTCACCGATTGCCTCAGCAACCGCCTCTGCCGCTTCTTCTACGCTTGGCAGTTCGTCGGTCGGCTCTGGCTCTTCAGTAGGTTCTGGTGATGGTTCCTCAGTCGGCTCTGGCTCTGGCTCTTCGCTAGGCTCAGGCTCTTCACTGGGTTCTGGCTCCTCGGTAGGCTCTGGTTCAGGTTCTGGAGTCGGTTCAGGAGTTGGCTCTACCGTTGGTTCAGGTTCTGGAGTCGGCTCAGGAGTTGGATCAGGAGTTGGCTCTGGCGTAGGCTCTTGAGTCGGCTCAGGCGTCGGAGTAGGTTCCGGCGTTGGCGTCGCTTCGGGCGTAGGCTCTGGCGTTGGGCTCGGCTCTGGAGATGGATCAATGCTAGGAGCCGCAGTCTCGCTCGGCGTTGGTGTCGGGGTCGGATTGACGATCCCGCTGATGGTCAGGTTTCCCGCGCCGCAGCACGAGTCCAGACTCTTCACCATAAACCCGAACAGATCGCCCGCGTAGAGCTGGACCTTGACGTACCCGTTTGCCTGCTGTACGAACTGTGGTGTCAGCGAGACCCACGATCCTGAAGAGGCGTAGTACGGCGTGTCGTAGTAGGAGGAGTCCGTTGTGAAGAACGTCCACGTGAAGCCGATGACCTGATCGGCGTCCACGACGGCGGTGTACTTTGTCTCCGCGTTCTGCCAGATTGATCCTGGCGGCGGGTAGTTGGCTCCAGTGAGTGTGAAGGAGCCGTCCTCCGATTGGGTCACGGTTCCATTCGAGTCGGTCGTTAGTGTCCAGTCGTCCTGCTCGGTCAATGCCAACACGGTAAGCGGCGACAGGATGTTGAGTGCGAGTGCGATACTGGCTGCTAAGTGGCGCAATCACTGTTCCGTTTCTCCGCCCGAAATAGGTTTGATTTCTGTTGCCTCTATGACTTGGTAGGTTGTTCCTCCGCCGAGGATTCCTGCGAGGGTCAGTGCGATCTCGCGGTCGGCGCCTTTCTCTTGTCGGCGGTCGATCATCTCCTGCGCCCTCAGTCCCTCTGCCAGCGTTGGCGTCATTAGTCCCTGCTCCACTGCGGAGTGGACGTAGTCGCGGACAAGACCAGCGAGGTCGCCCGTCGCCTTGATCGTCTTCTGCTGCTTCTTCATCACGTTGACGGCCTGCTGGCGAAGACGTTCGTGTGGCTCTGTCAGGTGTTCACGCTTGTGCTTGCCGAGGGTAATTCGGCTGATGTATTGTGCGTTTTCTGAGAGCCACTCCGAGATCTTCATATCCGGCACGCCGTCGCGCATCTTCTTGTTAATGGTCTCCACGAAGGGAGATCGGCAGACGTGGCATCCAGTCAGGACTGGGGCAAGTTCCGTCATTAATTATCCAGTAGTTATCACTGAATTCTCTTCTTCATTAAGAATTTCAGTATTTACTTGTGTAATTGTATTAGTGTCAGAAAAAACACCATTGATATACTGCCAGCCCACATTTGGATTTGTTCCGTGCGTTGACAGGTCTACAATAATAAACGAAGGATATTTTGACTTGATAGATCCATTAACGGAAATAGGCAAGTCAAAAAAACTTTCTTCGGCAAGAACTCTTTCTACGATAATCCCATTTACGATTACTGCCCAGTTTTTTACTCTACCCACGTTACCTCCAGATATCCCGACCCACCGTTACCACCAGATGCAAGCCCTAGTCCAGTTACATATGGAGCCCTTGCACCTCCACCTCCAGCACCGCTGTTGTTAGCAGCAGATGTTCCGTTTGCATTTTGATCAACTTGAATAGTCCCACCATACTGTGCTTTTGGAACGTCAGTATATCCAGCATTTGGGTCAAGAAAATCATTTGAAGGATTAACCATACTTATCGTATTAAGAACAAGGACGTTGTGTGACCCACCTCCTCCGCCAAGTGATTTCCAGGAGGCACCACCGTAAATAATGGTCTTTACAACGCTTGGAATAATATTTAATGCCCTATTCCTTTTAATATAGGGTAGGTTTAAAGTAGGTGTTTCGGTGTTCCATATAGTGGTTGGGTCGGCACTACCGATACTACTAGTTGTAACATAGTTAAGATCAATATTTGCATACGGCATTTCAACATTGCCATACCCATTATTGTATTGTATTGTTGAAACTACGTGTGTGCTATTAATATAAGCGGCAGCGATACTGGCGGCAGGATACACAGTAAGAAATGGTCTACACGCAGCGCCTCCACCAAATGATCCAGTAAGGTATCCACTTGAAGCAATAATTCCATTTCCGCCCCAACTTCCACCAGGGTTTGTACTTGCATACCCAGGAGATCTAACACTATTTGAGGCGGTTCCTACCGACTGAGAAACCCCTCCTTGTCCGCCAGGGCAAGTAATAAGTGAGCCAAATGCAGTATTTCCACCAGATCCTCCGCCAGCAGTTACTGCTGCTGCGCTAATACCAGCAGATCCAATCGTTACGGTATAAGATGTTCCTGGAGTAACTGGTACTAATCCATCGAATACTCCGCCTCCACCACCTCCGCCGCCAGCTCCCCGTAAAGAACCAGTCTGGGTTGCACCAGTATATTGTGCGTTTCCACCAGCGCCACCACCGCCAACCCCAAGCACGTTGACAGAATACACTCCAGCGGGCGCGGTCCAGGTTCCAGACGCAGTAAACTTGGCTACACGGATCCTTCCAGATCCAGTTTGTAGATTATTATTAACGCTCATTATTTATCTCCTACGCAATCTCTGATCCGTATGCCGAAAAACTTAGATCGGCACCAGATTCATATACGGTAATCACATCAGCAGCGTTCAAGCACAGCGCGATGTTGTACACCGTCGTTGTATTTGGGGCGATCACTGTGTCGTATGCAAGGTAGTGCTTGTTCTCAAGTGTTTCCCCATCTGGTCGAATTGCAATCCTGTATGAGAGCGTCGTCGTAGAGATGTTTGCCACTACAAGGCAGGAGATTACCGCCTCGGTAGCTGAAGGAACGGTGTAGAGCGTGGTCGCAGAAGCAGCAGATGGGCTGATCTGTCCAAGGACCTTGTAGTTTGTTGCCAAGTTATACTCCTGTCAAAAACATTGGATTAAATCCGACGTCCGCTGTTGGTTGAAATGATGCGTTACCAGAACCGTCCGATGTTAGAACCGTGCTTACGGCGGCTGCCCCAGATGATAGTTTTGATGTGTCAACTGCACCAGCATTGATCTTTGCTGATACAACCGCATTGTCTGCAATCTTTGATGATGTGACTGCTCCAGCGTCGATCTTTGCTGCGACGACCGCGTTATCGGCAATACCCACAGAGGTCAGCGCCTGTGCGACCCAGCCAGACGAGGTGCTGTTGTAGACGAGCGGAAGGGCCGTGCTGACTCCGCCGACGAATACGTCGTGCAGTTCATCCAGCTCGTAGCCGTTCTGCACCTTGACGAGGATGGAACCGTTGTTTGATTGAACTCGGACCACAACGCCCAAGTAAACCGCGTGGCTTGGCTCTGCTGGGGGGGTGACGAAAACCAACGAGCCAGGGGTATTCCCTAGCCAGACGGCTGCGCCAGCGGTGGTTGCAGAGGTATCGATGTCGGTGAGATATCCAGCCTCAATGACGTACCCGAACGCATCCGTTGCAATCGCTTCGGCAGTAATGCCAAGCGTCTTGGAGGATGTTGACTCGGAGGTAGCAGAGGCGAGGGAGATGAGTGCATTGTCGCCAGTCGCGCCAGACACATACACCGCAGAACCCTTCGGGATCGTGGTGCCAGTCGTGTTCTTGACGAGGAATCGGACGACCTGTGCGTTGGTGGCGGCGGTAGCCCCAGTGATTGCGGCTTGGTCAATGGTGACCGTAATGGCGGTTGTCCCGCTTGCCGAGACTGGAGACGTACCGACGACGCCTGTGACGTAGGTGCCAGCCGTCTGATAGTTGGCGTTGAGGCTGACTGAGACCACACCACCGCTGATCTCTGACGAGATCGGTGAGATCCCAACCACGGAGGTGAGCCCTGACGTGGAGGCTGGGTTCCAGATTGCACCACCAGATCCGTCGGCGGAGAGGAGGTAGCCGTTGAGGGCGGTGCCGGAGGAGAAGGAGATGATGCGGCCAGTGGAGGTGCTGGCAATGGTGATTGGCGCTGTTGCAGAGAGCGTGGACGCCGAGACCGATGCGGAAAGGGTCTGGAACTCGTTGATGTCAATCCATTGGAGCGTCGGCTCTACAGGAGAGATGTCAGAATCGAACTCCTCGTAGAGCTGGTCAGGGATGGAGAAGACAGTATCGGCTGGCCCCTGGATGTCATAGCCATTCCAGTGGATGTCAATGTATCGTCCGAACTTAAACGTTGCCAATTACTTCTTCTTGCCCTTCGCTGTCTTGGCTGATTCCTTGAAGTCCTTTGCCGTAGGGGCGCCCTTGGCGCCTACCTTGCGCATCTTCTCGCCAGAGCCAGCGGCGATCCGCTTACGCTTGGCGTTGATATTCGCGTAGAGACCCGGCTTCCCTGGCATTACTTCTTCTTGCCCTTGCTCTTCTTGCCGTATTCCATCTCGCGCTCGCGCTTGGACTCGGTCTTCTCGTGCTTGGCGGCGTACTTCTTGGCGGCTGCCTTGCCTGCCTTGGTGTATGGGAACTTCTTCCCTTCAATCATCGGCATTATCGGCTCCTCTTGTTCATCTCGTTGAGTTCGTCAAGGAAGCGTCGGCGGCTAGGGGTTGGCTTAACCCGTCGTGGAACCAACTGCTCGTTGCTTACGTCGCGTCTCTTGACGGAAGGCTTTGGCTTTGGCTTTGGCTTTGGCGTAGGCTCAGGCTTTACTGGCTGAGTCTTGTAACGCGTTGCCTCTGACTTTGAATCTCCAGGCGTCGGCTTCGGGATGTTTGGGTTTCGGTACTTCTTCACGATCTATCTCCAAATGTCGGCATCGGTAGAAGTTCTGCTACCGCAGTTGACAGCGAGTCTGCTGCCCGTTCGGACTCCACGTCCCAGATCTTGCCCACGATCTCCCCAGCAGCGGTGCCGAGGCTATCCTGTACCACCTCCACAAGGCGCTCTACGCCAGCGTAGTGACAGTGGATGAGCTCGTGTGCGATCACACGGCGGATCTCTTCTGGCTTCTCCTTCCAGAGACCTGGAGAGAAGCGGATGGTGGCTGCGTACAGGTTCTGAGATACCTCGACATCGGCCCAAGCATCATCAGGAGGCGGATCTGAGGAGATCTTAATCTCCCAGTGGCTTAGATTGAGGATGCGCTTTGCACGGTCGAGGTAGTCTTTGAGTCGCTTGTCCCGCATCCTACCTCCTAGAAGAACCTAAATATCATCCCCCACTGAAACCGTCGTTTTGTAACTTTTTAGCGACCTCGCTTGAGCGGGACCTTTCGGATCGCCGCCACTGGCGCTGGCGTCTTGGTAGCCGTCTTGGCGGCACCAGCCTTTGGTGTTGCCTTCGGCGCTGCCTTTGGCGGCGCTGTCTTCTTTCCACCTACTGGGGTCGCCGTTGCACCTGATTCAGGGCGTCGTCGTGGGATCTGTCCCGGAGGGGTAGGTTCCTGCACTGGGGCAGGGGCGATGCGCTCTCGTGCTCGCGCTGAGCGGGCACGCTGCTTCTCCGCCTCGATGTTGATGTTGCTAGAGATTACCTCTTGGAGGGAGTACTGCGGTCGCAGGACGGACTCTACGAGCCCCTGACGCTTCCCGAAGCCCATCCACTCGTTAGGATTGAGGATTCCCCACGCACCGACCTTCTTAAAGGCGTCTCCGAACCCACGCTGTGGTCCGAGGTTCCCAGGGATCCCAGCGAAGTTTCCCCCTGGACGCTTGCCGAGGAGCTTCCTTTGACGTGGCATTAACGGTTCCTGCTTGATCGCTTAGCCGCAGCAAGTCTAGATTTTGCAAGGCGAGCCTCTTGCGCTGCCATCTCAGCCTGTGGGTATAGGGATCGAGCCCCTCCACGTGCGGCCCCACCGGCAGCCTTTGCTTCTGTCTTAAACATTGTTGGGAGCATTCTTGCGACTGGATAAAGTTGTTCAGATGCAGTCTTCGTCAAAGACCTTGACTGTGCAATGTTCCTGGCTGCCGATTGACCAATTTCCTTGGCGGCTGCCCTAGATGCGAGCGCACGTGTGGCTGGGAATAGTCCCTGACCTGCGGCACGCATAGAATTTGCTGCACCAAGAACTTTGCTAATAGCAACGCCGCCACCGATGAACCCAGTGACTGGATTCTCAGCCGCAATCTTCCGAAGGGCAGCATTACCCTTCTTCCCCTTCGTCAGGTTCCCAGAAGCAGCACGCTGTCGGAAGCGTGAGTTAGCTGCCGACCGAGACTTCCCTGAGCCGTAGCCCTTCTCTTCTGCCATTTTCTTTAATTCTCCCTATACCCTTTACTAAACCAGCCTAGCGGCTGGATACGAACCCAATTTAAGTGTGAGACCGTTCTCTAGGAGGTAGGGTTCGTTTCCCCCCTCTTTGTCTCCCCCCATATAACCAGAAAAAGGGGGGGTTTTTGCACAAAGTTGCATCATTAAGTTTTCTTAACCATATCTTAACAAAGCCTTAAGGTAGGGGTATCACTGAAAACGGCCCTTTGTCAATGGAACCCCCCAGCTTGGGGTTATCAGAGGGGGTGTTTGGTGCGGTTTGGTCTTCCTACACGCGATAGAACATCCGTCCTAAACGCTCGGGGGGGAGGGGGCGGCACAAAATGTGCCATTTCCGGGACAGGCAGCCTTGCCCTCGCTCGACAAGGCGGCTTGTCGCCAGGGGGAGGGGGGGCGATACCCCTGCACCCCTCCGACCTTGTCCCCTTGACCCCCAGACCCACCCCCGCCCAGACCCCCCAAGACCCCAGACCAACCACCCCCCCGCCCGTGAAGCTTTTTGGGAGATTCGACCGCAGACCACCCAACGCGCCCCGCTGCGCGTTCTGCCCCCCGTTCTGGGGTGTTGGTATTCCCCCCGCGGCTATCGCCCCGCTCCGTCGTTCTGGGCTGAACGTTCGCCAACCACCCCCGCCGGATTTGGAGCTTTTTGCGAGATTCGAACACCAAGACCCCCCACAACTTCCCCCCTTGACGCCCGCCCTAGGGGGGGTGTACCTTGTACCCAGAGGCGAGGCAGACGACCCCGCCCAAGCACTAGGGGGCACAAATGGACTGCACCGCTTGCAGCGCAACCTCACGCGAGGCGCTCGTCTCTTGGGACGAGGGGGGCGAGTACGCCTACACGGGGCGGATCAATGACGAGATGAAGTGGAACGGGTTCAGCGTTCCCGCCTTCGCCACCGACGAAGTGCGACGGATTGCGAAGGAGACCCAAGGGGTCGCAGGGTTGTATCAGATCACGGAACTAGAAGGGGGGGTGTTCCAGATCGCTTCAGACGATGCGGCAGCCGATAGCGAGAAGGGGTTTTCGGAGGTGGTATCTCCGACTCCGTGCTGCGGGTTGTACTTCATCGGGGATTGGTGGACTTGGGCAGAGGTTGAGCCAGAAGTGATGTGCCGCGAGTGCGGGAAGCCCGCCGACTGCTCCTGCGGAGTGAGTTCCCACCTATAGCCGAAACCCCTTCGGGGGTCGCGGGTTGGGTCGTTCCCTCCCGCCTGATGAGGCAAACGCCAAGCAGCGAAACGAAGGGGGAACAGATGGCAACCTTCAGAGTTCGGATAGATGCACCCGCTACGTGGTTCGTAGAGATTGAGGCAGAGGACGAAGACGAGGCCGACGTGAAGACCCGCGAGCTTTTGGGCGATTCGACCGCCCCCGGACACCTCCCAACTTGGGAAGTTGATCTCGGCGAAGCAGAGTGGTCGTTTGATGAGGGGAGGGAGGGATGACGGCGCACGGGATCGCGGGAGTGCTCGCCGCCTTCGGTATTCTGGTGCTTGTGTGTCTGGTGGTGGAGGTGCTAGCCTTGGCAATAACGAGCTTTTAGCCGAAACCCCGGAAGGGGTCGGCGTGTGATCGTAGCGCACGCCCTGATGAGGCAGACGCTGAACAGATTACGAAGGGGGAACCTATGGGGTACAGATACACGATGAGAGACCTAGAGGGCTTGGTCGATCGGCTCAATCGAACGACGGGCGCAGAGTCGGAGCCATACCGCGACGCAACAGAGGCAGAGAAGGCGGCGGGCTTTGGCGGCGTTGGCAACATTGGAACCTACCACCTAATGGGCGCATACGGCGGTCATAAGTTGGTGCAGATCACCAACTACGGCGGCGGCGTGCGGGACGTACTCGGCACCGGATACGTCTCCAAGCGTGAGCTCTATCGGGCGGTGAGCGCATACCTGGACGGAATCGATGCCGCCGCTACGGATAGCCGCTACTCGGTGGCGGCACTCCAAGCGCGAGCGGGAACGATTGAGCGGGCTATGCAAGAGAGCCTAGACCGCCGCGAGAAGTTCCGCCGCGAAGATGAAGCGCGAGAGGCGGCGAAGGTATGACCCCCGAAGAGTTCGAACAGAAGTGCGCCAAGGTGGACGAGATCACCGCCGCCCTTTCCGGGGTGGCGGGGAAACTCGCCGAGGCGAGCGCGGAAGAGGCTCCGTTCTTGGAGGTCGTCGCGTTGAGCTTCTGGCGGCAGAGGGCTGAGTTGATTCAGGAAATCGACGGGGCGATGGCGTGAGCAGCCGCCCGCTGCTCTTGGCGTGGCTGTTCGTCCTTGTCCTCGTCGGCGGTATGGCGTGCGGGTGGTCTGATGAGGCCACCCGCCGCCCGGTCCTGCTGTATGAGGACGCAGCCGCCCTGGTCGAGCCTAGCCCTATGGCGTACGGCGTAAAGGGGAGGGCGACGTGGTACGCCGCCCGCTGCCCGTCTGGCGTCGTCTATTTGGGGCGCACGGATACGTGCGAGCCGTACGTCGCCAAGCGGGACGGAGGGCGGGGCGGTGAGCTTTCTCGCTATTGCGCTGTTGGGTGGTGGACGTGGAAGGCGCAGCCTGTTGTGGCTGAGGTCTACTTCCACGCCACAGGGAGGACGACGACGTGCGTCGTCCGGGACTATTGCGAAGCGTGCGCGAAGGGTCGCGCCGTGATCGATCTCTCGCCGCTCGTCTTCCTGGAATCGGGCTTGACGTTGGGGCACGGGGTCGCTAAAGTGAGCGTGCGCTACTTAGGCGCACGATAGTAGAGAAGGGGGAAGTTATGGACAGCAAGCTCTTTGAGCACATCAAGAGGACACGACGGGAGGAGAAGCGTCGCCTATTCTGGTGGCGTATGAGCGTCCTGTGGTTGGGGTTCTCAATCTTTATGGTAGGCGTAGCAGTAGGGAGGATGATCTAATGAGCGCAAGCGCAGAGTTGTACATCACCATCGACACGAAGGGTGTTGATTCTCGCTCCAAGATTGAGGAGAAGGTAGAGGAAGCCGTGCGAGAGCTTGGCTATGATCCGATGGACACGCTGAGGTATTCGGTTGGCCGCTACCAGTCCGGCATCATCATTGAGGCAAAGAGCCATAGCGTTTCTTACGACGTGTTCCAAGAGGCGTGGGCGGAGAAGCTCGTGCGGGACATCTACGCCATTGACGACACGTCGGACGTGGAGGTGTACGTCTACAACCTCGAACGCGAGGCAGACGTGCAGGTGTCTAGCCGATACCTGGGGCTAAACAAGAAGGAGGTGCAAGTATGAGTAGGCTGTTGGTGATTGAGGTTCTTTCTGGCTCGGTGGTTGGCGTATCGTTTGATACGGGCGAGCCGCTTGATGTGTCGGTGGCGGTCGTAGACCACAACGACAAGCGGGTGTATCGCAACGGAGAGGCCGAAGATGGCGGTGGCGAGGAGATTCTCGCGCTGTCCAAGGGAGAAGGCTACACCGATGAGGACGACGAAGCGGAGAACGAGCCAGAGGGTTGTAGGAGCTGCGGCAACGTAGACCACAAGTGTGCGTGCTTCGGTGGCGTAGGCCAGCAGACACCCGTGGAGGTGGTCAAGTGAGTGAGGTTGATTCGGTCGTATGCGACGGCTGCGGTGAGTCGATGCTCATTGGCAACGATGAGCTCGTGGAGAAGCAGGGTTGCTTCTATCACGAGTGGTGCTACGAGGAGATGCAGAACGAGCATCGTGCCGCCCTCGCAGAAGCGAGAGCCACGATGGACAAGTGGGAGGAGGAAGAATGAAGACCGAGGATTTCTATTGCTGGGACTGCGGCCACCTGTTTGAGGCAGAAGCGTACCAACCGGGCAAGACCTGGGTGCGCACGTGCCCGAACGCAGCGCAGCACGGCAACAAGCTCACCATTGAGGCGGCGGTACGCCTCATCAAGAAGTCGATGGGGAGGTTCTTCACCATCGCCTTCACCAAGCGGAGCACGGGCGAGCGTCGCGTGATGACGTGCCGCCTTGGCGTCCACAAGCACCTGAAAGGTGGGAAGAAAGCCTACGACCCAGAGAAGTTGGGGCTGATGATTGTATGGGAGCCGAAGTCATCGGAGTACAAGTCAATCCCGACGGACGCCATTACCGAGCTACGCTTCCAGGGCAGGAAGTACTCGGTGGGCAAGTGATTGACAACCTCGTCGAATGGTTCTGGTTCGTGTTCCTTGCGTTCTTCTTCGTCATAGCCTTTGCTGGTTCCTGATGAGAGAGGAGATGGTTCACGTAGGTAAGATTCTCCTCATCATTATGGTGATGGGGCTAGTGGCAGGAGGGACTAGGTGAGCAATGAAGATGAGCAGCGGAGGCAAGCAGTAGCGGTGATCGTCGGGGCGGAGATGATCTGCCCCGACGATCATTGGAACGACGAGATGCGGACGCGCCCAGACTCGGCGTGGACATCGCAGTACCACAAGGAGGGCAACCACGTAGAGTTCTCTGGACGCCCCTACGACAAGGACAGAGAGGCGTGGATCAAGGCGTACATTGAGGCAGAGGATGAGGTCATAGAACTCTGGCGCATCGGGCATAAGAAGGCTCGTGCTATACTAGACCTCCACTACGAGATCGCCTACACCTGCGACGACTGCGGTTTATGGGCGCACGTCGAACACGTAGACCCCAAGGATACGTGGTCAGTTGAGGATCGCAGCGGTGCCCTCTTTGACGTGGGCGACTGCGACCCCGCCAACCGAAGGCGTATTCACGGACGGCGCATCACCGCCGACGAGGCGTGGTCAAGAGAGAGTGATTCTCCTAGACCTCCCGAAGTGGTGCGTGGGGAGAAGGACAAGAGATACCGCAACAAGCGCAAAGCAGCAGAGTATTCGTTCTACTATCGGTTGAGAAAGAAGGAGTCAGTATGAGGCAGCCACCGAGGAGCGCAGAGGCAGAGTCAGGGCTGATCGGTTCTGTCCTCATTGACGATGAGGCGATGGGCTATGCCATTGGCATCAACCCCGACGACTTCTCTACGGCGCAGCATCGTGCCGTATGGACGGCCATCGTTGAGGTCTACAAGCGGGGCGACCCGCTCGACATCGTGTCGGTGGGCGACGAGCTGGCACGACGCGGCTCCATTGACGAGGCTGGCGGGTATGCCTCGCTCTCCGACTTTCTCTCACGCACGCCGACGAGTGCCAACGCCAAGTCGTACGCTGACTCGGTGCGCACGAAGGCGACGCTGCGACGGCTGATCAGTGCCGCTGCACGAGTGGCGGAGATTGCCTACGAAGACCCCGCCGATGCCGACGAGGCACTGGATAGGGCAGAGGCAGAGATCTACAAGGTCGCACGAACGATGAAGAAGTCAGACTTCACTGAGATGCGCGGACTCATTGACGATGCGGTCAGTCGCCTAGACTGGACGAGGCACAACCGAGGGTCGGCAGAGGGCGTGATGTCTGGGCTGCCGTCGCTCGACCACATGACTGGGGGATGGCAGAAGTCAGACCTCACCATCCTCGCCGCCCGTCCGTCGGTCGGCAAGACGAGCCTCGCCCTGAACATTGCGCAGAACGCTGCGATCAAGCACGGCAAGCGCGTCGCTGTCTTCTCTTTAGAGATGAGCAAGGATCAGTTGGCAACTCGCCTGATGGCTGGTGCCTCTGGCGTGGACATCTTCCGCATCCGACGTGGTGAGGTGGAGGGATTTGACCTTGCCCGAATCGCTTCGTCGGTGCACCTGTTGGAGAAGGCGAGCATCTTCATTGACGACTCGCCCGTTGCTTCGCCCGTAGACCTGCGGTCAAAGGCGCGGCGGCTGTCTGCTGATGGCGGGGTAGACCTCATCATCGTGGACTACCTCCAACTGATGATGCCAACCAAGCAGACGAAGGAAGGCAACAGGGTGGTCGAGACGAGCGACATCAGCCGAGGGCTGAAGGCGATGGCGCGGGAGCTGAACGTTCCCGTGATCGCGCTGTCGCAGTTGTCTCGTGCCGCTGAGCATAGAGAAGGAGGCCAACCACGACTGGCTGACCTCCGAGACTCTGGTGCGATTGAGCAGGACGCTGACCTTGTGATGCTGCTATGGCGTCCTAATGGACAGGAACACGGGCAAGCGACGGAGAAGATCAAGTTGTCGCTGGCGAAGCACCGCAATGGACCGACGGGTGAGATTGACTTGACCTTCGTCAAGGCTACGACCACCTTCAAGGAGGACGTATGAGACACGCATCGTTCTTCTCCGGCGTCGGCGGTCTAGACCTTGGCTTTGAGAGGGCTGGGATTGAGACTGTCAGCGTCAGCGAGATTGATCCCTACGCTAACACCGTGTTGGCAGAGCGATTCCCAGGCGCTCCTAACTTGGGAAGTATCACGGAGATAAATGCAGATGACATCCCAGAAGCAGACATCTGGTCGGGCGGGTTCCCGTGCCAAGACCTCAGCGTCG
>Ga0315906_10006492_pt1 | contig 14450 bp, 12 predicted proteins | sample LakEriMetagenome_4_FD_203526 | JGI IMG/M metagenome (GOLD analysis project Ga0315906, IMG submission 203526) | Freshwater fungal communities from buoy surface, Lake Erie, Ohio, United States - Buoy 2 MA122 | ecosystem: Environmental > Aquatic > Freshwater > Lake > Lake biofilm | place: USA...
TCTTGACCTTAGGCTCGTCCATTGTGCGGCAGACTGAGGCAGGACGGAGATGGTCTGCTGATCGTCGTCAAAGCTCACGGAAAGTCGGCAACATCTAAATGTCGCAAACGGGCCAATGAAGCTCATCCAGACAAATGATTACGAACGACACGAATGCACAACCATCGCTGCCGTTGACGAGCGCCGCGTCACGCGATGGCGTGTGGTTGGGCGAATTCAATCGGAGCCGCCTGCGCGTTCAATCTGATTGATGCGCTCGAGTTGCGGCGACACTCAAACCGCCATTGGTTAGTCGCGCGAACAGACGCTGCGACTGCTCCCGCCAACAAGCGCGCAGCGCCAGCGCACTTGCGGCAAAGCCCGCCGAAAAGTTTTACAGGTTCTACGGGCGTTCACGGCGTTTTCGTGAAAGTTTTACAAGCTAAGTGCTTGAAAAGATGGTGGGCGCGACAGGGATCGAACCTGTGACCCCTACGATGTCAACGTAGTGCTCTCCCGCTGAGCTACGCGCCCGAACCGTTTAGGGTCCGGCGATATAGACCGGGTGCGGTGTCCGCCGCAAGTTCGGGTTTCGGGATTAGCGTTCGGCAATCGCATTGAGTGCAGCGCGCCCCAATCGCCGGCCCCTAATCCCAATTCCCAGATTAAGCGGCGGCGATGACGCGCTCGATTTCCACAACCAGATCCTTCAGGTGGAACGGCTTGGACAGGACCTTGGCGTCCTTCGGGGCTTGGCTCTGGGCCGAGAGGGCGACGGCGGCGAAGCCCGTAATAAAGACGATCTTCATGGCCGGGTCGGCCTCGGCGCCGCGGCGGGCGAGCTCGATACCATCGAGGCCCGGCATGACAATGTCGGTCAAAAGCAGGTCGAACGTCCCAAGCTCCAGCGCTTCCCAGGCGGCGTCGCCGTCGCCATAGGCGGCGACTTCGTGCCCTGCGCGGCTCAGACTCGTCACCAGGAAAGCCCGGAGCGAGTCATCGTCTTCAGCCAACAGAATACGCGCCATGCGACTTGCTCCGGATCGCCCGGCCCCAGTTCTTGAACCGGTAACCCCTAGCATAAGACGGGTAAAGGGCCGCTGAAGGCCAATGCCAAATGCTAAGCATGTGCAAACATTGACGCACCCCGCGGCGAAGGCGAACAATACCGGCGATGGACTCCTCCGATCTGGGTCAGGGCGCGGCGTATGCGCCCACTGAAGGCGCAAGCCTCCCGGACGTGCGCCCGGAGCCGCCTTTTGTGCTGGTGGAGCCGCTACATCGGACGAGCCCACTGATTTTTGCCTCGCCCCACAGCGGCCGACGCTATCCGGCCGAATTGCTGGCGGACGCGCGCGTAGGCCTGATCTCGCTGCGGCGAACGGAAGACGCGTACGTTGATGAACTCTTCGCGGGCGTCGCGGCGCATGGCGCGGCGTTGCTCTCGGCGACATTTGCGCGCGCGTATGTCGATCTCAATCGCGACGCGGCCGAGCTTGATCCGGAGATGTTTGACGAGCAGCCCCCCGCTTCGGTGCATACGACATCCGCGCGCGTGCAAGCAGGTTTAGGCGCTATTCCGCGTGTCAGCGGCGATGGCCAGGCGATTTATCGGCGCAAGCTTTCGCTACGCGAGGCCTCGCGCCGCATTGATACGGTGCATCGGCCGTATCACGAAACGCTGCAAAACTTGCTGCTGGAGACGAAAGCGCAATTCGGCTGCGCGGTGCTGATCGATTGCCATTCTATGCCATCGAGCGCGCGCGGCGCTCATGCGCCGGATATCGTGCTGGGCGATCGCTTCGGCGCCTCGTGCCATCCCTCCGTGACGGCGTTGGCTGAGGCGACCCTGCGGCGGATGAATTATCGCGTCGCGCGCAATGCGCCGTTTGCAGGCGGACACACAACACAGACCTATGGCCGCCCGGCTCAGCGCGCGCATGCGCTGCAGATCGAGATCAATCGCGCGCTCTACGTCGATGAGCGCACCCTGGAACGGACCCACGGGCATACCCGCGTGCGCGCAGACATGACCCGATTGGCTGAAACTCTGGCCGCGGCGACCCTACATAAGAGCTTGGCTTAAGCGCGCCGGACGCCACCGGCGGCGGCGCCAAGATGATGCGGCGTAAAAAGAAAGCCGCGGGGGTTAGCCCGCGGCTGAAGGTCAATAGGGAGGAAACGCCCGATAGGGCGGGTGCAACGTCGCGAAACGCTGCAACACGATCAAGCTAGTGTGCAGCGCAGCAAAGCGCAAGCTGAACTGGCCTTCACATTCCCGTAATCAAAAGTACAGTGCTGTTTTCATTGCACTTTTCTGATTGTCTTGTCATATTGCGCTGCACACATGCAAAAACGCATGGATTGTGCATAAGGAATTTCCACACGTGCCGTTGATGCAGGCGCCTGGGCCGGGCAGAACGCGCCACCACCTATACAGAAAGCGTCAAAATGGCCGAGCGCCTTAGGAATCTGGCGATCATCGCCCACGTCGACCATGGCAAGACGACGCTCGTTGACCAGTTGCTAACCCAGGGCGGCGCCTTCCGTGCGAACGAAGCGCGCCAAGAACGCGCCATGGATTCCAACGATCAGGAGCGCGAGCGCGGCATCACCATTCTCGCCAAGTGCACCTCGATCCTCTGGGATAAGGGCGGCGAAGAATATCGGCTCAACATTGTCGACACGCCCGGCCACGCCGATTTCGGCGGTGAAGTCGAACGCATCCTCGGCATGGTGGATGGCTGCGTGATCTTGGTGGACGCCTCCGAAGGCGTGATGCCGCAAACCAAGTTCGTGCTGTCGAAAGCGCTGAAGCGCGGTCTGCGCCCGATGGTGGTGCTCAACAAGGTCGATCGCCCGAGCGCGAACCCTGACAATGCACTCAACGAAATCTTCGAACTCTTCCTCGCGCTTGGCGCCACGGACGAACAGGCCGACTTCCCGATCCTCTACGCCTCCGGCAAGGAAGGTTGGGCAAAGACCGAGATGAGCGCCGAGAACAAGGATCTGACGCCCCTCTTCGAATTGATCGTGCGCCATGTGCCCGATCCCGAACCGGTGCAACGCCGCGACGAACCATTCGGCTTCCTGGTGACGATGATCGATTCCGATCCGTTCCTCGGCCGCATGCTGACGGGCCGCGTTGAATCGGGCCGCGTGAAAGTCGGCGATCCGGTGCGTTCGCTGACGCGCGAAGGCAAAGAAATCGAACGCGGGCGTTTGACCAAGCTGCTCTCGTTCCGCGGCCTGAAGCGCGTGCCGGTCGAGAGCGCCGAAGCGGGCGACATCATCGCCATCGCTGGCCTGGTTGAAACCACGGTCGCGGACACGATCGGCTCGCCAGAGCTTGCCGCGCCAATCCCGTCCACGCCGATTGATCCGCCGACGCTGGCCATCACTGTGTCGATCAACGATTCCCCGCTCGCCGGCCGCGCTGGCGACAAGGTGCAAAGCCGCGTGATCCGCGCGCGCCTCTTGGCCGAAGCGGAATCCAACGTCGCCATCCGCGTCACCGAAACCGGCAACAAAGACGCGTTCGAAGTCGCCGGCCGCGGCGAATTGCAACTCGGCGTATTGGTCGAAACCATGCGCCGCGAAGGCTTCGAGCTTTCGCTTTCGCGTCCCAAGGTGCTGACGCGCAGCGAGAACGGCCAAACCATGGAGCCGATCGAAGAAGTCGTGATCGACGTGGACGACGAATATACCGGCGTCGTCATCGAGAAGATGAGCATCCGCAAAGCCGAACTGCAGGACATGCGCCCGTCAGGCGGCGGCAAGACGCGCATGGTCATGTACGCGCCCTCGCGCGGCATGGTCGGCTATCACGGCGAATTCCTCACCGACACGCGCGGTTCGGGCGTGATGAACCGCCTCTTCCATTCGTGGGCGCCGTGGAAGGGTGACATTCCCGGCCGCCGCAATGGCGCGCTGATCTCCAACGACAACGGCCAATCAACGGCCTTTGCGCTCTGGAATCTCGAGGATCGCGGCCAGATGTTCATTGCCGATGGCGAAGACGTCTATGAAGGCATGATCATCGGTGAAAACAGCCGCGGCGAAGATCTCGATGTGAACCCGCTGAAGGGCAAAAAGCTCACCAACGTGCGCGCGTCAGGTAAGGATGAATCGATCCGCCTCACGCCGCCGCGCCGCCTCACGCTCGAACAGGCCATGGCCTGGATCGAGGACGATGAGCTGGTCGAAGTCACGCCCGCCGCGATCCGCATCCGCAAAGCCTATCTCGACCCGAACGAGCGCAAGCGCGCCGCCAAGGCCAGGGAAGCCGTCTAAGCCAGGGAAGCCGTCTAAGATCGTGTTATGCTGCGCCCCTTGAGGAGAGGCGCGGCATGATCGATCCCAACGGCATCGCCCATATTCAGCTGACGGTGCGCGACGTCACGGCAAGCCGGCCATTTTACTATCGGCTGCTGCACGAGACGTTCGGCATGCGCGTGCAATATGATCATGCCGAGGTGTTCTATTGCATCGGCGGCCGCACCGGGGTGCTGATCCGCGCCGCCAGCGCCGAGCATCGCGATACGCCCTTCGATCAATGGCGCACCGGCCTGCACCATTTCTGCTTTCGCCTGCGTTCGCACGAAGATGTGGATGCGCTGCATACGTCGATGCGCGATTTCGGCGCGAAGATCATCCGCGCGCCAGAAGAAGGCGCCTGGGCGCCGGGCTATTATTCGACGCTCTTTGAAGACCCAGACGGCATCCGCATCGAAGCGCTGTTCATCCCCGGCAGCGGCAATCTGGATCGGATCAAGGATAAGCCGCTGACGCCGGTGGGTTAGCCGATGTGAGGATAGAGCGCCGCTCTGTCCCACAGCACAGGTCATGGAGCGCGGGTCTTCAGACCCGCGTCCGCCCAAGCATTTCAAGCACAAGCGCGACCCACCGCGCGTCTGAAGACGCGGGCTCCAAAAAGTCTATCCGACCGACTTGCGCGCGCCCGCACACTGCCGCGCATGAAACACATCGCCCCCGCCCACACACTGCAAAGAAAGACCAGGCTCATCGCTTGGGCGCGTCTGTTGCTCGTGTGGCTGGGCGTGCGCCTGTTTCGCGACAGCGGCGGTCGCATCAGCGAGCGCCACCTGCTCGCACGCGGCCTCTATCTCGATCTCGACGCCGTCGCCCGCACCATCAACAACATCATGCTGTTGCACGCCAGCGCTAAACTTGGCCGCGGCGCAGGGCATCCCCCACGCTCACGCAATTGCGCAAGCACAGGCTTCTCGCGCCGCACGCGCGTGCGCTCGATCACCCGCGCCGGTCGCGGGTCATGGCTGCGCAGGCGCCTGCGTCATCGCGATCTGCTCGCGCGCTTTCTGCTCATCATGAATGCGCTCAACAATGTCGACGCCCTCGCCGACCGCGACGCGCGTCGCCTCGCGCACAGCCTCACCCGCCTCTTCGGCATCCGCTTAGTGCGCTTGCCGCAAGCATGAGCTTCACGCGGCCCAAAGTGCTGCGCCTACCGTAGAAGCTGTGAATTCTTTTGATGCGGCTTTGAACCATAGTGCCGATAATACTCGACAACGCGATCGCCGAGGCGGTCGTAAACATCATCGTCCAAAACGGGCAGCATAGCGAAACGCAAGCGCCAGAGCGTCTTACGCGTCTGCGCGCGCGTGGTTTTGGGAAAGACGCTCGCGTCCGTCAGATGCTGATCGAGGTAGCGCAGGAGAATTTTGAAACCCATGTCCCAATTGGCGTTGCCGTTGCGGATGCCTTCATCGCGCAATTTCTCGACGGCGCGCATCAATTCGCCTTGCACAGTGTCCGCTTGACCGCTGGGCGGCACGAACTCCTTCCAGATCGCGCGCGCTTCGTCCTCGTAGAGCATTACGCCCCCTCCAGCGCCTCGCTCGCTTCGAGCCAGGCAGCCTCCGCCTTCGCGAGCGCGGTCGCCGCATGGGAGCGTTCTTTCAGCAAGGACTCGCCGCGCTTTTGATCGCGCGTGAAGACTTCAGGATCAGCGAGCGCCGCATCGATCTTGGCGAGCGCGGTTTGGGCTTGCTGAATCTCGGCTTCGGCCGCTTCGAGCTTGCGCTGCAGCGTGTATTTTGAAACCTTCGGCTTCGCTTCCGCTTGCGCCACCGCCACCTCGACTGGCTTCACCACACCATCGTCACGCGGGCGATCGGCGGCTGCGACGAGTTTGCGATAATCTTCAAGGTCGCCGTCATATTGGCGGGCGCGGCCGTGATAGACGAGCCAGAGGCGATCGGCGCAGGCTTCCGCCAGATAGATGTCGTGCGTGATCAGCAGCACCGCGCCTTCGTATTCATTGATCGCGTGGATCAACGCTTCGCGACTATCGATGTCCAAGTGCGAGGTCGGCTCATCGAGGATCAGCACATGCGGCTTGGCGTGCGCCATCAGGCCCAGCAACAAACGCACCTTCTCGCCGCCGCTCAAATTCTGAACCTTGGTATCGATCTTATCGACGCCGAAGCCCATCCGCGCCGCAAGCGAACGCAAGCGCGGCGGCGCCCAATCGGGCTCCAGATCGCGCACGTGCTCCAGCACAGTTTCGCCTTCGCGCAATTCGTCCAGCTGATCCTGGCTGAAATAGCCCATCACGGCTTTGCCGGACGCAACGCGCTTACCGTTGAGCAACGCCAAACGCGCTGCGATCGATTTCACCAATGTCGTCTTGCCCTGCCCGTTCGGGCCGATGACGACGATGCGGTCGTCGTGATCGAGTCTGAGCGACACCTTCTTTAGGACGGGCTTGCCTTCGATGTAGCCCAAATCGCACTCGTCCAGCACGACGAGCGGCGACGCGAGCTGCACCGGGTCCTCGAAGTGAAACGGGATCGTGCGCTCTTCGAGCGGCACGGCAATGTCCTGCATTTTCTCAAGTTGCTTGATCCGGCTCTGCGCCTGCGCCGCTTTCGAAGCCTTGGCGCGGAAGCGATCGATAAATTTCTGCAAGTGCGCCTTTTGCGCGTCCTGCTTGGCTTTCATCCCGGTAGCCAGCGCCATGCGCTCGGCCTTCTTTTTCAGATAGGCGTCGTAACCGCCGACAAAGACTTCAAGCTTCTTGTCATCGAGCGCCAAGATGTGCGTGACCGACCGATTGAGCATTTCGCGATCGTGGCTGACGCAGATCACCGTGTGCTCGTAATCGCGAAGATATTCTTCGAGCCACGCCGCACCTTCGAGATCGAGATAATTGGTCGGCTCATCGAGGATCAGCAGATCGGGCTTGGAGAAGAGCACGCCAGCGAGCGCGGCGCGCATGCGCCAGCCGCCGGAGAATTCCCGCGCAGCGCGCGTTAAATCTTCTTGCTCGAAGCCGAGGCCAATCATGATGGCGCTGGCGCGCGCTTCGCCCGAATAGCCGTCGATCTCGGCCAAGCGCATATGAATGTCGGCGATGCGCTGGGGGTCTTCGGCCGTCTCCGCTTCCTTCAGCAGCGCCGTCATCTCCTCGTCCGCCGCCATCACCAGTTCGATCAGCGGCGTGTCGACCTGCGGCGCTTCTTGCGCGACGAAGCCCATGCGCGCGCCACGGCGCACGCGGATCGAGGCGTTGGCCTTGCCCACCTCGTCGCGGATCAGCTTCAGCAGCGTGGATTTGCCGGTACCGTTGCGGCCGACGAGACCAACCTTCCAGCCCTCGGCGATGAACGCATTGGCGTTCTCGAACAACGGCCTGGGGCCGATGCGATAGGTGAGGTCGGAAATCTCGAGCATGGGGCGTGGTTTAGAGCCGCCAGCGCGCGCGAATGCAAGCTTTGGCGTGCGCTCCACGCAGTCGCGGACCCGTCACAGACGAAAAACGGCCGTGGCATGGAGCCACGGCCGAGTCTTCCCTTGGCGGCGCGGTCCCTGGGCAGGCCGCGCCTTTGTTTCGAAGGCCGCTTAGTAGCGCGCCCGCAGCGTGATGCCGTAGGTGCGCGGATCACCCAAGAAGGCGCCTTGCGTCGGACCGGCCGTGCCTTGCTGCAGCGGCGCGTCGAACGCGACCTGGACGTATTCCTCGTCCGTGAGGTTACGCGCCCAGAGTTCGATGGCGTAGCGCTCATCCGCCGTGGCCAAACCAATGCGACCGTTCACTAGCGTGTACGACGGCTGCAGCTTGGACGGACGAAGGTCCGACCCCGTCAGCTGATCGTCGACGTAGCGGGCATCGAGATAGGCCAGCCCCATCATCGCGCCGTTGAACAGCGGACGATTGTAAGTGAACGACGTCGTGGCGGTCCATTCCGGCGCGTTCGTGAGTTGCGAGTTCGGCAGACGAGCCAGCGTTTGCTCACCCGTAATTGGGTTGCGATTCGCCAACACCCAGCCATCGTCCGGACCATAAGTCGCGTCGGTGTACGCGACGCCGCCATTGATGGAGAGGCCTTCGATCGGCGTGCGCCAGATCAAATCAACTTCCACGCCTTCCGACGTCACTTCCGGCACCGTAGTCACAACGAATTGGATGCCGTTGTAGGTGTTGAGCTGGAAGTTCGAATACTCGTTCTGATAGACCGCGAAGTTCAGCAGCAGATCGCCGTTGAACCAATCGGTTTTCACGCCGATTTCGTAGGCGTCGACCAGCTCCGCGTTGAAGTCCGAGGATGGCGCACCGCCGAGATAGGTGTAGTCGAAGTTCCGATCGAGATTGAATCCGCCACCCTTATAACCGCGCGAGAACGAGGCGTAGGCGGAGATGTTGTCGGTGAATTCGTGGCGGAGCGAAACAACGCCCGACCATTCATCCTCACCGCGACTTTGATTGTAACCAAGCGAGTCGAGCTCATTGCGGAGCCACGGCACGCAATAGCCGGAGCGCAGCGCGGCGATCACCGAACTCAGCGGCGGGCCAGCAGGCGCGACACTTGGGTTGCAATTGTTGAAAGGCGCAAGCGTGCCGACTGGCAGCGCAAACGCGGCTTCGAGACCCGCGATCGTCGCCGAGCGCAGTGCGCTCACGTTGAACGGCGTGTTGAAGTCTGCAACCAGGTCCTTGTCTTCGGTCGTGAAGCGCAAGCCGACGGTGAGATCGGTTTGGTCTGTGATCGCGAAGATGTTATGCGTGAAGAAGGCAAGCGAGTTGCCATCCTGCACGTAATAGTCAAACGAGCCGACATTGGCCGGCACAAGTGCGAGGCCATTGTACAGCGTCGAGAGCGAGCCGCCCACGGGCGCCGTGCCGAGGCCAGGCGCTACGGTTCCACCCGAGATGATGCTGTCGAGGCCAGCGAAGTATGCGCCGTATTGCGAACCAGTCTGGAACGAGAAATTCCGGTCGATGACTTCGTCGGAGTAGAACACTCCCAACAACCAGTCGAGACGGCCCCACTCACCAGCGACGCGGAGCTCTTGCGTGAAGATTTCAAACTCGGTGCCGTTGGCGTCGCCTTGCGGCACGTAAACGATATCCGCCTGCGAATAATCGGAATCGCTGCCGCCCGCTGATGACCAATTACGATACGCCGAGATCGACGTCAGCGTCACATTGCCGAAATCCCAGTTCAGTTCGCCAGAGACGCCGTAATCTTGCAGCGACGCGGCATAGCCGTAGTTCGAGAACCCAATGCGATCGCCGATATTACCATCACCGAGCGCTCCAAGCGGCGTGCCCACACCGACATTCGGACCATAGCCGCCGAGATTTGCGATCCATTGCTGACGGCCCGTACCATAGGCGATAGGCAAGCCTTCGACGCCGGCTGCGTTGAGATTTGTGACTGGATTGCCGTTGAGCAGAACCGGATTGTAAATCTGCGCTGCGCAGCATGCCTCATCCCGCTCCGAGTAATCAGCAATCAAGCGCAGATCGACATCATTGGTGATCTGCCAGAGCAATTGGCCGCGCAAATTATAAGCGCCGCGCGTGTTCGCATCACCCGAATCGTCGTTCGGACGCGACGGCCCTAGCAGCGTGTTCGGCCCATCATTGTTGATGTCGAGGAATCCGTCGCGATCAGACTTCGACGCGAAAAAGCTGAGGCCGATAACATCTTCGACCAGCGGGACGTTCACGCCCGCGGCAACGCGGGTTTCACCCCAATCACCATACGTGGCTTCGCCGAACGCGCTAAACTCACCGAGGTCCGGCGCGCGCGTGTTGATGGTGATGAGACCGGCCGACGTATTGCGGCCGAACAGCGTGCCTTGCGGGCCGCGCAGCACTTCAATCTGCGCCACATCACCAAGATCGGAGAGCGCAACGCCGTTACGTGCGCGATAGACGCCGTCGATAAAGATGCCGACTGCGGACTCTAGGCCGGGATTCGAACCTTGCGTGCCGACGCCACGCAAACGCGCCGTGGCCGAGGCTTCGCTTTCCGACACGTTGAATTGCAGCGCCGGCGCGACGGATGTCAGGTCTTGAACGTCGCGAATGCCTGAGTTTGCGATCATCTCGGCCGTCACCGGCGTCACTGCGATTGGCACTTCTTGCAGTGTCTGATCCCGCCGCGTGGCAGTGACGACAATCTCGTCATCTGTGTCTTGAGCCAGCGCCGGCGTGGCCGTGATGACCCCCGCGACCCCCAACCCAAAAGCCATAAGCGCGCGCGTGCTTGCGCGGAAACTATCCCGCTTCTTCGACATTAAATTCCCTCCCGCGAGTCTCCGAGGTCTTTAAGCCTCGCCGTACACAAGTGTACGGTAGTATCAGTTTTGTTCCGGCGTCTAGAGCAATTTCGCCCCAATTCGGTCGCTGTGTTGATTGCGCTACACTGACGATTGTCATGTTGCGACGCAGCATGATCAATGAAAACGAGAGAAGGCCATGAGCGAAATATCGCCAAACGGCACGACAACATTGGATGTGGCGGCTTGGGTTGAAGCAGCGTTCGACGTAATGGCGGAAGGCGGCATCGATGCCGTGCGGGTTGATCCGCTCGCAAAACGCCTCGGCGTAACGCGCGGCAGTTTCTACTGGCACTTCACCGATCGCGACGCGCTACATCTCGCGATGCTAAAGCACTGGCGCGAAGGTGCGAGCTATCTTGTGTATGCGCGCGTCGAACGCGCCGCTGATGCTAAAACGCCATCGGAGCGATTAGAAACGCTGCTGTCTCTGCCCTATTCAAGCCCGCGCTCGGCGCGCGCGGCGGCGATTGAATTGGCGGTGCGTTTGTGGGCGCGGCGGGACAAGCGCGCCGCGAGAGTAGTGCGCCACATTGACCGCGTGCGCCTCGACTATTTCCAAAAGCTGCTGATCCAGCACGGCTTAGATAAGGACGAGGCGCGCAAACGTGCTTTCTTGTTTTATGCCGCACTCATGGCCGAGGCGCTGATCTTCACCGACAACCGCGAGCAGACGCGCCTCGATCTGAAGCACCTATTGTTGGGTTGACGCTGGCTGCACCGCCCCAAGCGTGAGCGCGATGTCGCCGGAGTGTGCGGCTGTCGTATAAACGGGTCTCGCCGCGACGAGTTCAGCCGCAAGCTCGGGCGCACCGAGATATAGGCCAAGCACGAGCCAGTCTGTCGGCGTGGCGTCAGCGTTGACCACTAAGACGGCCTCCGCGCCATCGCACGCGCGTCCGACGCAAATAACACTGCTGAAGTCGACCGTGGCGGACGAGTTCAGCAACGGCGTTGCGTCAACGCCATTGATGCTGGCGCGAGAGATCTCGGCGGATAACGGCACACGGATCGTTGTGCGATAAGCGCCATTGGTGGCGTAGCGCAGGCGCAATGTGCGGACCCCATTTATGATTTCGTCGCTCACCATTTCAACGCGCGGCGCTGGTAATTCCGCGTTCGGCACGGGCGTGCTCCACGATTCGTAGCGATCACCCGGCGCCACCCTGCGCGACGTGAACGGCGCGGCGTCAGCGATCTCCCGCGGCAGCGGCATACGCGGCGGGCCGGCGATGATATGCGCGTCATTGTTCAGCGTGTCTTGGAAGTAGACAAAGTTGAACGGGCGCGGTCGCGCTTCCGTCGATGACGGCAGCACAGCGGCGACACCCACGCCGACACCGGCAAGCGCTCCTAAGCCGGCGACGCCCAAGCGCCACGACTTCTCGCCTTGCAGCCGCGAAAGCGGGCCGAGCCAAGGAAGCAGCGCGATTGCGATCAGCACAGCATTGAGCGCGGGCATGTCGTACCCAAGCGCGACTTCGACCAGGGCAAAGAGCGGCGCCCAGATTATGAGCGCGGTGAGCGCGGCGATAAGCGCGCCGATGCGTGCAGCGATCGGCCAGCGCCACGCAAGAACTGCAGCGAGCGCGAAGATCGCTGCGGCAAGCGCGTCAAGAATCGAAAGCCCGGGCAGCGCGAGCGCGCCGGCAAGCCCGAACAGCGTGAACCATAACATGGCGGACGCTTCGATCAGCGGCGCGCTGACGCGCTTGCCGGCAAACCAAAGGCCGATGGCGAGAGCGGTAAGCGCGATCAGGCCCGTCCACGCACGCGTCGCCTCAGGGTGGCCAAACCAAAACATGCCGGGCCGCAGTGTGTTGAATGCGTAGCCAACCAAAAAGGAGACGAGACCCGCGATCACAATAGCGACGAGCGGCGCGGCAAAAGCGCGCCAACGTCCCTCGCGACCACGCGTCCAAAAGTAAGCGGCGGCGATCAGCGCGCTGATCACGAGCAACGCCGTGCCGAGCCATTCCGGCATACTGACAAGCGCGCGGCCAAGAATATCCGTGAAAACCAGTGAGTCAGCGCTGCCCGCATCGGCGTTGAGCGCAAAGGCACGCACGGCGCCGAGCGCACTGTCGCCCATATGCTGCAAGCTCGCGCGGCTCATATTGGCGAGGTTGTCTTGCGGGGTGTGATAATTGGGCCAGCTGTCGGAGACGGCGATGTTGACGATGTCGAGACCCTCGCGACGCAGCACCGTGACGTCCGTCGAATTGGGCAACAGATCGTACACGGCGGCCATCATGGAATTCGTCATCGGCCGCTGCGCGCCCGCCGCGTAAGCGCGAACGGAATCTGCGTTTGGGCGCGCGGTTTCGAAGAAGGACGCCGGCCCGCTCGTGCCGCGCGCTTCGAGATTAACCAGCGCTTGCACATCGTTCATTTGCGGGTCTTGCGTCGCGAAGGCGTGCGCGCCAAGCAACGCCACCTCCTCGCCGTCGCTGATCAAAAAGATCACACGGCGCTGCAGCTCTTGCCGCGCGAGCAAACGCGCGATCTCGAGCCACGCCGCCATGCCCATGCCGGCGTCGCTCGCGCCGGGGCCAGCTGGGACTGAATCATAGTGCGTGGCCGCAAGGATTGCAGGCCCCTCGCTTGGGCCGACGCTGAACACGACATTGCGCACGCGCGCGCAATAGGAGACGGGCGCTTCCGAGTGCGCCAGACAGGTGAAGTGTTCACGTACTTCGGGGGCAAAGCCGATCGCGCGTATTTCCGTGAGCAAGCGCTCGCGCACGCGATCGGCGGCTTCGGTGTCGAGCGGATGCGGCGCTTCGGGCGAAAGCACCCGCTCGATGCGCGCGAACGCCGCGTTGGCGTCAAACGCGTCGGGCGCGTTCGAGGTGCGGACCGGATCGGGCTGGATGACGTCGCCGGCGCCCATCAGCGCCAAAAACAGCAGTCCGCACAAAAGCAAGGCGCGCAGCGACATGATCCAGCTCCCCTGGATCGGAAATGTCATGCACAGACGCGCTTGCCTAGGCGTAGGGCGGGTAAAACGGCGATATCTGGGGCCGAGCGAAGGATGGTGGACCTGAGCGGGATCGAACCGCTGACCTCGTCATTGCGAACGACGCGCTCTCCCAACTGAGCTACAGGCCCCCTTCGCGGGAAGCGCGATATAGTGCCGGTGCGGCTGGGGCGTCAAGGCGCTCACCTTGCCGAATCCAGGCGGACCAGTTTAGACCCATCCCAACCGAAGAAACTCGCTGAAGAGCCGCATGATCAACATCTTATATCAGCTCATCCACACGGTCCTTGGCCTTCTGGTCGTGGTGCTGATTGTGCACGTGGTGCTGTCCTGGCTGTTCGCGTTCGACATTGTCAGCCGCCGCAATGAATTGGTGAGCGGCATCTGGCGCTTCACCAGCGCCATCACGGAACCGATGTTGCGGCCGCTGCGCCGGCTGATCCCGCCGATCGCAGGGGTCGATTTGTCGGTGCTGGTGCTATTGCTCATCATCATGCTGGTGCGCGACAGCGTGCTGCCGTGGTTGGTCAATATGCTGGTGGGCGGAGGCTCGTTCCTCTGAGCCGGCTGCGTGTCCGGCTGACGCCTTCGGGCGGCGGCGACCGCATTGATGGCGTGGAGCTGGACGAAGCTGGCCTGCCCTATCTCAAGGCGCGCGTGCGCGCGCCACCTGAGAAAGGCGAGGCCAATGCGGCGCTTGAGAAGCTGCTGGCCAAGGCGCTCGGGGTGCCGAAATCGAGCGTTCAGGTAGCGCGCGGCACGACAGCGCGGGTAAAGACGATCGAAATTGACGGATTGAGCGAGGCTGAGATCGCTGCGTTCATCGCCAAGCACAGGGAGTCGCCATGAGCGGGCGGATCATCGACGGGAAAGCCATCGC
>Ga0315906_10006493_pt1 | contig 14448 bp, 18 predicted proteins | sample LakEriMetagenome_4_FD_203526 | JGI IMG/M metagenome (GOLD analysis project Ga0315906, IMG submission 203526) | Freshwater fungal communities from buoy surface, Lake Erie, Ohio, United States - Buoy 2 MA122 | ecosystem: Environmental > Aquatic > Freshwater > Lake > Lake biofilm | place: USA...
CGCTGAGGGAGCTCTTGCAGCCGGCCATGTCGCGGCCAATGATGAAGTGGGTGCAGCCGTAGTTCTTGCGGATGATCATGTGCTGCAGGGCCTCCCGCGGGCCGGCCATGTGCATCGAGTAGGGCAGGTAGGCCCAGCGGATGCGCGGATTGGCCACCTCCTCCGCCAGCCGCTCGTAGGTCTGGAAGCGCACCTCACCGGCGATGTCATCGTCCTGGGTGGGACCGCAGGTGGGATGCACAAGCACCACCGCCGCCTCGCTCACGTTCGAGGCATGCAGGGCACGGGTGAACAGCTCGTAATGGGCGCGGTGGATCGGGTTGCGGCACTGGAAGGCCACCACGTCCTGGCCGCTGGGGAGGGTGGCCCGGACCTCGGCCGGCGTCTTGCAGGGGAAGACCCGGCGGGGCAGCTCCAGCCCCTGGAGCGCACCGCCGAGATAGAAGCGGCCGCGCTCGGTGGCGATCATCCGCACCGCCGGATGCTCGAGGGAGGTGGTGCCGTAGCAGCCCTTGGCCTCCTTCACCTTGTCGGGCTCCCAGCGGCTCTCGACGGTCAGCACCGCCAGCTCCTGCCCCCGGTAGGTGAGCAGTAGCCGATCGCCGATGGCGATCGTTTCATCGTTGCTGTCGAAGACGATCGGCAGGCCGAACAGCAGCCCGCTGGTGGTGCGGTGGCCGCTGACCACGGCTTCGTAGTCCTCGTGATGCATGAAGCCGCGCAGGGGCGAGAAACCACCCACCATCAGCAGCTCCACGTCGCAGGCGTTGCGATCGCTGCACTCCACCACCCGGTCGGCAGCCTCACGCACGGCCTGACGCCGCTCCTCAGGAACCATCAGATCCACCAGGCTGCCTCCATGGGGGGCGATCAGGCCCGCGGGGAAGGAATGGACAGCCGGATGGGTGCTGGTCATGGCGACGGGAGAGCGCTGAGGCGAAGATGGGGATTCTCCCAGACAGGCCAGCCGGCAGGCGCCGCCTGCGCCGGCGGCCGGCAACAGAAATGGGGACCCTGAGGTCCCCCTGATGGCCTGGAGCCGATCCGCAGGGGATCGGCGTGAGGCGGGCTGATGGCCAGAAATCAGACCTTCTCGAGGCGCCCGTAGAGCTCGCCGGTGATCTTGACGTCGACGGCGGCCTTGGTGCCCATGTCGGTGTCGGAGGGCTGGATGGCGGTGAACACCCCGGCGAATTCACCGGTCTCGGCGTCGACCTTGGTGATCGAGAGGTTCATCGTGCCGGAGCCGTCGACGTAAGCCTTGACCGTTTCACCGGCGTACTCGTCGCCGGCGGGCACCAGACCCATGGCGCTGCTGTAGCCGGTGGTCAGACCGCGGCCCTTGGGATCAAGGAAGTTGCTGGTGCGGTAGCTGGGAGCCCGGTAGGGGCCGCTGAAATCGGTGCTGGTGCTGATGGCGGCACCGTTGGCTTCAGCGATCAACTCCTTGCTGGAGAAGGTGAAGGGGACTTCCTCACCACCGGGCAGCAGCACGGTGACGGGCTGGAAGTCGATGCCCCCCATCTCCTTGAAGGTCAGCTTGTCGCCGGACACGGTCAGATCGCCGAAGACCTGATCGAGGCTGGAGGTGTAGCGGGTGAGGATCTTGCCCGCCACGAACTGGGCCTCCTGGCGCTTGTTGGCCGGCTCGCCCTTGACGAAGACCTCGGAGGGATGGAGGCAGATCTCACGCAGCTGATAGCGGGAACCGGCCTCGAGCGGGATGGTGCCCCGGGCCGAATCGGGCAGGGTGGGACAGTAGTTGGCCAGACCGGTGTTGACGATGTCGTCGTAGGTGATGTTCGAGCGGTCCACAGCCTTGGCTCCGCCGCTGCATGCGGTGACCAGGGTCAGACACAGCGCCAGCACAACAGCCAGCAAGGGACGAAAACGCATGGGAGAAGCCGCAGGGACGGAACGGGAACTGGGCTGGGGTGGATCCTACCGGTGGGAAACGCCCAGTCAGGACGGCTTGCGCTCGCCGGCAACAACCTGTATGAGAGTCCGATGAATCAGATCCTTTCCAACACCCCCGAGGGGGGTGACGTCGATGGGCTCGAGGCCCAGCTCGCCTCCCTCGAACAGCTGGCGGAGTCCCTCAACGGTCAGCCCCAGGCCCTGCTGAGCCTGCTGCGCCGCCTCGAGCAGCTGCATCGCAGCATCCAGGACGGCCCCTTCCGCAACAGCCTGCCGGCCGACCGCAACGACCTGTTTCGCCTGCTGTCCGAAATGGAGCGCAGCGGGGGCTGGCCCTACATCCCCCGGCTGCAGCTGCGCACCTTCATGGACCTGCTTCAGCGGGAGGAGACCCGGCCGGTGTCGCCGGATCCCGCCGCCGGATCGGAGCCGGAGCCGCTGGCGGCCTGAGACGCCAGCCCGGCGAGGGCATCGAGCAGCCGATGGGCCACCGCGAGCTTGGAGGCGGGCTCGATCCGCTCGACCAGCCCGCCGGGCCCCAGCAACCAGCCCGCGTTGGCCTCCGCAGCGAAACCGGTTCCCGGCTGGTCGATCGGATTGGCGAACAGCAGATCGCAACCTTTGCGGGCGAACTTGGCCCGGGCCTGGCTGAGCACCTCACCGCTGTGGGCCGCGAAACCCAGGATCAGCTGTCCGGGCGGCCGCCGGGCCACCAGATCCGCCAACAGATCCGGCACGGGCTCCCAGCCGGAGGCCAGGGCCTGCTGGAGCTGGTCCTTGGGGGCCTTGTCGGCGGCGACCACCGCCCGCCGGTGATCCGCCACCGCAGCAGCCATCGCGATCGCGTCGGCGCCCTCCTGCAGACGGCGCAGCCGCGGCTCCATCTCGGCGGCCGTCAGCACCGGATGGAGGTCCAGGCCGCCCAGCAGGGCCGTCTCGACGCGCAGCGGCCCATGCACCAGGTCGACGCGGGCGCCCCGCAGCAGAGCCGCCTGAGCCAGCATCACGCCCATGCGCCCCGTGCTGGGGTTGGTGAGACAGCGGGCCGGGTCCAGGAATTCGCGGGTCGGACCGGCGCTGACCAGCAGGCGCCGGCCGGACCAGTCGCGCCGCCAGCCGCGCAGCAGCAGCGACTCCAGCCCCAGCAGCAGCCTGAGGGGATCCGCCATGCGGCCGTCCCCCCTCCGATCGCAGGCCAGCAGGCCCGGCTCGGGCGGAACGACCAACACCCGCTCCTGGGCATGCAGCAGCTCCCGGTTGCGCCGCACGGCGGCGGAGTCCCACATGGCGGTGTTCATCGCCGGCGCCGCCAGCACCGGGGCTTCACAGGCCTGCAGGATGCTGGCCACCAGGCCATCGGCCAGGCCGTGAACCCAGCGGGCCAGGGTCGTGGCGCTGAGGGGAGCCAGCAGCACCACCTCCGCCCACTCCGCCAGGGCGATGTGCAGGGGCCGCGGCTCCCGGTGGCTCCACTGGTCCTCGTCGAGGCAGCAGGCCTGGCGGGAGAGGCAGGCCAGGGCCACCGGACTCACCAGGCGGGCCGCCGATGGGGTCAGAGCGCAGCGCACCTCAGCACCGCGGGCCACCAGGGCGCTGACCAGCTGGGGCAGTTTGACTGCGGCGATGCTGCCGCTGATCAGCACCAGCACCCGGCGCCCGGCAAGGGAATCGGCCGGGGCGATCGCCGGGAGCGCTGAGGCCCCCGGCTCGCCGCCATCTCCCGGGCCCTGGCCTGCCGCCGGAGCGCCCGGGGGCTCGGACGCCCCGGGCTCAATCCTCATCGAAGGGCTCCTGGTCGACCAGATGCACGTAGGGACGGGCCAGCTCGGGGCGGTGGATCGCCAAAGCCCGCAGCAGATGCCAGTCGGCCAGACCGGCGAAGGGCGTGGCGTAGTCGTCCTCCTCGAGCCGGCGGGCCAACTCGGCGATGGAGCCCTCGTCAAAGCGGGCGAGGAGCTCGGGGGTGATCGGAACGCCGGATTCGGCCACGGGGTGGACTTGGCAGGGGGGGCAGAGGCAATAATTGCCTGCGACGGGGAATTAGCTCAGCTGGTAGAGCGCTGCGATCGCACCGCAGAGGTCAGGGGTTCGAGTCCCCTATTCTCCATCGACCACCGCACCTTCCTGTGATGACCTGGACTCCGGAGGCCGAACAGCGGCTCAAGGAGATCCCCTTCTTCGTGCGGCCCGCGGTGCGCAAACGCATCGAGAGCCTGGCCGCCGAGGCGGGGCAGCAGACCATCGATGCGACCTTCTACGAGCAGGCCAAGGCCCGGTTCGGCCAGAAGTGAACCGGCGATAGGGTAAAAGGGGGTACCGCCCACCCCAACGATGTCGCAGTCGAAGCGCGAGCAGGTCGTCAGTCACCTCCGCTATATCCGTCAGGAACTCCGGGAAATGCACCAGGGCGTCATGGAGGACGGTCTGCTGCCCGAGGCCGGCGAGGTCCGCGGTGTGATGGCCCAGATGGAGGCCCTGCTCGAGTTGCTCGAGGGCAAGGGCCGCAAGAAGGAGGGGGACGCCTGAGACAACGGCGTGGACCGTCAAGCCCCCCTGGGGACGATCGCAGAAACGGCCTGTCCCCCTTGCAGCGCCGCGAATCCGCTGGTTTTCTGACCCCGTCCCCATCACCCTGCCCCGGCTCCGGCCGAGGGCTTTTTTATTGGGATCCCCTATCGGTAGGGGTAAAACACAGCGCACACGCCAGAGATGGTGTAGACATGGGATGCAGGTCCAGGCCGGGTGATGGGGATCACCGCCAGTGACCGAACCTCCAGGCCACCGTCCTGGAGGTTCGGTCGCCCTGTTCCCAACCACCATGCCAGCGCAGCGGCCGCTTCGCTACCAGCAGACCCGCTTCCAGCGCAATGCGGTGCGGCTCGGCGATCGGCTCAGCGCCTGGGCCGGCAATCCCTGGAGGCGGCTGTCCCTACGGCTGATCGTGCTCCTCATGGGCTTCGGCATCGGCAGCAGCCTGGGCGCGATCACCGGCCAGCTCGCCTTCCTCGATCCGGTCTCCGCCCTGCTGTGCGTGCTCGTGATCGAGATCGCGATCCGGAGCCGCAGGCCCCTGCTCAGCCGTCCCGGCGATCAGCTCAGCCTCGAACTGCTGGACATGGCCCGGATCGGGCTTCTCTACGGCCTGCTGCTCGACGGTTTCAAGCTGCTGTAGGCGCAGCGGCGGGCTCCACCGCGGCCAGGAGGTAGAGCAGGGCCATCCGCACCGGGATGCCATTGCGGACCTGCTCGTCCACCAGGCTGGTGGACGGATCATCCAGCAGATCGCCCGCCAGTTCCACACCCCGGTTCACCGGCCCGGGGTGCAGCACGGGCACCGGGCGCCCGCACAGGGCCATGCGTGCATGGCTGAGGCCGTAGAGGCGGTGGTAGGTGTCGAGGCTGGTGAGGAAGTTCTGCTGCATCCGCTCCTTCTGCAGCCGCAGGGTCATCACGGCATCGGCGCCGGGCAGGGCCCGCTCCAGAGAGCGCTCCACCGTGATCCGACCGCGGCGGGCCACCGGATCGGACGGCTGGCCCGGTGGCGGTGCGGCGGTGAAGGCGGTGAACAGGTCGGGCACGAGGGTGGGAGGACCACAGAGCACGACATCGGCGCCACAGGCGGTGAGGGCCCAGAGGTTGGAGCGGGCCACCCGGGAGTGCAGCACATCGCCGACGATCACGATGCGACGACCGGCCAGGGCCGCCGGGCCCGGATCGGCGGGATCGAAGCAGCGGGCGAGGGTGAACAGATCGAGCAGACCCTGGCTGGGGTGGCTGTGCAGACCGTCGCCGGCGTTGAGGATCGCCACGCGTTCACCGGCGGCCTCCAGATCGAGGGCCAGGCGACGTGGAACGGCCGCGCAGCGATGGCGCACCACCAGGATGTCGGCCCCCATCGCCAGATAGGTGCGGGCGGTGTCGAGCAGGCTCTCGCCCTTGCTCAGGGAGCTGGAGGAGGGCGAGAAGCTCTGGACATCGGCCGACAGACGCCGGGCCGCCAGCTCGAAGCTGCTGCGGGTGCGGGTGCTGGGCTCAAAGAACAGGGTGGTCATCAGCCGGCCCTGGAGGGCGGGCAGCTTGCGGGCACCACCGACGGGCAAGGCCCGGAAGCGCTGCGCCAGAGCCAGCACCGTGGCGTAATCATCCAGGGAGAACGCCGCCAGATCGAGCACATGGCGATGGCTCCAGGGGCTCAACGCTGACGCTCCTGCGGTCATCCACCAACCGTAGAGGCCAGCGCGACCGCTGCCAGCCAGGGGGCCAGAGAGTCGTGGCGGGGCCTGCGGTCGCCGGGGGCCCGGCGGCTGACGCTGCGGCTGCCCTGGAGGTACCAGCGCCAGGGCAGCTCCTGGCCCTGGGAGAGGCCGATCCGGGTGGTTCGGAGGATGGCGGTCTCGCCCTCACCGGCGAGCAGCGCCTGCAGCGGCGGCGGTGGTGGCGCCAGCCAGAGCCCATGGACGGGCAGTGCCGGCACGGCATCGTGGCCGCGATCGATCCCGAAACAACGCGCCAGCAGGGCCGGACCCGCCGCCAGCCGCTCCGCGGCGGCCGGCAGGGCGACCGCCCGCAGCAGCACCCCACTGGCCCAGCCCTCGCGATCGGTCACGACATTGACGCAGTGATGAATGCCATAGCTCACGTACACATAGAACCGGCCCGGTGGGCCGAACAGCGTCTCGTTGCTGGGGGTGCGGCGGCGATGCCCATGGCAGCCCGGCTCCGACTGGCAGTAGGCCTCCGTTTCCACGATCACACCCCAGAGCAGCCCGCCACCGCCCTGGCGCTTCACCAGCAGGCAGCCGATCAGTTCAGGGGCGACCTGCTCGGCGGGGCGCGCGAAGAAACACGCGGGGAGGGGCTGGGAGAGCGTGGTGGTGATGGATCGAGCATCCGGGCCTTCCTTCATAGATTGGGCCAAAGCCGGTGCATGGTGTGTGGGCAAGCCCGAGCGGAGAAACCAGGGATTGTCAGGCACCACGCCAGTTCCTGGCGGAGATCCAGCCCCACAGCAGCCGGAAGCACCCGGCCTGGTAGAGCACACAGCCCAGGAACAACAGGCTGTCGCCCTGATTCAACAGGGGAACCTGCAGCAAGCCGAAGCGATCTACAGAGATCTCATCGCCGCAGGCAGCCGCAGCCCTGCCGTGTACGGCAACCTGGCAGCCTTCTGCAACATGCAGGGCAAGGCGGAGGAGGCCATCGACCTGCTGCACAGATCACTGGAATACCAGCCGGATCAACACGAGAGTCACTATAATCTAGCGCTCGCATTCAAGGCTCGTGGCGATTTAGCAGCCGCAGTCGCGTCTTACAACAAAGCCCTTGCACTGAAAGCCAACGATCCCGACGCGCTTTACGGACTCGGCATCACCCTTCAGGAGCTCGGCGACAACCGCGCAGCCGCGACCCAGCTCAGACAGGCCGTGGTGATCAATCCGAGCCACCATGCCGCGCACTACTGCCTTGGCAACAGCCTGCTGGAGCAAGGCGATCTGCATGGCGCCATTGACTGCTATCGCAGAACAATCGAGCTCAGACCCGACTTCTGGAATGCGCATAACAATCTGGCCTTTGCACTGCAGGAAGCTGGAGAGATCTCAGCCGCACTGAACACCTGCCGAAAGGCCCTCACCCTCAGACCGGATGATGCTGGCCTGATCACCAACCTGGCGATGCTGGAGCTGCTGGCCGGGAACTACGAGGATGGACTGACGCACTATGAGCATCGGCTCCAGGCTGCGGTTGCCCGGGGCACCCTCAGCGCCATTCCCAGTTGCCGGCGTTGGGAGAGCGGCACGATTGAAAGAGACACACGCCTCCTGCTGGTCAGCGAACAGGGCGCGGGCGACACGATGCAATTCATGCGATATGCAGCGGTCCTTCGGCAGCAAGGGATCCGCGTTTCGCTCTGCGCCCCGGCCAATCTGCACACCCTCATCAAGGGCTCAGGGATTGATCCGACGCCACTGAGGCCGGAACAAGCCGGGCTGATCACAGAGGGGTATTGGGCTCCCCTGCAGTCCGTGGCCTATCACCTCAAGGTCAGGCCCGAGAACCCGATTGCAACCAAGCCCTATCTAAAAAGTACGGAAGCATTGATCAGCAAATGGAAAGACAACATGGCCGCCGAGACACGGCCGATCATCGGCTTGAACTGGCAGGGCGACCCAAAGCATGAACAGGCCAATCTCAAAGGCCGTTCACTGGCACTGGAAGCCTTTGCGCCCATCCTCGGGCAGGCCCCAGGCTCGCTGCTGTCGCTTCAGAAAGGCTTCGGCAGTGAGCAGCTGGAAGGCTGCTCCTTCAGGTCGCGTTTTGTCTCCTGTCAGCACCAGGTTGATGCGACCTGGGACTTCCTGGAAACCGCTGCGATCATCGCCAACTGCGATCTGGTCATCACGAGCGATACTGCCGTGGCTCACCTGGCGGCGGGCCTGGGACAACCCACCTGGCTGCTGCTCCAGGCAGTTCCGGAGTGGCGCTGGGGCCTGGAAGGCGACTCCAGCTTCTGGTACCCCTCGATGCGGCTGTTCCGGCAGAAAGACAGGGGCAACTGGGCCGAGGTGATCGAGCGGGTGACACAGGCACTGCAGGACGGCTCTCCCGCCCTCTTGACGGGCCAGCCCTCCGGTGCCGGAGGGAACGCGGCCCGAGCGGCAGCGGCATCAGGCAGCGGCGAAGGACCACAGGCTCGGATCCAGGCACCCATCTCCCTGGGCGATCTGATCGACAGGATCACCTGCCTCCAGATCAAGGCCCGGCCTCTTCAGGGAAGCGCGCTGCAGACAGTAGAGGAGGAGCTCAGGCCACTCCTGGCAACCTTGGAGGGCCTGGGTCTTCAGATCAATCCAACACTGATTCAGCGCCTGAGAGACGTCAACACCGGTCTCATTGCGATCGAGCACGAGGTTCGCCAGAAGCAGCGCCACAGCGATTTCGGCGAAGACTTCATTCGGCTTGTCCGCTCTGACTATCAGCAGAAGGATCGCAGGGCCGCCATCAAAAAAGAAATCAACAGCCTCTATGGCTCCAGCCTGGTGGAAGAGAAGATCTATCCGATTGGCATCCATGATCACGCGGCACAAGGTGGTGCTCACAGGGGCTGATCAACGGACAGGCTGCAGCGGGATGTGCTAGAGACCAGCAGAATGGTGAGACCCAAGCCATGCCAAACCTCTCCCCCCAGTAGGGCGTCACCATCAGCAGCTGTCTGCTGCTGGCCGGCGGACTGACTGCTTTGCAGCCAGCATCCGCACAATACCGTTGCAGCGCAATCATTGACCAGGTGAGAGCCGACACCGAACAGAGAGTCGGAGCCGTCGTCACTGAGGTGAGTCAAACGGCTGTCGCCGAATGGAAAGGCGAGAGCGAGACCATGCGCACGTTTGAGTCACCCGTCAACAATGCCGATGAAATTGTTGTCTTCCGCCTTGGCTCCGATATGGGACGCGGATCAATCACACGCGCCCAGGCCCAGGCCGCTGAAAACATCATGAACAGCCCTCAGCTGACGCGGGACTATGCCGATCGAATCATCGGTGCGTGCGACCCGGTGGCCAGCGTCAAGTTTTTCTACTGGGAATGGTTTCAAGGCTGGTCGTTGCATCAGGGCAACGTCCTCAAGCAGGACCAATGCAAAACTCCCGATGGCAGCAACTTAAGCTGGGGGGAGAATCTCTGTCTTTAGATCCTGCCTGGCTGCCTGAATGCCCTCAACGCCTTCGCCGCCTGTGCATCAGGTTGGCCGCAAGCGCGAGCGGCCGGGACTGCTGATCCGCAGCAACAACAAGACGTAGAGCTGTAGAGCTGTCAATCACCAGAACGAGAGGGATCCTGACGTGCCCGAGCTGGATGGCGTGGCCCAGACCACAGCCATGCCGCCCCGCTGAACATCGAGCGAGCCTGGCTGAAGGCCGACCGGCAGCTCAGACGCTGGACAGCGACAAGGCTGATCCGGGTGGGACGCGCGATCCGGCAGACGCTTCTAGATTGCAGGCACACGGGGACAGGCTGTGGGGAAGCCCTGGCAGGGTGAGGGAGCAGACGCAGCCCCCTTCACGCCAACGGCCCAGCCAGGTGAGAGTCGGGCCGCGGCCGTTGATCACAGCGCCCTTGAAAACCAGGCGATCCGCCTGATTCAGCAAGGTGAGACTGAACAGGCCGAGGCTGTATATCGGCGGCTGATCGCGGCTGGAACAACCAACCACGTTGTGCATGTCAATCTGGCCGCAATCTGCGGCATGCAGGGGCGATTCGAAGAGGTGATCGGCCTGCTCAGCCATGCGCTGCAGCTCAAGCCAGACTGCCCGGAGACCCATGGCAACCTTGGCATCGCCCTGAAACACGAGGGCAACCTGGAAGCCGCCATCAGCGCCTATAGAAACGCCCTGCGATTGAAGGATGACTACCCTGAAACCCATTACAATCTCGGCATCGCGCTCAAGGACACGGGAGACATCAATGCGGCCCTGGCATCTTATCGAAAAGCCCTGCAACTCCAGCCCGATTACGCGGATGCCCATTTCAATCTGGCCCAGACACTGTTTCTCAGTGGTGATTACAAAGCAGGCTGGCAGGAATATGAATGGCGCAACAAGAATCCCAGACATCGTTCCCAGTTGCATGCCCATCCCAGCTGCCCCCTATGGCAGGGAGGTCAGCTGGAACCACGCAGCCCCCTCCTGCTTGTCAGCGAAATCGGGCTCGGCGACACACTGCTGTTCATGCGCTACATCCCCTGGCTCCGAGATCGGGGCCTTGATGTCCAGCTGTGTGCCCAGCCCAAGCTTCACGAACTGATCAAAGCTTCAGGCATCCACCCATCGCCCCTGACCCCCGCCGAAGCCGATGCCATCAGCCACGGCCAGTGGTTGCCGTTGTTGTCGCTTCCGGGCCACCTGGGGGTGAGCCCGGACAACCCGGTCGTCAATGCTCCCTACATCAGAACGTCCGACACCTTGGTGAGCGCATGGCGAGACCGACTCGCCGGCGAGACACGACCCATCATCGGCCTGTGCTGGCAGGGGAATCCCGATCACGAAACGGGCAGTATGAAGGGCCGTTCGCTGCCCCTGGAACGCTTCGCGGCCATCGCCAGGGCAACCGACGCATCGCTGCTCTCGCTGCAGACAGGCTTCGGGAGTGAACAACTGGCAAGCTGCTCTTTCCGGGATCGTTTCGTCAGCTGTCAGGCGACGATCAGTGACAGCTGGCCGTTTCCGGACACAGCGGCGATCATCGCCAACTGCGATCTGGTGATCAGCAGCGACACCGCGATCGCCCACCTGGCCGGCGGGATGGGCAAACCGACCTGGCTCCTGCTCAAACAGGTGCCGGAATGGCGCTGGGGTCTGCAAGGCGAGGGCAGCTTCTGGTACCCCTCAATGCGTCTGTTCCGCCAGAGGGATCGAGGCAACTGGGATGAGGTTCTGGAGCGGGTGGCCGAAGCATTGCAGAATCAGCCAATCCGCACGGCAACCGATTGTGGCGCCGCGATCTCCGCAACGGCGCTGCCCCCCTCGGGGCCAACGGGCGGGCCGCCATCGAGCCAGCACATCCAGGCAGCGATCTGCCTGGGCGAGCTGATCGATAAAATCACGATCCTGCAGATCAAGAGCGGACATTGCCAAGGTGCTGCGCTGCTGAATGTGCAGAACGAACTCAACGCCCTGAAGGCCACCCTGGAGTCGGAGGATGGCTGCATGGAGGCCTCCCTGATGCCAGCTCTCCAGGAGGTCAACACCAGGTTGTGGCGGATCGGGACTGCCCTTCGCGCGAAGGAGCGGGATCAGGATTTCGGAGACGCGTTCATCCGCCTCGCGCGCTGCCTCTACCAGGACAAGGAGCGGCGTGCCGCGATCAAACAGCACATCAGTGACACCCGCGGATCCTCCCCCCTGCCGGGCTGGTTGTGTCAGAGCGATGGCGCCACGGCCGGCAGCCCCTCCATGGAAGGCTGAAGCGCCACTGCCTCGCTCCCCTGGTGGGCTTCGCTGCTGGGCGCCCGTTTCTCCTCGATGATCGGCCTCCCTGCGACGCCTGCGGACTTCCACCAGTTGTGTCCGGCGCGCGACCCCCCATCCCCCGGACAGACGGCCTCTGTGTCATCAGCCAGACGCGGACGCCGCCCCCGGCGCTTTACGGCCAGACTGATCCCAGTTTCCACCGATCCCCGGTCGGTCCTTCCGTTGGAGAGTCCCGGCTTCGACCTCGGCACCGTGCTGCTGGCCGGCAGCGGTCTGTTCTGCCTGGCCACCCTGTTCTTCGGGACCCGGGGCGGCTACTACGACAGCGACGACTACGACGGCAACGGCACCGCCCACTGACGCCATGGCCTTCCCCGGCCCCGCCGCCGACACCGCGGCGATCCGACTGCAGCTGCGCACCTGGCCTGAGGTGGAGGAGTACCTCCGCGCCTGCCGGGGGGTGATCGTGCCCCTCGGCTCCACCGAGCAGCACGGCCCCACCGGTGCCATCGGCACCGATGCCCTCACCGCCGAAGCCGTGGCCCTGGAAGTGGGCCGTCGCACCGGAGTGCTGGTCACCCCGGTCCAGGCCTACGGCATGGCGGAACACCACCTGGGCTTCGCGGGCACGATGAGCCTGCAGCCGGCCACGCTGCTGGCCCTGATGCACGATCTGGTGCTCTCCCTGGCCGGCCACGGCTTCGAGCGCATCTATGTGATCAACGGCCACGGCGGCAACATCGCCACCACCAAGGCCGCCTTCTCCCAGGCCTATGGCAGCGCCGCCGCGCGGAGCCTGGCCACCGCCAGCAACCTGCGCTGCAAGCTGGCCAACTGGTTCATGGCCCTGGCCCGCGAGCTGTACGGGGATCGAGAAGGCCACCACGCCACCCCCAGCGAGATCGCGATCACCCTCCAGCTGGAGCCCAGCCTGCAGAGCCGGCAGCGGCCGCTGCCGGAGGCGGCCCCCACCGGGCCGATCCATGGCCCCGAGGATTTCCGCCGCCGCCACCCCGACGGCCGCATGGGCTCCGATCCCTTCCTGGCCACCGCCGAACACGGCGCCCGCTTCCTGGATGTGGCGGCCACCGCCCTGGCCGCGGATCTGGAGCGCTTCCTGATCGGCTGAAGGCGCTCAGGAGCTGGCCAGGGGCCGAGGCTGCCGCAGTCGAAGGCGGGCGATCACACGGAGAGTTCCTGCTCGGCTCCGCCGGGGTGCTCCGGGCTCTGCCAGCTCGTATGCCAGAGGTAGCGACGGCTGACCTCAGCCATCGGCAGACCGTTGACGCAGCGATCGAGGCTGCCCATCAGCATGCCGCTGCGATGCATGCCAGCGCCGCAGTGCACGGAGAGATTCCGCTGGGGCGATAGGCCCCTGGGGCGGCCGACCGCCAAGGGCGAAGATCTGCCCGCGGATCAACCGGGCCAGGGACGCCATCGCGGCCGGATCGGGACCGCGGCCCGCCGGCTGCTGACGCAAGGTCTCGCGCCAGTGACCATCGCGCTGCACCGCCTTCTGGGGGCCAGATCGGTGGCCCGGCAGGATCGTGCCATGGCCTGCTCCCGCTGCAGCAGGGAGCCGATCGGGATGCGGTCGGCGGCGTACAGATTGACCACATGGCGCACGCCCCACCATCGCTCAGCAGCGAGCGAACACAAGACGGCGCGTCGGGGTCGATGCGGTTGATCGCCGAGCGGAACACCAGCACCGGATGCATCACGCCGTTGGCGTCGCGCCACTGGAAGCCCCGCAGGCGCAGGACGGCGGCGTTGTCCTGATCGGTGTCCACGATCGTGAGGCGCACCAGCCGCCAGAACAGCAGCTCGGAGACCGCCTCGCGGAACCGCTGCAGCCGAGCGGGATCGGCCGCCGCTCCGGCCGGTAGCAACGCCTGGAGCTGTTCCATAGTTTGGGCGAGCTGGGAGCGCAGCCTTGGCACCCACTGGACGGTGGGGTTGCCGTGAATCCGCCAGAGATCGAGGCCGGCCTGACGCAGCAGCTACGGATCCCAGATCTCGCCGCGACTCGCCTTCGGAGCGGTCTCGGGCTGCAGGGCCTGGGTCGGCCGTGGCATGGAGGCCGCCAGCAGGGTCAGCCCCAGCAGCACGGGCAAGCTGCAGCGGCGGGTGCTGCAGCGGTTACGGCGCCGACGGGAGCCGCGGAGACGGAGGCTGCGGGGGCGGCAGAGGAGATGGCGTGGCCAGCGCCCATCCATGGCCCGCCGCCTAGTCTCGGCGCAGTGCATGCAGAACCCGATGGCCCGCATCAGCGCCGAGGACGTGCGCAAGGTCGCCCAGCTGGCCCGCCTTGATCTGCCCGAAGAGCGCATTGCCACCTACACCGAGCAGCTCGAGCGGATCCTCGACTACGTGGCACATCTGGAGACGGTGGACACCGAAGGGGTACCCCCCACCACCCGAGCCGTGGAGGTGGTGAACGTGACCCGTCCCGACGCCGTGGATCCCACCCCCGTGCGGGAGGACCTGCTGAACCTGGCCCCCCAGCGGGAAGGTGACTTCTTCCGGGTGCCGCGCATCCTGGCCGAGTGAGGCTGATCCGGATCTG
>Ga0315906_10006495_pt1 | contig 14446 bp, 16 predicted proteins | sample LakEriMetagenome_4_FD_203526 | JGI IMG/M metagenome (GOLD analysis project Ga0315906, IMG submission 203526) | Freshwater fungal communities from buoy surface, Lake Erie, Ohio, United States - Buoy 2 MA122 | ecosystem: Environmental > Aquatic > Freshwater > Lake > Lake biofilm | place: USA...
GCCCGGATGCACGCCGTCGCTGCCGAAATCACTGCGCTCCCACACGAGGCTGTCGAGCTTGCGGCCCTTCGTGCCGTCGGCCCAGAGATACGGGCCCCAGAGCAGGAGAGGGGACTTCGCCTCCGCGAGTTCCCCGTCGCCCTTCACCTGCCGCTGGATGAGCCAGCGCGCGGCAAAGGCGCTCTCATACGCGTATGGTTCGGGATTCAGTCCGCCCTTGCTCGCCATCGCGCGTGCGACGTATGCGCGCTCGTCCGCCGTCAAAGTCTGGCCGGATTTCTGCCGTTCAAAAAGCTGGCGTGCCTTTTCGTAATCAATATCCCCGGCGGCATCTTGTGCAAAGAGGGAGACGCTCCCGACAAGCGCGACGATGAATGAGAGGGTGAGTTTTTTCATGGGGACGATTTCAAACACCGAATCCGCTGCAAAGGTCGCGGAGAGTTTTCGGGGGCATGTTCGCGACGCGCTCCCATGTGTCCTCTTTATTTTGAAAGTCGGTATTACTTCTCACACGACGGCGGACATTGGACGCGCCGCCCCGACAAGGATGCGCCGCTGAACTGCGTTTTCGGAAATGGCGTGTTCGCCGGCCCGACGTGGAAAGGCCACATCCTCCGCTGGACCGACGCCCTGCAGTGGACACAGGTTTTGAAGGGCGAACATCACGTCGAAGCCGTGGCCGCCAAAGCTTGAGAGGCTGACCGTTTCGCAACAGTCCGAGGGCGGCAATGCGACCGCTCTTCTGAACACCGAGACGCGGAGGAGGCAGGGTCGTGTCAATTCGAGTCGAGACACGCGCGCACATTCCATGCTGCGCGCTCCAGCCGGGCCTGCGCCTCGTCGTAGTTCTTGATGCGCTTCGCATACCACGGCTTCTGCGGGTTCTGTCGGTAGAAGGTGTAAACGTCGAAATCGTTGATGCCCGTCTTGCCATCGAGGAAATGATTCGCTGCACCCTGGCACAATGCGATGCACAGCACACGGTCTCGGTAGGCTTCTGCGCATTTAGCCCAAAACTAAGACCGCGTCCGTCGATGTTCGTTGACGGGCATGGTTGTTCTGCATCGCAGCGATACACTGGCAGAATGCGGCCTCGGCAAGCCTGCTGCTTCACGAATCGCGCCGCATATACTGTCCGGCGCGTCGCCCGCTCGTCCTCTGCGTTCTGCCCAGTCGAAGGTGCCCCACCTCCAATCCAGAAGATGACTTTTAAGAAGTCGCTTCTGTAGGAAATTGCGTCGCGGCCAAGATCCCCTCCACGGTCGGAGCAAGGATCGTCAACGCTATGTGAGGAGGTATGATACCGGAACCGTCACGGGAACGCCGACGCTCTGGCCCCGACGTGCCGGGTTTCTTCAACTCGTCACCCGCCAAACCGCCGCAGACGGGGCACCACTCTTTTGGGCAGCCGTCCCTCACACCCACTCCGCGCACAGCAGCTCCGCCTGCGCGAGCACGGTCTTCACGGCTTCTTCCTGCAAGTCCGGCGGGTAGCCATGTTTGTTCAGGATGCGGCGCACCATCACACGGATCTTCGCCTGCGCCCCCTCGCGAAGATTCCAGTCGATGGTCACGCTCCTCTTAACTTGGGTGATTAACTCGGCGGCGATCACTTTCAGCTTCGCGTCGCCCATCGCTTGCACCGCGCTGTCGTTCGCGGCGAGGGCGTCGTAGAAAGCGATCTCGTCGTCGGTCAGGCCCATGTCTTCGCCGCGCTTGGTGGCGGCATCGAGGTCCTTGGCGAGTTTGATCAGTTCTTCGATGACCTGCATCGTCGAAATGGCGCGGTTGTGGTAGCCGTTGAGGGTCTTCTTGAGCTTCTCGCTGAAGACCTGGCTCTGCACGAGGTTCCGCTTGGAGCGCACCTTGAGTTCGTCCTTGAGCAGCTTCTCCAGCAGCTCGGCGGCGACGTTCTTGTGCTTGAGGCCGCGCACTTCGGCGAGGAATTGGTCGCTCAGGATGCTGATGTCCGGCTTGGGCAATCCGGCGGCGGTGAAGACGTCGATCACCTGGCCTTCGGTGGTGATGGCCTTGCTCACGAGTTGGCGGATGGCGGCGTCGATCTGCTCGGGCGTCTTCCGGTTTGTGCTGCTCTGCTTGTTCAGCGCGGCTTGCAGGGCTTGGAAAAAGCTCACGTCGTCGCGGATCTCCGTGGCTTCATCGCTGGCGGCGCAGAGGGCGAAGGCGCGGGAAAGCTCCGTCACCACCTGCACCCAGCGTTTCTTGCCGTCTGCAAGTTCCAGGATGTGCTCCTGTCCGGCGGGGATGAGCGCGAGGCGTTCGGTGGGTTTGCCGGTGATCCACTTGTCCCAGTTGAATCCGTGCATCATATCGCAGGCGATGCCGTGCTTCTCCAGCATCACGGCGATGGCTTGGGCGGTGTCGAAGGTCGGGTTCCCCTGGCCGCCGCTCTCGGTGTAGGTGATGAGCGCCTTCTTGAGCTGATCGGCGAGACCGAGATAATCCACCACCAGCCCGCCGGGCTTGTCGCGGAAGACGCGGTTCACGCGGGCGATGGCCTGCATGAGGCCGTGGCCTTGCATCGGCTTGTCGGCATACATCGTGTGCAGGCAGGGCGCGTCGAAGCCCGTCAGCCACATGTCGCGCACGATGACGATCTTGAAGGGGTCCTTGGCGTCCTTGAACCGGTTCGCCAGCTTGCGCCGCGCATCCTTGCTGCGGATGTGCTTCTGCCACTCGGGACCGTCGTCGGCGCTGCCGGTCATCACGACCTTCAGCGTGTCCTCCGCCCACTCGGGCCGCAGCTTGATGAGCGCGTCGTAGAGGTCCACAGCGATGCGGCGGCTCATGCAGACGATCATCGCCTTGCCGTCCATCGCCTCGACGCGCTTCTCGAAATGCGCCACCAGGTCGGCGGCCACCAGCGCGATGCGTTTCGGATCGCCCACCAGCGCCTCCAGCGCGGCCCACTTCGTCTTGAGCTTTTCCTTCTTCGTCAGCTCCTCGCCTTCCGTGATTTCCTCAAACTCCGCGTCGAGCTTCGGCAGTTCGGCGGCGTTCAGGCTCAGCTTGGAAATGCGGCTCTCGTAATAGATCGGCACTGTGGCCTTGTCGGCGACGGCGCGCTGGATGTCGTAGATGCTGATGTAGTCGCCAAAGACCGCCCGCGTGTTCGCGTCTGTCTTCTCGATGGGCGTGCCGGTGAAGCCGATGAAAGACGCATTCGGCAAGGCATCGCGCAGGTTGCTTGCGAAGCCGTAGGACATCTCGCCGGTCTTTTCATTCACCTTGCCGCCGAATCCATACTGGCTGCGGTGCGCTTCATCCGCGATCACTACAATGTTGCAGCGGTCCGACAGGACTTCCATGCGGCCACTCTGTGCAACATTGCCCTCACCCCCGGCCCCTCTCCCAGAGGTAAAGGGGAGATGGGAATAAATCGATTTCAGGACTTGCTCGGTCTCGTTGAGCACGACGCGGTTCTCAAAGCGCAGAACGGTGACGCCTTGGGATTTTAGATAAGCATCCCGTTTCTGGTCGTGTGCGATGGCCTCGGGTGTCTGGTGAACTGCTCCATCGCACGCCACGGCCAGCTTCGCCTCGGCGCAATAGAAGTCGCAGACATACTCCCCAAACTGATGCTGCCGCCGGAACTTCGCGTCGTTCAATTGCCGATTCCGCAGCAACTCCCAGAGCATATCCTCCGCAGGCGTCTGCTTTTTCCGCATCTCCCGCGCCCGTTCCTTCAGTCCAGAGAAATCAAACCCTCCCCGATAATGCTCTTCTCTCCCTCTCCCGCTGGGAGAGGGCTGGGGTGAGGGTGTGAGCGCAGCGAACTTATGAATGGTGGTGAACACCACGCCGCCGCTCGCCCGGTTCAGCAACTCGCGCAAATGCTCGCGCCCGCTCGCCTGCACCGGCGTCTGGCCGAGGATGTCCGCGCAGCGTTGGAACTGGCCGAAAAGCTGGTCGTCGAGGTCGTTGCGGTCGGTCAGCACCACCAGCGTCGGGTTCTGCATCGCCGGATGCCGCACCACGCGCGCGGCGAAGAAGAGCATCGAGAAACTCTTGCCGCTGCCCTGCGTGTGCCAGACCACGCCCGCGCGGCGGTCGCCCGGCTTGCCTCCGTGCATCCGGCCTGCCCAATACTTTCCCGAAGTGTCCGCGCCCTCTCGCATCGCGCTGCTCTCTGTCATCCCGCTGGCCCTCACCGTTTCCTCCACCGCCGCATTCACTGCGTGGAACTGATGGTAGCCCGCGATGATCTTGTGCAGCGCGCCCGAGTCCGGGTCTTCCTCGAAGACGATGAAGTGTTGAAGGAGGTCGAGGAAGCGTTGTCGGTCGAAGACCCCGCGGGTAAGCGTGTCCAGTTCCAGCGCCGTCTTCGGCGCGTCGCCCTCGCCATCAATCGTGCGCCACACTTTGAACCACTCTTGATTCGCTGTCACCGAACCGATGCGGGCATAGGTTCCATCGCTCACGACAAGGACCGCGTTATAGTTCAGAAGCGACGTGATCTCTGCCTTGTAAGTCTGAATCTGCCAGTACGCCGCCCAAATGTCCGCGTCCTCATCCGCCGCGTTCTTCAGTTCGATCAGGCCCAGAGGCAGACCGTTGACGAAGACCACGATGTCCGGCCGCCGGTTGTGCAAGCCGGAGGCACCCTCACCCTTGCCTCTCCCAGCGGGAGAGGAGCCAGCACCCTCGATCACCGTGAACTGGTTCACCGCCAGCCAGTCGTTCGCCCGCACTTCGCCGAAATCCACCAGCCGCACATGATCGCCCGCGATGCTGCCATCGGGCCGGGGATATTCCACCGGCACGCCATCACGCAGCATCCGGTGAAAGGCGCGGTTCGTCTGCACCAGCGAAGGCGTCCCCACCCGCAGCACCTTTCGCAACGCCTCCTCCCGCGCGTCGTCAGGAATGGCCGGGTTAAGTCGCCGGATGGCCTCGCGCAAGCGCCCCACCAGCACCACGTCGCCGTATGACTCCCTCTCCCCGTGGGAGAGGGCCGGGGTGAGGGTGCCTCCGGCATATTCACCCGGCGCGATGTGTGGCCCGTGTCCGACCGCATAGCCCAGCTCCCCGAACCATTCGAGGGCGGCGTCTTCGACGATGGATTCGTTGAGGCTCATTTCTTCGGTGGCTTGGGATTCTTCGGTTTGGGGAGCTTCTTCACCTCGGCGTCGAGCAGTCCGAGCAAATCGGCCTCCCCTTGCGCTTCTAGCGCCGCGCGTCGGCGGGCGGCGAAGCGTTCGTATTCAGTCTCCGCCAACTGGTGTGCCTGCTCACGGCTCACTCTCCCAGCGTCGGGCAAAATCGCGCGTTCGTTCAGATTCAGAAAGTCATGGAGCCGCGTCACCCAGTTCTGGAGGAAGATTTGCTTCTTCCCCCGCGCCTGATCCTCCGCGAAATCCAGGAACATCACGACGATCCGGTTCAGCTCTTCGATCTCGTCGTCCCGCAGGTAGTTCTTGGCGATGGTCACATCGCCCTTCCGCACCACGCCGGTGCGCCATGCCATCAGCCCCATGTTCGGTTGCTCAGCATCCGCCCGCTCCGCGATCAACTCCGCCGCCGTCTTCCCCGTCGCGGCGAAGTGCAGCTTGTTCTGGATGGTCTGGAAAAACACCTGCGTCTCCGGCTCCGAGGGCTCGTAGTCCGCCGCCAGCGCCAGAATCTCCCGCACCCGCAGATACATCCGCCGCTCGCTGGAGCGGATGTCGCGGATGCGCTCCAGCAACTCGTCGAAGTAATCAACGTGCCCCTTGCCGGGTGGATTCTTGAGCCGCTCGTCGTCCATCGTGAAACCCTTCACGATGTATTCCCGCAGCCGCTGCGTGGCCCAGATGCGGAACTGGGTGCCCCGCTTCGATTTCACCCGGTAGCCCACGGAAATAATGACGTCCAGATTGTAGAACTCGATCTCCCGCGTGACCTGCTTGCCGCCCTCGGTTTGAACTGTTGCAGATTTTGCAACAGTTGCCTCGGCGCTCAATTCCCCCTCCTCGAACACGTTCTTGATGTGCCGGGAAATGACCGACTTGTCCCGCTGGAACAAGTCCGCCATCTGATTGAGCGAAAGCCAGACCGTCTCGCCGTCCAGCCGCACTTGCAGGCGCGTCCGTCCGTCCTCGGTCAGATAGAGGATCAAGTCTGAATCAGGCTCAGGTTTGTTCTTCATGGGTTCTGTCTCCTCTCAATTTGAACTATCCGGAGTTTCCGGAGAGTTGCCCGCGCGTCCTCGGGAATCGCCGGGTTCAGCCGCCGGATGGCCTTGTCTTCCTCCTTCTCCCGCTGGGAGAAGGCCGGGATGAGGGATGAAGCGCAGCGGAAATGCTCCCCGAACCATTCGAGGGCCGCGTCTTCGACGATGGATTCGTTGAGGCTCATGGGTTTGAAATTAAATAAACAAATGCCTCTATTCCAAATGCTTGCACGATTTTTGGATTTGGCGTTCGGTTTGAAATTAAATAAAGAATCACGCCCAGAACGGCAGGTAGCGGGCGAACTTCCGGGAACCGCCGACCTTCTCGTCCGCCTTGATCATTTTGGCGTCGATGGCAGCCGCGATGACCTGCGACACACTCGCCACCTTCGATTCGGGAAGATGAAAACGCTCCCGCAGCGTCTGGTTGGTCATTCGTTCCGACATCACCCACTTCAGGGCACAATGCTGGTAGCAAGCCCGGATGCGGTCCTCGCGATCCATCTCATCGAAAGGCTTTGGGCCAAAAATCGTGACAATCGTCCGCCGTAACCCTGCGCGGAAATCGGGTGCCGGAAGTTGATAGAACTCCGCAGCCTGAACCACCTTATCGACACCGCTGCTCTTTTCCTCGCAGATGCCCATGCGCCGCATCAAGTCGGCGACCCGCTCGTTTCGCGACTGGTAGCCGTCGATGAACCGCGCCACCGGCACCATCGGCTCACCCGGATTCGAGATCTCCACCCGGTTTGCGTAGATCTCCACCATCACCGACACGCCCGTCATCGCGAGATCCTGGTGAATCAGCGCGTTGGCCACCAGTTCGCGGATGACCACTTCGGGCACCAGCTTCACCTCTTTGCGCAAGGCATCCTCGATGACTTCATTCTGCGGAAGCTGGCCCATGATGAACCGGATCAATCCTTGGAAGCCGACCGCGTAGCCCTTAATGCCGACCTGATCGAGTTTCGTCTCCAGCTTCGACGCGCCCGAATACACGACCACGCGCGGAGCTTTCCGCGCCAGCTCCTCAAAGTCTGCCAGCTTCTTCGCCAGCAGCAGCGCCCCGATGCGCCGGATGGCAAAGCTGCCGTCCGGAGAATCAATCAGCCGTTCCTTCGACAAGCGGTCGAGGACTCCGGCGCGCTCCGTGGGATACGGCAGCTTGAGCAGCTCAAAGAACGTCTGCGTGTCCAGCAACTCGACCACCTGCTGAGCGTCCAGGCCCTGCTTCGTGTGCTCCTCCAGCCAGTCCGGCCCCCCTTCCGCAAAGATGCGCCGCAACTGGTCTTCGGACATCGGCACCAGTGCCTCGCCCGCCCGCATCAGATACTTGCCGTCGAGGTGATACGCCGTGCCCCTGGGCCGCGATGGAATGTGGAAGACCAGCACCCGCCCGTCCGGGTGCGCCACGGCTTCGATGTCCACCCGGAACCCGACCGCCTCGAACAGCTTCTCCGCCATCGCCACCGGGTCGTTGAACGCCGCCGTGCCGACGATTGGGCGCGGCGCCTTGTCCGACACGCCGAGCAGCAAATGCCCGCCACCTTCATTCGCCAGCGCCACGCAATATTCGTAGAGCTTGCGGTTGTCGAACTGCGTCTTGGCCTCCTTGAATTCGAGGCGTTGATGCTCGGAACTCACGGAGCGCCACAGGTCGATTTGTGCTGGGGTCGTGGGCATGGCTAAAGTGTGTCCGTCGCGCCCGCCACGCTCAACTCCCCGCTCAGCAGCTTCGGCAGCAGCGTGTCGCGCAGGGTGGCGAGGGTGCGGGATTGGGTGCGGTTGGCGATGAGTTGGTCGATGAGCGGCGACATGGTGCGCGTCATCGCGTCGAGCAGTGGGCGCGGCGGGATGAGGACTTTGGCGGCGGTGAGATGGCCGCGTTGGATGTGGCCCATCGTGGTGGCTTTGTCGGCGGCGATGAGGCGGAACTCGTCGAGGTGGTAAAGCGTCCAGAGGTAATAGAACCACTTCGGGAACTCGGGCGAGGTGACTTTGAAAAGATGCTGGTTCAGCGCGCCGGGGCCGCCGCACCAGAGTTCGACTTCGAGGCTGCCGGACCATGAGAAAAGCACGTCGCCGTCCTGGACGACGTAGTTCGGCGGCAGGTCGGTGTTGCACCGGTCGGCTCCGATGGAGTCGCCTTTGCGGAGTTGAGCAATCTTGATGACCGGGAGCGTGGGGCCGTCGCCGGGCGGATACTTCTGGAGGGCGAGGCCGTTCAGGTAGTGCGCGGTCTTGTCGAGGCTGCGGACTTCCCAGCCTTTCGGCGTGTGGCCGAGCGCCGTTTCTTCCAAGTGCTCGGGGAAGAGGGCGGCGGTGGCGGGGTCGATGGCGGAGGGGGGGCGGCCGTCGAGTGTGGCGCGGACGGGGTCGAAATCCACGAACCAGCTCTGGAACAGCGCCCGCGCCATCGCCTCCAGCGTCGCGTTCATCCGCCGGTTCAACTCGATCTTGTCGTCCAGCGCCCCAAGCACCGCCGCGATGGCTTTTTGCTCGGCGAGGGGTGGGAGCAACATTGGCAGCGCCTTGACGGCGGTTTGCGTAATGAGTGGCTGCGTAGTCCCACCAATGATGGCGCTGAAGTCCGTCGATTTTAGAACGTAGAAGAGGAAAGTCTGGTCGCAGTTTTCTCCACCTTGAACGACGAGCGCATTATCCGAAATCCAAGCGGGACCGGTTGTCCGATGAATTTCTCCGCACGCTCCGACTCTCCCAATTGTGATGACAGGCTCTTTGTAGAGCGGACGGTCGCACATCCCCAGCAGACTGTTCGATCCCATCACAGGATAGCGGCCAGTCGGTGAGTATTCGGATTTATGCAGCCCCTTTCCCGAGGCGAAAGAAGCCACGTCACCGAAACAAGTTTCCGTCCATTCACCCGCCATAACCCAGCTCCCTCAGGTTTGCTTTGATGGCCTGCTCCAGTTTCGCGGATTCGGCCGACCATCCAGGCGTGTTGTCCGGCCCCTTCAGGGCCGATGAATATCGGTAGGCTGTCAACCCAGGGCGTTGCCCTGGGCTTTCACCTTCCGCCGCGTTGCGGCTGAAATAGCGCGCTCGCGCGTTGCGGCGATGCCCGGCCCCAAAGGGGCCAAATGTGAAAGCCCAGGGCAACGCCCTGGGTTCGATGGACAAAAACATCCCAAGCCCTGAAAGGGCGAAACAACGGTTGTGCCACCCCTTCAGGGCTTGATGGAAAAACGCCGCATACCCAGGGCGTTGCCCTGGGCTGTCGAATTGCGCACCGTTGGTGCTCAAACTACCCGCCATAACCCAGCCCCCTCAGGTTGGCTTTGATGGCCTGCTCCAGTTTCGCGGACTCGGCGAACTGGACGGGCCGTGTGGAAGCCCCAAAGGGGCCAAATGCGATAGCCCAGGGCAACGCCCTGGGTTCGATGGACAAAAATATCCCAAGCCCTGAAAGGGCGAAATGAAGGTCAGTCCCACACATAGCGTTCATCAAATTGGATGCCGTATTTTTCCAGGAGACGGCGGTATTCTTCCTGAAAGGTGGCCACTCGATGATGCTCGGCCTGTCCGGCGATGTATCGCTCTAACGCGGGCCGATGGGACGGACTGATCGAAAAAATTCCGTAGCCACTCTGCCAATGGAAATCCGCATAGCGCGCCGCCTTGGTCTTCAGCCATTTCGAGGAACCGGTCTTGATTTCTTGCACCAACTCCGACGGTGGACAGGTGCGTGGGTGGGCGATGAGCAGGTGGATATGATCGGCGACAGAACCGGCCTTGAGCAGAGTGCCCTTTTGATTTTCAACGATACCGCCAATGTAGGCGTGAAGTTCGTCCCGGATATCATCGGCCAGCAACGCCTCCCGGTTCTTCGTGGAGAAGACCAGATGCACGAGGAGTTGGGCGAGAGATTGCGGCATGGGATTTCGCCCTTTCAGGGCTGGCAAAATTTTTGGGGCCGGATTCCCAGGGCGTTGCCCTGGGCTATCTCATCTTGCCCCTTTGGGGCAGAGGCGGCGCGGCTAGTTCCCATAACCCAGCCCCCTCAGGTTTGCTCTGATGGCCTGCTCCAGTTTCGCGGACTCGGCGAACTGGGCGTGCAGTTCGGCGACGAGGCACGGCATCTTTTTCCCGATCATCATCGGGCCTGCATGTCAGGGGAATAAAGGACGACGTGTTGCTCGGCGATATTTTCCCAAAAGGCGGGCGGCAGCTTGGCCCAGTCAAACAGCTCCACGAGGAGAGGCAGATTGCTTTCGCTTAGCTCGTCCTTCAGCTCCCAAAAGGCGGCGCTCTGGCCTGCTTTCAAATCGGCCGGATGGCGCACCACCAGGTCGAGGTCGCTCGTGTCGTGCGCGGTGCCGTCCACGCGGCTGCCGTAGGCCCAGACTTCTTCAGCGGGAAGATGCGCGGCGATGAGGCGGCGCAGTTCTGCCAGATGCTTCGGCGCAAGCGTGAGCGTGGGATCAGCCATGTTTTTTTCGCAGCGTTTCGTAGAGGGCGAGGGCATCCTGCTGGAACTCGGTGATGAGCCGCAGCGTGTGCTCGGCAAATTCCTCGCCGTAATTGTGGGCGGTGTCGTTGCGGGAGTCGCGATAGGCGAGCCAGCGCTCCAGCTCTTCGGCGCTGAGCAGGCTGTGGAGGGCAGCGTGCCGCAGCACGTCCTTGAAGACCAGCGCATCCACCGTTTTTGGGGAGCCGACGTATTGCTTGAGCACCTTGCGCAATAGCTTGCCCGCGGTTTCCAAGGTGAGTTCGAAGCTCTTGATGACGGCGTTGCGGAAGACTTCGTAGTCCACGCTCGCGGCCTCCGCTTTGGCGAGAGATTGGAGAGAGCGCTCCAAGGTCAGGCTGCAGCGTTGGAGATGGTCGAAATTGATTTTCATGGTTCGCCGCCGAATTGAAACAGATTCCGGCGGATTTGCGATTCCAGTTTCGCGGACTCGGCGAACTGGGCGTGCAGTTCGGCGACGAGGCGCGGCATCTTTTCCTCGAAGGGGTCGCCGTCGTCTTCGACTTCCTCGGCGCCGACGTAGCGGCCGGGCGTGAGGACGTGGCCGTGCGCGGCGATCTCGGCGGTGGTGGCGGATTTGCAGAAGCCGGGGAGGTCCGCATACGCGGACGGAGCGTGACTGGTGACTGGTGACTGGTGACTGGTGGAAGAATCCCCACGCCAGGCGTGATAGGTGGATGTGATTTTCTCCAGGTCGGCGTCGGTCAGCTCGCGGTGGACGCGGTCGATGAGGGTGCCGAGTTTGCGGGCGTCGATGAAGAGGGTCTGCTGGCGGCGGTCGCGGAAGCCGCGTTTGGCGTCGGCGGCTTTGTTTTTCGCGAGGAACCAGAGGCAGACGGGGATCTGCGTGCTGTAGAAGAGCTGGCCGGGGAGGGCGACCATGCAGTCCACGAGGTCGGCCTCGATGAGGGCGCGGCGAATGTCGCCTTCGCCAGACTGGTTGGAGGACATGCTGCCATTGGCGAGGACGAAGCCGGCCATGCCCTGCGGCGCGAGGTGGTGGATGAAGTGCTGCACCCAGGCGAAGTTGGGGTTGCCCTTGGGCGGGACGCCGAACTGCCAGCGCACGTCGTCGTCCTTGCGGAACCAGTCGGAGTCGTTGAAGGGCGGGTTGGCGAGGACGTAGTCGGCGCGGAGGTCGGGATGGAGGTCACGGCGGAAGGTGTCGGCGTGCTCGGGGCCGAAGTCGGCCTCGATGCCGCGCAGGGCGAGGTTCATCACGGCGAGGCGGCGGGTGGTGGCGTTGCTCTCCTGGCCGTAGATGGAGATGTCACCCAACTTGCCGCCGTGGGATTCGACGAATTTTTCCGACTGCACGAACATGCCGCCGGAGCCGCAGGCGGGGTCGTAGATGCGGCCTTTGTAGGGGGCGAGCATTTCGACCAGGCAGCGCACGACGCAGGACGGGGTGTAGAACTGGCCGCCGTTCTTGCCCTCGGCGCTGGCGAAGCGGGTGAGGAAATACTCGTACACCCGACCGAGCAGATCGACGCTGCGGTGGGTTTTTTCACCCTCGCTGGCGGCGGTGAGTTCGATGGTGGCGATGACGTCAATGAGTTCGCCGAGGCGCTGCTTGTCGAGGCCGGGGCGGGCGTAATCTTTCGGGAGGACGCCTTTGAGGCGCGGATTGTCGCGCTCGATGGCGACCATGGCGTCGTCCACGGTCTTGCCGATGGTGGGCTGCTTCGCGCTGGCCTGGAGGTGGGACCAGCGGGCATCGGCGGGCACCCAGAAGACGTTCTCGGCTTTGTATTCGTCGGGATCTTCGGCGTTGGCCCCGGCGTAGTCGCCCTGGCCTGCGAGGAGCTTGGCGCGGTGTTCCTCGAAGGTGTCGGAGATGTATTTGAGGAAGATGAGGCCGAGGACGACGTGCTTGTATTCCGCCGCGTCCATGTTGTTGCGCAGCTTATCGGCGGTGAGCCACAGCTTGGCCTCGAAGCCGAGGTTGGCGGTGCTGGAGTTCGTGCCGTTGGATTTGGTGCGGGCCATGTTCAGGCAGTGGTGAGCCTTCGGTTATCCTTCGCGCCGATGTTCTCGGCTTCGGGGCGGTTGAGCAGGTAATCGAACCGCGCCTCGGCGGGCAGATAGAGGATGCCCTCGGCGTGGTAGGCGGCGGGTTCGTCCACGCGGCTGCCACGGCGGGCGGAGGCGCTGGCTTTCTCCAGCTTGGCGCGCTGGGCGGCGAAGCGGACTTCGGCGAAGCGCAGGAAGATGAGGCCGAGGACGGGCGCGGAGTAATGTTTCGGCTGCTGCCGCCGCGCCCATTTGTCCTTGCCGGAGTTGGCGCGGAACTGGTCGGCGGCGTCCCAGAGGCGCTTTTCGAGCGCGGCGTTGTTGGTGTCTTTCTCCGCGGGGGCAATCCACTGCATAGGGCGCGGAGACTACGCCGCTGGCGTACGGGCAGGGAAGCTGAAAGCGCCGGTTCTTGCGGGGCGGACGAGTGGAGTCCCGATGAACGCCATAGCGATGAACATTTTCCCGGCTGACGTGCAGAGGGACACGAAAATTGACCGGCATGAAAAAAGACCGGCGGTGCCGCTGGGACGACGAGGGAACAACGTTTGGATTATCTGCGTCATAACCGCCATTGTGCAGCCCTGTGAATCCATCGGGCAAAGGAGTCCGCCATGGGTAGCCGCAAGGGCACCCGGTCTGAGGCTGTCCGGGAGAAATCCAATTCTTCCTCCGACTCCACGGACTTTGGGAATGGAAGCGGAGCGGACATAGACTGTCGCCGGCAGGCCGAAGGGTGGAGCGGCAGCGACATCAACCGGTCATCGCCATCCCGCCACCGCTCGCCCCGCCATTCGACATCGACACGTTCGAGCCCATCGAGCTGCCGTGGCAGGCCATCCGCGAATGGATCCCAGACGACAACTCGGAGACAGGAGCCGACCTTTCCGACCAGCACGCCGAATCCGGCAAGCCGGTCGAGATTCTCCGCGAAGACGGTCCCATCCTCGTCCTCGATTCCTACTGAGGCCACGGAGAGCGCCCCGTCAGAGAACACCGCTGCCAAAAAAGCCTGGCACAGCGGAGCGGATGATCGCTCTCGCGAACAGCGCTTGAGCATATGAATTTCGCCGCGACTACATTCTGCCCCACGAAATCGCCCGTGCGGAGCATCGTCGTCGGCGCACTTCATCCCTTTTCGACCCCTCGCTCCCCCCAGACCTCCTCCAGCACGGCGGGCGTCCGGTCCTTCACTTTGAAGATCCTGGCCAGATCCTTGTGCACCCGTGTCGGAATTCATCTACGAGACCGCGCCGTTCCCGAACTGCCATGCGACGACGATCGTGGAGACGGCGGGCGGCGGGAGGCCGCGCTCACGCTGGAGAGCGAGCCGGGCGAGCACAGCTCCCCGGCGATCATTCAGACTCCGGACGGGCTGGTGCACGTCACCTACACTTGGAATCGCCAGCGCGTGCGGCATAGCGTGATCGATCCGGCGCAGTTGCGCACGCGGCCGATCGAGGGCGGCGTGTGGCCGTGATGCGGGCGGGCACCGAAGCGCGTGGCTCGGATGCGGCAGGGAGCACTCGCAGAACGAATTTTTTCGGGCGCACGCGACAAACAGTTTTGCGAAATTCTGCATGTCGTCTAACAGTGGAAGCTCATCCCGAGCCCCAATCCCGATCCACTCCCTTACGAAAAGTGTGCATACGCTGCCGGCAATGCCATAGACGGATTCGATGGACGAAGAAGAAGTGCCCTCATTGCTTCCACCGGAATGAGCGGCGTCCGCTGATGATCTTTCTGAAGGTGTCCGCGTTCGTGGTGATCTG
>Ga0315906_10006500_pt1 | contig 14445 bp, 15 predicted proteins | sample LakEriMetagenome_4_FD_203526 | JGI IMG/M metagenome (GOLD analysis project Ga0315906, IMG submission 203526) | Freshwater fungal communities from buoy surface, Lake Erie, Ohio, United States - Buoy 2 MA122 | ecosystem: Environmental > Aquatic > Freshwater > Lake > Lake biofilm | place: USA...
CCTCCTTCCAAAAGCGCAGGTAATTCGTCACGGTCTGCTCGCTGGTGTAGACGATGGTGCGCTTGCTCTTGCCGTAGCCGCAGGCGCGGCCCAGGAGGCTCTGCAGGTTCGTGTCGTCCTTGCCGCTCACGCGATCCCAGAGGACTCCCACGTGCGTGTCGTCCATGGTCTTTGAGGCGTAGAACATGTTCTTGAGGAGAATGAACGTGTGCTGCCCAGGCGCCTCCGAAAGCACCTCGTTGATGTCCTCGAGCTTGGCAGAGGAGCTGTCCTCGCCGCCGCCGCCACCGCCCACGGGGCGGGAGAGGGAGTCCCACTTCATGACAGCCGCCGCGGGAAAGGCCAGCTTCAGGGCGGTCTCAACCGCGTCTTGCTTGCCGTAGCGGCAGCGCACAATGTGGTAGAGGGGGTCTGGGAACTGTTGCACTGCGCGCCTGAGCTCTTCGATGGCAGCGAGCTTGTGCAGGTCACCGAACTTCTCGACGTAGCGGATGCGGCCGGCGGTGTTGAGGCTTGCCACACTCTGGTATTTGTCGTCCGTCTTGAGCACCACCACGCGCGCTGCGAAGGGCATGCGTGCGTCTTCCATTGCCACGGCCTTCGCAGGGTCGGTCGCGCTAATGGTGAGGAAGCGAATGCCACGCTCGTCCCACAGCTCGCGCGGGCAGAGGCGCGCCACTTCCGCGTAGATGAGGCTGTTCGGGCGGTTGTTCGCGTTGGAGGCGATGTGGCTCTCATCAACAACAATCAAGACGTTCGCGAGGGGTGAGCGCTCTGCAAGTGTGCGCAGGGCGCACACGATTTTGGCGAGACCGCCGTTGTGGGCCACGCCAGAGCGGACACCAATGGGGAGGCGGTCTTTGGTCTGCTTTACCCAGGCATTGTCATTCATCCCCGTTATGATAAAGACGCGGTCTGGGGTAAATGAGAGCTTCGCGTCGGGCCCGAGGCTGTTTGCGAAGATAAGACGCAGAAGGGCGTTCACCACGCCCGTCTTGCCCGCCTGCATCTCTGCCGCCAGGTGGACCCACGCGCGCTGGGTCTCTGCCACGAAGAAGAAGAGGAACGACTGCAGGGCGGCGAGCATCTGGGGGGCGTGGGGGGCCTCGCTCGCCTCTGCCTCCTGATGGGTCCAGCCGAACTCAGGCATCCACAGGCTCATGTTGAAGCCGGCAGTGCTAACCTGCAGCTCTGCGTCGGAAATCTGTGCTGTCTGGATGGCCGACATTTTTTGCTTGAGGCTCTGGATATGTTAAGAGCTTTGCCGATGGGGTTACCTCTTCTTGGGCCAACCGGCCATTCAATTTTACCTCGAAATTGATGCTCTGGTAAAAATTCCAGAGCCTCTGGCGTAAGAGGTCAAGGAAATTTACTCTTGCAATCAATTTGTGCGAAAAATTGAAAGCCCAGTTGCTGCCCAGAAACAGCACCCCCCACATTTACAGAACAAGAGATGTCAAGCATCCAGGGCACCCAGAGCTTCCAGCAGACCGTGATCGCCGAGCTTGCCGCGCTGCGGGCAGAGAACAGAGAGATGAAGGTCATGCTTAAGGAGCTGAGCGCGCAGCCCCCCGCCTCTGCCGCGCCCAAAAAGCGCGGCCCGAAGAAGGTGGCAGAGCCCTCTGACGACGCTGACGCCGAGCCTCCCGTGAAGCGCGCGCCCTCTGCCTACATCGTGTTCTCGTCGAAGCGCGTGCAGCCCCTCGTGCGCGCGGCAGAGGCCGGCCTGGACAAGAGCGCCAAGAGCTCCGTGGGCACGATGAACCAGTTCGCCGGCAAGCTCTGGGCCGTCACCAAGGAGAGCGGCAAGGAGTGGTCTGACGAGGAGATCATGGCAGAGTGGGAGGCGTTCGAGCCCCCTGCCATGAGCAAGCAGGCTGCCGCGGGCAAGAACAAGAAGAGCCCCGCCTCTTCTGTGGGCGAGGGTGAGGGCGACGAGCCCGAGGGCGACGCTGCAGAGGTGGCGAAGCGCGGGGCCAAGAAGGGCTCCAAGTGGAGCGACGAGGCGAAGGCCTCTGCGAAGGCGAAGCGCGAGGCCTCTGCTGCCGCCAAGAAGGCCGTGGCAGAGGAGGACGACATGGGCGAGGTGGAGGCCGCCGACGCAGAGGAGGAGGCCCCCGCCGACGCAGAGGAGGAGGAGGAGGCCCCCCCGCCGCCGCCGCCCGCGCCCAAGAAGGCCTCTGTGACTCCCGCGGCCAAGCCCGCAGCGGCCAAGCCCGCCGCCGCCGCGCCCGCCCCCGCGGCGGCCAAGAAGCCCGCTACGCCCGCCCCCGCAGCGGCCAAGAAGCCCGCCGCCGCCCCGAAGGGCAAGAAGCCCGTGGATCTCTTCTTGGACCCGTGGGTGTTTGAGGGCGAGTCCTACCTCAAGAACGAGCGCGGCGACGTGATGACCACGGGGGGCGAGTGGGCGGGCCACTGGGACGGCGTGAAGTTCGACACTGACGCCCCAGAGCCCAGCGACATGGAGACCCTGCGCTCGCGCGACGCCGAGTAAATACAAAGATAACAGGGGGGTTACAGAGCAAAAAATACAAGGAAAACAGAGGGCCACTGAGCCTTTTTTTCAATAGGCCATAAAATTGTAGGCTATAACCCTGCACCTATTAAGCACAGCCTATCATGGACCGTGTCCGCAAGATTATCGCAGATGTCATTGGCGCAATGATCTTGGCACGCCGCCTCAAGTTCGAACCCCTTCTGCATGACCTTCTCGAAAGCAGTGAGGGCGCACTCACCGAGGCTCTTCTCAGCCTTGACCAGGAACTCGGAAAGCCCTCCCCTCCGCCACCGCCGCCTCTCATCTCGCTTCCTCCTTCCCCCCCAGAGTCCGTCGATGAGGGTACCTCTGTAGGCAGCAAGCGGGGCACCAGATACACCGACTATTCTACAGCGTTGTGGCCCTTCCTCCGTCGCCTATACCCTGATCGCCCCCACAAGGAGAACGTCACTGAGGCCGCGAAGCTCTGGAAAGAGCACCGTCACCTTGATGACCTCGAGCAAATCATCAAGGCTGCGCAGAAACAGGCAGCCGCTGAGGCTCCATCTGCTCCTACCAGGTCCTTCACGCTGAACGCCTAAGATTCGTTTCCCATTCTCTAGTAAGCCATGGATATGCAATGCCGCTTTTGCCTGGAGGAGGCAGAAACCTCAGAAAACCCCCTTATAGAACCATGTAACTGCAAAGGGACCGCACGCTTCATACATACCATCTGTATCAATAGGTGGATTGCTACAAACCCCACAGAGAATGGCTACTGTTGCAATGTCTGCTTGGGCGAGTTTGACTTACCCGTGTCTGAGTTCTTTGAAGTGATTCCTCGTAATAGACGCCTCACAGTCCTCTTTCTTGAGAACATCCACTACGTTGGGGGGGCTATACACGCTGTGGCAGTTATTCTGAGCTATCCATCTAACCACCTATACATAGCCGCACTTATGCACACTGGCTACATTCTTGCCGCTACGTCCAATATCCGCATCAACAACGTAAAAATATATTGGAGTGTATTCCTAAAAAGTCGCGCACCAGCAGTGATCTTCCTCTACATCTATTTCTGCTGCAGAATCAGCGCGATACACCCCCTGCTATGGTGCCTCTACACATACATCCTAGACAACACCTTCTGGAAGCACCATGTCACCATATTAAGGCAGGTAAATACTATTTTATATGAAAATTGAAGGCCGCACCTACTATGCACGTAGGTCGCGGTCAATCCGATCTAGAAAGTTGTTCACATCCACGTTGCATGGGAGACGCGCCATGTGCTCTAGACTAACCCAGGCCGCTTTAAGAACCTCCCGCGAATCATGAACAAACGGCGTAGTCTCCTCATTCACTTCAAAGAAGAAGTATTCCCCCGCGGAAAGCTTGTGATACGCAACAGGAACCTGACCAGTCAAATCCACGCCAGTCTCCTCCTTCGTTTCACGTATCGCACATTCCAAGTATGTCTCACCACTCTTCTTGTGACCCTTCGGGAACGACCACTTATTCGACTTGCGACCCAGAACAATCAGAATCGTGTTCAAAGGGCTTATGATCACTGATCCATACACCTTATGACCAGGAGGTTTGTAACAATGAAACGACTTGGGAAACTTTGGCGACTCCATAGCGTATGCGTGTGCTGTTAAATGCAGGCCCAAGGGCCATGACCGCTCAATTTTAAGCAACTTTATAACAGGCCTAAAGTTACAGACTATCTCACATAGTAATGTGGGTGGCTTCAACGCTAACTTCAGGGCTTGGCAATCGTCTCTTTCAGTTCGCCGCCGCCGCGGGGGCTGCAGAGAAGTGGGGGCGAGAACTTGTCTTCTACATGCCGAGATGCACCGAGTCGCCTCATGGCCCTCTTGCCGCTATCTTTCGACTCTTTCCCCACGTGCGCGTAATAGAGACTGTAGAGCCCCATACGGAGTTGAAAGAGCCCCCGCGGCTCTACTATGAGTATATACCCGTTGGGCCCGCGCCCTCATCTAATGCAGTTATACATGGCTTCCGACAGAGCCCCTACTATTTCCCACAGAAGCTCCAGCCAAACTGGGACTCTGCACTTGGTGGGGCGCACGTTCGTAATAAGATACACGAACTCGCCAAGCTTCAAACGCAAGATGAACGTCTGCGCACTTATGCTGTCCATGTGCGCCTGGGCGACTATAAGCATCTTAAGCACCATCAACTAGATCTCAGCACCTACTATACAAAAGCTCTTATGCGTGTTCCATCTGGTTCTAGACTACACCTCTTCAGCGACGAACCCGACTTGTGTCTCGCCTTATTCAGAGAGAGTGCATCGGCAAGAAAGATCGAATACACAAAGGCAGTAACGTATTCCGACATTGAGAGCTTATATGAGATGTCGCTGTGCCTCGGTGGAACTATTACCGCGAACTCTACGTTTAGTTGGTGGGGCGCCTGGTTCGCCCACCAGAACGGAGCTGTGTGGGCCACCTACCCGGATTCCATGGGCGATGGACAACCAGAGCCTAGTGACTTAGCGCCTTCGTGGGGCACTATACTGAGTGTGAAAAATTGAACCGGCTGGGCTATAGCCTTATTTTTAACGCCGGCACAATGTCTCCTTTGAAAATTCTCTGGCCCGATTTTGAGTATTTGCCACACCAGGAGTTTGGTGTTGAGTGGATGCTGGAGAGGGAGGGCGCGGAGGGGTTGCGCGGCGGCATTCTGTGCGACGAAATGGGGCTCGGTAAGACCATCCAGATGATGGGCTTGATCAAGAACGCCACGCAGAATCAGCACGAGATGAGTGTCTTGATCGCCCCCGTGGCGGTGCTTGAGCAGTGGAAAAAGATTGCATGGCAGTCTAGCTTTACGGTGAAAGTGCCGAGCAAGTCTGGCATGGCCTGGGAAAGGGAGGGTAAGATACGAAGCATCTTCGCTCCGTACATCTGTTGCATCGGGTTTGAAGCCGCTGTGGGAAAACCGTGGCTTCTTACCAACTACCACTGGACGCGCCTCATCTATGATGAAGCTCATAGAATCGCCGGTGGCAACAGCGGTACCGAGCTGGCACTGAAGATCAAGGCCGAGAAAAAGTGGCTGCTTACGGGCACACCCATCGTCAATAAGATAAAAGATCTTACAACTCTGCTGAAGGTGCTGGGGCTTGAAAACCCGAGCAATCAGCTGGCTCAACTGACCCCCACTCTAAAGACGTATGTGCTGGCGCGCACAATGGACCAGCTGCGCAACTGCATTCCGGATGCGCCGCTCCCCCCCATCCACGAAACCAAGCACCTCGACTTCTTAAGCAAGGAAGAGGAGACGTTCTACCACGCCAAGGCAGACATCATCGCCAATCAGCTCAACAAGCTCGGCAACGCAAAAGGGGCGGCTGCGGCGCTGCAACGTCTCAAGCTGCTCATGCGCCTTAGGCAAGTCAGCCTTCACCCACAGATCTACAACGAGGCTCGCAAAGCGCAGCTCAAATCCGCTTGGACGCAACCAGACTGGGAGGGATCCAGCACGAAGTTCGAAGCCATCCGTCAGCTCGTGGCCGGCGCAAAAGATTCCCACAAATGGATCATCTTCTGCCACTTCAAACATGAGATGACAATGCTGGAGCAGATGCTCAAGGCCGAATCAGCAGTAGAGATTGTGCAGCAGTACAACGGAGGGCTCACGGCGGCTCAAAAGGAGGATGTGCTGGAACGGACACACATGCCTGTGGCAGAGGACAAGCAGGAGATTCTTCTGGTGCAACTTCAGTCTGGTGGGACCGGCCTGAACTTGCAGCACTTTGATCGCATCATCTTCAGTGGCCCCTGGTGGACACAGGCCCTCATGCAACAGGCGGTGGGACGCGCTGTCCGGATTGGCCAGAAAAAGCAGGTCATCGTCTATCACCTCCACCTCAAGGCAGAGGAGAATGATGAAAGCATCAATATCGACGCTGTCATGAGCGCGAAGGCAGCGGAAAAGGGAAGTCTCTGCAGGGCTGCCTTGGAATCTGCAACAACCACCATTGCCTCTACAAGAACCCCCTAGTGCTTTACGGCATTGCCGAAAAAGTGAAGCACCAGGGGGTGCTTCACTTTTATATTTGACTGTACAGAACTTAACAATATCCTATAGAGTGAAGCGCAATGGACACGAACAAAGCCGTGTATAGCGTTTATGCCCTATATATATTTTTTTCAGCGCTCTGCGCATACGTCGTATATTTCTGGTTAGTCGGATGTAAGCCGCAGTTACAGGGGGTGGAAGCATTTTATGCAGGCCCCGCTCTCGGCGCAGGCGTTCCTGACTGCATGCGCTCCTCTAAAGAAGGCGCGGAACTCTATGCACTGCTTACATCGCAGAAGATAGACACAGAAGATGGGCCCGAAGATATGCGCGAAATGAAACAGATTCTAAGCAAGCTCGCCTGCTTCAAACGTGATCTTACTGGAACAGCTTACGTTGTAGAGGCGACCCGTTATCAACCCTTTTCCACGGCACACGACCTGGAATCTATAGCAGAAACAACCGCCCGGTGCTTTGCAAAGACTATTCCCCAACGCGATCTCTCCCTCAGCCTAGATAAATGGGGTACGCGTGGAACATTCCTCATCAAACGCCTCTGCACAGCTGGAAATCTCACGGAATCTGAAGAGGAACACGCGCTTGAACTGTTTGGCCTAGTAATGGGCGACATCTCCGAAATAGCTCGTGGAAAATGCTGCAATTCCGATGTGGGCGTGATCGCAGGAAAACCTCAACCCCGAATGGTCACCGGATTTGAACCTCCCGCCACAACCGCTCTCACAAAATACGAAGGCTATTACTAAACATCTAGCTCTTTTCGAATAAAATTGAACCCGGGTGGATTAGTTTTGAAAACTAACCCACCTGTGTAAATGCCAGAAAAAGTCATGTACTTTCCCTGCAAGCCGGAGACGTTTGACGGGATGACAGAGTTTCCCGTTACGCTGCCCGCAAGAAAGGCGATCATCCGAAGCAACATCTACGGGCCGGTGCCGCGGTGGCACGCGACCTTGGGTGCAGAAGTCGATGAGGCTTTGAAGGAGTGGTATGGCGCTCGAGGCCTCCCTGTGCCCCCAGAAGAAGTCGGGATTGGCGCGATCATTGACGCCGCTGAAGCTGCCGAGACAGCACGCCTAGAAGCCGCATGGGCAAAGGCGGAAGAAGAGTTGCCGAGCGTCGCCCCCGAATACGGGACACCCGAGTTCTGGGCCTACCATCGCGCCAAGAAAGCAGCAGAGAATGCACGCCGCGCTGCGGAAGGTCTGCCACCGCTTCCCACAAAGAAGGAACTGGAGGCCGAAAAGGCGAAACGCAAAGCCGAACGCGAGGCGAAGAAGGCCCTGAAAGCCGCTCCGCTCAAGGCCGCACGAGCGACACAAAAATCATCAGCCCAATAATCTGCCAGAAACTCTTCGCGGGCTTCGCAAACGCGAACAGATCCACAATCACGCTGTTCCACAGATACTTGCCCGCAAAACCGAGAATCACCAGGGCAAGCACAAAACCAATGAACGCGCCCAGAAATTCCACATAAGTGTCACGACGACGCTCAGAAGAGTTCGTTCCTATGAAGCCTTCCACAGTGGCCTTCGCAGCTGCACCAACAAGAGACATCTCTAGTTAGAGCCGCTAGTTTTTTTCATACAAGAGGCTCTCGCGAACACGCGACTCACGGTGCTCCCCAATATACTTAATAGCATCTGCTGCAGCCGTCTCTGACTTCAGATGCGTTGCGAGGAGGCCCGTCAGCACCTTCGGGTTCAGCGCGGCCTTCGTCGTCTGGCGGCGATACAGAAGACGACCACCACTGCCCTTCAGGTCCAGCGCGCCAATGTTATACTTCTTCATGATTCGGAGAATCATCTCCTCCAGCGCCTTCATACGCTTCTTCTTTTCACGCACCTGCGCTGAGAGCGTAGAAGCCTCCGCCTCCAACTCACGCCACGTGACAATAATCTGACGCAGATTCTGAAGCTCCTGCTGCTCCGTAATAGGCGTGGTCGTATCCACAACCGTTGTGCCACCCTGCTGCTGGGCGCGTGCAACTGCCTGCGTAATCGTCGTCCCCGCCTCCGAAGGGCTCACGGAACCACGACGCTCTTGAGGGACTTCCAGCTGCTTTGATACTTGGATTTGATTCACCGACATTCTCTACAGGGATATGGTGGGCGGAGTTTAGGCTGCCGGTTAGGCGTACTTCACCCGCATGGCATCCTTGTAATCTCTAAGGGCACCTGCAGCCTCGAACGCAAGAAACTCCGCCTTGAAACCCTTGTTTATCAGACGTTGAACAGGGGCGCTGCGCTTCCCCACATGGCCAGCGGCCATTTCTTTTCTCATAGCCTGACTCGCAGCAGCTTGAGCTTCCTTCATCTCGTCCCCCGTTTTCGTAAAGTTCTTTTCAAGTGTCTCCAGCTTTTTATTCTCGGAAGGTGTCATCTTAGCCAGAACAGCTTTAGGGAGCGGCTTTGCAACTTTCATTCTAAGATGATGAAATAAAATATCATCAATTCTACTCCCGATAAGAACGGGATTTGTAAGTGGAAGTTGAAAGGGTGAAATACATTCTTTATTCTTAAGAGGAGGGATGAATGCGCTTAGCATTAAAAAAATGAGTGAAACGCATTATACATTTGATTATAAAGATTGCCACGCATCTTTATTAGTAAACACGAGTGGTCCCCCATCTTATACACCCACTCCTGATTATCCAAATATCCACATAGACACAATTACATGTTCTACGTTTGGAACAGGGAACGGTAAGAAATTATTATATTCAGCTATAAAATTCTTGGAGAAAGAGTTTGCGTATGAAGGTTCTACAGAAGTCACTTTGCGAGCTGTTTCAAGTTTGGATATGGATAGACGAGAAGAGGAAGAAAGAAATAAAAACTTAGAAGGACTGCCTGAAAATGATAAAAAATGGGAAAAGCATAAGAAGTTAATAAACTACTATAGAAAAATCGGTTTTGGAGTAAAAGAGGAATATAGGGAAAGGGCTCAACAGAAAATAGGCGACGGATATGTTGCACCAATGATTGCTAGACTTAACTCTATTATCAGAAACCGCAAAGAGTTGCTGGAAATTGGAAATGGCGTTTTATTCGATAATACAGAACGCTCAGATAAGTATTTCTTTTACTATAAACCGGTGGCAGCTTCTGAAGGGAACAATCGGCAAACACGACGGCTAAGACTAGACAGCACGCACAAGTGCTTCTTAAAAGCCCGCCGTCTTGCGGGCAACCGCTTACAAATAAGTGAAATCTTTTGTAAGGGTGGTGGTGGGGGAGATGGCAAAATACTCATGTGCGCAGCTATCAACTTCCTACAGGAAATGCTGGGCTTGAAGGACGACGCGGAAGTATCTTTATCTGCATTCGCGTATCACGGCTTTAATAACCGAAGCGCCCAAGGAAAGAATAAAAGTGCTGATTCGGACGATCTACAGAAAAAGTTGGTTGCGTATTATAAAAGGACATACGGCTTTGAAGAGAATGCGCCAGGCCCCGGTTCTCATATATATGGCTCGTATATGTCTGCAACCATCGGAACTATAAAGGCGAAGTGTGCGGTGCAGGAAAACAGTGCGCCCAGGAGAACTGCGCTTCAAAGACTCATGAGCTGGGGGAGAAATCGCTGGGCTACACTCAAGCGCGCTTTGGGGAGGGAAAATTGAAGTGCTGCATCATAATGTAATCGTTACAAAATGGCTCTACCCATGCCTCGTTATGTTATGCGTGAGCTCAAGGCGAAGACGGAAGAGGCTGCGCGGCTTGAAGGCATCAAGAATAGGGTTCAAACGATTTATAATGCTGCCGTCCAGGCAGCCAGGTTCAAGCCCGAAACCTCCTATAACTTTCAGCTACCACAGGTGCAGGCAGTATCTATGGCAGATTATCATCGTGTGGCAATATCGGCGGTATCAAAGTACGGTTCTAACGCGGGTATGACCACAGACCCCTTCTACATTGTATACCCTACAATAAATAAACATCTGCCTTCAATTTTTCACGGCTCACACCCTCCTTCTGCGCGTCGTTCCGCTTCCTCGCCGCCGACGCGCCGTTGCCTGGATCGCCGCGAGGTCTTCTAGGATTTGCTCGTTGCTTGAACCGTCGTCATGCAGTTCATCTACAATATCCGCAGTCAGGGTATTATTTCTGACCAAAATAGCAATCCCTTCAGCAGCACTACGTAGCACATTCGTTCTGATTAAACGTAAAATCTCTGCAGCCTCCGTAATCTGACCGGGCTCTGAATCAGCCGCATCAGCAATGTCGTCATATTGGTCCTGATCTAAAATACGCCGATTCACCGCCTCCTTAAGAATCATCCTATAGGTATATCCCGACCTACGTAACTGGCCCACTTCTTCCCTATCTAGACTACCCCCCGCTACCATGCCCTCCACGACCGCGTGAAAGATATCACGCCTATGATCAGCCATACCCTCGCATAAAACAACAGAGATTTTTAACGCCGCCGCATCCATTCAGGGCAGCACCCACGAGGCTTCGTAGCCCACTCCTCCAGCATCAGCTCCTTGAACGCGAGAAAGTCCATATCCGAATCCGGCTCATATTGCTGTGTGGTCCCCTTCTCGTCGAGATAGTCAAAATAGTCGTAGTGCTTATCATCCTCCCCGTCATACATATAGCACTGGATCGTGATACATGTGGCGGTTTGAATGTTTTTGAGCTGATGCGTCTGATTGAGCGTCGGGCTAATCCACATCACATCACCCTTCACGAAATCGGCGCCCGCGAAAGGGGCAGCCTCCTTTGACAGATACGGATACAGATCTACGTGGATGCCCCCCTCCAACACACGAATCACGGCCTCCGCCCCCGCGTGCGAATGCACAGGCGAATAGTGTCCCGCAGGCCAGATCTCCATCACATACGGAATACCAGGCGACTCGCCGTTATTCTGGCCCAACGTAATCCGCAAATACGTCTCCAGAATATTCGGCCGGTCTTTGCTGAATTCCGTCGCCTTCTTCTTCAGCGTCTCATAGCACCAGCAGCCAGGTGTTACAATGCTATACTCAATGGCTTTATAGAAATCAGGAAACGCCGGTGTCTCAAGGCCGAATTTCGGCCCCGCGATACAGTTATACAACTTCTGCGAGGTTACAGGCAGATTTGCAACAGGCATGATCTTCCCCGAAGCCACATCGTCCATCGTCAGCCCCGTCGTATCCTTTAGAGTCAAGGGGACCGTCGCCGTAATAGGATCGCGAAGAATGCGCAGGGGTGTGAAACCCATAGGCATATAAATACTCTCCGCGTCATAGGTCACATATGATAGGCTCTCAAGGAATTGCTTATTCGATGCATGAACCTCCGCGGGAAACTTGTAGGAATATACCACCGTCTCCATACGCGGCTCACCCACACCCGCCGTCAGAATCTGATTCTGAGAATCTACGCTGAACCAATAGCACGCAGACAGATCCGAAACGAGGCCCTTGGAGTTGGTAGAATCCACGAGAGGCTCCTTGCCCGTCACATGCACACCACCATCGGAAAACTCCACAGAGAGTCGGTTAAGCTTGTTGTCACTGAAAAAAGTGAATTTCGCATTCGCAGCCGTGCTCCTAGTAAATAAAATAACACCCTGACCCCTCACAGGCAGATTCGCAGCCTTATCCCTAATAGTGATCTTCACAACTTTCGATGCGGGCATTTCTATCTAGAAATAGCGGCGGCGGATTTAAGTCCAGCTGGGCAGGAAGCTCGGCTTGGGGTAGTCCTTCGTGGAGCACGGCGTGGGGTCCTCCTTGCCCTTCACCATCTCGACCCAGTCCTCAGGCGCCGTCCAATAGCCCAGAACCACCGCGCCAGTCTTCTCGAGCTCGGCCCGGGCCTTGTGCCACGCCTCCTGAGCAGTAGATACAGCCGTCATGAGCTTCTCATCAACCTTTTCGGCGAAGCGCTCAGCCTCGAGCGAATCGGTGGCATCATCCAGCAGCTTCCCCGCCTTCCAGAAGGCCGTCGCAGCCGCCTTTGCATTCTCGCCCGCCTCCACACCGTCCTTCGTGATAAGAAGGCCCCCGCACTTCTGGATCAGGCGCTCGGTGTGCGGGCCGTCAGCCTCACAGAGCATCAGCCCACTCCAGGTGGTGAACGGCGGCGCGCTCGGCGGAGGCCACACACCCACCTTGTCTTTGTTCTCCCCATCTTTGACACACTCAATGTAGGGCACACCCTTCACCTTGGACGCCTCAATCTTGCGCATGACCTCCTCCTTCCCCTTCTTGCTCAGGGGCGGTGCAAGCACATTGCGCTTAGTCTGGGGCATGGTAACAGTCTCCATCTTTTTCGGTAAAAGCTGGACACGGTGGTATGGACTTTCAATTTTTCGGCGGGACTTTTTGATGATATCTATAATGCGATGCCTTCTGGTGATTATTTTATGTGCAAAATTGAAAGCCGTGGTCGCCTTGGAGGCAGGCACAAATCCGAAATGGCTACTACTATCAACGTGGGCCGCATTGACGAGAGGGGCTATCTGGCGGGCATGGAGCGTCGCGGCTACAGCGAGCCGAAATGTCTCTTGGAGCTGCTTGCAAACTCTCTGGACGCCCTTGACATTGTGCTGCATGAAAGGGGCTTCGCTCCTGCCATTGCATACAAGGTTGAGCGCGAAAGCATCTTACAAATGGACAATGGCAACGGCATGGACGCAGATAACATCGGCAACATGTTCGCCATGCATCGCGAGAACCACTCAACCGAGGCCAGCCGCGGTGTTTCGGGCATCGGTGCAAAGCCGGCGCTCTCCATCCTCAGCAAAAAGACTGTCGTTGTTATCTATACACGGAAGCGCGACGGCCCCTTTCTGAAGGTGACCATTCCTTGGGATGCGATTCATGCCAACGGAACCTACACGGGGATGGTCAAGATTACCCCTATGACGGAGCAGGAGCAGGCGGAGTTCTTCCGTGAGCGCGAAGAGAAGGGCATGCTCAACGGGGGTATTGCGCACGGCACCACCATCCGTTTCAAGTATTCGGATGACTTGGCTCATCTCCTTCGCGGCAACTTCTTGCCAATCGAGCACGAGGATGCTCTGAAAGATCCCCTTGATCGGATTGGGATTGTGTTCGGTCACGATGATGTCCGTGTGAGCTTGAGTGATTACACGCACCCCGATCAGCTGATCGACTTGCAGAAGTATGATTACTTCGGTGCCCCCGATGCAGAGTTCTACACAGGAAAGAGTGAGTACTCCGTTGAGCACATTTGGAGCGAGAGGGAAAATAAGGACCGCTTCATTCTGCGCATGCCAGATGGTTCCGCGGAGATCAAGGTGAATGGTAGGGGTATGAGCAAAAATCCTGAGACTGTCACGGAGGGGCGCATTGGTTTCCGCACGGTAGGGACTTTCCGTGTGGTCTGTGGCATGCGCCTTGATAAGGAGCTGTTTGATCCGGATACGCCCAGGGAGATGGGTGCAGACGGGTATGCAGGTGCATACAATGAGAGCAACCTGAATAGTGGGGGGCCTGGTGGCAACAAACTCCAGGAACCCTTCCTCTATGCATATAAACTCAGGCGCAACAACCAACTGATTGGCCCGATTCCGCCGCCCGACACCAGCATGAGTTCTGCTCGCGCGACCGCCGATGCACGCCTTGAACTCATGCACGTGCAGGCTGAGCTGCAGTTCAACCCCGCGGGCACGCAAGATAATCGCCAGGATCTTGTCATTGGCATCCAGGAGAACAAGAACCAGTTTAACGGGAACAATGTGCCGAAGCAGCTCACTCGCATTGTGGCTTACCTGAGGAAGATGAAGGCGAACGAAATTCTTCAGTTCATGGAGGGCTGCCGCCGTCGTGTTGCACCCTCTCCCCCCCTTCCTGTATCCGATGACGAGGAGGAGGAAGAGGAGGAGGAGGAGGAGCAGGACGAGCAGGAGGAGGAGGAGCAGGAGGAAGAGGA
>Ga0315906_10006501_pt1 | contig 14445 bp, 17 predicted proteins | sample LakEriMetagenome_4_FD_203526 | JGI IMG/M metagenome (GOLD analysis project Ga0315906, IMG submission 203526) | Freshwater fungal communities from buoy surface, Lake Erie, Ohio, United States - Buoy 2 MA122 | ecosystem: Environmental > Aquatic > Freshwater > Lake > Lake biofilm | place: USA...
GCTCGAACCGCCCGGTGCGGACCCGCATGCCGGGTGGTGTGGTAGGGGTGCCTCCTACAATGGAGGCCCCCTATGCCGATGCGGTTCGGTCTTAGCGTGTTCGGTGCTTCATGGCACGCTGCACTTCTCGCTTGCCTTCGCGGTCCTTGATGGTGTCTCGCTTGTCGTGCTCGGCCTTGCCTTTGGCCAAGGCCATGTCGCATTTGACCTTGCCGTTTTTCCAGTGCAGGTTCAAAGGCACCAAGGTGAAACCTTTTTGCTCGACCTTGCCGATCAAGCGCCGAATCTCTTCCTTGTTGAGCAGCAGTTTTTTGGTGCGCACATTGTCCGGGTTAACGTGCGTGGACGCGGTGTGCAGGGGGTTGATTTGGCAGCCGATCAAAAACAGCTCGCCGCCGCGAATGACCACGTAACCATCGGTCAGCTGCACCTTGCCCATGCGCAAGGACTTGACCTCCCAGCCTTCGAGCACCATGCCGGCTTCAAAGCGCTCTTCAATGTGGTAGTTGAAGATGGCTTTTTTGTTATCGGCGATGCGGCTCTCGAGGGGTTTCTTTTTCTCGGCGTTGTCGGGTTTGGTGGCCATGGGCAATCGGTTCATGGCCGCGCACGGCCCATACAATAGACAACAGCGTTTGCACGCTGCAACCCGACATTGTATGAAAACCCTCCACAAGACCGTTTTGCTCAGCCACAGCGCACACGATATGTTCGCCTTGGTGACGGACGTGCCGCGTTACCCCGAATTTTTGCCGTGGTGTGCCACCGGCCAAGTGCTGGAACACAAGGACGACGGCATGGTCGCCCAAGTGGGCATGTCCATGGCCGGCGTGCGTCAAAGCTTCACCACCCGCAACACCCACATCACCGACCGCGAGGTTCGTGTGGCCTTGGTCGACGGGCCCTTTTCTCAGCTCGAAGGCACGTGGCGTTTCACCCCCTTGGGTGACGGTAGCCTGCGCGCCTGCAAGGTCGAGTTCGATTTGAGCTACGGCTTCTCCAGCAATACCTTGGCGGCCTTGGTTGGCCCGGTGTTTGACCGCATCGCCGGCAGTTTGGTCGATGCCTTTGTCAAACGGGCCGATGAGGTCTATGGCAGCGACTGAGGACTTAGCCGTCACGGCGGTCTTGGCCCCAGCCCCGCGCACCGTCTGGGAGCATCCGTTGAGCCTGCCCGCTGGATGTACCGTGGAACAAGCGTGGTCACACACCCCATGGGTTCACAGCCACCCCAGCGCCGCGCACGGCCAGCCTTGGAGCGCCTCGATCTGGGGGCGCAAGGTCGACGGCGCGACCGTGCTGCGCGAGGGAGACCGCATCGAGTGGTTGCGGCCTTTGACGGTCGACCCCAAGGTGGCGCGGCGCGAGCGCTTCAAAGGGCAAGGCGTGCGTGGTACGGGCCTGTTTTCTCGCCGAAAACACACGCCCTGAGCCCTCAAAGAGGCCCTTGGACACGGGTACAATCGTGTTTTTGGAGCTCTACCTATGCGCCTTCTCGGCAAAGCACTGACCTTCGACGACGTTTTGTTGGTCCCCGCATACTCCCAAGTCCTGCCCAAGGACACCTCGCTGGCCACCCAGTTCACCCGCAACATCCGATTGAATTTGCCCCTGGTCGCCGCGGCCATGGACACCGTGACCGAAGCCCGTTTGGCCATCGCCATCGCGCAAGAAGGCGGCATCGGCATCGTGCACAAAAACCTCACCCCGCAAGAACAAGCCGCCCAGGTGGCCAAGGTCAAGCGTTACGAGTCGGGTGTGTTGCGAGACCCGGTGGTCATCACCCCAGAGACCACCGTGCGCCAGGTCATGGCCCTGAGCGAGGAGCTGGGCGTTTCGGGCTTTCCCGTTTGCGACGGCCGTCAGGTGGTGGGCATTGTCACGGGCCGCGATTTGCGCTTTGAGACCCGATACGACCAAAAAGTCAGCGAAATCATGACCCCGCGCGAACGCCTGATCACCGTGCCCGAAGGCACCACACCCGAGCAAGCCAAGCACCTGCTCAACAAACACAAACTGGAGCGATTGCTCGTGATCAACGAAGCCTTTGAGCTCAAGGGCCTGATCACCGTCAAAGACATCACCAAACAACTCAACTTCCCCAACGCCGCGCGCGACGCTGCGGGCAAACTGCGCGTCGGCGCGGCCGTGGGCGTGGGTGAGGGCACCGAAGAACGCGTGGAAGCATTGGCCCGTGCGGGCGTGGACGCCGTCGTGGTGGACACTGCGCATGGCCACAGCAAAGGCGTGATCGACCGCGTGCGCTGGGTCAAGCAAAACTACCCACACATTGAAGTGATCGGCGGCAACATCGCCACCGGCGCAGCGGCTCTGGCCTTGGTTGAAGCCGGTGCCGACGGCGTGAAGGTCGGTATTGGCCCCGGCTCGATTTGCACCACCCGCATCGTGGCGGGCGTGGGTGTGCCGCAAATCATGGCCGTGGACAACGTGGCCACCGCGCTGCAAGGCACGGGCGTGCCCCTGATCGCCGACGGCGGCATTCGCTACAGCGGTGACATCGCCAAGGCCATCGCCGCGGGTGCGAGCACCGTGATGATGGGCGGCATGTTCGCCGGCACCGAAGAAGCGCCGGGTGAGGTGATCTTGTTCCAGGGTCGTAGCTACAAGAGCTACCGAGGCATGGGCAGTATTGGCGCCATGCAGCAAGGCAGCGCCGACCGCTACTTCCAAGAAAGCAGCACCGGCAACCCCAACGCCGACAAGCTCGTGCCCGAAGGCATCGAAGGCCGTGTGCCCTACAAAGGCTCGGTCGTGTCCATCATCTTCCAGATGGCCGGCGGCCTGCGCGCATCCATGGGTTACTGCGGCTGCGCCACCATCGAAGACATGCGCAACCAAGCCGAGTTCGTCGAAATCACCACCGCCGGTATTCGTGAGAGCCACGTGCACGACGTGCAAATCACCAAAGAAGCACCGAACTACCGGGCCGATTGATGTTTGCACCCATTTCGGCCGTGCCGCAAAATGGTACGCATTGACAGGAGTTTTCCATGATGATCGACCAACTTCGCCAGCAAAAAACCGACCTGAACAGCATGGCTGCAAAGTTTGGTGCAACCCGTTTGCGTGTCTTTGGTTCGGTTGCCCGTGGTGAAGAAACCGCAGATAGCGATGTGGATTTTCTGGTTGTATTCCCCGAAGGATATGACCTGTTTACCCAGCGCATACCCCTGGCCCAGGGGCTGAGTGATTTGTTGAATCGCAAAGTCGATCTGATTCCTGAGCATGAGCTGAATCCTCACATCAAAGCCCAAGTGCTGGCAGAAGCTGTCGCGCTATGAACAAGTCTTGGCAGGCCTACGCGCTGCATATTTTGGATGTTGCTGCGAAGATTGAGCGCATTCAAGCCCGAGGTGATTTGACGCAAGACGAAGTGCTGTACGACGCTGCACTGCGCAATTTGCAAACGCTTTCTGAGGCTACGCGAATGCTTCCCGATGATCTCAAGGCGCAGTTTCCTGCGATACCTTGGCGTGAAATCAGTGGATTTCGTAACATTCTGGTTCATAACTACTTGGGTGACATCGACGCACTGACCGTTCGTTCCGTCATCAGCCAGCATCTCCCTTCGTTGATTGGCTGCGTGCAATCCATGCTCGCTGCGTCTTCACCTGACTCTTAACGTTTGTTTGCATGTCCCATCAAAAAATCTTGATCCTCGACTTCGGATCGCAAGTCACCCAACTCATTGCCCGCCGCGTGCGCGAGGCGCATGTGTATTGCGAGGTTCACCCCTGCGACGTGAGCAGCGAGTGGGTGCGCGAGTTCGCCGCCGACGGTCAACTCAAGGGCGTGATCCTCTCGGGCAGCCACGCCAGTGTCTACGAGGTGGACGACAAAGCGCCCGACGCGGTGTTTGAGCTGGGGGTGCCGGTGCTGGGCATTTGCTACGGCATGCAGACCATGGCGCAGCAACTCGGCGGGAAGGTCGAGGCGGGCACCACACGCGAATTCGGTTACGCCGAGGTGCGCGCCCATGGCCACACCCACCTGCTCAAAGGCATCGAAGACTTCGCCACGGCCGATGGTCACGGCATGCTCAAGGTGTGGATGAGCCACGGCGATAAGGTCACCCAAATGCCCGAGGGCTTCAAGGTCATGGCCTCCACGCCGGCTTGCCCGATCGCCGGCATGGCCGATGAGGTGAGGCGCTTCTACGCCGTGCAGTTCCACCCCGAGGTCACGCACACCGTGCAAGGCCAAGCGCTGCTCAACCGCTTCGTGCTCGACATTTGCCAAACGCGCCCGGACTGGATCATGGGTGACTACATCGAAGAGGCCGTGGCCAAGATCCGCGAGCAAGTCGGTGACGAAGAGGTCATCCTCGGTTTGTCCGGCGGCGTGGACTCGTCCGTGGCCGCCGCGCTGATCCACCGCGCCATCGGCGACCAACTCACCTGCGTGTTCGTGGACCACGGCTTGCTGCGCCTGAACGAAGGCGACATGGTCATGGAGATGTTCGAGGGCAAGCTGCACGCCAAGGTCATCCGGGTAGACGCTAGCGACCTGTTCTTGGGCAAGCTCGCCGGTGTGAGCGAGCCCGAAGCCAAACGCAAAATCATCGGCGGTTTGTTTGTGGACGTGTTCAAAGAGCAGGCCGCGAAACTCAAAGCCGGTGGCGGAGGTCACAAGGGTGCGACCTTCTTGGCTCAAGGCACGATTTACCCCGACGTGATCGAGTCGGGCGGAGCCAAGAGCAAAAAGGCCGTGACCATCAAGAGCCACCACAACGTGGGCGGCTTGCCCGAGCAACTGGGCTTGAAGTTGCTCGAGCCTTTGCGCGACCTGTTCAAAGACGAGGTGCGCGAACTCGGTGTGGCGCTGGGCTTACCCCGAGAGATGGTCTATCGCCACCCCTTCCCAGGCCCCGGTTTGGGCGTGCGGATTTTGGGTGAAGTCAAAAAAGAATATGCCGACCTGCTGCGCCGGGCGGATGCGATCTTCATCGAAGAGCTGCGCAACTTCACCGATGCGTCGGGCAAGACTTGGTACGACCTCACCAGCCAAGCCTTCACTGTGTTTTTGCCCGTCAAGAGCGTCGGCGTGATGGGCGACGGCCGCACCTACGACTACGTCGTGGCCTTGCGCGCCGTGCAAACCAGCGACTTCATGACCGCCGACTGGGCCGAGCTGCCGTACGCGCTGCTCAAAAAAGTGTCGGGCCGCATCATCAACGAGGTGCGCGGCATCAACCGCGTGACCTACGACGTGAGTTCAAAACCCCCGGCGACCATCGAGTGGGAGTGAGTCGGTGTACATTCATTTGTTCATCAACTTGGAGACATGAATGATCGGATACACCTGTGTGGGCACCAACGACCTGAGCAAAGCGGTGGCGTTTTACGGCGAACTCTTGGGCCTCTTGGGGGCCAAGCCCACGTTTAAAACGGACCGTGGGGTGGGTTGGGGCATAGCGCCCGATAAACCCATGTTCAGTGTGTTCAAGCCCTTCGATGCAGAACCTGCCAGTGTGGGCAACGGCAGCATGGTGGCCTTGGTCGCCGCCAACCGCGAGCAGGTTCAGGCTTTGTACAACAAAGCCTTGGCCTTGGGCGGCCAAGACGCAGGCCCACCGGGTCAGCGCAATGGCAACTTTTATGGCGCTTATTTCCGCGATTTGGACGGCAACAAACTGGCCGCCTATTGCATCGTCAAACCCTGATTTGCCATGTACGTGCCGCGCCAATTTGATCAACCCGCGCAGGCGTCCGCGGTCATGCGCGAGCACCCACTGGGCAGTTTGGTCACGACCGACGACGAAGGTTTTCCGTGTGTGACGCACCTGCCGCTGCGGCTGGAGACGCTGCCCGGTGGTGCGCAACGTTTGTTGGGGCACTGTGCTCGCGCCAACCCACAGTGGAAGCATTTGCTCCAACGTCCGCTGGCGTTGGTGAGCTTCATGGGACCTCACGCCTACATGTCGCCCAAGGTCTACACCGACTTGCAGCGCGTGCCGACTTGGAGCTACGTGGCGGTGCAAGCCCGGGTGAGGGCGCGCGTACTTGAGGGTGAGGCGGCCAAAGACTCGCTGCTCAAACAACTCATCGGAGACCACGAACCGGCCTACGCCGATCAGTGGCGCGGTTTGCCCGAGGACTACACCGACAAAATGCTTCACGCCATCGTGGCCTTTGAGCTCGATGTTGAAGACCTGCAGTGTGCCGTCAAGCTCAACCAACACCGGCCCGAATCGCATACCGCCATGTACCAGGCCTACCGCGCAGGTGGGGCTAACGAACAAGCACTGGCGGATTGGATGCAACGCATGGGGCTGATATGAACGGGGCACTCAGCGACGAACACTGGATGGGGCTGGCCTTGGCCCAAGCCCGCGAAGCGGCGGTGGCGGGTGAGGTGCCGGTGGGCGCGGTGGTGGTCAAAGACGGGCTGCTGATCGCCTGCGGGCGCAACGCATCCATCGCTGGGCACGACCCCACGGCCCACGCCGAGGTGGTGGCGCTGCGTGAAGCCGCACGCGTGTTGGGCAACTACCGGCTCGACGGTTGTACGCTGTACGTGACCTTGGAGCCCTGTGCCATGTGCAGCGGCGCCATGCTGCACGCCCGCTTGGCGAGGGTGGTGTTTGGTGCGAGCGACTCACGCACCGGTGCCGCGGGTTCTGTGCTGGACCTCTTCGCGCAGCCCCAACTCAACCACCACACCGCGGTTTTGGGCGGGGTGATGGCCCATGAGTGTGCCCAGATCCTCAAAGAATTTTTCAAACCCCGCCGAATCAACTCCGCGCCCTTGCGCGAAGACGCGGTGCGCACCGAGCGCCAATCTGTTGCCCAGATCGTCTGGCCCGAGGATTGGAGCCATGGGTGGCGCGAGCTGCCCAGCGCACCGGGCTGGCGGGTGCATGCGCTGTGCCGAACCAGCACCCCACAGGTACGCACCGTGGCCTTGCACGGCCCCGACACCTGGTCGGCGATCTACCGCGACGTGGTGGCACAAGACGACACGCTGTTGGCCTTGGACCTCTTGGGGTTTGGCCTCAGCGACAAGCCCAAAAAAGCGGCGCAACACACCTTGGTTTGGCACGCCGCCGTGTTGCAAGACCTGTGGCAAGTTTGGGGCGCCCATCCCGATTGCGTTTGGTGGGTGCCCAGTGAGATGAGCCCGTGGTGGTCGCAGTTGCAAGCGCTGCGTCTAAGCCAAGGCCTGCCCACTTGGCTCGCGCAGACGCCACCGACCACCGCTCAATCGACTTGGTCACGCGAATGGTCCGACGCGCCGTACCCTGACAAGGGCCACCGCGTCGCGCCGCTGATGTGGCCGCGCTGAGCGAGTAGGGCCCGAGTTTTCGCGGACAATCGGCGCATGGCCCACATCTACATCTATTCCCCTTCTGGCGCGGTGCGCGACACCGCGGGTTTTCGCCGCGGACTCAAGCGTTTACGAGCCCAAGGCCACGAGGTCGAGGTCGACCCCTCGGCCTTGGCCAGCTTCGAGCGTTTTGCTGGCGACGATGTGACCCGCTTGGCAGCCGTCGCACGCGCCGCGGCCAGCGGCGCCGATGTGGCGCTGATTTCTCGCGGCGGTTACGGCCTCACGCGTTTGCTGCCCCAGCTGCCCTACACGGCCATGGCGCGCGCGGTGGAGCAGGGCACGCAGTTCGTGGGCTTGAGCGATTTCACGGCCTTGCAGCTCGGTTTGATGGCCCAGACCGGTGCGCACAGCTGGCAAGGGCCGGCCTTGATCGCCGACTTCGGCACGGTGGACGAGCCCGACGACATCATGCAAGCTTGCTTCGACGATTTGTTGCTCGAACAAGGCGAGGGCACCGGTTGGCGTTTGCCCAAAAACGAAGAGGGCGAGCTGCGCATCAGCAACGCCAAACTCTGGGGTGGCAACCTCAGCGTGTTGGTGTCTTTGCTGGGCACGCCGTACTTCCCGAAAGTCAAAGGCGGTGTTTTGTTCTTGGAAGACGTGGGCGAACACCCTTACCGCCTCGAGCGCATGCTCACGCAGCTGCTGCATGCCGGGGTGTTGGCGCAGCAAAAGGCCATCGTTTTGGGGGCCTTCACCGAATACAAAACCGTGCCCCACGACCGGGGCTTCAAGCTCGCCAGCGTGGTGCAGTGGTTGCGCAGCCAAGTGAAGACGCCCATCTTGAGCGCATTGCCCAGCGGCCATGTGCCGACCAAAGTCTTGCTGCCCGTGGGCGCGAAGGTGGACCTGATCCAAGAAGGCCGCGACGCCTTGATGGTCTGGGGCCACCTTTGAGCGGCTTTATTTCAGGTTGCCGCTGAGGAACTGTGCCAAGCGCTCGCTCTTGGGGTGCGAAAGCACCTCGGCGGGCACACCTTGCTCTTCGATCTGCCCTTGGTGCAGAAAGATCAGGTGCGAGGCCACTTCACGGGCAAAGCCCATTTCGTGGGTGACCACCACCATGGTGCGGCCTTCTTCGGCCAAGAGCTTCATGACGCGCAAGACCTCACCGACCAATTCGGGATCCAGGGCGCTGGTGGGCTCATCGAACAGCATCACGGCCGGCTCCACGGCCAAGGCCCGGGCAATGGCCACGCGCTGTTGTTGGCCACCACTCATGTGCGCGGGGTAACGGTCCTCGACACCGCGCAAGCCCACCCGATCCAAATACCGGCGCGCCGTCTCGACCGCTTGATCCTTGGGCACACCCAACACGTGCACCGGTGCTTCGATGATGTTCTCCAGCACCGTCATGTGGGCCCACAGGTTGAAGTGCTGGAACACCATGGCCAGCTTGGTGCGCAGGCGTTGCAACTGCTCGGCCCGCACGGCTTGTAACTCGCCGTGACGATCGGCCCTGAGGGCCAAGCTTTCGCCGTTCAAGGTGATCTGACCTTGGTTGGGTTTTTCGAGCAAGTTGATGCAACGCAGCAGCGTGCTTTTGCCCGAGCCCGAACTGCCAATGAGGCTGATCACATCGCCCGCGAAGGCCTGCAAAGACACGCCTTTGAGCACCTCGTTGCTGCCGTAGCGCTTGTGGATGTTGTCGACCTGGAGCAGGGGCGTGCGATGAGAAGAGGGGGCGTTCATGGGGACAACTTCGAAGGTTCAGGCACCGAGCAAGTCGCCGGTGCGAAAGGCGTGGGCGCCCGCGATTTTGCCGACTTCGGCGCCGGCCACCAAGTAGCGGTGACCCACCCTGGCGTACAAAAGTCCGGCGACGGCGGCGCGCACCACGTGCACGCGCGATGCATCGGGCGCGGTCGGATCGATGACATGGGCCACCGCATCACCCACGTTCAGTGGCGCACCAGTGGGCACCAAGTACACCAACACGCCGGGCACCGGGGTTTGCAGGGTTTGTGAGCCGGCCAAGGGCGTGGCCTCACACGCCATGGGCGGCAAAGGCGCTACAGCGCCTTGGGCTTGAAGCGCACCGAGATGCTGCAAGTAATGCAGGACGCCCTGGGCATCGTTCTGCGCATGGGCGTGCTCCACATCGGCCTCGCCGCGCAATTCCACCGTGGTGCTGGCGCAGCCTTGAGGCAAGGGGCGGTCCACACCCGCTGCGAGCAGTCGCTCGCGCAACTGCCACCACAAGCCCGATAGCCGCTCGTCAAAAGGGCCACCGCCCGAATTTTTGGCCAACAAAACGGCGCGGCAGCCCAAGGTCGCGGCCAAAGGTTGGATGGTCGACCAGCAGGCTTCCTCGCTGTAGAGGTGCATGACGGCTTCCCAGTCGCAGTGCAGGTCGATCACCACGTCGGCGTCGTGCGAAAGCTGCAAGAGGCAACGGCGCTGGCTCTCCAACTCGGTCTGCGGCGTCCATTGGGAAAGCCATTGCCCCACCCATTGGCGCACCAGCGAGACGTTGGCTTCGCCGTCTTGCCCCAGGCCGGTGCGGGCTTGTTCGAACACCGCTTGCGCCAAATCGGGGTAATGGCGGTTGAAATTCTCTCCCGTGTCCAACTCAAACCGACCCATGGCTTTGTGGTCCAGGCGCTGCGCCAAGCCAATGGGGTTGGCCGCCGGCACCAGCACCACGCAGCCGCTCAAGCGGCCTTCGCGCTCGGCCGCGTCCAAAGCGCTGCGCAGGTGGTGCGAAACCAGCATGCCGGGCAACTCTTCGGCGTGCAAACTGCCTTGGATGTAGACCTTGGGGCGTGCTTTCGGGTCACCGTAGGTGAAGCTGACCAAGTGTTTTTGGTGGCCCAAACTCGGGCTGAGCAAAGCGTGTTCGGTGCGGATCATGCAGGGCATTCAATGGGTACGTGGAGCCAAGTGTGCCAAAAAGCGGCGTTCAGCGCTTCGAAACATGCCGATGAGTGCAAAGGTGATGCACAGGTAAATGCCTGCGGCAAACAAATAGGCTTCGAAAGGCAGGTAGTAGTCGGAATAGATGCGACTGGCCGCTGCGGTCACATCGAGCATGGCGGGCACGGTGCTGGCCAAGCTGGTGCTGTGCAGCATCATCACGACTTCGTTGCTGTAGCCGGGTAATGTGCGGCGCAAGGCGCTGGGCAACACAATGCGACGCAAGACCTGCCAACGGCTCATGCCCATGGCTTGAGCGGCCTCGATTTCACCTGGTGCTGTTTCGCGCATGGCACCGGCCAACATTTCGGCGGTGTAGCCAGCGGTGTTCAAGCTGAACGCCAGCAAGGCGCAGAAGAAGGCGTCTTTGAAATACGTCCAGGGCCAAACGTCGTCCCAACGCGCTTGGATCCACTCGAGCTGGGCCAAGCCGTAATAAATGAGGTAGAGCTGAATCAGCAAGGGCGTGCCACGGATCACATAGGTGTAGGCCCCGACCACCCAGCGCAGCAGCGCGATCTTGCTGATCAAGGCCAAGGCAAACACCAAAGACAGCACCGCCCCAATGGCCAACGATGACAAGAGCAGCGACAGGGTGGTGATCAGGCCCTCGCCATACAACTGCAGGGTTTCGGGCTGGGCAATGACCGACCAATTCATGTCAACACACCTTCAAGCTTCGGCGCGCGTGACGCCCAAGCTGTACCGGCGCTCAACTCGACGCAAGACCCACAGAGAGGCGGAGGTGTAGAGCAAAAACAAAACGGCAACGAACACAAAAAAAGTGAAGGGCTCGCGCGATGCGGCGCTGGCTTGTTTGGCCAAGTAGGTCATGTCTTGCAAACCAATCAGGCTGACCAAGGCGGTGGCTTTGATCAACACCAACCAATTGTTGGTGAAACCGGGCAAGGCATAACGCACCATCTGCGGCAGAGTGATACGCCAAAACGTGCGAAAGCGGCCCATGCCAAAGGCCCAAGCGGCTTCCATTTGACCTTTGGGAATCGACAAAATGGCACCCCGAAAAGTTTCGGTCATGTAGGCGCCGTAGATAAACCCAATGGTGATGACACCGGCTATAAATGGATTGATGTCCACCGTTTCTCGGCTGCCCAGCCGTTCCATCAGGTGGTTCAAGCCAATGGTGCCACCGTAGAAAATCAAGAGCATCAAGACCAACTCAGGCACGCCACGGATCACCGTGGTGTAAACGTTGGCCAAAGCGACCCACATCGGTCGACCGGATAGCTTGGCCGCAGCCCCCATAAGCCCCAACAAAATGGCCACCCCTAGGGCGGCCAATGAGACGCCCACCGTGAGGAGGGCGCCTTGGAGAATCGAGAGGTAATAACCGCTCACGTTGGGGCCAACTTATTGGCCGTAGACGTCGAAGTTGAAGTACTTCTTGCTGACGGTGTCGTAAGTGCCGTTGGAACGAATGGCCTTGATGGCGGCGTTGAGCTCGTCCTTGAGTTGGGTTTCGCCTTGACGCAAGGCCACACCTGCGCCGTAACCGAAGTACTTGACGTCAGCCAAGACGGGGCCCACGAAACCGTATCCAGCGCCTTCGGGCTTGCTCAAGAAGCCACCGTTGACTTCAACCGAGTCTGCCACGGTGCCATCCAAACGACCCGATTTGATGTCGAGGTACACCTGGTCTTGGGCTTCGTAAGGCACCACTTTCACGCCAACACCTTTTAGCTCACCCATGGCGTATTTCTCTTGGGTGCTGCCTTTGAGCACGCCAATTTTTTTGCCTTTGAGCGAAGCCAAGTCGGTGAAGGGTGTATCGGCCTTCACAACGATGCGGCTGGGGGTGTTGTAGTACTTATCGGTAAAGTCAACGACTTTTTTGCGCTCGTCGGTGATCGACATGGAGCTGATGATCACATCGTATTTTTTGGCCTGCAAGCCGGGGATCATGCCGTCCCAAACCTGTTCAACGTAGACGCATTGGCGCTTGAGTTGAGCGCACAAGGCTTCAGCGATGTCCACGTCAAAACCGGTGGGCTTGCCGTCGGCGGTTTTGAAGGTGAAGGGCTCGTACGTGGGGTCGATGGCGACCTTGAGTTCGGGCAATGCAACAGGTGCTGCAGGAGCGGCAACGGGCGCTTCGGTTTTACCGCAGGCGACCAAGGCGGCGGTGGCCACGATGGCCAGGGTGAGTTTGATGGTGTTCATGACAGATGAGGGGTTGGTTGAAAACAAAGGTCTGCGGAACGTTGCCCCGCAAAGGCCGTCAAAACGATACCAGAGTGCCCTGCATCATTGTTAACATAATATACATCGTAGAAGCTTAAACACAGTTCAATCCGAAAAGTCGCGGGTCGCTGCCTGACCTTTGAATTGACGTCTCAGGGAGCTCAACAAGGTCCACGCAACCAAGGCAGCACCAAAGGCCAGGACGCCCGCACTGATCGGTCGATCGATGAAGGTGTACAAGTCACCACGCGACAACAGCAAAGCGCGGCGCAGGTTTTCTTCCATCAAGGGCCCCAACACAAAGCCCAGCAACAAAGGCGCGGCATCGAACTTGAGCAAGGCCATGCCGTAACCCAACGCACCAATCACGGCCACGATGAGCACGTCAAAGGTGTTGTTGTTCACGCTGTACACGCCCAAACTGATGAAGACCAAAATGGCTGGATACAGGACGCTGTAAGGGATGCGCAAAATCGCCACCCACAGGCCGATCATGGGCAAATTCAGCACCATGAGCATGACGTTGCCGATACCAAAACTCACGATCAGGCCCCAGAACAACTCGGGCTGCTGGGTCATGAGCAAGGGGCCCGGTTGAATGCCGTGAATGATCAGCGCGCCGAGCATCAAAGCCATCACAGCGTCACCGGGAATGCCCAAAGACAGTGTAGGCACGAAAGCGGTTTGTGAGGCGGCGTTGTTGGCGGCCTCAGGCGAAGTGATACCTTCAATCGCCCCTTTGCCAAAGCGGCTGGGATCGGTGGCGACCTTTTTCTCCACGGCGTAGGCCATGAAAGAAGCTATTGAGGCACCCGTACCCGGCAAAGCCCCAAAAAAACTGCCGATGCCCGTGCCCCGCAGCATGGGCATGATGGACTCACGCACGTCTTTTCGCGTGGGCATCATGGTGCGCATGGTGATCTTTTCTTTGACCTCGTTTTCACGAGAGACATTGATGCTGGACATCACTTCTGAAACACCGAAAACGCCCATGGCCAGTGCCACCAAGTTGATGCCGTCCATCAGGGAAGGAATGTCGAAGTTGAACCGTGACACACCCGAGTTGATGTCGGTTCCGATGGTGCCGATCAACAAACCCAACACGACCATGGCCAAACCCTTGACTGGAGAACCGGTGGCCAAGGTCGACGCGGCGATCAGCCCCACCAACATCATGGCGAAATACTCTGCCGCACCGAACTCCAAACCAATTTCAGCGATGGCGGGCGAGAACAAAATCAAAGCCAAAATACCCAGCATGGAACCCACGAAGGAGGCAATCGTCGTCATGAACAAGGCCACGCCGGCCCTGCCCTGTTTGGCCATGGGATAACCATCCAAGCACGCGACGGCCGATGAAGGTGTTCCCGGCAAGTTGAGCAAAATCGACGCGGTGGAGCCACCGTATTGCGCTCCGTAGTAAACGCCCGCGAGCATCACAATCGCCGCCGTGGGGGGGATGTGGTACGTGATGGGCAACAGCAGCGAAATGGCTGCGAGCGCGCCAATGCCGGGCAAAACACCGATCAGTGTGCCTAAAAACACACCAATGAAACAGTACAACAGCGTGATGGGTTGAAGAGCTGTTTCTAGGCCGAGCAGCAAACCGTTGAGGGTGTCCATTTATGGGCTCCAAGGCCAAAGAGGCAAGAGCATGCCCAGGCCCATGATGAAAATAAGGTACGTCACCACCGACACCCCGATGCACAGCAGCCAGCGGTTTTTCCACTGAATGCCCCGATCGGGGATCGATGACAACAAGACCGACAGTGAGGTGGCCACGATCAAACCCAAGGTTTTCAAGGTGAGCGAAAACACCACCAAGCTCAGCGTGACCAAGCCCAAGGTTTTCCAAGCGGGTTGAATGACCGGGCCTTGGCGAAACCAAGCTGGCAGAGCCACCAAAATGCCCAGCACCGCCAAGGTCAACCCCAAAGAAACAGGGAAAAATCCAGGGCCCATGCGGCGCAAATTGCC
>Ga0315906_10006502_pt1 | contig 14440 bp, 18 predicted proteins | sample LakEriMetagenome_4_FD_203526 | JGI IMG/M metagenome (GOLD analysis project Ga0315906, IMG submission 203526) | Freshwater fungal communities from buoy surface, Lake Erie, Ohio, United States - Buoy 2 MA122 | ecosystem: Environmental > Aquatic > Freshwater > Lake > Lake biofilm | place: USA...
TTTTTGCTCTATTAAAAAGCATCCAAGTACTGTGCCGGTCCTTCCAATGCCCCCCCAACAATGAACATATACTCTTTCTCCGGAGTGTAGATGCTCTCGCACAACCTTCAAGATTTCAGACATCTCTGATTTCGTAGGAATATCCAGATCCTTGATGCTCATTCGTTTCATTTCAATCTTCTCTGTGAGTGCGTGGCTGTAATCCCTCAATGGGATTCCTTTGAAATTTGTCTCACCCTCCTCGGTAAGGTTGATGATTTTCGTAATCCCCAGCTGAGAGAGTAATTCTATTTTTTGTTGAAGGATGAGGTCTTCAGTAGATGAAGGGATTTCTCCAACATAAAGCTTGTCCGGGATAACAGCGTATGAACGTAAAATCGGTGAGCTCCAACCTTCGATTAATTTATTAATTGAAAGAATAAACTCTTTGGCTAACTGATCTTCTGAACGTTTCTCAGACTCTTTAGATAGTATATCTAGCTGTATTTCTCTGATTTCAGAAATTATCCTGTCTGTTTTTGTCCGAATTTCGCTGAGCTCGGCATATTCCTGGGCTCTAATAAAGGGAAGCGCATTCAATTTTAAAGCATGCCATTCAATTAATAGGTGACAGATTCGGTTGCTTTGTTCTGAATAAATACGTTGATGTTGTGGCATTTTATTTTTTTCGTTTGACAGGGTAGACGCGACATTCGCCCTAAGATAACAGTTCTTATCCAAACATTTTTTCTAATCCCCATTAAGTATGTTTGGATCAATACATTTCATTTATTGTCCGATGAAGTCGAAAAAAGAAAATTAATCCGGAGGTGTTATGTTCGTTATTCTGAAACGTATCTAACATCGTATTCAAAGCTATGTCTAAAATCGTTAATACTATAAAAGCTGTTGTGGATTACCTTCAATCGGAAGAAGCTTCACAAAAATCATTTGGTTCCAAAGTTAAAATGAAGGAACTGGATGCCATCTCAGCATTTTTTGGTCTAACGAAGCGCGAGGCCTTGGTGTTTTCTGCTGTTTATTACTTATCACTGACCAAAAGTTCTGTTTCTCCATCAGACATATCCCAATTCATTTCAGGTTCACCCTACGATCTTCCCAAGATTGTAGCTCAATTGGATAAATTACAGAAGAACAGGTTGATTACTTCTCGTGGGAATGCCAAGTACGATAGTTGTAAGGTTTCTGTAGACCTGATGATTAAGCTAGAGAAAGATGAGAAACCACACGTGAACAGAAACACACGCATGGATTTCTTTGAGGTTTTGGATCGCCTGGATGAAATTTTCACCTATCGTTTTGATGAAATGATGTCTGTTGGTGAGTTCTATGAGGAATTTGACAAGCTCTATGAGTCACAGACTAACTTTAGTTTGTTCACTTTTCTTCAAAGAAAAAGGATCAACATGCGTGAATGGCCAATGTTCATTTACGGATTTTTGAGGCAGATCCAAATGGATGAGTACGGTTCGGTAGAGTATGGTATCAGAAATCTGTACCGCGAATATTCCTTACGCTATGAATTAAAGAAAAAATTCATTGAGGAAAAGGCAGATCTTTTCAGAAAGGGCCTCATCGAATATCCAGGAAAGGACCTGAAAAGCAAAGAGTCTTTTGTAGTAAGAGATGACGCCATGAGAGAAATTTTGGGTGACCGCTATTCGATTATGATGGCAGACCTCTCAACGAAAAAGCAAATAGATGGGGCGATGTTGCCAGATTCCATCGTACCAAGAGCATTGTTTTACAATCAGAAGGAACAGGAATCAGTGAATATTTTACATGCCCTGCTTTCTCCTGATCGATTGCCGGTAGTTTTAAAAGGTCTGAAAGACAATGGGATGAGAGAGGGGATTTGCATTCTTTTGCATGGATCTCCCGGAACAGGGAAAACAGAATCGGTACTACAGATCGCTCGTCAGACAGGGCGATCCATCATGAAAGTAGATTTTTCTCAGATTCGGGATAAGTTCGTAGGTGAATCGGAAAAAAGGTTAAAGGCAGTCTTCAAAAAGTATGCTGATTTTGTAGAAGGGTCCACGGATACTCCTATTCTCCTTCTCAATGAGGCCGATGCACTGTTGTCAAAGAGAATCAATGTTACGAATAGCGTTGATCAGATGAACAATTCGATGCAAAATATCCTGCTGGAAGAAATGGAGAATTTTAAAGGAATTCTCGTGGCTACGACCAATCTTATTCCCAACCTTGATCTGGCATTCGAAAGACGATTTTTGTATAAAATTGAATTCTGTTCACCGGATGAATCGGTAAGATTGAAAATCTGGCAAGATCAATTCCCGAAACTTGCGCATGAACCCGGTTTTGAAACCTTGGCGTTAAACTATGCACTGAGCGGCGGTCAGATAGAAAATATCGTGAGAAAGGCCAAAATGAATGAGTTGCTCTTCCTAAAACAACCGACTTTAGCCGAGCTGAAGGAAATGTGTGAGAATGAATTTCTGGTTCAAACTAAGCGGTCGGTACTCGGATTCCGTTCGGAGGCGTAAGGGGTTTGTATATTCGTCTTTTATTGCTAAGTTCGTGGAACTGAATTCATCTTCATATGAGTATAATTGATAAGGTAAAGGAGTTAAATAGAAAATGGATCATTTCTGTAATCTTTATAACACTCGTTGCGGGTGGTATCATTTTTATGTTATTTCGAAACATCAATGAAAATAACCAAAAGTCGATTGAACTGAAAGAAAAATTAGATGAATTAACGAAGTCTATGGATGAGCTTACGATTGCCAATCAGAAGCTCAAAAAATCCAAGGATTCACTCCAGCAGCATGTATCCTATATGTGGCCCATGCGTTCGTTGATTTATAATGCAAAATTAAGAGACAAGGTTTTGGACGGGACTGACTTTGTTCCCGGTCAAAAAGTGAGGGTGAAAGCCGATTCGAGCGTTGTGATTATCACTGACTACCTAGTGGGGGGGAATAATTACAATTATTATGTCCATTTCAGGGTTAAAAACAAGAAAGGGGAGGTTCAGGAATTTTCTCCATTAGAGATAGAGGCCATCGAATAATAATTTCAGATGTCGTGTTAGATTAATACCGATCTGTAGTTTATACTCCAGTATATTTTTATGGAATTAAAAGCAAAATTAAAGGAGCTTATTTCTAATGAGCTGTTGTCGGCTTCTGAACTTAAAGACGGTATTGAAGTACTTTTAAAGTGGCACTCAGGTCTTCCGTTAGATCCATCGGTTACCGTTCCTTTGAATCTTCTTTCTGAACAGTTGTTGAATTCTGAGAAAAAACAAAATGCTTTACTCACGGGCTGGAAACTTTTTGATGATGAGCTCCAAGGTTTGACCTATGGCGAGTTCATCGTTGTTGGTGGCAGACCGGCGATGGGTAAAACATGCCTTTTTGTCGATCTTGCATCTCGTTTGTCTGAGCAAGTTCCTGTCTTGTACATTTCGCTTGACCTCTCCGCGCCTGTACTTACGTCGCGTTTTTTGAGCAGGGCTTCAGGAATTGAAGCATCTCGTATCATGAATGGGAAATTAGTTGAGGAGGAAAAAAAGAAGTTGAAAAATTGTGCTGCTGAATCTTCTACAGGTCGGATCCACGTTGCTGACAAACATTTGCACTCCATGACTGATCTTAAATCACTTTGTCATGAAATGGTCAATAGCAAAGGTGTGAAAGTTATTCTTCTGGACTATATTCAATTGTTAAGCTCCCCAAGGTACAGGCATCATAGAGAATCAGAGATAGCTTATTTTTCTCGAACACTGAAGGAAATTGCTCGGGATACGGAGACTGTTGTCATTTGCTCTAGTCAGCTTAGCAGGGCAGTTGAGCAACGTGGAGGCGAAAAACGTCCGATTCTATCAGATCTGCGTGAAAGCGGAGCAATTGAGCAGGATGCAGACAAGGTTTTGTTTTTGTACAGACCCGAATATTACGGGTTTTATCAGGACGAAAATGGAGAATCTACGTATGCCAAGATGGACATCATCGTAGCGAAGAACAGAACGGGTCCACTGACGAACATCAGGTTAAATATTGACATCCCTTTTTGTCGAGTGGTCGAGAGTCAATTAGATTTGTCTCTTCTTAAAATCGATCCTAAACGGCTGGAGGAGAATGGGCTTGATGGTGAAGACCCGCCGTTTTAATGTTTTTTGGCCGCTGCCACAACTTATGTGTCGAACACGCGACATGCGATTGTGTAACCTGCAATCCGACCTGAGAGGGAGCAACGTAAGCTTACGCTGTTCTTCCGCCGATCGCAGGCTCTCTCTGTCAGAACATCGTGAATTTGGATAAGCACGGTAGCGGCCTTTTTAAAGATCAATATGAAAGATATTCAGCAGACCGCTATAGAATTCAATTCAGAAATAAGCAACGGAGCTTTCGAGACAACGTTGGTTAACAAAAAACAATTCACACGTACCCAGAAAAAAGCACTTGAGCTTCTTAGAATCGAGTCTGATCAAGATTTGATTCTGTTTTCCGGTGTTTCTGCAAATGCTTTGCTCAGGAATATTAATGCTCCCGTTTACAGTGAAAAAAATATCAGAAAGAAGAACGGCGGATTCAGGTCTTTAGATATACCTGAAAAATCTCTTAAACTACTCCAGGAAAAACTGAATGATCATTTGCAAAGTGTCTACACTTATCTGAGACCGCAAACAACACATGGTTTTGTAAGGTATCCTAATCGAAAGTCATGTAATATCTTGAAAAATGCCTCAGTTCATACGTCTAAAAACTATGTATTGAACATGGATCTAAAGGATTTTTTTCATTCAGTAAATGCATTAAGGGTTAAGCATGTTTTTCAGAATTCGCCGTTTAAATTCAATGAACACCTCTCTAATTGTCTTGCGCTGTTGACGACATACAAAGGCCGATTGCCTCAGGGGGCTCCAAGCTCACCTGTACTTTCAAATTTTGCTGCATTGTCTCTGGATTACAAAATTTGTAAATTGTGCAAAACCTACGCGATTGATTACTCTCGCTATGCCGACGATCTGACATTTTCGTCACAGTCTTTCATGCCAGAAGCATTTAAAAATGAATTAAACAATCTGATCGAAAAAGAAGGTTTTCATGTCAACGCTGATAAAACGAGATTAAGATCTAAAAACCGCAAGCAATTAGTGACTGGAGTCGTTGTGAATCATAAAGCCAATGTAGACCGAACGTATGTAAGGAAGCTTAGGGCTATGATCTTCGATTCAGAAATAAATGGATTGCCTAGCGCCGCTGCGAAGCATCTGAATTTAACAACCAAACCAACTACCGACCATATCAGTTTTTTTGTCCGTCGACTAAATGGAATGCTTGCCTTCATGAGTCAGATTCGAGGGAAGGATGATGCCTTGACGCTGAAGATGAAAAATAGATTCCTTAATGTATTGTCAATTCCACTGAATCAATAGGTGTAGACTCTTGAACTGCGCGTTAGTGTGTCTTCCTGACAAATTTCTAGCGGACCTTCTGAATAAGTAATCCCCGCCAGGCAGATTTCCGGATGAAAAGGAGTTCCTTCTTTTAGCTCAAAACACAATTCTTCAATTTTGAAATCCGGGGTTTCAAGTTTAAACTTGAAGAACATACCCGTTTCGAGCTGATAAAGCACAATTCGTTTTTTATTCGATTCAGGTGCGTCCGTTGAAAGTTCTCTGAATTTTGACTGATACAGTGGGAACAATGTGTTTTCGGGTAAAAGCTCATTGCTCTTAAACTTTGCGATAGATTTTTTATCTCGTTTTAGCTCTATTCGATTGGTTCGGTCAATGAAAAAGTAGCGTTCTACCTCCTTCGTGGCAAGCTGATCCCAACTTGAAAAACCAAGTTTCTTCAAGAAATCTAAATTGAACAGTAGGCTTTCGTAGGTGCAATCAAGTGAGCTTCTAATCTTTTCGAGTGAATGGTAGGTGTGCTCTTCCAGGTCACATGTCCAGCATCTCAAGCCTTGTCCAAAGCAACTGATGGTTATGAGCATATTAAATTTTAGTTTTTACGACTTTTTAGAATCGCTTTCAATTCATCGATCCCGATGTTTAGCTCGTCGCGTAATTGAATACGCTCTTCATCCTCCACAACTTCCCGAATACTCGGTGTAAACGTATACATTATATAATGAACGGGAATGGCAATTAATAATGCCAAAAGAAGCATAGGTGTATCTCCAGTGAAAAGCCACAAAATAAATGGAATAAATAAAATAGCAATATAAAAGATAATGAAGATGAAAACCTCCGATAATAAGGACCTCAGAATATGTGCAAGAAATAAAATGCAATACACTTTAAAAGTTGATTTGTCTGCATAATCAACGTTAATTTCTTCCCGGATTTGTTTGTCTGTCTTTTCCATGCCATACATACGCAAACAAATGAAAAAGATAACAGAAGGCACTTAACTGGACTTAATCAATCCCCATCTGAGGAAGTCATTTCTCACTATTCGCCAATCTACCATCATGCCCATCGGTAATGTTATATTGGGTCTGAGTGGAGCATCGCTGGAGGTGTCATCAATATAGAATTCCTTTTGAGAGGGATGAAGTTGGGTAGGATAAGCTTGTGGAGCACGCTTTCTGGATTCGAAGTGAATGATTTCTTCTAATCCAAGATCTGGCGAATTTAAATAGGACATAGCTTCCTCTAGAGAACCGTCATTCAGATCGGCCCGCAACGTGTTCAATATGATTTCATGTCCTTCCTTCTGTAAAGACCGGATGACATCAATGGCACCGGGGTTAGCTGCTCCGATGATAGGGTAGGAATGTTCAACGACTGTTCCGTCGAAATCGAGAAAAATTATCAAAACAAGCGCTTATTGATCCGTCCATTTAATCTGAAATTCTAGTTCGTGAGCTCCGTCCGTTCGCTCATGTTCAATTGTGAAAATAGCTCGATCCGGCACGTATATAGCCTCGCCTGCGACAGAAATCCTGAAGTTTTCTCCTTTTTCAATGCTATCTGCTAATCGTCTCAATTTACTCACAAATTCTTCTTTGGAGTATCCTTTTTCTACATCTCGATTTTCCATTTGGTACTATTGTTTCGTATAAAAATAAACAGATATTTCTTTGACATAGCAATTTGTTAGGATTTGCCCAGGATGACGTTAATACTTTGAATTTTAAAATAAACAACATGACAAACAAAACAACACATTATCAGTTCATACTGGACCGAAGTGGATCGATGGTCACATGCATTGACAGCACTATCGAAGGATTTAACCACCAGCTGAATACGTTGAAAGAATTGAAAGCAGAGTTTCCGGATCAAGAATTTTCCTTTTCTCTGACAACCTTCAACAGCTCCATTCACCTTGATTTTAGAGATTCAAGTGTGGGCGAGGCACCATGTCTGACAAAAAGTAATTATGTGCCTTCAGGGGGAACTGCCTTGTTGGATGCTATTGGAACATCTATTGGAAGATTGGAGGAAATGTATGGCGCAGACATAGAAGCTGATAAAGCAAGTGTAGTTTGCGTAATTCTTACCGATGGAGAAGAAAACTCTTCCAAAAACTACTCAACAGATCAAATAAGAATGATGATCAGTAGACTTCAAGAAACAGAGAAATGGTCTTTCAACTTTCTCGGCGCGGGAATTGACGCTTGGAGGTCGTCTGATCTGTTAGGAATATCTCGGGTTAATTCTGTGTCGTTCGAAAAATCTCACGTTGCGGGTATAATGTCCGATTTGGGGAGCTCAATGAGAACTTACATGATGGACAAGTCAGAGGGCAAGATTAGAAAGGATTTTTTAGACTCAGTAGACTGAAAATTGTACATTTATCATCATGCAGATCGATCCGTCCGACTTCAACAACGCATTCAAAGAGGTTCTTCAGCTTAAACTGAAGCTTGCCGAACGTATGATTGAGAAAATCGATCATGTAAGAGTCCAAGATTATGAACGAGCCGCTGAAGCAAGAGCTCAGGAGGTAGAGGTACGGAAAGAATTACAAACCATTCACGATTCATTGCTCGATAAGGACGCTGAATTGACCATGAACAAGAAAAATTTTCATCTAAAGAACTCAATCAGACAATTGTTACTTGAGACAGCGCTTGATGATTTCGATTATATCTTAAGAACAAAAAAAGAGACCGAATCAAGAATTGAGCATCTAAAAGATGAAAGACATCGATTATTAGCGAAAGGTGCTGACGACAGTGTACTTGCGCCATTGCTGCTCGAGTTGGTTGAACAAAGAGATTTGCTCAGAATGCTGAATGGTATGATAAAGCAATCTATCAAATTGAAAAAAGGACTTTGATTCAAAGTCCTTTTTGTTTTTCACGCAGCCAAATCATTTCTTAACGTGTCCTTGGCCCTGTAAAAATAAGCCGCAACCTGATTTTCAGGAATTCCTGTCAACTCGCTGATTTCTCTTGCTGAACAATTAAACTTCGTCTTCAGTAAAACAACCTTCTTTTGTTTCTCAGGAAGCTCATGCACACTTTCATATACTTGTTTTCTCATGGACTCATCAAATGATTCATCCTTTAAATCTCTAAATAAGTAAAGGTCTTCCATATAATCGATACTCACCTCTTTCCCTTTTTTGCGCAGCTCATCGATGAAATGAAACTTCGTTACCGAGTATACCCAGCTAAAAAAGGTTCCTTTGTTTGGATTGTATAAATGAAATTTTTCGAGACACTTAAGACAGGCACTTTGAATAAGGTCCTTTTTCATATGTTTCATGTTGCCACCGAGCAAGTTGTTAACGATAGTTGTGACGAAGGGAAGAATTTGGTTTTTCATAGATTACAGGTTATTTAGATATTAAAAATTCAAGCACAAGGTATTGCCACCGGTCCTTCAGCGGGACAGGAAAAGCGGTATTCTTTAGCCCGAAGGCTTTCAGAAAATTTTCCGGAGGGTTATAAGACCCAGCGGTTTAACTTTGCATCTGTGAGGGGAGGGGGAGGGGTTGAGGCAGAAGTTCGGATCATAAAAAATGAATAGCAGCTAATAAACGCTCATACTTTTAAAAAGTAACACTGAAATAGTAAAAAAAGTAAATTATTTTTTAAATATCACAAAAACAATATGTTACATATTGGATTAGAGTGATTTTTTCATTTTTAGATACCGATCTGTGTAATTCTCGTCACCGGTACATTTCATTTTTTTTCTGGAAGCATGAAAATTGGAGATTCTCTCGGCCGGATCCGGATGGGTACTCAATAATTCAGACGATCGTTCACCTTCTTCTTTCAGTATTTTTTCAAAAAATCCGGCTGCCCCATCTGATTTGTACTCTGAGGAACACAGATACTTCACTGAACATTCATCGGCTTCTCGTTCGTAATGCCTTGAATAACGAAGAGATATGAGTCCATTAATTACTTCTTTATAATATGAACTCTCACTTCCGCCTGTCAGGAAATCCAATATGGCTTTGATGCCAAGAGATTTGGTCATTTGCCTTGTGCCGTGTCTTCTTTCAGCGTGTCCCATCTCATGAGCAAGAACACCGGCAAGCTCTGCTTCATTGTCTAGGTATTTCAAAATACCTGTGTAAATGTAAATGTAACCACCAGGTGCACAAAATGCATTTACCGTTTCATCGTCATCAATTACTGTGAGCTTCCATTCAAATTTGTCACGATACCTAAACTCTCCATTTTCAAGAATGGTATTTCTGATGCCCTCAAGGTAGCTGTATAATTGTGGATTGCTGTTTCGACTCAGTAAATTATACTCCGATGAGCTCTTAAGCTCTTCGTCCAGCTGTTTTCCAAGCTTTATGTCATCATCAACTGAAAAACCATTGATTTCGATTTGCTTCAGCTTCTCAGTATACTTCTCGCCTTCTTTCCACGCTTTTTTACCGAGATCCTCGATGTCCTCAAGCCAATTATTTTTTTCTTCTACCGGCTCTAAATCTGATTCTTCCGAAGAATCAGATGTGCTGACTTCGCAACTAACTAAAAGTATACAGATTAAAAAATAAAGGGGTTTCATGGTGACAGTATTTAGACCTTAAATTAAAAAAAAATAGATTACCATGTTATGTAGTGATGCGTTTGTTCGTTTAAGTCTCGAAATTCTAAAATATATCAAATGACCATTGCACAAGCGCTTAAGGAAAAAAACAAAAAACTGAATGTCTTAAACAAGTTGTGGGATAAGTTGAGTGCCTCCAACAGTATCCCCGAGGGGAACCTCCGACCATACAACCCTGAGGAGCTTTTGGAAAAAATAACACTTGAGATGTCCGGGTACATAGAGCTGAAAACAAAAATACACGCAGCAACGACCGAGGTGCGTGACAAAATATTCCGAATGTCGGAGCTTAAGAATTACGTTAAGCGTTTGCGGCAGGTGGATACTCGTCACGGTTTGTCCGTGTCTCGTTACGAGTCTTCGACCGTACGTTATGAAGCCTTTCTCTCGGAAGGCAGTTTGGACGAGCTTATTGAAAAAGCAGAGCATGAAATAGATGCTTTGCAGGATGAGCTGGATGCGTTTAACCATACCCATCACCTGTCATAGGGTGTTGGGCTAAACGCCCGGGAGCGACCGACCGTATGATTGTGTATGGAAATTCGATCTAAAGTGATGCCGATGAGTGAAAGGAAGACGTATTCAAAGATCAAATTTCATTTGTCAAGGTTAAAAATTAAAATCACAAAACTCGTAAATCCTATACCTTTCTGCGGTTGGCGCTTTTTTTAGTAGTTTCGAAAAGTTTAATCTAATTATCATCAACTGAGTTCTTAAGAAATGCATCTATGCTATTACATGAGTTCATTGAAAAGTTTGATCATCCGGGTAGTGTAATTCTGCTAGTTGGTAAAAGAGAGGTTAAAGCCGAGGACAAGGAAAAATTAGTTCTGCTCGGTGAATTAATTGCAAAAAAAACATCCCACTTAACTTTTAGAAGTGGAAACGCTACTGGTGCAGACGAACTATTTTGCAGTGGTGCAAAAAATGTCAATCCCAGCCGAGTCATGATGGTGCTACCATCGGAAGGTCATCGAAAGAAGCATCGCTCGGATTACACGTATATTTCGCTCGACGAGCTATCGATCCTTCGGGAAGATCCAGTCGTTTATGAAGCAAGAAAACACAAAACGAGAGGGATGCTTAATTATTACCTGGATGGAAACAGAGATGGCTACACGAGCAAAGTTGCACTCATCTTAAGGGATGCAGTGAAAGTGCTGGGACATCAGGACCTTTCTCCGGCGACGGCAGCTATTGTTTACAACGACACCGAAAAACCCGATGAAGGAGGAACAGCATTCACAGTAAGAGTTTGTCGCGACAATGATGTTCCTGTTTTTGAGCAAGAAGTTTGGTTTCATTGGTTGACTGAAATAAAATCTTAACCTGTGTCAACACAATCTGGTTTTGATTGTTAGGATATTTGTATCCCAAATTAAAATCATAAAGTATGAAAAAAGTTTTTTTAACAGTATCAATTGCATTTACCTTGTTTTCATTCGCGCTAATTCCTGCCATTGACTGGACGAGTGATGCTACCCATTCAAGATTAGGATTTTCAATCAATCACATGGGTATTTCGGATGTGAATGGAGAATTCCAGAAATTTGAAGTGAAGGTGTCTTCGGCAACCATGGACCTAGCTAATTCAACGATTCAAATGAACGCGGATGTTTCGTCAATTTACACAGGTGTGGAAATGCGCGACAATCATTTGAAGACAGCCGATTTTTTCGACGCGGCTAAGCATCCGAGTGTCAACTTCCAAAGCACATCGGTGACCAAACAAAAAAAGAATTCGTACCTCATCAAAGGAAATTTAACGATGCACGGTGTGACAAAAGAGATCTCTTTTGTGGCTGCGCACAATGGAACGGTGAAGGACGAGGCAGGCAAAAGTGTTGCAGGGTATAAAATGACCGGTTCTATCAAGCGTTCAGATTTCGGAGTGGGTCAACCGTCACCAGGCTTATCCGATGAGGTGAAATTGATCTGTGACCTGGAGGTTGCTGAAAACTAAAACAAGATGTATGAAAGGATGTTTGTTCAGTGCATTTATACTGCTTACATGCATAATCAACGCCCAGCAATGGAAGATTGGTACTGATTTTAAAATCTCTTTTTCTAGTAAGGAAGCGTCTGGTATATTTAAAGAATTGTCTGGAACCATTGTGTTCGATTCCGAAAAATTAGCAACCTCAAAATTCGATCTTAAAATTCCTGTTTCTTCAATCAGTACTGGCAATGGTATGATGAACTCACATGCGAAAGGAGATGAATGGTTTAATGCGGAGAAATTTCCAAACATAACGTTTACCTCTACAAAAATCGAGAAAAGTGAAAATGGGTATTCAGTTACAGGAAAGTTGGAGTTAAAAGGAGTGAAAAAAGAGGTGACTATTCCTGTAACATTTACCAAAAAAGGAACAAAAGGAACCTTTGTAGCAAAATTTTCAGTTAACAGATCCGATTACGGAATTGGCAAAAAAGGAGGGGATGTTTCTGAAACCTTGAAAATTACGGCTACGATTCCGGTAACAAAAAAATAGACTACTAGGGGATACAGTAAAGTGTATCTAAAATAAAGGAATATCCGGCCCAAACTCCAAGTGCTCCTCCGCTGAGATTACTGGGAACGTTGACCGGCGTTGCAAAAGGACTGCCCGCATTCGATTGTTGGGCATCTTTTTTTTCAAAGAATTCGTACACCGCATTATCCAATCGAGACAACTTAATTACTGCGCTGTCTCCAAGCTTGTAATATTTTCTATATCCATTGGCAAAGGTTGTATCTGCTTTTGGATATCGCGTGTCAAACTCAAAGGTCAATCCATCAAAAAACTGATCGCTGAAAAAAGGATTGTTGCTGTGTCTGAAAATAATGTCTTTTGGTTGACCATCTGACTGAATGGTAAAGTTCATAGGTTCCCATTTGTAACAGTTCCGTTGACCCGGAGGATCACTCAGTCGGGCCATGCACAATCCGAACTGGTTATTTGCTGTATCTGCTTTCCAGTAAAGATCATCGAGAGCAACAGGTGGTAGTAAGGTGGTAGTGCCTGAAAAGCTGTTACCTTTCCAGTTAATGTTTAAGGTGTAGCTTTTTCCAACTTGTCCAATTAGGGTGGGATCACTCGTAGAATAGACCTTCACAGGGAGAAAAAACACTTCATTGTACTCGACCGAAAGCATCTCCGCAACGCGTTTTCTTGTTTCTTCTGGCAACTCAGCAATACTCATAAGTTGAAGACCTACTGTAGAAGTGCCATCTGTCACCTCTACACTTGCATCCGTCACAAAGGACGACAGGTACGCACTAAGATCTGTTGAGGCATAAATATTTTGAGATTTAGATAAAAGGACTACTGGAAAACCATCTTGATCGATTCGGCCATCCACCACCAATTGTTCCTCGTAGCCGGGAATATCAATTTTAACCTCTTTCGTGCAAGACCAAAAGAGAGCCAACGAGGCAGTAAAAAGAAAGACAATTCTCATTAGGTGCGAAAGTACTTTATTCCACTCAAAAATACTTCAAATCGATCATCTTCGTAATTTTGCATCATTGCTTTCCGAAATTAGTTCGGCAAATGCGGTTACCATTAAACTCTGACTATGTGGATAAAGCGTCTCTACGCTAATAAGTGGTTTAAAATCCCCTATTTAGTTCTCTTGTATTCCTTTGCTATTTATGGGTTTTTTCTCGCATCGGTATATGTTGCAATGCGTTTTCGCTTGACGCAAGAGGCTGGGCAAATCGATGAAAACAACAGATACTTTCAACGGATGAGTGATAAGTACAACTTGTCTTTTCGAGTGGACAGCACGTACTATACTAAAAAGAGGTTCGAGGTGCTTGATCGGATCCTCCTGCTGAACGAATTTTATCCGAAGAATGCTTCCTACATCCTGGATGTGTACAAACAAACGAGCGATGAACGTTTAGCACTTAAAATGTTGGATGCAGTCGACCTTAGACTCAGCTCCAATTCAGAGTACATGAGTAAAACGCGTAAACTCGAACAGCAAAAAACAAAGAATAAGCAAAAAATCACAGCCTTATCGGCATTTGACTGGATGAATGTTGCTGAATGGAAGTATTTTCGCGAAGCACTTAAAAAGGATAAGCCTTACATTGATTCAGCAGCGAAAGCCGCAGGTGTGGAGGCTAGAACCATCGTGGCGGCCTTGGTAGGAGAGCAGGTCCGACTTTTCAACTCTCGTCGCGAGCGATTTAAAGAATATATTGCACCTCTGAAGTCTTTATCAGTAGGAACCATGATGTCTTTCGGTCCTACCGGAATTAAAGAAAATACGGCCATGCGCATAGAGAGAAATTTAAAAGATTCAAGCAGCGTGTATTACCTTGGAAAGGCGTATGAACATCTTCTTGATTTCGATTCGTCTGAAGTGTTTAGTCATGCTGTGCATGATACCATGAGTCTTCGGATCAAACGTCTCGCGCAATACAAGGATCACTACTAT
>Ga0315906_10006504_pt1 | contig 14432 bp, 8 predicted proteins | sample LakEriMetagenome_4_FD_203526 | JGI IMG/M metagenome (GOLD analysis project Ga0315906, IMG submission 203526) | Freshwater fungal communities from buoy surface, Lake Erie, Ohio, United States - Buoy 2 MA122 | ecosystem: Environmental > Aquatic > Freshwater > Lake > Lake biofilm | place: USA: Lake...
TAGATGCTTCATGTGGAGAGATAGAACAACTTAAAGTAAAATACCCCGAGCATATTTTTAAATGTAAAACTATACAACAAATAAATGACTTAGTGGACTTGTTTATTACTTATAGACCACAAGTAATTAAAATGGATATTGAAGGGTATGAGAGTTTGATGAAATTTATTACTGCAGAACAATTTTCTTCAGTTGAAGAAATAGCAGTAGAATATCATAATCCAGAGTGCAAAAAGATTCTTACAGATAAACTTAAAGAATTAGGATTTGAAATATTTTCATTAAACCAATTTGGATGGTTCTGTACTGATATAAATCAAATGGGAATCATGCATGCAAAAAAAACCAATATATGATAAATATTCTTAAAGCGACCTATGGAGGGAAAGATGTCACAGGTAAATTAAAAAGTCTTGTAAAAAATGGGGAATTAAGAGTAAAAGCTTGTAATAGTGTATTTGGAGATCTTGCCCCTGGAGTGTTTAAACATCTTTTTGTAGAGTATGATGGAGGGACAAAATCAATACCTGAAGGGGCTTTTCTAACTCTACCAGAATCTAAGAATAAAAGATTAGGAATCTACTATACCAATAATAATGTAGATAAGGTTGTAAACTATACACTTCATAATTTATCTAGATTTAAAGATAAGGCTGATATATTAACCTGTGTATGGAAAGCAATCCCAGATAATCCATTTTATGAGATTGGCGCAATGACTAAAAGCGGTAATCATCTAAACATAGTTATTCAAATTTTGCAGCTGTTATATACAGCAAAGAATAGTGGTGATTATGAGTATGTTAGTTTTTTAGAGCATGATGTTCTATATCCTGATGGATACTTTGACTTCCCTGACTTTAAGACTGGCGTATTAACAAATATGAATTATATGGGAATATCTGAGCATGGGTATCAAAACAGAAATGCTGCACATGAACCATTGCATCAGATGACTATGAGATTCGGAGAAGCAGTAACTCATTTTGAAAATTTGTTTAAAGAGGCATTACAAAGCGGTCAAGTTCTTTTAGAACCAAATGATAATAGATCAAAATGGGAATGTCCTAATCCAGCAATACATGTTAATCATGGTAAACACTTCACCTCACATTTTTCAATATATGGGTTTGGTGAAGATAAAGACCATCCCTACTGGGGGAATTTTAAAGAGCTTTCACAGAAATTGTTTTAAATAAATAGGAGGTTTGTTGGTTTCCTCCAATAAAAATCCCCCTGAGTTTCTACTCGGGGGTTTGTTTTTTTAAATAATACTTGTATATTTACATAATGCTTACTAATCCTAAAACATATGACTTTATTAAATCGTGTTTATTCCACGTTAAAATGGAAGAAATCAGATGCTTATTGTGCTGAAAGATTAGGTATCCCTATCAAACAGTATAAAAAGCTAAAATCTAAAGTACTTGACTTAGAAAATGCGGACCTTGATGACACTCCCCACAAAGAAAAAGTAATTGAATTTAAAGAAGATCTAGAAAAAGGTACCGCTGAAATCAAAGGAATCTCCCTCTCTGAACCTCGCTCTCCTGAGGAAATTATCAAACTTCTTAATATAGACACTGCAAAGTGGAAACTCTCTAACTACTGGAATAAAGAGACTGGTAGTGGAAAATGGTTAGTTTCAGCTTTAGTTACACAGATAAAAAAACAGCCTAATGATATTTTAGCAGAAGTTATAGAGAATATCAAGCCTGTTTATAAACCTGTCTCAAAACCTTTTATTAATACAAAGTTTGCAGATAAGGTGTCTGCAGTGCTTTCTATACAAGACCTCCACTTTGGTAAAGAAGGGAATATAGGGATAGCAGATCAGTTTAAATCAGCTATAGAAAACCTTATACACAGAGCTTATCTGGTCCACAACTTAGATCAGGTTGTTTATGTAATAGGAGGCGATCTTTTAAACATGGATACCTTCAATGGGACAACTACCTCAGGTACGCCTGTAGACAACGAGAAAAAGGCTCAGGATGCTTATACAGACGCTTTTGATGCACTATACTGGTCAGTCAACTATATTAAGCAGTTCTGTAACAAACTGACTGTAATTTACATCCCAGGTAACCATGATCGTCTAAGTTCCTATCATCTTGCTCATGCTCTAGAAAAATGTTTTAATTCAGAAGATATTGAGTTTGATACAAGTTATGCAGAGCGCAAGGTGGTAACATATGGATTAAACTTCTTTGCCTTTGAACATGGTGATGTAACTAAAAAGAATACAGCATTAGTTTATGCCACTGAGTTCCCACTAGCCTGGGGTAACACGACTTATAGAACTTGCTACACTGGGCATTTTCATTCTAAGAAAACCACAGAGTATATTACTGAGAATGAATACAATGGATTCAGTATCAAGCACTTGCCTAGTCTTTGTTCTACAGACTACTGGCATTATCATAATAAGTATGTAGGGTCTAAGCGTCAAGCTATTATAGAATGTCATAGTGAGAACTATGGCAAAGTTTCCGAGTTTATTTACACAGTATAAACTTATAAAGTTTAGATAGGAAACTTCATAAATTTTTCGTAAATTATAATATAGGTATATTATGAGGGAAATTAAAGCTCCTGACTTAAACGCCCCTAGGTATAGGCCAAAGTGTTTAGATGTTCTTCAAAAGACTTTTTATAAAGAATTTAGAAAGACTCATCCAAAATACGCCCATCTTTCTGATAGAGTGATCAAAGATATCATCAGAGAGGTAAATGGTAAAATTTGGCAAACAGTGATTGATGAGAGGGATGGGGTGGAATTACCTGAACAACTTGGGTATATATTTATAGGAAGTTGCCCAGCACCTAAAAAAGAGAATATAAACTATCATTTGTCAGCTGAGTTAAAAAAAGCTATTACGCATAGAAATTGGGAAAGTGATCAATATCTTGCTAAAATATTCTATACAAATTCAGCTACAAAATATAGGTTTGTTTTTTCTAGTGTGTGGGGATTTAGTCCAGTAAGACAGTTTTCTAGAACAGTGGCAAAACACTACCCTGAAAACTTTAATAAATATCTACATGTGGATGACTATAAGAAGATTAATAATGTGTTTAGAAGAAAGTCAATTAAAATGTACCTGCAGCAAAAAGACAAAATCACTTTAGAAACTTATAATGAATTTGATTTATGACGACTACAATAGGTGATATTATTTCAAGAGTGCGTAATCAGCTTAAAGCTGTTAATAAAGATGCATTTCTTACTGATAGATTTATATACAGTATTATTCTAAAGCATTCTCATTGGTTGATGAAAAGAGAAGACTCTAAGAATAAGCTGATGAGATTTAAATCCGTCATACAAACAATTCCTTCAGTAGAACTTATTGAGGTGAATAAAGTGGAAGCATGTTGCACAAACATGTACACTGACTGTAAAATAAAACGATCTAAAGATAAACTTCCTACATTCTTACAAGGGTATTACGGACCATTGATTTCAGCAGTAATGTCTGTAGATGGCTCCACCGTATTTATGCCCACTGACCCAAAGACTTGGGTGGCAATGACTCATTCCACAACATTTAAGTATAATAAGACTAAATACTACTGGTATTTAGATGGTTACTTGTATTTTCCTGATTTAGAATGGGAAGCAGTTAGGGTTGATGGAATCTTTGAAGATAGTATAGAAGGATTTAATTGTGATAAAGATGATGTTTGTACACCAAGACAAGATGAGCTTTTTAATGTACCTGACTATTTACATGGGGAACTAGAAACTTATGTTATGAAAGATTTTGGTATGGTTTACCAAATTCCACCAGATGTACTATCAGATAAACAAAACCTATTAAGATAAAATTTAATTTAAGATGTCTAATTATAAAACATACATAGTAATAGATTTTAACAATGATATTTACGCATTTGTAAATAATGCTGCTGAGATTATTGAGTTTTATGAAGATAATACTATTCCTATTGCAACATTGCCAGCAGATGTTGATGGATTTTTAGAAAATGTTGTTTTGGTTAATCTTAAAACTAAAGAAGAATCTAAGATAACACTAATATTAAATGGTACAGATTTATGTATATAATCTACTGACATGGCATTAACACAACTTAAATATAAAAAATTTGATGAACTTCTAGCTGAGGTACTGAGTGATTTTAGTAGCTTCAACTTAGAAGGAATGATTGATCCTCAACAACTTATAAAGATAGCTATTAAAGTTAACTATGAGTTGGGGCTTAAAATTCATACAACAAAAGATGCAATATTAGAAATTGAGCATAACAAGGCAAAGCTTCCATCTGACTTTTATGTTTTAAACTATGCAAATTTATGCGGTAAATATACAGTACAAGATCCTGTTATATCTGGTACGCACATCGAAGATGTTATTTTAAACACTGTCCCTAAGACTGATAGTTGCGGAAGGGTCAATGCTTGTATGACTGACTGTGGTCAGTATTATAATCTTGTTCAGACTCTTAAATCTGAGATGAGAACCTATGAAGAGTTTTACCCATTAGAGATTGGAAAAGCAAAGGTGGTTTCTGTAGATTGTCCAAATGTACATGTTAAGTCATATAATAAGGCAGAACTTAAGAATGGATTTATATATACCAATCTAGAAACTGGTAAAGTGCATATCAATTATGAAGGAACACTGGAGGATGATTGTGGTAATTTATTAGTGCTTGATCACCCTGTTGTAAATGAATTTTATGAGTATGCTCTTAAGCAGAGAGTGTTGGAAAACTTACTAATGAATGGAGAAGATGTTTCACAAAGAATACAGCTTATTGAACAAAGGTATAGAGCGGCTAGAAATAATGCTTATTCTTTTATTAATATGCCTGATTTTGATGAGTTTAAGAAAAACTGGGAAATGAATAGAAAAGCAATGTATGGTAAATATTATAATATGTTTAAACGATAATGGTTAAACAAATTCCTACATATAAAAAAACAGTGCTTTTACCAGTTTATAATTGTAAGCTTACACTATACGTAACCCCATCTCTTAACAAAATAGTAAATAAGATTTGTAAGAATCATAAGATGGGATATGAGTTTATAGATGAGGCTGAAGGTGTTGTGCTATCACCTGATATTACAGACTATTATTTAGTTATTGATTCTAAATACTTGTCATATAATACAATAGCACATGAGCTTTATCATGCTACTGTAAAGATTACAGAGGATAGAGATATAACAGATGAGGAGACACAAGCCTGGTTATGTGGTCACATATCAGGTGTGTTGCACAAATTTATTGACAAAAAGAATTTGAAAGTTAAACATGGCGAGTAATTTTCAAGAATCAAATAACATAAAGACAAATTCTTTTGTTAAAGGTCTTAATAAAGACTCTGCAGAATCATACATTGGTGAGGGTATGTGGACACATGCCCGCAATGCTGTAAACAATACAGAAGAAGGTCAGGTGGGATATTTAGGTAATGAGCCTGCTAATAGATTCTGTTCAAGAACCCCTTATACATTAATAGGAGCTATTTATTATCAAAGTGAAGAATGGATACTATTCTCAACTGATGATGAAAACTCTGAAATAGGTCTTTTTAATGAAGAGACATGCACTTATAAAAAAATTATTAATGCTCCTTGTTTAAACTTTAAGAAAACAAATCTCATTAAAGGGGCTTTAAAGAGCAATGTAGACTGCACAACATCTGTATACTGGGATGATGGTATTAATCCTACAAGGGTCTTAAATATAGATAAGATTCCTTATAAAGAGGATAAAAAGAAAAACACCTCAGCAAACACCTGTTACGTTCCCACTTATACCACAGAACTTGACTGTGAAGCTATTAGACTTGCTCCACTTTTAACCACTCCTTGTTTATCACTAAGTAAGGCTAAGTCAGGTGGTACTATGCCTAATGGATCTTACCAGGTGGCTATAGCATACAGCATTGATGGAATCAAAGTGACTGATTATTTTATTCCTTCCAATGTACAATCTTTATTTACCCATGCTGATAACTCTGGAGCAATTGAACTTACAGTTGATAGAATAGATAAAGAGTTTGATGAGTTTGAACTTGTTTTGATAAGTTATGTTAAAGAAAACTTAACAGCAAGAATTATTGGATACTACTCAACAAGAACTACTCGGGTTCTTATAGATAAATTAGATCCAGCTTTAAAAACTGTTGGATTAGATCTTATACCATTAATTACTCCATCATATGAGCGGTCAGATAATCTAATTAACTTAGGAGATTATCTTATTAGAATTGGTATATACACCAAACCTGATTTTAACTATCAGCCTCAAGCAAATAAGATCACTGCAAAATGGGTTGCAGTAGAACAACCTGCTGACTATTATATTAAGGGAGGTAATCAAACTTCTTATTTAAGAGATGAGACTTATTCTTTTTTTATAAGATGGGTGTATAACACAGGTGAAAAATCTGCTAGTTATCATATACCAGGTAGAATAGCGGAGGGGAGAGATCTTTCTAATGCTTCAGGTAAAGATGCAATAGAGAATAAAGATAAACCAGATGTACCTGTTAAAAAATGGGAAGTTATTGATACATCTAGCACAAGTTCTAGAACATCATATGATCTACCTGATGGTCAAGGTAAAGTGGTTGCTGAAGGGTTAATGGGGTATTGGGAGTCTACAGAAAAATATCCTGATAATAAACCTCAAATCTGGGGTGATTTATGTGGTAAATCTATTAGGCATCATAAAATGCCAGATAATGGAAGATCCCATATATATAACCCAGTCACTAATAGTCTTGTAATATTAGGTGTTAAGTTTGAAAATATTACACATCCGCTAGATAATGATGGTAAGCCTATTGAATCAATTGTAGGTTATGAGATACTAAGAGGATCTAGAGAAGGTAATAAAACAGTTATTGCTAAGGGTATTCTTAGTAACATGGGACAATATGATATCAACCCAGATATTACATCTAGAAAGGGTTTATATCAAAACTATCCATTTAATGATCTTAATATAGATCCTTTCCTATCTAAAAAAGAAGTGAAGGGAGGATGTCAGAGTAAGGGGTATGAACCTATGGGAACATTCCTTAGAGATATGTTTAGCTTTCATTCTCCAGATACCCAGTTTAGAGATCCTTTCCTAAATCCATATGAATTAAAGATTCATGGAGAATATTGGGGTAATGCGGAAGGAAAGTTTAGCATTCCTTATAAACATCCTAAGCACAAGTTGCTTAGAGATTTTGCAGTGTGGGTAGCTGGTGTTGTGGGTGCTGGAGTAGGTTTTACCTCTCTTCAAGGTAAAAAGACATCTACTACAACTACAAATGCGGCAAGGGGTTTTAACTTAGGATATTCATTTAGTGGTAGTGCAGGTGTAGGTACAAGTGGATCAGCAGTAAAACCCGCAAACGTAGATGTAGGTTTTATAGGTCCAGTTATTCCAAGTTGGTTGGCGGATTTAGATACAATTATAAAAAATCCAAGTACTGGTCCTATAAATAATAATGGAGGTTTTAATAGTTCTACTGATCAAGCTATATCAAAAGAACAATCTCCTTTTGAAGATGTTCCTGGACTAGCGTTAGCCCTTAAGACATTTTCATTCATATATTTTATGGGGGAGGGTATGGAGAATGCTCTCAGAATTATTAGACAAATGATATCAGCTGAGCAATATGCATATCAGTATGATGCTCATGGATTTTATACAAATTATATTAAGCCAGAAAATGATAACAGGAGGCGTAAAGTAATTGATGCTCAATATATTAACCCGTATATTCAAGATTTTGGTTTAGATTATAGAATTAATAATCTGTTTAGAGGCAGGTATGTAATCATTCAAACAGATGGCACACTTAAAGATCCTGTCACTAAAGATAATTCTAGAGTTACTATAGGAGGGTTAAAGCAATACTCTAATCCTCAAGCTCCTTTTAAACGCACAACATCAGCTCATTACGCATCATTAAAAATTAAAATGCCTAATCAGTATGGTCAACTTGATGGTATATTACAAGTTCCAATCTCAAGTTGTGCCTATCCAACTGATTTAACTCCTAATGCTAAATTGGTATCACCAGTATTATTTGGAGGAGATGTTTATATAAATCGTTATACTGAGAAAAATGCATTTTGTTTCTTTAATGACTGGTTAATGGGACAACCTAATGAGTATCCATTTAATTATATGGAGCATGTTAATATAACATACCCCAGATACTGGATGAACTCAAATGAGTATGATTCTTCAATACTAATACAACCTTTTGCTAATATAGTATATGGAGCTGCAACAGGAGGAGCAATAGCAGGAGCATTATATGATGTATTTAATAAAAGTAATAAAGATAGAAAGCTTTTAGGTATAAGTTTAAAAACTTTAATTACTACAGCAGGTGCTCTTACAGGAGCTGGGTTGAGTACTTCTTTAAGTTTAAATGCTTTTAAAAATAATGTTCTTCCAAATGATTATATGCATTTGGATAGAATCAAAAGCGATTGTGTATCTGGGAAGATTGGGTTTGGCGTAAAGAATGGTTATTTTTATTTGTTTGCTAATGGTGTAAAAGATTTCTTTGTAGAATCTGAGATTAACTTAGCTCATAGAGACTACGGAGAAAATGATGGACAAAGACATTATGATCAATATACATACACTGATTTACAATATCTATTCAGATCAGATTTGATTAAAGCTGGAAACTACTATAAGTATGATTATAGTTTGTCAATCAGCAAAATGTACCAGAATAATATTTCTTGGGGAAGACTTTTGGAAAGAGACTTTGATCCAGAAGTAGCAGAGTCATGCTACTCTTATCTGCCTAAGAGAGCAATATACTCACTACCTACACAAGGAGAACTTAAAAAAGATAATTGGAGAGTATTTTTAGCTAATAACTATTATGAGTTTGGTAATTCTGTTACGTCAATAAAGTCTATTAACCAATCTGGTGCTATAATACTTTATAAGGATGCAAGTCCAAACTTCTTTGCTGGTGTTGATCAACTTCAAACAAATAATGGTATTAAAGTGACTATTGGTGATGGTGGTTTGTTTGGTACCCCTATGCAAGCAGCTAGTAATGCTGAATATGCTTATGAGTATGCATCTTGTCAAAATGCTGGCTCTGTTCTTAATACCCCTATGGGATTATTCTGGGTGAGCCAAGATCAGGGTAAAGTTTTTCATTTTAATCAAGGATTACAAGAAATATCTAATGCGGGATTAAAATGGTGGTTTGCTAAGTATCTTCCATCTTATATCTTAAAGGCATATCCAAACTTTGAATTATTTGATAATCCTGTTATTGGTGTAGGAGTGCAGCTTACATATGATAGCGTAAGTAATATACTCTACCTGTGTAAAAAGGACTACAAAGTAAAAGATGAGTATAAAGATATTTTAACATACCACAGTGGTAATAAGTTTAAGATTGGTAAATCAAGAACTGTATATTTAGGGGATCCTTTATATTTTGAAGATGCTAGCTTTACAGTGAGTTATGATGTAAAAACAAGTGTATGGATTAGTTTCCATGACTGGCATCCTGATTTAGTCTTGCCTGGCAAGAATCATTTTATGACTGCTAAGGATAAAGAGATATACAAACATAATCAGCGTTGTGATTTATATTGTAACTTCTATGGCAAAGACTATCCTTTTGAGGTGGAATATGTAGCTTCTACAGGACAAGAAGTTGCTGTATTAAAAAGTGTTGAATATCAACTAGAATGTTATAAGTATGACAAATCATGTCAAGATAGAAATCATATTTTAGACTTCAACTTTGACCGTGCAGTGATACATAACTCTGAGCAAACATCAGGAAACTTAAGACTTGTTCTTAAACCTAAAAATGATCCCATTGCTTTAATAGAATATCCTATAGTTAAGTCTAGTAATATTGATATATTGTATAGTAAAGAGGAAAACAAATATAGGTTTAATCAGTTCTGGGATATTACACGCAATAGGGGAGAGTTTGTAGATAACTATCAACCTATATGGGAAACAGCAGCAAATGGATATGTGAGAGATCTTAATGATAAATACGTTAACTATCAGAAATCAGTTTTACAACATAAAAAGATTAGACACTATCTAAATAGAATATTATTAAAGAGAATGGTTTCAGATGATGTAAAAATGCTATTTAGACTATCTAATCAAAAACTCACTAAATCATTTAGGTGATGAAAAAGAAATCACATCTTTCAAATTATTATAGTAAAAAGCTTCCTAAAGCTCAAATAGGAGCTTATGCATTTTCACCCTATCTTGTTAAACTTGGATTAAAAGCTGGGGAGTTGTATAATGAATACTTTGGTGATGAACCAGCTGCTGCTCCAGCAAAACCTGCGTTTGACTATAATAGCTATCTAAATAATGCTAATAAATATCTTAGTAGAGATGTATTTAAAGGCTCTCCATTAAGAGCTAAAGATATCGCTGATGCTGCTAATGAATACTTTAAATCAACTGGGTATGTGGCCCCTCTTGAGATGATTCTTACACAGGGACAAATGGAAAGCGGTCTTGGTAAGAAATTAAAAAGTAAACACAACTATTTTAATATAGGTAATACTGATAGCGGAGATATTAAGAATTATGCTAATGCTAAATCCGCAGTGAAAGATTACATCGATCTGATGTATAATGACTATTTAAATAAAGGTCAAAAGTCTTTTGAGCAACTGCTTCAACCTAAACAATTCATTAATTATCAAGGAAATAGATATGCTTCTAATCCTAGTTATGAACAGGGAATGAAAGATCAATATCAGTATATAAAAAAGTTTCTTGAGAAAAAAGCAGAGGGTGGTCCCACTGATCCATATCACCCAATAACTAATCCTACAGGGTATAAGACTTCTTTGTCTGATGCTATTGCTATAGCTAATAGAAAAGAAGAACAGGCTGCTGCTGCACAACGTGGACCTCAGATAGGAAAGTATAATCAAGGCTACGATGTACAAAGGAAAAAGGCTGCACAAGACTATGCTAGAAGTCAAGCTCAAAGAAACAGTGCTTTAGCTAAAACTATGGGGTCATTTACCCCTAGTGGAGAAAACACAGAAGCTGGAGTAATAGGGGCTGAAACATTTGTTAATGCAAACCCATTAGTTACAGGTCCTGTAATGTCTACTGCAAGATTGTATACTGCTGGTAGAAGTATGGTGGATCCTAATACATACAATCCATATTTTTTGCCTGGTAATAATGTTTTCCAAAATACATTAGGTGCATTACAATTGGCTGGGGATATTGGGATGGTAAGAATGGGAGTAAGGTCTCCTACGGGCAGCACTCAAAGTTCAATACCTAGTCTTATACCAAAGTTGTCTCCTGTTAAAGTACCCATTCAAAGTAGTCCAATAGCTAATTATATTTCTAGTAAAGGATTAACTAATTTATTAAATGCAATTGAAGAGTCTAATGCAACAAAATTCAATCAATATTTAGCTGAAAATAGCTTAATGGCTAGACAAATTTTTGGGGATGAGGCTTATGCAAATTTTCAGCAGTACGGTCCTACTACTAAACCTGGAGTGTCTAGAGCTCAACAATTAGCTAATCTAATAAAAACAGAAAAACAATCTTTTATAATTGATGGAGAAACAGCTGAATCTATTCCTACAGTTAAATCAGGAGAATTTCAATTTCCATATTTTAGTGAAAATAGATTATGGTATGATCCCAAACAAACAAGTCAAATAGCTAAAAAATTAGGAGAGGAAAAAGTGATTATAAGTAATCCAAAGTTATTTGGTGATAACCCATTTTATCCTGCTGGTGAAGCAAATGTAATATTAAATGATCTTTCTCAAAATGCTTTAAGTAGATATTCGGGAAATAGAAGAGCTATGCTCCCATTTGAAGGTACTGATAACCCTGCTAATTTTCCAGTATTTGAAAAAACTCCATGGGGATATGTCCCAGAAGGATATGATCCATGGAAAGATCCAAACTTCTCAAATTTAAAGTCTTTTAAACCTTCAGAGGTATCTTCAGGAAAAACTAACCAGCTTAATTTTACAGCTAGAAATCAGAGAGTTAAAGATGCATGGGCTAGTAAAAAAGCAAAAGATTCAGGTATTCCTCAAACAGGAACAGAGTATAAAGATTTTCTAAAACAACAAGAACTATCTAAACAAGCAGGTGATATATTAAGATTAGAGGGAGTACCCAATCCTGAAAAAGGTGGGGTAATAGAATATCCTAGTAAAGTATCATTTAATGATCCTTGGTCTAAACAACAAGTAATATCATATGGCGATTTCCAAAATTTTGCCGATTACAACCAAGCAAAAAAAGATATATCTAAAATAAAAAGAATATATTTTAAAGATCTTATAAAAAATAGAAATCAAGATGTAGCTGACTTAAAAAGAATAGCACAGCATGGTGAGATGCCAGACCCAGCAGTTATTATGGATGAAAGAGGACATCAGTTTCTGAAGGAATATTTTCCTGAATATGATGTTCCTGGAACAGCTGATTATAATTATTTTAGATCATTACCCAATCGTCCATTTTTTGATTTAAGAAGAGGGGTGTTTGATAGTAAATTAACATCAGAGGGTCCATTAAGAGCAAGACCAGAAGTTCCTCTTTCAAAAGAACAGCTATCTAAAATGTCAAAATATACCCCGCAACAAGCATTTGGAGAATTAAGATCAATGCGTTTAAATAAATATGGAGGACTGCAAAGATATCAAACTAGGGGAACAGTAGCTCCTTCAAGACAGGATAGTATTGAGTTAGCTCAAAATAGTCAACGAGTTCTTGATTATTATAAAAATAAAAAATATGAACTTAACCATGAAAATCTTATTAACCCAGATATAAGAGGAGCGATCATAGATGATTTATCAAAAGGCAGAAAAGCTTTTTTTCATAGAAATAAAAAAGGTTTAATTTTTTATCCTGGTCAAACTGGAAAACTGAAGGAAGGGACAATTCCAGAAGACTACTATTACAAACCTTTAGATGAAAATAAATTTTATCAAAGAGAAGATGCTTTTATTTATCTTGATACAAGATCTCCAATGCAACTTTATGATAAAAGAATATTTCCAAATAAAGTGTATACTTATAAAAACACTGATTTCAATGATCCAATGCGTGGGGATGCGGTTACTATATTTACATATGATCCAATTTCAGTTACCCCATGGGATATGCTTAAGCCTAAACAACAAGAGCTTAGATTAGAAAAATATGGAACATCAGGAACCCCATATGATAAAATTAAAAAGTCTACTAAACCATCTACTGATAATGTATTAAAAAAATCTAATATTCGAAGTTTTGATAAAATGTTAGATCAAAGATCTCCAGAACTAGATATAATAGAAAAGACAACTCCAGCCTCCCCTTTAATGTCTCCCATACAGAAACTTCCTTATAGAGTGGAGTATAGAGATGAAAAGGGTAGACCTACTTCTACATACTTTGCGGATGAACCATCTAGTAGAGAGTTTTTTAAGTCTACATCTGGAGAAAAGATTGGATATTATGAAAGAAAAGAAGGTGGATTAGAGAATAATAAGTATGTGCTTCCAAGATTTGAAGATGGTGGCCCAGGTACTTGTAATCCAAATGAATATTGGGATACAGTAACAAGAAAATGTGTACCAAGACCTGCTGCATTTATTACATCTGATATAAATGAGTTTAATAGAAGAAATCAATTGGCTAATGATAGTACAAGTAGAGCAATAATTAGTGATCAAGATATTAATGCTGCAATAATTAGACAAGATAGAAATGTTGCAGAGAAACCAAGAATTACATATGAAACAGACAAAATAAATAAAAGAAAAATAAAAAAAATTATAAAAAACTTACCATCTTCAAAAAATAAACTACTTACTCCAGAAGAAATTGCAAATGATCCTTATGTAAATCCAACATGGATAAATGGATGGGGTGAAAAAATAGGATCTAAAGAAAATCCTATTACAATGTATCCTCAACAAATTCTTCACATTACTGCTGAGGAAATTGATGCTTATGACAAAAATCAAAATAAAATTGGACATTGGCTAGCTGGATATGGTCTTCCATTATATCAAGAAGCTAAACAAAATGTAGAATATCAAGAGCCTACATCTATATCACCTACTGTATCACCCGCTGGGGGACCCACTGGGAAACGTGTGTATGCTGGGACACCTGTGTATGGGCCTGGTTATAGTATTATAGGGTATACTGACACCAAGCGTAATTTTACAAGAGTAGACCCATCGCTAGACAGAGGAGTAGGAATAGTAAATAAAAGAGATGAGGCTTTATTAGGTAATGATGATGAGTTAAGGAAATATGTAAAAAGTAAAGGATTCAATTATGCTAAGGGTGGTATGATTAATGATGATAGAGGTCAGTGGGCTCATCCAGGTAAAAATACTAGAGTACATTCTCCTAATATTACTATGGAAGGAGTTC
>Ga0315906_10006505_pt1 | contig 14432 bp, 25 predicted proteins | sample LakEriMetagenome_4_FD_203526 | JGI IMG/M metagenome (GOLD analysis project Ga0315906, IMG submission 203526) | Freshwater fungal communities from buoy surface, Lake Erie, Ohio, United States - Buoy 2 MA122 | ecosystem: Environmental > Aquatic > Freshwater > Lake > Lake biofilm | place: USA...
GTTATTGTAGATAGTGTGTAATGGGTCTTAAGAAGAACTGGGATGCTGCAGATATCGCTAATCAAATTAGCGCACTAGGTCGTGAGTGTTCCAGTCCTTACAATGATGGCTTTACTGCCTTCGAATTTAAAAAAGATCTTTATCAGATCAAATCCATAATAGACCACGCACTCAACAAGGCTCCAAACTTTGGCGATTTGGAGCAACAGTGGTTGACAGAACAAGAACAAAAGCGTATCATTAAGATTCTAAAGTCTTAAGGAGATACAATGACTAATCCCTTTCGCGACCAAGCGAAATTTATGTCTGCCTGCGATCAATCTGCGGGTGGAGAGTTTGATCAAGCACAATTTAGAATGTACTTAGGTCTGATTCAAGAAGAATTTAAAGAATTACAAGTTGCGGTTGAAAACAATGATCAACTTGAAACACTAGATGCTCTCATTGATATTCTAGTTGTTACTATCGGCACTATACATTCGATGGGTGCAGATGCAGAGGGAGCATGGAAAGAAGTCATGCGTACTAACTTTGCCAAGATCGATAAAGACACAGGTAAGGTACGTAAGCGTGAAGATGGCAAAGTTCTTAAACCTCTAGGCTGGACTCCACCAGATTTAAAACCATATCTCTATCAAGAAAGAGAAAAAAATTTACTTAATCAAGGTTACGAGCAATGACTGTAAATGTTTACTGGACTAGATCCAACCCGGGGTTTCAAGATCTAGCAATGATTGGATTTGGCCCTGATGCTATGATGTCTGCTATGAGGCTGTTAGAACCTGTGCCGTTATTAAAACACATGAATTATCAAGAATTTTTCGGCCCTGTAGTATCTAAGTGTCCTGCTATTGTAGATGATTTGAAAAATATCTATGTTATTAAAAGTCCTGTAAATTTAAAACTTCATATTGGAAGAAATTCTATTAAAGTAGAAAATCAAGAAATGAACTTTACCAAAGCATTCGTAGGCGAGTCGCAAGGAAAGTTTGGGATTCACCAACTGGGGATGGGCTACCTTTTCTTTAGTGAAAAAAGTTTAATCGCTACCCAACTACCTGCTTACTACGAATCAAACAGTTTTGTCGATAATACATTTTCTATATCTGCTAGTTTTGATATCGGCCAATGGTTTCGACCTTCTGCTAAACCTGCATTTATTTTTAAACCTGGAATTGCTGAACTTGATATTAAAGAAGGCGATCCGCTGATCTATATCAAATTTAATACCACAGAAAAAGTTAAATTAATTGAGTTTGATGATGTAGAATTTAAACAGTTGCAAGAACGTAGCCCGGAATGGGTATGTAGCAATCTTAAAAAACAATCAATGGCTTCGATTTCTTTAGAAAAGTGCTACGAATATTTTAAACAATATAAAATGCGTCAACGCATTTTAAAATTAATTAAAAATAATATTGTATGAAAATTGGATTTACCTGCTCAACCTTTGACCTCTTTCACGCTGGACATCTTCTAATGTTAGAAGAAGCCAAAAAACGATGCGACTATCTTATTGTAGGATTACAAACTGATCCTACAATAGATCGCCCGATCGAAAAAAATAAACCGATTCAATCGGTGTTTGAACGGTTCGTGCAACTAGAAGCCTGCAAATATGTGGATAAAGTAATTCCGTATTCTACTGAAAAAGAATTAGTAGACATCTTGCTTTCTTATCCTATTAATGTTAGAATACTAGGAGATGAATATGCAGAAAAAGAATTTACAGGAAAATACGAGTGTATCAATAAAGGTATTGAATTTTACTTTAATCGTCGAGAACACTCTTTCTCCACAACCGAACTTCGAGGACGAGTAGTGGCTGCTGAAGTTGAAAAAGGATTAAGATTATGAATATGGATCAAGCGGCTGTATTTTTAGCCGGTACCGTTTTGACAACGTTAGGGTTTATCGTTGTAGTAATTGCAGCGATTGTTGTCAACAACATACTACACAAATACTGGAAACCTGTTAAAATCTTTACACCTGATAGTTGGAAGGCGTTTAATCCGCCTGAAGTTTACATTGAAAAAGAAACTACAAAAGAAGGAAAATTATGAAAGAACTATGGGTAGAAAAGTATAGACCTAAAAAACTAGATGAGTATGTTTGGCGAGATGAAGAACAGAAAAAACAAGTACAGACATGGATCAAAGAAAAAAGTATTCCTCATCTTTTGTTAAGTGGTACTCCGGGCATAGGTAAAACCACTATGGCCAAAATGCTGATTAACGAAATTGGCATCGAAGAATATGACGTGTTAGAGATTAATGCATCTAGAGAACGTGGTCTAGATCTAATGAAAGAAAGAATCACTAACTTTGTAAGCATGATTCCATTTGGTCCATTTAAAGTGGTACTACTAGACGAGGCAGATCGACTTACTCCTTTTGCACAAGATGCTCTAAAAGGTGTTATGGAAGAATACAGCAACTTCAGTAGATTTATCTTAACCTGCAATACACCTAGCATGATTGTTCCTGCGATCCATAGTCGATGCCAGCAGTTTCACTTTACTAGATTAGATCCTGTAGAATTTACTGCTAGGGCCGCAACTATTTTAGTAGAAGAATGTATAGAGTTTGATCTTGAAGTGTTAGATACCTATGTCAAAGCAACATATCCGGATCTAAGAAAATGTATAAATCTATTACAACAAAATACTAGAGAAGGCAAATTGTTTACTCCTAATCAAAGTGACACTGGTACGTTGGAGTGGAAATTTGATATGGTTAAATTATTCAAGGCAGGTAAGATACAAGAAGCACGTAAAATGCTCTGTGGTAAAGTGCAAGCGGATGAAATCATCGAAATCTATCGTTGGCTTTATAACAACCTTGATATCTTTGGCAGTGATGATAATCAAGACAAAGCCATATTAATCATCAAACAGGGATTGGTAGATCATCCAATCTGTGCTGATCCAGAAATTAACCTAAGTGCCACGCTGATTAGATTGGCTAAACTGAATGGCTAAAAAATCTAATGTTGCCAAGGGTCAAAATAGTTACGACTCGAAAGTAGGCGATAATCTTGTTGCATTTTTTAATAAGAATGTGACTCCCTATCCTACTGAAGTAGGAGGCCCTGCATTTGATCTTATTCCTGTTGAAAAACAAAAAGACATTATGGTCAATGTGGCTCGCATGCACGGACAACAGGAATATAATCGTATCATGGAACTAGTAGCAGTATTACAAAAACAGGCTGCTAGTATAAAACGAAGACTAGAAGTAACTGATCTTGTACATGCTGCCAAATATCAATTCCAAACATATCACGGTCAAATTTATTGGTTAGCCTACGATACATGGAAAGGCGGCACTATATTAACTATGCATGGTCCCGACGACTGGAGCAGTAGTGCTCCTGATTGGTATGATTATATCTGCCGTGTAAAATGGTTAGGCGATTATACATGGATAGAAGTAGATGCAGAAGGTAACCCCTTAGATGAAACAAAAATTTAAACAAGCGTACATGAAAACTGCAGAAATATTTGCAGAACTTAGTCATGCACGTAGACTGCATGTTGGCGCTATTGTAGTCAAGGATGATAGAATTATTTCTATTGGCTACAATGGTATGCCGGCAGGGTGGGACAACAACTGCGAGGATAAGGTTTGGGATCCAGGGGCAGGCGGTTGGCTAAGTCCTGAAGAATTTGATACGATGTATCCTTACACAGAATACAACGAAGAAGCAGAAGAAGAATATAGATACGGATTAAAAACTAAACCAGAGGTATTACATGCTGAAACAAACGCAATCGCCAAACTGGCTAAATCCAACGAGAGTGGCGATGGGGCTGTACTCTTTGTTACTCATGCTCCTTGCTTGGATTGTGCCAAACTGGTCTACCAGTCTGGACTTAATTCTGTTTTCTATCGGAATTCTTATAGGGATGATTCTGGAATACTATTCCTCAAAAAAGCAGGAGTAACAGTGGAGAAGTTAGATGAATGAAAGATATATGATTGTTAGTTACGTTCAAAAGCCTAATGGCAAATATGATGAACTAACTGAATTTAAAAGACATTACAGAACGAGTCACATACAAAGTTCTAAGGTCATTCTAGACCTTAAAGAAAAGAAAGTGATCAAAAACGGACTTAACCCCAATGCTGGCTATGATGACATGATCGAGTTTTACAAAAGAATGCTAGGGGATCGGTTGACCCCCTATCTTCCTAAAGATTAAGAATCACCGTATATCGCTAGTATCTCCTTTACCGCCTCATGGCGTTCGATATCACCTACTGTGAAATGGCATATATCCACATATCTGTGATTTTCAAAGTTATTATATAACTGCAAGAATTCTAGTAATCCGTTGTTTGAAGGACGATCGGCCTGTTGTAGGTCTCCGGTTACTACCATTTTGCTGCCTTGTCCTAATCTTGTCAGTAACATTTTCATCTGACTGGGCGTAGCATTTTGCATTTCATCTGCGATGATCACAGCGTTCTTAAATGTTCTTCCTCGCATATATGCTAAAGGGCTAGTTTCAATCACCCCCTCTGTTATCATGTTAGTAATTTCTTTAGCATAATAGTTTTCTGCGAAAACGTCCATTATAGGCTTGGTCCAAGGTTCCATTTTTTGCTGTAGATCTCCCGGCAAAAATCCATGCTCTTCATCTACTGACACAGCCGGTCTAGTTATAATGATCTTATCAGCATCACCATACTTTAACTGATCTATAGCCCATTGAACTGCCAACATGGTTTTACCTGTACCGGCTGGACCGATAGCAAAAATTATCATTTTTTGCTGATCGTTAAGTTTTAACAGGTAAGATTCTTGATTGAGGTTCTTGGGATATATCTGTACGCGATGGCGCTTTTGATGTTGATTATCTACTAACTTAATAACATTTGACTGCTGTTCTTGATAAGAGTGTGACTTTTGTGCTACTGCTCTTTTTCTCTTCATATAAGGTTAGCCCTCCTTTTAAGTGTTAGGCACGGACCTCAAACCGTAGTGTCCGTAGCCGAACACAAAAGTATTTAACAAACAGCACTAAAAGTTATGTGTTATGATAAACTTTTGACGATAAATACTTAGGGAGAAATCATGGCCGATATCAAAGACGTTATACAAAATATAGAGCAAATATATGGCTCCAACAACAGCCTAAACATACTCAAGGATTTTGAGCGTGTTATAGACGAACTAGATGTCTATGTTTTTGACAACTGGATCGACGGCGAACTTATGGCTGGTCCTAAAGAATCACGCTACTTTGTAGAGTGTACTTTTATGTGGCCTAAAGACAAAATGCCTGAACCTAGAGGTGGTCAACGCCTTTTAGATTATGGCTGTAAAGTACAGTATGCCGAAAGCCAAATTGCCAAAGTAAGAAAAATTAAAACTCCTGACGATATTCGTCCAGGAACAAGAAAAGGCAAAATTGATCAAGAAGATATATGGATGGTCAAAATTTTAATGCCTAAAAAATTAATGAGTGATATCAACAGAGGTTACAAAACTCTAGATAAAAACAAAGTAGAAGATATCCTCAATCAAAATAATGTAGTTGGCACACAGCCCGAACCAACACAGGAACCAGCGAATGCAGAACAACCAGCAACTTAATGAAGGGCTGAGGTCGGAAGACCTCAGTGAGATGATACTTTCTACCCTAGAAATAGATACTTACAAATCTAAAATGGGTGAGGATCGTGATGTATGTGTGGTCAGTTTCAAAGCCAAAGACCGATCTCCTGCTAAAGATCTTATGGAGTTTATTGAGAAAGGATATAACTTTGTATTAGATGCTGACGTTAGTTCTGGTGAAAACAAAGACGGTGAATACTTTGTTTTTGTAGAATTAAATAGAACAGAAAAGTTAGCAGAACAAATACAAGAATTAATTTACGGAATTAAAAAATTAACCAATATAGAATCATTTAAATTTAAATACTATAAAAGTGGTAAAGAAAACGATCTCACTGAAGAAGCAGTAAAATCAGTAGTGCCTTCCAACCCAGTAGCCTATGAGCAGACTATGACTGGATTTAAAGTGGAAGGTTACAAACATTTTTTCAATAAAACATTAATGGACGATCTTTCTCTACAAGGCGATCTAATAACTTTCCATAAACCTTTTGACAAAAAATTTACATTTAAGATTATAGAAGATCAAGAATCTATGTCTATGAACGAAGGTACTATAACAGTTGACGAAGAATCAACCAGTGAAGTTTTCTGGCTTACTAAAGTATTAGGCGATTATAGCATAAACAAAATCGGAGAAAACTTCCTGTTCACTAACGGTGACAAAACTATTTTATTGCAAAGGACAGAATAATGAGTTTCACATTTAATTTTACCAAAGATCAATTAAAAGAAATGATTCCAAAAAATCCATACGTGGATCAATGGTATAAAGCAATATCAGAAATTCTTCCGGAATACGAAATCAATACTCCACAACGGGTAGCAGCGTTCTTAGCACAATGCGCTCACGAAAGTGGTGGATTTATTTTCTTAAAAGAAAACTTAAACTACAAGGCAGCAAGTCTGCGCAAAGTATTTCCTAAGTATTTCCCAGACGATGCTACTGCTGCCGCATATGCTAACAAACCCGAAATGATTGCCAACAGAGTCTATGCTAATCGCATGGGCAACGGTGATGAAGCCAGCGGTGATGGTTGGAGATATTGCGGCCGTGGGCTTATTCAATTAACTGGTAAAAACAACTATACATTCTTTGCAGGTTCACTAGATATTCCTGTAGAAGAAGCCAGCGAATATTTAGAAACCTTCGAAGGTGCTGTTCAGTCAGGATGTTTTTTCTGGGAACAGAACAAACTTAACCAGTGGGCAGATGCTGGCGATATTCTTACATTAACTAAACGTATCAATGGCGGCACTATCGGCCTCGAAGATAGAATCAAACACTACAATCACGCTCTGCATATTTTCGGAGTGTAAATGTTTACTTGGTTAATAGACGCAGTCCTTAGTACTATTCCTGCCTGGATGTGGTTGGCTGGGGCCGGGGCTGGTCTAGTAGCATTCTTTTTTGCCAGCATATTCAGTCATTTCCCTCCTCTAAAACCCTACATGATGTTTGTAAAACCCTTAGGGGGTATTGCAGCATTAGTTTGCGTATTCATGTACGGCGGAAGTGGTGTGCAAGCAATGTGGGAAGAAAAAGTACGTGTGGCACAAGAGGCTGCAGATAAAAAGGCAGTAGAAGCGGCCGATCTAAACAAAAAATTATCCGACGAACGTAAAAAGAAATCAGAAGTTAGGGTTGAATACAGAGATCGTGTACGCACTGAGATACAGGTACAGAAAGAATTCATAGATAAAGATTGTAAGATAGATCCTAAAGTTCCAGAATTACTAAACAAATCTGCTGCTAATCCGGAGAAGGCCAAATGAAATTATGGCTCTTACTAACTCCTTTCTTGCTAACTGGCTGTCTTTTTAAACAACCTGTGCCTATCAAACAGGTATGGCCAGATGTACCTAAAGAATTGTTAGATGCCTGTCCTGATTTAAAACTAGTGGATCCTAAAACAGACAAATTAAGTGATATCATAGGTGTAGTATCCGATAACTATGGTACATATTATGAATGCAAGGCCAAAGTAGATGACTGGATCGTATGGTACAACGGTCAAAAGAAGATCTACGAAGGAAAATGAAATGAATTTCATAAGAAAGTTAGAAGAAACAGCGGCTAAAAAACTAAGACGTATATTTTTAGATTCTAATAAACGTGCAGAATATGCTGCCAACGATGTTGATAGATTAGAAAAAGAACTATCAGCGGCCAAAACCAAAGCATACCAAGAAGCAAAACATGCCCACGAAGCAGCAATCAGAGCAGCAGAGAAGGCACAAAAGGTAGCAGCAGAGATGATGTTAGAAGTTCGAGCCTGCGAAGAAAGACTTAAACTGCAAGAAGAACTAGTAAACAACGGAGACAAACAATGAACTGGTTTCATAGTATGCTCACCGACGGAACCGACGAAGGTATAAGCAGTAAGCGAGCAATAACTGTGGCAGCATTTTTGTTGTGTGCTGCTGGATTTATTGGAGACTTAGTCTGGGATAAAACTGTAGATCCTAATGTCTATGAAGCGATGATGTACATTGCCATAGCAGGACTAGGGTTTACAGCATCTGAAAAATTTTCTAAACAAAAACCTACAGAATAATAACAGCACTTTATACTTCAATACCCAAGCCCAGTTTTCTGGGCTTTTTTGTTAAATAACAGTATAGTTTATTAGAGCGAGGAGCGATATGAATAGTGATTTAAAACTATTTAAATGGGTGGTAATTTTACTAGCACTACCCCTGGGTCTAGCCGTGTTCGGCGGTGATAGTTTCCGCTATCCTTGCCAAGATCCTAAAAACTGGGACAAGGATATCTGCAAGTTACCTACTTGTGATGTAACAAGGACTTGTCCAGAACATATTTTCAAAGGTCAAAGAGATCCTAGACTTGGTCCTGCTAAGGATAGTCCAGCACCAACACCAACTATGACCCCAACACAGCCAACGAGCGGAGGATGCAAGTAATGGAGTTACTATCGAAATTTAAAAAGAATAATACAGATACTGGAGAATTCTTTATCTATACCGAAGACCAGTTAATGGCTAGGTTGAGATTCTTTATTGGTATTTGTTTAGCATTGACATTAACTGGAATTGTATTTGTTGTTTTATATTCTATCATATTTGTTACACAGCCTCTCAATGCTATTTCACCAATTGATCAAAAGTTTTTTGAATTGATCATTCCTATCGCCACATTCCTTACAGGAACACTAAGCGGTATTATGTTAGCAGGCAACGATAAGGATCTAAAATCCAAAGCGTTAGATGCTGCTAATAAACCACCTAGCGTTAGTCCAAGTCCAACTGCACCTAGCAGTCCAACAGGAGGATTTAGTGCATCGGCTAGTCTAGGCGGATTCAATGCTTCATTCAAATCGCCAACATCAGCATTTGGCGGTGCTCCTCTAGGAGGAAATACTATGAGCACAGGCGGTTTTGGAGCACCAGCAGATTCTAGTCCATTTGGTGGCGTTCCTGCTGCTCCTATGATGAGCAGTACTGGAAAACCAATGCCATTTCAACCACCTCAACCCGAACTATAAGGAGAAATAAATGAAACATATTATTTTCGCAGCAGGTCTAGCATTAGCGGTAGCATATCCTTCATACGCGGCCGACGACAAGAAACCAGAAACTAAAAAGGTTTGTGTAGATGTACAAGGCAAAGACGGCAAGCCAGTCATTGATCCAAAAACCAAAAAACCAAAACAAGATTGTAAAGACGTAAAAGTTCATAAAAAGCATGAAGGCACAGCAGTACCTGAGAAGAAAAAATAATCCTTCACTGCTTTCATATTAAATAAAAAGGCCACTTAAGGCCTTTTTATTTTTTTAATATGGACTATTATTCTACTTTAGGTTTAAATCGAAACGCATCTCAAGAGGAGATAAAGAAAGCCTACCGTAAGATGGCTATGCAACATCACCCAGACCGAGGTGGTGATGAAAAGAAATTCAAGCAAATCTCCGAGGCTTACGAGATCCTTAGCGATCCTCAGAAAAAACAAATGATTGATATGGGCGTTGATCCTAAGGGTCAACAGCATCACGGCGGCTTTGGACAAAGCGGACCTTTTGAATTCCATTTTGGCACACACAATTTTGAAGATATGTTTGGCAATTTTGGATTTGGCGGTTTTCAACAAAGACACGCACATCGCAATAAAACAATAAGTTTAGTTGTTGATCTAACTCTAGAAGATGTTCTTAACGGTAAAAATCTTGACGCTGAAGTTTCTATACCAGGCGGTCGAAAGAAAATTATCAATATTGCTATCCCTGCAGGTATAGAAGAAGGACAACAGATTAGATATCAGGGTATGGGGGACAACAGCGTACCTAACATACCAGCCGGAGATCTAATAGTAAATGTTAGAGTTATTCCACATCGTACTTACAGACGAGAAGGGGATAATCTCGTAGTAGAAAAATATATTTCAGTTTGGGATGCCTTACTAGGAACAAAAATAGATATCAACACATTAGATAACAAATCATTAGAAATAACAGTTCCTCCCGGCAGCCAACCGGAAACTGTTTTAAGTTGTCGCAATGAAGGATTGCCTAACATGCGTAGCAAACTTCGCGGTAACTTATTGGTAAAAATTAAAATAAAAATACCAAAAATTACAAATAAAAATCATTTAGATATCATACAACAGTTAAAAGACAATGGATTATAATCTAGGACTACATTCAAGTTTACAGCAGATCAGCGATACTTGGGATTTTTTATCAGACGGCGATGCAGAAAAATTAGAACACGACATGTGTTACTTTATGATGAAGCACATGGGCATAGGCCTAGCGGCTAATCAAATTGGTTTAACCAAGCAAGTGTTTGTTATGGGCAGCGAGAATATTCCAGGTTTTCCAAAGCCATTTGCTGTTTTTAATCCTAAAATAATATCTTCGAGCAGCGATACAGAATTATTCAAAGAAGGCTGTTTAAGTTTTCCAGGACTATGGTTGAATATTAAAAGACCTAAAAAGATTTTAGTTGAATATCAAAACAGTCGAGGGGATATCATAGAAGCAGAAATGGACGGTCTAGTGGCCAGATGTTTCCAACATGAATTTGATCATCTCATTGGCACATGTTTTGTTGACATAGTAAGTCCTATGAAGTTACAATTAGCAATGCAGAAATTAAGGAAACAAAAATAATGATAGAACCTAGTCAGCACCTGCAGAATATTTTTAATCATGCAGTTGAAGTAGCCAAAGAACTTAATCACGAATATATCACTGTAGAACATCTAGTCTACAGTATTATGTGTGATCAAGAATCGTTTGATATGGTTTCCAATTTTGGAGCCAATGCTAATTTTATTAAAACCAATATAGATCACTATTTAAAAAACAATCTCAAAGAGATCTCTTCTGCTACACAAGTTGAAAAACCAAAAAAAACTACCAGTGTAGAAAGAGTATTAAATCGTTGCTTTACACAAGTGCTGTTTAGCGGGCGTCAGCGTATGGAAGTTGCTGACGTGATCATCAGTGTATTGGCTGAAAAGAACTCCTTTGGTTATTACTTTTTAAACAAAGGCGGGTTAACCAAAGAAAAATTTGTAAAATATTTCCAGGAAAACATTGTTATAGAAGAAGAACAAGAAAGCATACCTGTGGCTACAAACAATCAGATAGAAAGAATTTTAAATCAATTTTGTACAAATTTAAGTTTACAGGCTAAACAAAGAAAAATAGATCCTGTAATCGGCAGAGACGAAGAACTAGAAAAGATACAACTAATTTTGGCAAGACGTAATAAATGTAATGCATTATTAGTAGGCGAGCCAGGAGTAGGAAAAACTGCTATTGCTGAGGGCTTGGCTAGAAAAATCTTTGAAAAGAAAGTTCCTAAGTTTATTCAGGACCACACTGTGTATACTTTAGATATTTCTGCACTATTGGCTGGAAGCAAATATCGTGGAGACTTTGAAGAACGTATCAAAGCAGTGTTTGCGGCTTTAGAGAAAAAAGGTAAAGTTATTGTCTTTATCGACGAAGCACATATGATGCAAGGAGCAGGTGCTGCCAACCAAAGCAGCAACGACATGAGCAACATGTTGAAACCTATTCTTACTAAAAAGTCTATGAAATTAATTGCTTCAACTACCTGGGAAGAATATCGCAAACACTTTGAAAAGGATCGTGCTTTAATGCGCAGATTCCAACGTGTCACTGTTGACGAGCCTAGCGAAGAACTGTCAGTTAAAATTCTCAAAGGTCTAAAGAAATATTACGAAAAACATCACGAAGTTAAAATCACTGATGCTGCCATTGATCATGCAGTAAAACTATCAGTAAAGTACATGAGTGATAAAAAGTTACCGGACAAGGCTATTGATATATTAGATTGTGCTGCGGCTCGATATAAACTCAGAGACGAAGAAAACATGGAAGGTGTTGAACAGATTGTTGACATCGAGCAAGTATCATACGAACTCAGTAAAATGATCAACATGCCTTTAGAAATTGTAGCACAAAAAGAAAGCAAAAATCTTTCTGACTTGGAAGGCAATATGAAAACAGCAGTGTTAGGTCAAGACAAGGCTGTGGATACTCTGTTAGACAAAATATTTGTAAGTCAGGCAGGTATGAAATCTCCCAACAAACCAATTGGAGCATTTTTATTCTTAGGCCCTACTGGTTGCGGTAAGACTGAAACTGCTAAACAACTATCTGAAAAGATGGGTATGCAATTAGTTAGATTTGATATGAGCGAGTATCAAGAAAAACATAGTGTGGCAAGATTGATCGGTGCTCCTCCGGGCTACGTTGGCTATGAAGATAACGCTGGTCAGTTAATTACTAAGTTGCAAGAACATCCTAACTGTGTTTTGTTGTTAGATGAGATTGAAAAGAGCCATCCGGATGTATCAAACATCTTGTTACAGTTCATGGATAACGGCTTTGTCACAGGGTCGAACGGCAAACAAGCAGACGGTCGTAATTGTATCTTAATTATGACATCTAATTTAGGTGCTAGAGACAATGAAAATAATACAATAGGATTCGGTGAACTAGAACGTGAAGGAGAAGATGATAAAGCCATCAAGAAATTCTTCCCGCCCGAATTCCGCAATCGCTTAGATGCTGTAGTTAAGTTTAACAAACTAAGTTTTGAAACTGTAGAAAAAATCGTTTACAAGTTTATTAACGAACTAAATGTTCAACTCAAGGATAAAAACATTGAAATTATTCCTAGTGAGGAATCTGTTAAATGGCTTGTAGAAAATGGTTACGACAAAAAGATGGGTGCTAGACCGCTATCTCGTCTAATTGATAATAAAGTTAAGTCTCCATTGAGTCGTAGAGTGCTGTTTGGTGATCTTGTGAACGGTGGTAATGTTCATGTAGTATTGGCAGATAACGATCTCCAGTTTGATATTACTGAAAGAGCAAGACCATTAACCAAGCAAGAAAGAAAAGCATTAAAAAGAGGTATTCCTTTGCCTCTAACGGAACCAGTCACTGATGTTCAAGAGTAATGTAACTAGAAAAAAATTCTACGGTAAATGGTTATACAAGGCTAGTCTAAGATTGCCTGGTATAGCCGTTCTACGGAATCATTCTTTACAAGACGTTGTTGATTTTTTAAATAAAACTCACTCTGAAGAAAATCTAAAATTACACTATTATCGAAAAGCCTATGCTAATCGAGATGACATCACAGATTTATGCTCATACCTTTCTACACTAGATACTGCTGACTGGTCAAAAAGAATAGAAGTAAACAATCTAGATCTATATACCAACGAGCAATCTATATATAATACGCTATGTGAAAAATTTAAACACATACTTTTGTTGTGCAGCGAGCCCGACCCGTCTAGATCAGCGGATTATGAAAATCAAAATTATATAGTTTGTAAAAAACTTCCTCATGATCTCTATAGATATAAAATCTATCTAAAACCACATAAGATGAAAAATGATAGATTAGGGAAACAGCATTACATAGACTGGTTAGAAACACAAAAAAATGTTTTAATCAGTGAGGCAGTCAAAGATTGGTTTGTGCGCACTGATTGGAACTGGGATCGAAGATATATACTTGTTGAAGATCAACGAACTTTGTTGTTTTTACATATGCGCAGTCCTGAAGTCCTGGGCAAGGTTTACGAATACGTATTATCCGATAAATAAGAGATGCCCACTGAAAACACAATTTTATTGTCAAATGTAACTGCTGAAGCAGGCAACGCTAATCTTTCCTACGGATCTAAGAAAAAAGCCTCAGGATATCATCAAAGCGGCGATGCTGTCCATACTACTATCTACACTGTTAACAGTTTTTCAGGTACTGTTAAATTGCAAGGAACCCTTAATCTCTATCCTGGAGATAACGACTGGGTTGATATTGCTAATACAGAGATAGGTGACGATAGTTCTGGTGTTGGCGGAATAGATGGTCAAAATTATTCAATTTCACGAAATTTTGTAGGCAATTTTGTATGGATTCGTGCTGCATACAATCTACAGAACGGTACTATAGTAGACCTTCGCTTTAATTACTAAGATAGTAGTCACGATAAATACAGTATTGCCCCACGAGGAATACTATGAGAGACCTATTATCTAAATTAGACGCACTAGTCAGCGAAACAGCACTTAAAGATCCTTCAGATCTAGCAGCCAAGCGCAAAGCACTAGATGATTTAGAATCAGATCCCGTGGCTTCAAAGGATCCTGAAATTTCAGCAGCCATCGATCAGCGTAGAGCAGATCTAGAAAAAGAAGCCGAATCTAAGGGATTCACAGAAAACGAAGATGTCTACCAGATTGGAGACGACTTTGGTATCAGTTTTTCTGAAGATTTTGAAATTGAAACCGAGATT
>Ga0315906_10006506_pt1 | contig 14429 bp, 12 predicted proteins | sample LakEriMetagenome_4_FD_203526 | JGI IMG/M metagenome (GOLD analysis project Ga0315906, IMG submission 203526) | Freshwater fungal communities from buoy surface, Lake Erie, Ohio, United States - Buoy 2 MA122 | ecosystem: Environmental > Aquatic > Freshwater > Lake > Lake biofilm | place: USA...
TGTCCCGGTCCCGGTCCCGGTCCCGGTCACGGGTGCGGTCGCGATCGTACCAATCATCGCCGATCCAGTACACCGCGACTCGGTAGCTGTCGGCACCGCCTCGTGGATCGATGACCCGAATGGTCGTGGTGTAGCCATTGCGCGCCGACGGCTGTTCAATCACCTGTGCCGTGCCGCGTCCGTCGAGCAACTGCACCTGTACGTCGCCCAGTGCGCGCGGCAACGCATCGTTCACACGAGCCCGGTTGGGCAGTTCCGCATCGATGCCGCGTGTCCGTACATCGCGTCCACGCATGGTGATGTACACTTCGCGGTCCACGCGACCGGTCCACGTGAACAGCTGTCGGTCCACCGGTGCGGCATGTGCGATCGACGCCGTGCCGGCAGTCAGCAGGGCGGCGGTGACGACCAGAACGGGAGCGAGCAGGCGGGTCGAGCGATGCAACATCATGGTGTCCTCGCGGTGACAGGTGCTCTGCCGTAGCGCATCACGAGTGCCATGTGGCCATGCTGTATGTTCCGGCTTGTCCGCCGCTTCACGCTGATGATACAAGTGCTTGCACGGCAATTCGTTTGCGTGACTCGTGCACGGCGCGACGTACCACATGTCCGAGCCAACTGCGTCCTCGGAATGTCCGCAATCGCGGACACTTGCTGGCAACTACCGTGGACGGTGCCTGTTCCGCGGTCAGACGGGTGTGGTCGCCGTGGCGCTCGGCGAAGCGCGACTAGCGCGAAGCGCGAGCACAATGGCGCCAACGGTGCCGGTGATGATGGATCCTCCCAACACCCCGATCTTGGCGGCGTCGAGCTGCGCGCTTTCACCAAAGGCGAGTCCGGCGATGAACAGCGCCATGGTGAAGCCGATGCCGCCGAGGATGGCGACGCCGAACAGCCCGCCCCATGTGCTGTCGACGGGCAGCTCGGCGACGCGTGCCTTCACGGCAAGCCACGCGGCGCCGAAGATGCCGAGTGGTTTGCCGACGATGAGACCAAGCGCCGTCGCGGTAACCGCCGGCTGTGTGGCAAATGCCGCCACGTCGGCGGGGAGCGTCACGCCGGCGTTGGCCAAGGCAAAAATGGGGACGATGAAGAAGTTCACCGGCTTGGCGAGCGCCTGTTCGATGCGGTGCTGCACGCAGTCAGCGCCGCGGGACGGGATGGTGACGGCCAGCAGGACGCCGGCGATACTCGCGTGCACCCCCGATTGATATACGGCAATCCAGAGCAGGCCTCCGCCCACGGCGTATGGCCAGACGCTCTGCACACCGCGCCGGTTCAGCCAGAACAGCGCCGACATGATGGCGACGATCGCGGTCAGCGCCAGCGTGACCACGCTCGGCGTATAGAAAATCGCGATGACCAGCACGGCGCCGATATCGTCGGCGATGGCGAGCGCAGCGAGAAAGATGCGAAGGGCGGCTGGGACGCGTTCGCCAAGCAGAGCCACGATACCCAGCGCGAATGCGATGTCGGTGGCCATCGGAATGCCCCAGCCGCGCGCCGCCGGAGTGCCCGCCGCGACGAGGGCGTAAATCACCGCCGGCAGCAGCATACCGCCGGCGGCGCCGACCACGGGTAGTGCCGCTTTTCTCAGTGATGACAGCGCCCCGTCCTGGATCTCGTGCTTGATCTCGAGGCCGACGAGCAGGAAGAAGATTGCCATCAGACCATCGTTGATGACATGCGACGTCGACCAGCCAATCCATTCCGCGTGGATCAGTTGGTGATAGCTCTCCTGCAGGCTGGAGTTCGGCCACTGAACGCCTGGCTCGGCGGTGGCGCCTTCTCGGAGACGTACCCTTCTTCGTCGTCCAGCTGTGCGTCATCGTGATGCATCGGTGAAAGCTAGCCATGACGCCCGGTTCCGCCCACCTTTTCGTGGACCATGACGGACCCCTTCGCGGGCAGTCTGGTACGTACGTCAGGAAGCAGGCACGCAAGTTGACAGGGACAACCAGAAAGCCGATGTCGCGCATGCGCCCGTTCGTACGCCCGGTAATCGTCGTTCCGCTCGTCGTGGGGACGATTGGCGGCGCCTTCATCGGCGGCCGCTGGTACGAGCGTGAGCAGGCGCGTGGTCGCGACGAGTGGGCCGATGCACGATTGCTGTCGACGGCGGTCGACTCCGTGCGCGCCAATGCGCTCGACTCTCTCCCCAGCGACGAGCTCATCCGCCGGGCCGTGTCGGGTATGCTGCGGGAACTGCGCGACCCCTATGCGGCGCTGCTGCGCCCCGACGGGTTCGAGCGATACAAGGGCACGCTGCAGGGTGAGGGGCGTGGGCTCGGGCTCGTGCTCCGTCGTGAACCGCAGGGGTACCGGGTGGTGCGCGTGGTCCCGGGGTCGCCGGCGCTGGCGGCGGGCCTTCGCGCCGGTGATCGCATTCTTTCGGCCGACGGTGTGCCGGTGACCGGTGTGTCGGTGACCGGTGACGCGAGTCGGGCGGAACGGTATCGCGACAGTTCGCGGCTGGCCGCGTCGCACGTGGCGTTGACGCTCTGGCGCGCGCCGTACGGGGATACGGTGCAGGTGCGCGTGGCGCGCGCCGCATGGCACGTTCCCGCGGTGTCGGAGCACGGGCTCGTGGCCGATTCGGTGGGGTACGTGCGGTTGTCCACCATTTCGGCCAAGTCGGCCGACGAACTCGAGCGCAGTGTGGACGCGTTGCTGCGGCGCGGGGCGCAGTCGCTCGTGCTCGATCTGCGTGGCAACGCGGGCGGGCTGTTCGAGGAAGGGGTACGCGTGGCGGGGCTCTTCCTGCCACGCCAAGCGATCGTGTCGTCGCTCGTGGGCCGCGGCGGCACCGATACGGAACCGTATCGGGTGCGCCATTCGCGGTGGACGGCGCTGCCGCTGACGGTGTTGGTAGACGCGCGTACCGCGAGTGCGGCCGAGGTGATTGCGGCGGCGCTGCACGATCACGGCCGCGCGCTGCTCGTGGGCACGCCCACCTATGGCAAGGGGTTGGTGCAGCGGGTCGTCCGTCTGTCGCGCGACATCTCACTCCGCCTCACCACGGCGCGCTGGCTCACGCCGAAGGGCATTTCCCTCGAACGGCGCAGCGGGACGGGCGCGTCGGCGCGAGGCGGGCTCGTTCCCGACGTGCTGCTCGACGATGCCACGCGTCGCGACGCCTTCGCCTTGCCGGACGGGTGGACGACGACACAAGCGCGCATCGTGTTGGCGGCCGCCGACAGCGTGGCGATGCGGGCCTTGCGTGAAGGGTGGGTGATTCGCCCGGTGGTGGAGCTCGAAACCCGTTTGCGCGATTCGCTGGCGCGTGCGATCCCGACGTCCGTACGCGGTGTGGCGGCGCGGGCCGAGTGGGCCACGGTGGCGACGCGGCTCGCGACCGTCCGCGTGTTGGAGGTCCAGCGTGAGACGGAGGCGCTCCTGCGTTACAGTGTGCGCGAGGACGCGGCGCTGCGCGCCGGTGTGGATGTCGTGGCCCCGGGCACCGATGTGCTGCCGGTGCCGATCCCGCTGCCGATCCCGCAGCTGCCCCGGGCGGGTGCAGCAACGCCGCCGGCGACCCCGCGGCCGTGATCGGTACGGCGCGAAATGCACTGCTGCTCGTGGCGGTCCTGCTGGGCGTGGGCGCCGCTGCGCCGCCGCCGAGCGATCGCCTCGATGCCTGGATCGTGACGCGCTACATGGGTGCGCAGCTGTTTCCCGACGCCGAGTTCACGGCCACATCGCTGGCCACGAGCGGGCCGCGCCCCCGGGTGGAAGTGGCGCTGACGGGGCGTCGTGCCGACACGCTCATCGCGGTGCACTTCAGCGCCATGTGGGCGGCGCCGGCGCTTGGCCAGACGGCGAAAGTGCGACTGACCTCGACGAACGGGACGATCACCCCGATCAGCGTGCGCATCGTGGGTCGCCGCGCCTTTCGTGCGCCGCGCACGCCGGGCCCCTCCACACTGCGACCAGACTCCAATTGGCGGTATGGTTGGGCGTATCTTGCCGTGATTCCCCATGACGGCCGCCGCCCCGTCTCGCGTTTCCGCGGGTGGCTGCTGCTCGAACCCTCGACTTCCGCTCCTGCGCCGTGATGCATGTCCGGTCGTTATTCGCCGCCCTTCCAGCGGCGGTCGTGCGCCCCTGCTGGCGCGTCCTGTTGCTTGGCCTCTGTACTGTCGCAGGGGCGCAGGAAGGACCGGACACCAAACCGCAGCAGACGAAGCCGGGTGCCTGGCGTGATCCGGCTGCCGATTCGCTCGTATCGCGGGCGATCGCGCGCCGCGGCCGGCAATTGGCCGACAGCACGCTGCTCAGCTACCGCGCCGATGCGCACGGGTTCCTGGCCTTCCTCGCCCAGCTCGGCGAGGGCGTGGTCATTCCGCCGCGCGTGGTGCAGAGCGAAGAACTCGCGCTCCAGATCGCGTGGTGGCAGCCGGGGCGCAGTGCACAACGCCTCGTGGGACGGCGCGACACGACGCTGCTCCCGGCCGATGTGGGCTACTACCGCGATCGCTACGGCGTGGTGCTCGACAACCTGCCTGACCGCATCCGCCTCGGCGACGGACAGGACGTGCGCGACGTCGCGCACCCGCTCGGCGCCAATGCGCCGGCGCTCTACGAATACACGATGGGACGTCCGCTGCGCATCGGCATCACCGGCCGCGAGATCCTCGTGGACGAGGTGAAGTTCCGGCCGCGGAACGCCGCGTTGCCTGGTGCCATCGGCTCGGTGTACCTCGATCACGAAACGGGCGCCGTGGTGCGGCTGTCGATGACCTTCACGCGCGCGGCGATCCTCGACAAGCGCATCGAAACGCTGGTGGTGACGCTCGAGAACGGCCTGGTGCGCGAGCGCTATTGGCTGCCGCGCCGTCAGGAGGTGGAGGTGTCACGCGGCAGCACGTGGTTCGACATCCCCGCGCGGGGCATCGTGCGCGGGCGGTGGGAGATTTCCAACTACGATGTGAACGAGCGCATCGCGCCCGAGACCATGGCACTGCCGCGGTGGAGTGCGGCCCCGCGCGATTCACTGCGCGCCCATCAGTTCGAGGGCCGTGTCGTGGACGCGTTGCCGCCGGAGGTGCAGGTGGCGAGCAGCGAAGAGGTGGTGCGCGCGCGTGTGCAGGCGGAAAACGCGGTGCGGGCCGCGATGCTCGCCCGTCCGGCGACGGCCTCGGTGACCGGCCGCGGGATCAGCGACCTCGCGCGCATCACGCGCGCCGAGGGCGTGGCGGTGGGCCTCGGTGGTTCACACAAGAACGCCACCGGCATCATGCTGATTGGCCGTGCCCGCTACGGTCTCGGTGACCGGCAGCTCAAGGGGCATGTGGCGCTGGGACGGTCCCCGGCCTTCGGGCGACTTCCCACGCTGCAGCTGTTCGCCGAGCGGGAGTACCGCGACCTCGGGTTCGCCGAACGGGCGGGGGTGACCAACTCGCTCGCGGCCGGGCTGTTCTCGAGCGACTACACCACACAGGTGGATACGCGGGCCGTGGGCGTGGCATGGAAGCGCAGTCCCACGAGTGCGTTCACATGGCGTCTGGCCGCCGAGCGCGACGCGCCGTTGGAGGTACAGGGATCGGGGCTCACGCGCACGTACGCCCCCACGTTGAACGCGTGGGCGATGAGCGGGGCACGACTCGAAGTGACTGCCGCCGGTGGGACGGTTCCAGCGGAATCCGCAGCGCGACGCTATGCGTGGCAGCTGAGCGCGAGCGCGGGAGGCTATCGCGGCAGCGTCGTCACCGACGGGACGGTGGCGCTCATTGGCGATATGCCACTGCCGACACGTCGTGTGGAACCGCTCGTCGCCCGCGTGCAGGCGCAGCTGCAGATCACGCAGCCGCTGGCGCACGATCGCGCGCTCTTTTTGCAGACGATGGCGGGCGTCGCCAACGGCCGAGACCTGCCGCCGCAGTGGCTGGTGTTCGCCGGCGGTCCCTGGAGCGCACCGGGCTATGCGTGGCACGGGTTCGCCTCGCGCGCGCTGCTTTCGCAGCGCGTGGAGTTCCGAACGCCCGTTCCGGCGCCGTCGATACCACTGCGACGGTTCGGCAAGTCACCGCCGCGCGCGACGCTCGCGCCCTTCGTGCAGGCGGTCGCCGTCGCGGCGGGAACGCCCGAGCGGCCGATCGTGTCGGGGGTGTATCCGTCGGCTGGCGTGAGTGTGCTCTTCTTCTACGACCTGCTGCGCGCGGATATCGCGCGCGGGCTGCGGCCGGGAACGTGGCGCTTCGCCATCGATATCGACCGGTCCTTCTGGGGGATTCTCTGAGCAAGGCCGTCAAGCCGTACGATGCGGCGTACTTCGAGAAGTGGTACCGCAACCCGCTGCACCGGGTGAAGTCGCCCGCGGAGCTCGCGCGGCAGGCGTCCTTCGTACTGCGGACCGCGGAGTTCGTGCTGGGGCGGCCGGTGCACACCGTGCTCGATGTGGGATGCGGCGAGGGGCAGTGGCGCGCAGCGTTGCGGGCGCACCGCCCGCGCCTTGCGTACGACGGTGTGGACCCGAGCGAGTACGCGGTGCGTCGCTTCGGCCGTCGCCGCCACCTCATGCTGGGAGGCATCGAGCAGCTCGACGCCCTGCCGCTTCGTGCGTCGTACGATCTGGTGGTGTGCTGCGGGATGCTCAACTACCTCGAGCCGACTGCCCTGCAGCGCGGCCTGCAGCAGGTGGCGGATCGGACCGGTGGCGTGGCCTACCTCGAGCTCTTCACGCGTGAGGATGCGTTCGAGGGGGACACGGACTGGCCGTCGCCGCGCCCGGCGCGCTGGTATCGCCAGCACCTGCGGCGCGTCGGGTTGTGCGCCATCGGCATGCAGTGCTACGTGACGGCCTCGTCCCGGGAGCGCGTGTCGGCGCTGGAGCGTTTCGAGGACTGAGGGATGGGGCGCCGGGGCGGCTTCGGTCCACATGGTCGCCGAGATGCCGGATGGCGCGCGCGGGCTTACGTTCTGCCATAGCAGCGGGGCGCGTCACTTCTCGATCGAGGGTCGCGTCCCGGCGTGACTCCCTCCCCGGTCGTAGATGCCCACTGCCCAGGAACAGCTCGACGGTTTCCTCGACAGGTTTTCGCCTGACATTGCCGCCCATGCCCGCGCCGTGCTCGATCTGGTGCGTCCCTTCGTGCCCGGGGCGGTCGAACTGGTGTACGACAACTACCACGCGCTCGTGGTGAGTTTCGGGCCCACGGCCCGTGCGGCTGACGCCGTGCTGTCGGTGGCCATCTATCCCCAGTGGGTCACGCTGTTCTTCATGCGCGGTGTAGCCCTCGATGATCCGTTTCATCTGCTGCACGGCACTGGCAGCACCGTGCGTGGCGTGCGCATCAAGGCGCTCGGACTCTTCGAAGAGGAGCGTTTCCAGATGCTCATCGAAACGGCCGTGGCGATGGCCGCCAAGCCGATCGACAGTTCGGCGGAACGTACGCTGATCATCAAGTCCGTGTCGGCGAAGCAACGGCCACGCCGGTGAGCGGAGCGGCTGGGAGCGTGATGTCGTGGCTGAGTGTCCTGATCTTCGCCGCCGGCGCGGCCATCGGCGGGCTCCTCGCATGGCTGGTGGTACGGCGCATCGCGCAGGCCGATCTGGCGCGTACGGCGAGCGAGGCGGAGGCGCGAGCGCGGGCTGGTGAGACCGCCCTGCGCGAGCAGCTGGCGCGTCACGAGGCCGAGGCGCAGCTGACGGCTCGGCACGGCAATCTGACGGAGCTGCTGGCGCCCATCCGCGACACGCTGGGGCGCTACGACGAGGCGCTCGCCCAGCTGGGGCGCGCGCAGGCGCAGGTGGCCGGTGAGATCGGTGCCCGGCTCGCGTCGGTGGTGGCGTCGGGGGAGCAGCTCCGCCACGAAACGCAGCAGCTATCGCAGGCGCTGCGCGCGCCCACCGTGCGCGGGCAGTGGGGCGAACTGCAGCTGCGGCGGGTCTGCGAACTGGCCGGTATGCTGGCGTACTGCGACTTCGAGCCGCAGGTCACGGTGCGTCACGGGGAGGGTGCCCTGCGCCCTGATCTGGTGGTGCGGTTGCCGGGCGACCGACGCCTCGTGGTCGACGCCAAGGCGCCGCTGAGCGCCTATCTCGAAGCGGCCGCTGCGGGGGACGACCGGACGCGCACCGCGCGGCTCGCGGAGCATGCGGCGCAGGTGAAGAGTCACGTGCAGAAGCTCGGCGCGAAGAAGTACTGGGCGCAGTTCACCGACACCCCCGATTTCGTGGTGCTCTTCCTGCCGGGGGAGGCGTTCTTCGCGGCCGCGCTCGAGGCCGACCCCACGCTGCTCGAGAGCGCGCTGGGGGAGCGCGTGCTGCTCGCGACCCCCACCACGCTCATCGCGCTGCTCAAGGCGGCAGCCTACGGCTGGCGACAGGAACGCGTGGCCGAGGAGGCCGAAGTCGTGGCGCAGCTCGGGCGCGAGCTGCACGAGCGGCTGGCGGTGTTCGACGAGCAGCTGGTGGAGCTCGGCCGCGGCCTCCAGCGGGCGGTGACGAGCTACAATCGCGCGCTCGGGAGCCTGGAGTCGCGGGTGCTGGTGACGGCGCGGAAGCTTGGCGAGCGGAGTGGTGCCGGCCGTCCGTTGCCGGCGCTGCCCCCCCTCGATGCGGCTGTCCGGGGGGTGGAGGACGAGGCGGCGTCGCCGTGACGGCGTCGCCGTGACGGCGTCGCCCTGATCGCTACAGCGACCCGAGGAGGTCGTCGATCGCCTTGCGGTCGGCATCCTCCAGCGACTCGGCACCGTGGATGATGCGCTGCAGGATGTCGACGGCCTCGGCGGCGAGGTCGTCGGGGTGCCGCCGATCCTTGGCGAAGCGCACGATGTGGCCGAGCAGGATGGTCTCGAAGGGCGCCTCCTCTTCGTCGTCGCCCTCCTCGTCATCGTCATCGTCGTCTTCGTCGTCGCCCGTACCGAGCGACGCCTCGTAGCTGGGCACGCTCTCCTTCCACGGTTCCGCGTTGTGCGCATCGGCCTCGAGCAGCTCCCGGGGCACGAGGGCGAAGAGCCGGCACTGCAGCCCCGGCGCTTCTTCGTACGCGAAGAGGCCCAGCGGCACCGGTTCGTCGAACAGGCGCAGCTCGATCAGCCTCGCGATCGCCTCCGCGGGCATCGCGCTGCGCGCCACCATGCGCCCGTCGATGTACGCCGCGAGCGCCGACGAGTCGGGGGCGCGCGGGTCGTCGAGCCGGGTGATGCTCACCGACACCGGCTCACGCGTCGTGACGAAGACCGCCGGGCGGGCTTCGCCGTCCTCGGGGGTCGATGAGTCGTCGGCGGGGTCGAATTCGTCAGCGGACATCGTGGAGAAACCGTCTGGGGCGCGAAAGTGCGGGCGACCTTCGCAGGTTAGACACCTGAGGGGCGCCCCGGTAGGGGCGCGGACATGGCCTCAGGCGATCGCGGCGACCTCGTTCACATCGGTGTGCTCGAACACCGTGCCCAGCCACCGCAGCACCGGCCACAGCTCCGCCAGAATGATGAGACTGGCCAGCAGCGTGGCGGCGAGTACCGACCAGCCGCCCCAGTCGTTCGCAAGCCAGAGCACGAGGGCCCCGGCGCCGAGCGGAAACACCAGCGCCACGGCGGCCACGAGCGTGGTGGCCCCGGTGGTGAGCAGGTTCTGCCCCATCGTCTCGAATCCGCGCGATTCGGTGCCGAGGCGGACCCAGGCCGGAAAGAGCAGCGCCGTACCGTTCTGGATCGTGAACATGAGTGCGTTGAACGCCGGCACCCCCACGACGATCGACACCAGCATCGGCACGGTGGCCCCGCTCTGCAGGAGCAGCTCCGGCTCCTGCACGGCCATGACCGCGGGCACGGTGAGCAGCGACCAGATGGTGATGGAGTGGAGGATCGTCACGGCGGCGATCTCGGCCAGCACGATGCGCCACCCTTCGAGCGGGTAGGTCTTGAGTACGGCCAATCGCGGCAGGTCGAGCCGCAGGTCGAAGCGCATCCAGAGCGGACCGATGAAGAGCAGCATGGCGCCCCACCCGACTGCCACACCGGCGAAGGCATCGGCGGCGCGATCGCTGGCCGAGCGCGCGGCGACCGCGAGCACGCCCAGTCCCACCACGAAGGACACGAGTTGGGTCTTCCAGGAGCCGCCGCGCAGCGCCGCCGCGACGTTCTTCCACGCGATCGCCACTTCCGGCCGTCCGGTGAGCGCGAGCCGCGGGACCGACACGAGCTTCCCGGCCCGGGAGCGCGCCTGTCCCATCTGCGACGACCGGAAGCGCTGCAGGCGCTCGACGCGGTGCTGGGTCGCCTCCACGGCCGCCTCCTCGAAGGCGGTGTCGAGTCGCACGAGCCACAGATAATGCGCGAGCAGCATGAGCCCGCCCCACACCAGCGCGACGCCCCACGTGGCCGTGCCTGCCGTGACGATGGGATCGAGCAGCAGGCGCACCGGCGCGAGGGCGGCATCGGGCACCGGTGCCTGCAGCGCGGCCGTGATGGCCTTGACGAGCGCCTTGATGCCACCGGCACTCGCCTGCTGCAGCTGATCGAACGCGCTGGCGAGCCCGAAGAGCACCGCCCCCACCAGCACGCCGAACACCACGAACGGCACCAGCATGCGCCGTCGCCCCGCGGAACCGTGTTCGAGGGCGCTGGTGCGCACGATGGAGGCGGCCACGCGATGCATGGCCAGCGTGGAGAAGAGCATCCACCACCCCACCGCCCGCTCCCACGTGGCCAGCTGCGTGGCATCACCGCGGAAGATCACGCTGAAGACCATCGTGTTCACGAAGATCGCGAGCTGCATGCGCAGCAGCTTCGTGTGCACGAGCCCGCGCCGCGTGATCGGTGCGGGGAAGAGGAACTGCACCTCCGCCGGCGTGAACGCGAGCGCGCTGCGATCGGCCCCGAAGATCCACCAGCGTGCCGACGACAGCAGGAGCACGGTGCTCGCGAGCACGACGGTCACGTCGGAGCGCAGGAGCTGCGACAGCGGGGCGCCCCCCGCCTGCGTGTTGCGGAAGAGCGCCCAATACAGGTACAGCGCACCCAGCACCACAGCCACGATGTAGCGCGGGCTGCGCACCCGGGCGGCCTGGGAGCGCACGCGGTTCACGAAGCTGTGCCAGTAGAGGTACAGCATCGCGCGCGCCGGGGCGCCCGTGGATACCTCGGTGGTGTTCACCCCGGTGGCGGTCACGGATGCCCGGTCACGGGGTGGCCACGTCGGCGGGGGTGTCATCGCCGGTAAGTGCGATGAACATCTCCTCGAGCGAGCGGCCGGCGAGCTCCGGGCGGGCGTTCACGATGTCGGCGATCGTCCCGAACGCCACCATCTGTCCGCGGCGGATCACGAGGAGGCGCGTGCACAGCTCCTCCACGAGATGGAGCAGGTGCGAACTCAGGATGACGGCCGTCCCCTCGCGCGCGCGCGCCGCGATGGTCTCCTTCATGCGCCGGATCCCCACGGGATCGAGCCCCGTGAGTGGCTCGTCGAGCAACAGCGCCGCGGGGCGGTGCAGCAGCCCGCAGGCGATGGCGAGCTTCTGCTTCATCCCGCGCGAGAGTTCGGTGGGGAGCGCGTCCTTCTTGGCGGTGAGTTCGAGTTCCTCGAGGAGCGCCGGGATGCGTGGCGCCGCATCGTGCACGCCGTACAGGCGCGACACGAAGTGGAGGTGCTCGGTGACCGTGAGATAGTCGAACAGCTGCGGTTCGTCGGGGATGAACGCCAGCCGGGCCTTCGCGGCCACGGGCTCCTTCTGCAGGTCGAGGCCCGCCACCTCGATGCGTCCCGCGGTGGGCTGCAGGATGCCGGCAAGCGCCCGCAACGTCGTGGTCTTGCCGGCGCCGTTGGGTCCCACGAGCCCGAGTACGTCGCCCGGCGCCACGTGGAACGAGAGCGACTGCACCGCGACGGTGTCGCCGTAGACCTTGGTGTAGCCGGAAACGTCAATCACAATGGCGCGAGGCGCGAAGGGGCGAAGGCACGGAGCCGCCGTGGGTCACGGCAGGACGAGTGGGGCGTTCAGCGTGGCCGACAGCGTCGCGCCCGCGGCAAGACAACGCTCGATGGTGGTGTTGCGTGCCGCGGCCACCGTTCCGGCCGCTGCTCCGCCCGCCGCGCCGATGACCGCGCCCCGAGCGCCGCCGCCGAGGACGCGACCGAGAATGCTGCCGATCACGGCGCCGGTCATGACCCGGCCCTGATCGCTGCCTCCCTTGGAGACTTTCCGTTCCGTCACGTTGGCATCGAGGACCCGGACGGTACCCTCCGCCGCCACGAACTCGCCGTTGACCTGCACGCCCCGGAGGCGGAAGGCGAACTCCCCGGATGCCGTGTCGACCCGGGCCAGCTCGACCAGGACCGGCGTGCCCGCGGGGAGCTGGCCGCCGTCGGCGTTGCCGACCTCGCGGCCGAGCGACACCACGAACCGGTCTCCCGGCCGTTGCGCAATGGAACAGATGGCGGCGTTCGTCTGTCCCGCGAGGACGCTTCCCGCGCCGAGCATGCGGCCGCGGTCCACCGGGCCCGCAGGCGCCGCCGGCGCCGCCTCGCCCATGGCAGTCGATGTCGGCGCCGCGGTCACGGGCGTCGCGGTCACGGGCGCGGCGGCCGGCGGCGTCGTGACGACGGGGGGATCCTGACGTGGCGGCACGGTACGGGCGGCCGGGCCCGGTGCCGGGCGCGTGGTCGGGGCTGGGGCTGGGGGCGTGGACGGCGGCAGCGCCGGTGCGGCTGCGGGCGTCGGGGCAGGGGCGACCGGTGCGGTCACCGCTGTATCACCGAGGGACACCGCCCCCGTGGCCGAGGCGGCCAGGGTGAGATCGCGCTCGAGCGCCGAGTCGACCGAGGCGGTCCGCGCGTCGCCCCCGTCGCCGCAGGCCGCCATGCCGAAAAGCATGGCGATGGCCACGGCGGCACCCCGTGCGCGACGCTGGTGAAGCGGGACCGGACGCACCGATGGCCCGGCGGGGTTCGCGGCGTGATGGGGAAGTTGCGCCATATGGTTGACGATAGTCGGATGGAGGAGTGCTGCGCCACGCTCCTGCCGGGGGCGCGCAGATCCGTCAACGCCGGCGTCGCTCCCGATCGTACGCCCGTGCCCGGCACGCGTTCCCCGAGCCCCACCCCCACCGCATGCGCTTCACCGATGTCGACGTGACGCCTCCACCGACGGCGCAGCACGTGTTCATCGCCCGCCAGCCGATCTTCGACGCGCGGGACGACCGGGTGGCCTACGAGCTGCTCTACCGCGCCACGCGCGATGCCACCCGGGCCTACACGGACCATGTGTCGCAGGCGCTGATGTGCGGCGACACGGCCATGCACGCACTGCTGTCGATCGGGCTCGAACGGCTGACCAGCGGGACCCGGGCGTACGTGAACGTCACCGAGGAGCACCTGCTGGGGGAGCTCTACAAGATCTTCGACCCCGCCGCGGTCGTGCTCGAGCTGCTGGAGACGGTCGACGGCACCCCGGCCGTGCTCGATGCCTGCCGCCGCGCCGTGGCGGACGGGTACACGCTGGCGCTCGACGACTACGATGGCCGCCCTTCGCTCGACGTGCTGCTGCCGCTCGCGTCGGTGGTGAAGATCGACGTCCTCGATCGTGACATTCCGGCGCTGGCGCCGCTGGTGGCGTCGCTGCGGGCCCGTGGGCTCGAGGTGCTCGCCGAGCGCGTCGAGACCGCCGAGGCGCTCGCCGCTGCGCGCGCCATCGGCTGCACGATGTTCCAGGGGTACGTGTTCAGTCGCCCGGAGACGCTCGATGGGCGCGCGGTCAACGTGCACCAGGCCACGGTGTTTCACATCATCCAGCTGCTCGGTTCGTCCGACACGACGGACGCGGCGCTGGAGGAAGCCTTCCGCAGCCACCCCTCGCTGTCGCTGTCGCTGCTGCGCATCGTGAACGCCGCCTCGTTCGGTGGTCGCGGTGTGGAGTCGATCCCGCACGCCATCCGGCTCGTGGGACGCGAGGCGCTGACGCGGTGGATGCTCGTGATGCTCGCCGCCACCGTGGGGGCGCGGAGCCCAGTGGCGCACGAGCTGGTGCTGGAGGCGCTCGTGCGCGGGCGCTTCTGCGAAACGGTCACGGCGCATAGTGCCAGCGGCGATCCGGCGGCGCGCTTCCTGGTGGGGCTGCTGTCCCGCATGGATGCCCTGCTAGGCGTGCCGATGCCTGAGGTGCTCGAGCGGCTGCCGGTCCGCGATGATGTGCGCGAGGCGCTGCTCGAGCACGCCGGTCCGCATGCGACCACGCTCCTGCTGGCCGACGCGTACGAGAATGGCGATTGGGAGCTCGTGGACCGTCTCTGCACCGACGATGCCCTGCCGAGCCTCTATGCCGAGGCCGTCAGCTGGGCCAACGATCGCCTCACGAAGGTGCGTACGGCCTGACGCCGGTCGCGCCGCCGGTCCTGCACCCGCTCAGAACGTCTTCTTGAGCGGCGTCGAGAGACCGGTCACCAGCGAGTCGCGCTTGCTGGCGGCGAGCGCCTCGGCGTTGGGCGCGCTC
>Ga0315906_10006510_pt1 | contig 14427 bp, 13 predicted proteins | sample LakEriMetagenome_4_FD_203526 | JGI IMG/M metagenome (GOLD analysis project Ga0315906, IMG submission 203526) | Freshwater fungal communities from buoy surface, Lake Erie, Ohio, United States - Buoy 2 MA122 | ecosystem: Environmental > Aquatic > Freshwater > Lake > Lake biofilm | place: USA...
CTCAGCATCATTGCGCACGGTAGGCACATTTAACTTAGGGCCCTGCTCCATTGGCAAACTAGGCGCCTGCTGCTGTGGCAAAGCAGGCATCTGCGGTGCGGCGAAATTAGGGGTAGCGATCGTGGTACTCATGATTAGCTTAGCTGATTAATCTTTCTTTATTCTTTTTAGGCACTTATATTAATGACATTGCCGGCACCACCTACAACCAACCCATCCATCAGGGGAGTTTTCATATTTTCTAATAAGGTTTCCAATGACCCCACTTTAGCAGTAATGCCAACTGCGGCAAATAAACTATTGGCGCTTTGATTCAGTGCTTCTAAAGAAGCGTAAATTTTTGGATTTGTATTATTTTTCATCTCACTGGCTTGCGTGTTCAACAAATTTGTGTCATCAGCTTTGGCATCACTTAATAGGGAACTGCTTACTTTATCCGTATTTAGATTGCCTATTTTTACGTTTAAACCTTTCACATCCTGAATCAGGTTTTGCATCCCAATTTCAAAGCTTTCTGTTTTATCGCGATATTGTGATAGCGAACTTTTCTGCAAGCTAAATTGCGCCAAACTGCTCTCTGCATTTTGATCCTGCACCCTAATGGTATCCATAAAAGTCTTCACAAACTCGTTGAGGGCTCCTAGTACATCGGGGGTTTTAGCCGCCTGCTGTGTAGATGGATTGGTTAGGCGATCTACCCCATCGAGCTTATTTGCGCCCATATCTTTTAGGGTTTTTAAAATGTTTTCCGCCAATTTAAGACCTGGGGGTTTGTTCGGTTGATTTGGCTTTACGGATAATTCTTGCCCAGCACCGGCTGCCCCTTTGTCATCCTTAGCGGTGATGGGGTTGATGCGATTTACCTCAAACAGGCTTAATAAAGCCTGGTTATGGCTTACTGAGTTTGCAATCGCCGAAATGGACATAAAACCAATTCCTTAAAATAATAATAAGAATGCACGAGCGAGCATTAAACCGCCCCGTATCTGCCCTAACGGCATTTTTCTTAGAATTGTTTAGGGAAATTTGTAAAAATTTACCAAAATAATAAAAATACACATTAAATCAATTACTTACGAAGTAAATTTTTTTTCCTTTTAAAAACATGGGGATAAATCTCTTTTTTTACCGTGCCAATTTAAATTGATCTAGAAAAAAATGCCCCATTAATCGGCAAAAATTGCCATTTTTGCTAGCTTTAAACGAAAAATAAGGTATATTTAGCGGCAATATATGATTTAGCTACTACATTTAGTATTTTTGTGAGGCAAATTAAATTTGGGGTATTTTCAATTTTTTAAGGTAAGCAAGCAAAAAACATGAAGATTTTGGGTTTAAACACCGCCATGCTGCCAAGCCCTTCGGCTCAAAGTGCCATCCCAATCCTCGTTTTATTAGTACTAGTCATGATGCTAGTGCCACTGCCAGCGCTATTACTGGACGTACTGTTTACCTTCAATATTGCTCTTTCCATCATTGTGCTCTTTACTGCAATCAATATTAAGAGCTTTAAAGACTTCGTTGCCTTCCCAACCTTTCTCCTGCTAACCACCTTACTGCGACTTTCCCTTAATGTCGCATCTACCCGCATTGTCCTAATGGAAGGCCATAAAGGCACGGATGCCGCTGGTAAGGTCATCGAAGCATTTGGGGTATTTTTGATTGGCGGCAACTTTGCGGTTGGTATTGTGATTTTTATTGTGATCACCATTATTAACTTTGTTGTGATTACCAAGGGCTCCGGTCGTGTGGCTGAGGTATCAGCGCGGTTTGCCTTGGATTCCATGCCTGGTAAACAAATGGCCATTGATGCCGACCTTAATGCCGGGATAATCCAACAAGATGAAGCCAAAGCCCGCCGAGCCGATGTTGCTCAAGAGGCTGATTTTTTTGGCTCAATGGATGGTGCATCCAAATTCGTGCGTGGTGACGCTGTGGCAGGAATCATGATTTTGGTCATCAATCTTGTGGGCGGTTTATTGGTCGGCGTATTCCAACACGATATGCCGTTTGGTAAGGCCCTGGCCACCTTTGCTGCCTTAACCATTGGTGATGGACTGGTTGCCCAGATCCCGGCGCTCATCATCTCTACTGCAGCCGGTATCTTGGTCACTCGCGTAGCGACCGAAGATGATTTCTCAGGTCAAGTATCCAAGCAATTCCAAGCAAACAGCAATGCCCTAGCCGTGGTTGCGGGTGTGCTTGGTATCTTGGGAGTAATTCCGGGGATGCCTCATTTCGTTTTCATTGGTTTTGCCGTCTTGTTCGGGGGATTGGCGTTTCTTGCCCATCAAAAGACCGTTGAACGCGAAGAGGCAGCGGCAGTGGCTGCTAAAGCTGGGCCCGCAGGCAGTGAAGAGTTGGAGTGGAAAGATGTTCCGATTGTCGAGCCTCTTTGCTTAGAGTTGGCGTATCGTTTAATTCCGCTAGTTGATCGCGGTGATGAGAGCGATTTAATTAAACGCATCAAAGCAATTCGGCGTAAATTTGTGACCGAGGTGGGATTCTTAATACCATCAGTACACATCCGGGACAATTTGCAACTACCGGCTGAGAGCTATCGCGTTCTACTTTATGGTGCGGAAGTAAGCCGGGGTCAATGCCTGCCCGATCGTCTTTTAGCAATTCAGCCCAATGGTAGTGAGGTGATTAACGGGATTGCCGTAAAAGATCCGACCTTTGGCATGCCCGCAGTTTGGATTGAGCGTGCTCAGCGCGATGACGCTATCACCAAAGGCTGTACAGTGGTAGAGCCTGCGGTCGTACTTGCAACGCACCTTGACCATCTCATCCGACTACATTCCAGTGAACTACTTGGCCGTCAAGAAACCCAAGATCTCTTGGATCACTTCAAAGTGAGCTATCCAAAATTGGTTGATGATGTGATTCCGAAGGTAGTAAGCGTCGCCAACTTGCAGCGTATCTTGCAAATGCTCTTAGATGAAAATGTTCCAATTAAAGATTTGCGGACCATTATTGAAGTCGCTAGCGAACATCCCGACAAGCTCAACAACCCAATTGACGTCATGCCACACATTCGTTATGCCCTCCGTCGAACCATTGTGCAAGAGACCTTGGGTGAAGGTCCAAACTACCAAGTCTTGGGAATTCAGCCGGAGTTTGAGCGCTTAATTGAGCAGTCAATTGGTACAGGTGCAATTGCACCTGATGGAGTTATTGAGCCCTCTTTAGCCCGTTTTTTTGGTGAAGAGGTCATTAAGGGCGTCCAAGACATGGAAGCTAATAATTTGGTTCCGGTGATTGTGAGTGGAACCCGCACACGCATGACCTTGGCCAAAATTGCCAGGCGTGTTTGTCCCCAAGCAATTGTGCTAGCCTTGGGTGAACTGCCTCCTAGCGCTAACCTAAGCTTTTACCGAGTAATATGTGGTCAAGTAGGCAACACCAACTAAAATCCCTATATAACGGAGTTCATATGGGTCCCCAAAAATTTAGCGCCTCAAATACTGCGGAAGCCTTAAAAAAGGTACGCCTAGAAATGGGGGCTGACGCCATGATTTTGTCGACCAACGATACTATAAATGGGGTGGAGATTGTGGCGATTACGCCTGAAGACCTTGCCACCCTCTCCTCAGCCCCTGACTCCGCCGCCAAAGAAAGTCGTCTGCGGCAATTAGATCCTGAAGTTGAAATAGCACCTACTTTTAGCACTCCTTCCCGATTTGGTAGCGCTCGGATGACCCCAAAACCCTCCTCCACTCCATCCGATGAACAGTTTGCTGGCGCTGGATTTAAAAAGGTGGATTTTCCCAAGATATCTTCAAGTAACCTCAATGCGGATAGCTTTAAGCCAAGCTTTTTTGAGTCCTCCCAACGCGTGCCGGCCAGTGAAGCTAAATTTGCGGGTGATGGTGATAACGACTCCTCGATTCGTAGAAAATCTTTAAATGCTAATCATCACGCTGAACCGATAGCAGCTCCACCCAAGAGTATTGCTGAGCTGGCAAACTCACCCCGTGTTGAAAAACTCCTCACCGAGATTAGTGAGGTGAAAAACTTATTGCAATCGCATGTGGCTGGCAACTTCTGGGGTAACTTGCAGCAAGAGAAGACCCACCTCACCGAGGTGATTAAGCATCTTCTTAATACTGGTTTCTCCCCACAGTTGTGTGCCGACATTACTCGCAAACTGCCAGAGACGTCCGACCTCTCGACTCTGTTACAAAGTGCACGGGATCAGATTAAAGAGATGGTTAAGACCGTGGATGCCTTTGCCATGTTTGATAAAGGCGGTGTCTTTGCCTTCATTGGTCCTACCGGGGTGGGTAAGACCACCACGGTTGCCAAAATTGCAGCACGCTGTGTCTTACGCTATGGCCGCAATCAGGTCACCTTGTTAACGACCGATACCTATCGTATTGGTGCGCAAGAGCAACTCAAGGTCTTTGCCAAGATATTAGGATTGACGGTTACATCCTTGCGCGATGGTGAGGATCTTGCTTCCAAACTCAAAGAGCTCTCGGGTCGCAAAATTGTATTGCTGGATACCGCAGGTGTTAGCCAACGCGATACTCTGATGCTCGAGCAATCCAAAACCTTGCAAGACGGCTCTCAAAGTGCGGTGCGGATCTTGGTGATGAGCTCCACCACGGATTTGCGCACCCAAGAAGAGGTCATCAAGCTGCATAACCAAGCTGCCCAAAGTAATGGGGTGGGTAAGATTGAAGCGGCAGTGATCACCAAGATCGATGAGGCGGCGCATATTGCTCCGGTAGTTGATAGCGTTATTCGGCATGACATGCCTTTGCTCTTCATCTCTAATGGTCAACGTGTTCCTGAGGACTTAAGTCTGCCCGATTTAGATTACTTGAGTCATCGCGCCATCCAAGCCCGCGCATTCTCCGATGATCTGTCTTATAGCGATGAGCAAATCCCAGCAATCTTCTCCAATAACTTGGGTGACTGGATCAAAACTTCGTAATGGCTGAGAGTGTTACACAATCAAACGTTGATCAAGCTGAAGGTCTGCGCACCATATTCGGGGCAGAGTCAAGCTGTGTCGTTTGCCTAGCAAGCGCCCTTGATGCTGATACCACCATTCATTTAGGTCACGGAACTGCTTATGCACTTAAGAACGCCGGACATAAAACTTTGTTGATCGATGAGTTTGGCTTATCGGAGCGTAGAACCATGTCTGGTTTTTTGTACCCAACCCGCTACGATTTAGCCCAAGCATTTAGCAATGGAATTGATTTACTCAAAGTAGTGCGCAGTATTGATGAGCATCTTTGGTATGCAACCGCAACGAAGATGCGCGCTCTAAATGACCGTCATCTGCTTAAATTACCCACTCTAGACGAGCGCCTTCTGAATACAGGCCTAAGCATGGATTACATCCTGCTAGCTACCAACGATCCCAACGCCAATATCTTGACTTTTTATGGTAAGCAGATAAAACGATTTGTGGTGTGCTCCCCTGAACATCCATCTTTGAGTCGTGCCTTAGCCTTGGTTCGGGAGATGTCTTTTTTACAAACCGATGAAAGCTACCCAGTCTTGATTATTGGTGGCACCTCGGAAGAAGAGGGTCAGACCGCCTTTCAGAAACTCGCGGACGCTTCCCAATCCGTCCTTCGCCAACCCTTGCACTTTGCGGGTTGGATTAAAGCCTTTATGGCTAACCGGATCGTGGTTGATCCTGAAGATAATGAGATCTCAGTACCAGTAGCCGGTCCAGTAAGTGAGTTTGTCTTACCGGTGGATTTCTTTAAGATGCTTTCTGCAAAAATAATGGCTTAGTTCTGTTTCTGCCGTATTATTTGTTCACCATTTATTTGCTTACCACTTTCGCTATCCCATTCTAAATGCTCCCCCGTCATCCAGCTGCTTATCAGGCGCTAGACTTCAATGAAGCTATTAATACGCATTTGCCCTTGGTAAAGCAGATTGCCTATCAAATTGCCTCACGCCTTCCCCCTAATGTTGAAATTGATGATTTAGTGCAGGAAGGTTTAACCGGTTTACTCGATGCGCTTAAGCGCTATGTACCACAACCGAACCTCAACTTTGAGGTATATGCCCGTACGCGTATTCGGGGGGCTATTTATGACTCATGTCGACGTAATGACATCCTGCCACGTAACCAACGCGACGAACTTTCCAATCTCGAGAAAAAAACGCGCTCCTTAGAACAGCAACTTGGTCGCCATCCTACTGAAATAGAGATTGCGGATGCTTGCGAGATTAGTCTTGGTGAATACCACGAAATAATGGGTACCATGGTAAACCTCATGCCGCTTGATGATTTATCCGAAGATATGTTGCCTGCTGATTTAGACTCCGATCCCATGCAAGCCGCCTCAATGCGCCAGTTTGCAGATCAGATTGCCGCCATTCTTGAGGGCTTGCCTGAGAACGAACGCTTGGTGATGGCTTTGCATTACCAAGAGGATTTATCCTACCGAGAAATTGCCCAGATCATGAATCTCACTGCAGGGCGCATCAGCCAAATCCATACGCAAGGGATGATCCGAATTAGGGCAAAGCTGAAGATTTCTTAGCTTAGCTTGAGTGAACTTACCCGGCTTTGCTTTAAACCTTACGCGACAACACCCCGCCCACTGCACCGGGCACTTCTCCGTCGCTACCATACGTAGCCCCTGGAGCCTGTTGGGCAATAAAAGATTGCATTGCAGCACTCCGCTGCATGGCAAGACGAATCAGATCGCCGTTAATTTGATGATCAACCGACGCTTGATCTAGTAATTGATGCAAGATCTCTTTTTGTTCTTCGGGGTATTGATTAATATCTGCCTTAAGCTTCTCAGGGCCATCTGGATAGCCATTAATGAGCTCGAGTGCCAAGCGGGTTTGTTCGAGCGCTTCTGGCAAAGCATCCATATTATTGGTCTCTAAGGTCTGTCTCAGCTTAGCAACAGCGCTAGCAATTTGCTCTAAAAGAGATTTGAGTTCAACAAAGGTCATGACTTTTACGAAATGGATTTGCAATGCGCCTTAGCATACGCTAAGAAAGTGAGCCCTTCAAGCCTGATGAAAGAGAAGGGTATATTGGACTTTAGTTTTGCTTTGGAAGTTTTACTTCGCGCGGACTTTGCTTCCGAGGGCAGCAATTGTATCGCCCAACATACCTTTGGCAATCTTTTGATAATCGATTTCAAACTCACCCGCCTCGATCTTTGCCCGAATCTTATCTAACAGAATCTTATCGGTCGACTTATCTGTTTTGAGCTCTTCTTTGACCTCGGCAAGTTTTGCTGTAAGGCTGATATCTAGATTGACGCCGGGGCCTTTTAAGGCTTCGGCTTTTGGGCCTGCGGCCGGAAGAGGAGATTTTTGAACAACATCAATCCTACCAGGCTCTTTGCCCGCCGGAATTAGTGGTGTGCTGTCATTAATCTTCATTTCTATCCTTGTTATACCTTGTTACTTCAGTTACTACTCTCTTTTATATCCAAATATTTTAACGGTCTAAGGTCATTTCAACAACCCCAGGCCGTATTATTTTGCCCTGAAGCACCTGTCCGTCATTCAATCTTACCCGAACCATATCGTTAATCATGCCTTGGCTTTGGGCAACACCTGAGCCAGTTACCTGAAAATCCCGCCCTTTTAATAGAATGGTTACAGGATCACCTATCTTTATAACGGCAGTTTCTCGTAAATCGTTTAACCCAATCGGCATTCCCATTTGGATTGGGCGGGTTAAGACCCGATCATCGGCCTCTTTTGGGGCCCGGATGACGTCATCCTGAACGCTGGTCAGGTCACCGTTAATCACCCGCATATCCGAGCTAGAAAGGCGGTTCCCAGCTTGTAAATAGCGAGTGGAGATCACATAGTCCCCATAGACCCGCACCATTAAGGGCACGTTATAAAGCCAGGCAGACTTTAGGCAGCGGAGTTGAATCAGGCTGCGCCCCCATAAACGGACATTGGGGGCTGATAAAACCTCAATCGTGCCTCCTGGGCAGGCTGGCAGGTTTAGTGAGGGGTCCAGAAAATCAATTTCGGTCCGAAAGCCAGATACCGTTGGGCTCCGCTGAATAAAACGCCGGATATTATTTTGTACCTCCAAGGGAATGCCAGGGGCCTGAAAAGCCTGATTTTGGGTGGTATTGACTTGGTTTTGTGCCTGATTTTGTGCTTGATTTTGTGCATTACTGGGGAGGCACCAGACAAGCCCCAAGAGGATTACAAGATGAAGTCGTAAGGAGTAAATGCTGCTCATCGTGTGAAACGGTCAATCGCTACCCAATAATGGGCTCGGCTAGCACCATCCAAGGCAATGCCGCCTAGCCATGCTGGCTTTGAGAGGGAATGGGGCAGCTCCAAATGGATGTTCATGGTTTGCATGCCAATAAACTCGTGGGCATAGATATCATAGCTTTGATTACCTACCCGCAGCTTTAGTTGGATCTTGGGGTCTTCAATCTCGCCTAGCTGATCCCAGATATTTTTCTCAGACTGAACGATCGTGTCGTAAGAAATATACTGAACCGCAGGAATCGCATACAACTCGTCATGACGAATGAAGTTCACAATCGGCATCCGAATCAGACTTGAGGGGCAACTAATACGAATCCCCTTGTCCATCACCTCAATACTGCCAGCAATCGATGCCAACATGCCGCCGACTGCCACCACTTGATCTTCGGTTGGGGTCACCGCGTCGAGATCCACAAATACCATTGAGCCCTGCTCGACCGCAAAAATACTGGGGCATGGAGGCAAAATACTGAGGCAAGTGAGCAAGGTCTGGGCGATATCTGGGTCGGCATACACTTCATCAATTAATAACTCATCGGTCAAGCCCTCAAATCGTTTCTTAAGGGATTGCTGCCCAACACGCACCAAATCGTCTTGCTGATCACAGAGTAGATGGTCGATTTCACTGCGGCTCCAGCCCTTGGCTTTTTGTGCGGTCATGCGCACGGCTTGCAATCGATTTAAGCTAGTACGCCTCTGAAAGGTGTACTGGGCATGGTGATCAATAAACTCAGTAGCAACTGATTTATCCAGCGAACTCATATCGTTGATCTCCGTCGGACTTACCGGGGTATTGAATGCTGCATTCAAGGAGGCAATAGTATCCCCTGAACTTGTCATTGGATTTAAAAAGGGTTTGAAGATCGCATCGAGATCCTGAATGGTTTGGTCTAAGCGTTTATTAATAATGTCGTTAGAGGTCGGATAGTCAATGATAGGGTCGACCATATTGTTTTGTGCAATGGCTCGGTACTTCAAGGAGTCGACTGCCACGTGCACATTGCCTAAGCTAGCGTGTACCTCGGATAGGGAATGCGCAATACTCTGTTTATTAAAGCGCAGTAATTGTTTCCAGAACTCTTTTTTCTGGATCTCCAGTTGGGTCAGGTCTTGCGTGTTTGAGCCTCCATCCTGACCTTCCGATCCAGGTGATACGTTCTCGGTCTCAGAGCGCACAATCTCAACCAGATCATTAATCAGCAAGACCAATTCTTTGCCATTTTTACTATCTAGATCGGTTTGTGAACTCGTGGGGCGATGAACCTTTAGTTGCTGACTCAGTTCAGTTGCAAAATTACTCAGCTCAACCATGCGCGCGCCGTCTAGGGCATTTGCGAGGTCAACGCAATGCATGATCAAACTATCAAAATTACCAAGATCCTGCGATTGAGCGATCGCCAAGCCCTCAAGGGCTCGGTCAATGTCCACCAGAAATAATGGGCGCTCTTCAGCCATGGTGATCGATCCACTTCTTTAACTCAGAAACAGATTCACCTAATTGCTCTAACTCTTTTTTCCATTCATCGGCTGCTTGCATGACCCGATTGGCATCTTGTTCAAAGATTTGTAAGGAGCCTGAGCTTGAGATGGCTGAGTGGGTTTTGCGCATCCGTTGATCCAATTGATCGTGCAGCTCTTTCACCAATCCCTCGGTCTGGGTCACCGTCGACTCCACTTCCTCGATAAGGCCATTCAGTTTTTCAGTCTCGGCTGCTAATTGCTTACCCGAGTGATTATCGAGAATGGCCAAGTAAAGACGGATACCCTGCTGCTTTAGGGCAGCAAACGCCTCCTGAATCTGCTCGGGTACTTCAATCGCTTCAATGCTTGAATCTGTTTCTAGCTCCGGCGGGTGGCCGACCTCGCTCGCCTGACGACTGAGCATTGAAATCGACTGTCTTAACTTAATGCCTAACTCGTTGACCATATGAAAGCGCTCACTGAGGCCATCGAGCTCTTTATGCAACTCTTCTTTAAAGGCCTGATGACGCTTTGTAGATAAACGCTCAACCTTGCGATCCACTTGATTATTGGTCCAGCGCTGAGCGATGGATGATTTTGAAGCGCTATCGGTATAGACCAACATCTTCTTAAAGCGACTGACCAAGAATGCACTCAGCAAGGCTAGGAGTGAAGACAACACGCTAATGAGCAATAAGATCGATGGCAGATTGCCGTAGGCATCATTAAGAGCAGGTGGCTGTAGACCGCTCTTTTGAGCTGCAAGCCGAATATTTTTGGGATCTGCAGTAACCGTGCGCACTGTGATCACTTGCTTATTAAAGTCTTGCAAAGCCCGCAAACTCGGCTGAGCCCTGGTTTGCCAAATGGTGGCTCGCAACTTGGTCGTTAACTCAATAGCTTTGGGGTTTGGCTTTGCACCAGGCGCTGGTTTAAGAACCGCAGCGTCTAGAAGATTACGCTGATCAATGGTCTCAGCAAGCGTTTTGTTTAGTTCTGCAATGATTGCGGCGTCGGTCAAATTAATATGCCACGCTTTGCTTGCTTTAATGAATGCATCAGCACTCATGGCCATCTTGTAAAGCGGAGAATCTTCAGGAGTCTTGGTAGGATCCAAAAGGCCCGCAGGCGCGACAAAGGGGACCAAGATTTGGGCTAGGAGTTTAATGTTGTTGAGCTCAATCTCTTGGTTCGTTAGGCTTGTGATGGAGCCATCCACTTTCGCGGCTAATGCAATCACATCGCTAGCATTCTGTAACACTGGAATGCTCTTAGGATCAGGAACGACTGTGATGGCTTCTTTGGGGGAAGGATTGAAGGCTTCTTCCAATGAACTAAATAAAGAATGCGCCAAGCCGTCGAGCGCACCAAAGAACGAATCTGGTGTTGTGGATGGGGTCACATCCACTTCTTTTGCTGCCTCCTTTGGGGTCTCCTTTGGAGTTTCTTTAGTAGCATCCTTTGGGGCTTCCTTAGAAGGGGCAACTGGTGCAGTAGCAACTGATTTTGGCGCTTCTCGGGTCTTGTTAATGACCTGAACTTGGTCTAAGAATTGCTTGAGATCTTTATCGGATTTCTTAAGACTTGCAAACCATGCGGTATCAAAGGGATGGGGCCGGTTAATTTGATCAGCGAGATCCTTCAAGACAAAAGGAAGTTTGATGGCAATCGCTTGCTCAACCGAGATCTCATTGGCATACCGATCTTCATTGATCCAATGACGCTCTGCTAAAAATGCAGCCATTCCGGTGAGGATGGAAATAATCAAAAATACGAAACTCAGAATGGGCCAAGCGTGTGCGGGTTTTGGCGAAATAAAAACCGTGTCTTTAACACTATCGTCTTGGCTTGTTTTGCCCTGTGTATTGGTATTTTCCATTTGACTATCCACGCTCTTAATTTGTCAGTACTTTTACGATCGAGTAATCTAAACCACCATAGTGAACCGAATTAGCTCCCTCATTCATGGCCACATGAAAAGGTCCAGCAATTTTGTGGACCCTAAATCCAAGGCCCATACGCCCACGCTCCTTGAGCACAATCACCCAACTCGGATCCTCACAATCTCGACTCCAAGCGCCTTGTGTGAGCGCTGCCTGCACCGGCTTTAACAGTACGTGATGGGGTTTTAAATAAACTGGCTCCCCTTCATGCACCACAATGCCGTCAAGCCGCAAGACGTTCGCAGACTGCAAAGGCTGTTTGCAAATAAAGCTGGCATAAATTTGCCGAGCTGAGATCGCACAATGCTGTCCATTGATCTCAACGCCAAGCCAGTACTCTGAAAGCGGGGTGCTCATGCTGAACTTTTCTGCCTAGAAGACCTACTATATAGATAAGATAACAGAGCGATACCAAACAATAAAAGTGCCGCCACAAAACCGCTTGCCGCATCCCCTAAACTGCTCAATATATCGATTACTTTATTCTCTAAAATACGGCGCTGTCCAAAGTAATCCTCCAAACTCTCGGTCCAACGTTTGTGTTGCCAAGCAATCAAATCGCTGGATTTCACGCGGATTGGCTTAGCGCTATTTAGGTCAACCATTTCTTTGCCTAAATTACTGAGTTGTTGCGCTAATTGCATTAGGTTATTGGCTGCATCGGTTCGCCAATCCGATGGAATCGTGCTCATAAAATCAGTCTTATATTGCTCTGCTAGCTTTTTGGCATCTGGGTCGGTAATAAAGATTACGTCTTGTGGCAAGGCAAACTTAATTCCGGTGTTATTACCTGTAAAGATGGTGCCTTTAGAGCCCCGTAAGAATAAATTGAGTTCCCGTTTGTCACGCGACACGCGCATCGCTAACTCAGATAGTGGTTTTTCACTCAAGGCGCTATAAAAACCCATCACCGACTCAAGCTTGGTCTCGCCAACGGAAAGGATGGTGTCACCGACCTTGACCCCAGAGAGTTCTGCAAAGGAGCCGGGCTCTAGTGCAGCCACCACTGGTTTAATAATTTGCAAGCTGGGTTTTGATAGTTTATTTTCATAATCAGAAAAAAACTCAAATGCTTTTTGCACGGCAGGATCAAGCTCAAGCCGTTGATCACCCACTGGCGTTGGCGATTTCACGGGTTCAGCCACGGGTATTTTTTCATTCAAATTATTGGGTGGACGCTTGCTGATTTTTTTCATCAGCATCTCATAGCGTTGCGGTCCCACGAAATCTGCAAAGCGAGGTTGCTTTACGGTCAAGTTCTTAAAGTTGACCGCTGCCTCGGTTAAATCTCCCGCTGCATTAAATAAAACGCCAAGAGCAATGACGAGCAAGATGCTGGCAAAGCCCAAGAACCAACCATGGATAGACCGCTTCGATTCATTAGGCATACGTGAAGTAATCTTTACTTATTTTTTACGAATCGCTTGATTCAGAATGAAACGGCTCTTGAGGGTCTCGACTTCGCGGTGTTCGGCCAAGAGCTGTACCTCCGTTTTGCGTTTGTCCATCAGTAAACGACAGCTAGCAAGATCATCAATCCAATCGCCTGAGCGCATCTCGATGACTGCTTTTTCAAGGATCTCGCGACCGGTTGATTCATTGGCCTTGACCCGAGCAACCAATAATTTCACGTCATCAGCATCTTTTAGGGTGAGCTCCACAAAATAGGTTCTGGCAAACCGATGATGAATCGCCGTCAATACATACTGATGCTCTTGCAGAGTGAAGTGAATGAGGATACCGTCCTCTGCCACAATCGGCTCAACCGATAAGTCTGTTATGCCTGCCTGACGATGCCACTCTAGATCGGTTTCTTGTGCCTCAGGAGGTTTTTTAGGAAACGCTCGGGTCTCAAAATAAATTTGGTACAAGGTCTCCGGAAAATGTTTCTCTACCGCTAGGTTTTTGAGAACCTCGGCCGTCGAGGTAATTCTGAGGCGCTCAGCCATCAGATCTAACTTCATGCTTGTTATTTTTTGATTAATCACATCTTCTAGCTGATGTGTTTTTTGCAAGCTACCCAGTAAAACCGGTTCTAATTTTGCTTTTTCGCTCTCTTCGGGTGAGATCGGCTTTGGCTCTTCTTTTTTCTTAGTTAGCAAGTCTCTTAAAAAAATGATGGTGACAAAGCAAAAAAGGATGGCACAAACCACCACGATCCACTTTCCCACGGTCATATTTTGAAAGAATGCCAACATATATTCACTACCAAAACCTTTAGTTTAACGAATGCCCCATGCATTATCCATGCTCCATTGCCCTATTCTAGACTGCCCATTTAGGGGTGGCATGAAGGCCTCACAATAGGCCCTAGCCCTCTGTAAAAGGCTCCTGATAGTTGGGGCAAGCAAGGGCTTGCAGCAGATCTAGAGGAGCCTCCTGCATAGCGGGCAATAGTGCTATGGGGGTCTGTCCTAATGCTTGGGCAACCGCCAAAATTGCACGGATTTGGGAACCAGCCTGTGACTGGTGCACATTTGGCTGATGAGTCAGCTGTTCACACAAGCTTGCTGCGATCTTGACGCGATCAAAGGAATATTGGCTTTGACTGTGTAGTCGAGACTGCGCTCGTCCATAGTGATCCAAGCAAAGCACATAATTGGCTGCCCTAATCTGAGTCAATAAGTCTCTTAAAAGAGCAGTGCTTTGGAATAGCCAATGCTCATCGATTTCCAAACAGATTGCCTTAGGATTGAGACGATGCGTGCTCGTAAGTTGATGGAGCCCCTGTAAAAGGTCTTGGCTAAAGCGCGGATGATTGAGGGATAAGGACAAT
>Ga0315906_10006511_pt1 | contig 14426 bp, 13 predicted proteins | sample LakEriMetagenome_4_FD_203526 | JGI IMG/M metagenome (GOLD analysis project Ga0315906, IMG submission 203526) | Freshwater fungal communities from buoy surface, Lake Erie, Ohio, United States - Buoy 2 MA122 | ecosystem: Environmental > Aquatic > Freshwater > Lake > Lake biofilm | place: USA...
TTGGCAATGTAGCTGTGAATTAATCTGCTAGCCTTTGCCGTTGTGGAATTTATTGTAACGCTTTCAATGTCAAGTGCTGAAGGGTCGGGTGAAAAACTTAAAAGCTCGTAATTTGCAATAGCCGAATCTTGACTGGTGAGATAATAAACACTACCATTGCTTGCACCAATTGGGCGTGTGTCAATTTGACTTTGAAGATTATTAATTAAACCAAGTGATTTGTTATTGATAACTGCTTGTGTATCATTGTCTTGTGGAGTTGCCAAAACTGGCGTTATTGTTGTTTGCTTTATCTTTGAAGTCTCAATATCCGCATTTATTGCAATTTTTGAATTTGTAAGCGACGAATCTTTGACATCGGAAGAAATCTGATTTGTTGCGTCATTGTATGTCAAGTCAATTGTGGCAGTGTCTAATAATGCATCACCGATTGCATCTTGTGCTGATTCCGTAAAGTCGGAAATAGTTGATGCTAGCTGTGTTCCTGTGTGATTTTCACGGTTTCTATCAAAAATGCTATTTGATTCAAGCAAATTATTTACTTCTTCTCTTGAAATGGCATCAATTGTTCTTTCTCCTGTATTATCCCATAGAAAATCTGTACCAACAATCTTACACTGCCAATATGTATTTGTGCTATTTACAAAACAATAATAATCACTATATTGCTCCGATGGTGGAAAGGTTGCATTTAATATTGTTTCATCGTCAACTATTGATGGAGTTGTGTCTTTTGATTGTAATGCTGTTGAGCTAATAATTCTCCAACCTATATTTGGCTCATCATCAAATTTAATTGTTGAATTTACTGTGTTAGCAGGTATTTGGTCTATTGAATATTGCGTTGAGTTATCAACTATTGCAAACACCCCACTCTTTTTAACACCAGCTTGAATATCTTGATATTTTGGCTCTCCCGGCATTGCAAGTGGATTCCAGAATTGAGTGCTAGTAATAGACTCATAGTTTAATGCATTGTAATACTGAAGACCTGATGGAACTTTTAATGACATTTTACAGTGTATTAGTTTGTATTAGTTGAAAACTCAATTATAATTTTATTAAGAGCACCTAAAGATTGTATATCAATTAAAAAATGCGTTACTTTCCCATTTTCTGGAAGCCAAAAAGTTGTAGCTTTTGGAAAAAATACATCATAATTTGCATTTTGCTCCAATAATTCTATAGAATTTTCGGCTATTAATGGAATATATGTAGAAAGTTTGTGATGTTTTATTTGATAACTATTTATTGCAGTATCATTTGAATGCAAGATATTAATAAAAAATCTACTACTTTTAGCTTGAACTTCAAATGGAATTTCTATTTTACCAGTTTGAGTGATAGTTGCAGTATAAAATGGTCTATCAACACTACTCTCCTTATTTTCCAAATTAACCTCAATATAACTCATTTTATGAAAAAATATTTAATGTAATTAAAAAGTTGTAAAAAATTATTGTCAAGCATTATTTTTTTCTTGACATATAAAAATAATCTAATAAATAAACTTATTTTAATAATTCATTAAAAGTTCATGAAATTTCAAAATATTTCCTACGAAAAAACCGATGTTAATATAATTTTAAAATTGGCAAACGATTTTAAAATAACAATCAAAAATGAAAAAAAAGAAACTGAAATTATTAAGTATGAAAAAAATACAATTATAGGACAAGGTGTTGCAAACATTGAAATTATTCAAACTAAACCAAATAATGAAATTTTAAGTTATTTTTTCTTTAAGTCATTTCAAATGGATTCTAAAATAAATACTCAACATATTTTTTATGATAAAAATATTTTAAATGATGAAAAAATTGGTATCTATCCTGAAAGATTAACATCGTTAAATCTTGCTTATGAAATTGATGGAAAAATAATTGATATTACAAGTGAAAAAAGAGATAAAATTTTAGCAAATAATGATGGTATTGAAAAAATTAAAAAATATTTGAAAAATAAATTATCAAATACGTTAGAAATAAAAAAAGATGTTGACAAATCAAAAAAACCAAAAGACATAACAATTGAAACTATATAATATATATATATGACTACAGGATTTATTAGAAACAATAATCAAGTTCAAATTTTAAGAACTGCAAGGGAAGTTTTAGGAGATACAGTTTTAATTGCACCAGCAAGCATTACCGCACCACGTGACACAGGTAAATATGGAAAACTTATAGAAATTATTAATACAATTGATGATTTAATTGTGAACGAAGTTGAATCTATTATAGATAAGGGAAATTTATTAATTGAAGCCGTTAAAAGATATAGAAAAATAAATAAATATGGTAAATTGTTTATAATTCCATTACAAGATGATGTAGATGGAGTAAAAGCTACGGCAACAATTACATTTAGCGGTGCTGCGTCTGCAAATGCAACAGTATCATTTATGGGGCAAATAGGTCATGAATATAAGATTAATGCAATATCTGGTGAAACATACGATCAAATTGCAAACAAAGTTTTGTCGCAAATTAATTCCAATCCATACGAATTATTTAGTGCATCTTACACCTCGCCAGTTTTAACATTAACAGCAAAAAATGCAGGTGCTCATTCAAATGGTCAATGCTTATCTTTGTCAAAATTTATTGTTCCTGGTATAGAAATAAACAATACTGCTTTTTCTGGTGGTGTATTTGACACAAACATTACATCAATTCTTGACCAAACAAAAAATATGCGTGTAAATTTTGTTGTTCCAAATTTTGCTTGGGAGGCATGTAATACGCAATTATCCGAAAAAAGAACAAGAGAATTTACAAACGATAAATTATCAGGATACTTTGTGGCAGATATTGTAAAACCAATTGCCGATGTCGCATCGCTTACTATGTCAGTTCCAGAAAGATTTGGTGCATTTGTGTTAAGCGTTGTAAGAAATATTGATAATACTGATGGAAATTATTTTGATGTAAGTAATTTACATTCATACCTTACAGCTGTAGATGTGTACGCAGCTGCAAGCTTACAAACATTCCCAGATGCAATTTTAACTAGACCTTCAAGTCCAAGTTATCAACCAAATGTTGGTGGTCCAAATCAATATTTTAGAAACTTTAACGGAACAGTTCTTCCAATGACTCCAATATCTCCATTTTATAAAAGCACACTTTTAACAGGTGGCGAGCAAAAACTAGTGGAATCAAAGGGTTTATCATTTTTAAATGTAGATGAATTAAATCAAAATATTATTACATCGCAATTATTTACAGGAGACTTAACATACCCAAATAGTGCTGGACGAACTTTAAACCAACTTTTGGTTAGAGATTTTTATGTAAAAATAATTAATGACACTATACAAGAAAAATTTTCAGATAAACAAATTGGTGCACAAGGTGCAGAAGATGGAAGATTAATGAGTAAAAATTCTTTTAAAAGTGAATTAATGCGTAAATTTGAAGAAGTATCACAATTATTCCCAGCATTAATTGTCAACGCAAATCTTCAAACAATTAACGATTGTATTAATAAATGTGTTTTAGAAATTCTTAATGATGGTCTTATTTATTACGAAATTAAACTTCCAATTGGGCAACACCCTGAAGAATTTCAAGGTAAAACTACTATTGCAACATATTCACAATTATAATTTAATATATTAATGTATGGCACTTTTACAAAAAGAAACTTTAAAATTAATCATCACAAGAGAAGACACTGGACAATCTTACAGTATGGCAATAAAAGATAATACTACAGTATTTACTCCTGGAGCATACAATAGAACTTCAATAACATATTCTAAAGATAATAATACAAATACAGAAGACCATCTTATATCACGTGAAGTTGGTTCACTTACTTTTCAAGCAATGGAAACTGATGACCCTAGCGAACCAGCACATCTTGAATGGAATCAGATATTAAACTCTCTTACTGTAAGATTTAAAGCAGAAGTTGTTGACAATCCTACAGCAAAAATTAAATCATATGACATTAAAAATTGTACAATGGAAATTGGTGCAAATGAGAATGGTTCATATCAAGTGACATTAAGGGGTAATATTACAAATATTGTAAAATAAAATATATTTATGCAATTTGAACATGAACATGGTGCAGAAATCTTAATGACGCATGAAATTGAAAATGAAATGACAGGATTTGCCAAAAATCTTGTGTCTGAAATAAGATTGCATGAGGACGAAAAAGACGCAGTAGATTATGTTGTTAATAATTTTGATACATTAGCTGATAATTTTAAAACAATACAAAATGTAAGTAAGGGCGTTATCAACAGACTGTGGGAAACTGCTGGAACACATATATATCAAGAAAATGTAGTAAAATATTTAGTAGATATTTCACAAAATATAAATCATTACATCAAAGAAAAAGGTGATAAAACTGAAAAAAGTATTATTGCCGAACTTTCAAGAGCTAACGCCTTACGTATTACATTGCCAGAACCATATTATGTTAGTGAAGACGGCAATACAAAACATACAGATATTTGGTTTATTGAGCCAAATGGTGCAACGTTAATGAAACACAGTGAATTATTTACAATACTATCAAATTCTAACATTCAAACATTTAATGCAAATGAATACTTAAAGCATCAAGAAGCAATTATGACTTTTTTAGTAGATTCTCATCTTATTAAATTGCAAGATGGTTTGCCATTTACGCGAACTACATTATGCGAGGTAAAAGCACATACTTTAATGTTTTTTTTTGTTATTTTTTCAATATTTTGCAAAGATGGGGACTTCTTGAAGTACAAGGAGTTACACGTGGCGAAATAAATGAAAAACTCAATTATTCACAATTCCTTGATTATTTTGATAAAATAAAACAAGCATACGATGAATGTAAAATTACGAAACATTCATTAGATATGGTCTTAAAAAAATTTGATGATTTTAAACTTGTGTCAAATTTCTCAATCGTTGATAAATTATTAAAAGAATACTATTTGATGATACACACAAATATAATAAAAATAACAATAACTGAATGGAAAGAATGTCCAATTACGGAGTTAATTCAACATTACAATTATTACAAATATATGTCAAAATTAAAAAATGATAATTAATAATTAAATATGACTATAGAACCAAATAAATTATTTTTAGAATACTTACAAAGAGTTTTGCCTTTATTTACTGACAAATTTAGCGATAAAATATCTATTTTTGGGTGTGGAATTAATCTTGATGGAAGTTTTTATATAGATGTTAATCCAAACATAAAAGAAAGGGTTGGAAATAATATTAATATTACCAAACTGCTATTTGCATACAATTATAATGAATATAAAGTGTTACCAAAAGCTGGTGGAGTGTTTGAATTGCAAATAACAAAAAATACAATAGACAAGCAAATAATAAAAGATAATTTTTTTTTCATAAACCAGCCAAATAACTTTATTAATCAAGGGTATTATTCCGTTTCAAATGTAATACACGATACATTAAACAATAAAACAATGATTTACATTAATTTAGGGCAAAATATCAAATATTTTGATATAAAAAATTCTTTAACATTACCAAGCATTGAATTATATACAGATTATGGAAATACATTTTATGGATACAATGGATTGAAGGAAATTAAAAAAATAGAAGATGTCACAATATCAAATGTAAATTATAAAAGAATTACACTAACAAAAGATGATGGATTTAATTTTGTTATTAATCCTGTAGATTTTGTATGTTTATATGCAAATTTACACTGCAATTTGGCAAGAATAGTTCATGCAATACCAAATGAATTTCAAGAATATCGCTTATCGGAATATATTCAATCAAAAGAAAATGTGCTTCTAGTAAATATTGCAAATGCAAGAACTGATGATGGGTCTTTTGACTATTACACAAATAAATCAAAACAAGTATATATACCAATGAGATACACTTTAGAAATGTATATCTATCTATACCGAAATCTATACAATGATAATGAAATCCAAGTCGCAAGCATTTATGACAATATATCAGATGTTATGCACGAAGTTTGTACGAAAATTATTACAGTATGTGCCTTATACAAAGAGACATTGGCACAAAAAATTAATAATAAATCTATAGGTGGTATACAAAATATGTCTTCAATGGTCACACCAAATATTAGACACATTGGCAATATTAGAGGAAATATGGAAACATATTTAATAACAATGGACGTTGAAGGAAGTATATTTGCCTTTGATTCTAATATCCTTAAAGAGCAAAGCATGATTAAACAAATTCAAGGAAATATAATTTTTGATACTTTTAAAAATTTATGAAAATATCATCTAAGCTTATAAAAAATATTGACGCAAATGCTATTATTGCAAAAGCAAAAGAAAGCACACATATACTTGCACGTTATAGTGCATATATAGCTAGCAACCATATCAAAGAATCAATATGGCGTGATAAAGATACACAAACGGGAAATTTACGTAAAAGGTTATATAACGTTGGAGGTTCAAAAGCAGAGCCTAATCAAACAATAGTAGGTTCAACACAAGAAGAATGGCCTAATATTGAAAAAGCAACACTTGTGAATGGTATATCATCAATTGGAAGTAAAACTGTAAATGGAAAGGCAAGCATTATTTCAAACGCAATAAATACAAATGGCGAAAATTACGCAGAATATATTGATAAAAGAAATAAATACTTAAACCGTGGTGTTCTTGAAAAAAGGTTGACAATTATAAATTCAGTGGAAAAATTACATTATCTAAAAAAATTAAAATAATATATGTTTTTTTGTAACGATACAAAATGTAAAAATATATCTAGCAAATCAAAAACATCTATGTGGCTAAAAGCATTTTGTGAAATATATACAGAAGAAGTTGAAACACAAAACACAAAAAATGGTCCAAAAGCAGAAGTAAAAACTACTATTTTGTATAAAGGTAAATTTGGCATTTATTCAAGAGATTATTCCGTTGAAAATGGTGCATTTTTTGGAAAAACAGAAATTAAAGTTGATGTTAATCCATGTCAACCGCTAACATCAAAAATTAATCTTTCACAAGATTTATCAAAATTGTATATTAAAATACAAAACTTGCATACCCCAAGCTATTTTGACCATATACAGGTAAAACGCTATGACCCAAATCAGTATAGAGGAAGCATTATATTAATAGGTAATTTAAGATACGCAAAATGAATATTGGAAATGCAGAGTTAGGTTTATATCTTAATGCCGACCAAGTATATGCAGAAATTGCAAAAGTAGAAACTGCAATTTTAAATTCTCACAATAGAATACACAAAAATCTACAAAAGCATTATCAAAACTTATCTTCTTATGGTATTGGTGCAATAAATGGGCAACCAAGTGTTAATACACAACCAAGCTTTATTGAAACAACAAAGCATAAGAATTTAATTCAAAAACAAAATGATGTTTTACTAGAACATATTAAAGCACAAAAACTTGCTACAAAATCATTAAGCGACTTTCAAAGTAAAATTGATAAAATTAATTCCTCATTAATTGGAAAACCAGTAAAAGCATTGCAAAATGCAAACGCTACAATTGCCGCAACTCCTATATTTGCAGATACAAAAGCGGCAATAAAAGAACAAACATTACAAAATCTAATAGCAAAAAAAGAAAAAGATGAAAAAATATTACAAAATCTCGAAACAAAAAACGCAATAGCTGAACAAAAATTACGAAATTTCAAAATAGACAATGAAAGAAAAAAAATTGCTTTATTACGTTCACAACAAATTAAAGACGGCTCAAGTATAACGCCATTAAGTTTTGGAGGAATATATGCTACTATGCTAGGAGCGTATGCTGTAACAACTCCAATTCGGCAACAAATGAGTTTTGAAAGAGAGGCAGCAATTGCAGTAAAAAACATAGATTATCAAAAAATTCAAGCATTTGGCGGAATACAATCAGCTATACAACAAATTATATTTGACGCTTATAAAGACCCAAAAAATAATGTAAATATTTTTGGACTATCCCCAGAAAAATACGCATCAAATGTTGGGATTATGGTGCAAGCAGGTGTTGAACCAACGCTTGATAGAAAAATTGGAAAAGATGGTAAAATTAATGTCACAGTCAATAAACAATCTTTAAAAAACTTACAAGAAATGGCAGGATTAATACCATTTGTAACGCAAGTATTGGAGGTTAATGAAGATACAGCTAGTGAATTTATATCTAAAGCTAAAAATATTTTTAGTTTTGATTATAAAAATTGGAAAACAACAAATCCAAATATCAATGACTCGGAATTTGTAAAATTAATAATTGCATACATTGGAGATTTAGCAAGAAAAAATCCAGTTAAAGCTGAAGATATATTTCGTGCGTTAAGGGGTGTTGGTGCTGGTGGTAGCATGGCACAACTTCCATTGTCATTCTCTACACCACTAGCTACTATGTTTTTATCACAAGGTTACAATCCTAGCACAGTTGGAACTATTATCAGTAAAACTGTTGCTGGCTCATATTCTCATTTAACTGACCCTAAAAAAGGGATTGCACACATTGCTGATAAAATAAGAATGGCAGAAATATATAATTCAAAAGAAGGTGATAAAAAAGATTTTTATGGTCTTAGGGGCGATGCTGGTGTCCTTTATTACGCTTTAAGCAAAGTAAAAGAAGGACTTGATAATGGAAGTATTGATAAAGCACAAGCAAATAAATTAATTGATTACATAAATAAAGGTAGATTAGGTTTTCAAAGGTCTGCAGCAACTGGAACATTGTGGAAGTCGCTTGATACACTTGACAAAGATATGCTGATAATGCAAGCACAAAATCTTGGTTTACAAACTTATGGCAAGGAAATTCCTCAAATAAAAAAAATGCTTGAACAAAGTGAATCTGAAAAAAAAATTGCCGCATACACAACTGGAAATTTATGGGAAAGAGCTAAAATGGTCGGTAGCCTTTCAAGTATTGCAGTTGGCAAAGCAATGGCACCAAGCACAAATAAATTTTTAGATAATATAAGTAAATTTGTAACTGGATACTCGCTAGATAATTCTTTTAAAAAGTTGGATGGAAAAGAAGGTGAAGAAAAATGGGGCGGTTTGATGGGTGCCTTGACAAGTGAAGCTGGTAAAACTTTAATACCGATTATAATGAACGTTGTTCTTGGGTTGGTTGGGTTGCAAGTATTATCAATGGTAAAAAATTTTGCAGGAAGGTATCCGCTAATAGCCAAAACAGCACTTGGAAGATTTGGCAAGATACCTGGTGCAAACAAAATTGGTATAGGTGCTTCTATTTTATACGATAGAATTGACCCAACAAGCTATTATAATCTTCGCAAAGCACGCAAATCTGGACTTGATAAAGACGATATTATAATGAAAAATAACAAAATTGCAGGTGGTTCTGGTGCATTGTTAGGACTTGGTCTAATGTATGGAAATGATATAATTGCAAATTCTGATAAGTTTACAAACGCAACTAAAAATGTTTTTGGATTGTTTGGCAGTATATTACCGAATGAGGCAAAAGCAGGTATTAAAGCTATGCTAGACCCAACAGATATGAAAAATTTAGTTGGATTTCATCTTTTAACGAGTGGAAATAAAGCATTACAAACAGCAGCCGCAATTCATTTTGCAAACCAATATTTTGCAGGTTCTGGCAAGGCTAAATATGGGAATGATTACGAAGAGCCTGCATGGAAAGTTGTTTTAAGGGCAGCCGCAATAGGAGTAATAATGTCTGGGGTAAGAAATCCATATATATTTGGTTCAGCTGTTACATATCTTGGTATTGATTTTGGGAGTAATATAGCGACAGGGCAAATTGGAAGGCTTCCAATGTTTTCAGACCCTAATTATTATAAAACGTTTGACGCTGCTAAAAACGAAGCTGCGTTAGAAAAATTTAAAAAAACTGGCAATACAAATCTTACACCGCAAGAAATGGAAGATGTAAAATTACAATATGAAAAATCAAAAGAAAGCAATATTGAAAATCAGATAAAAAAATATTTTCCTTTAATTGATAAATTCAAAGCAAATACAACAAATGTAATAAATATCAATATAGACAAAGATGGCAAAGCAACAGTAGATGATGAAGGAAAAAATAACACACAAGTGAAAACAAACGCAAATCAAGCAAATTTTATGCCAAAAAATATATTTTCTTTCATATAAAATGCAAAATATTTTTCAAAATACAGTTCAAAATATTAAAAATAGAGCAGGAAGGGGTGAAATTAAAGAAAATTTTTTATTAGGAACTGGTGCAATATTAGTGCCAAAACAAATTGAAATACCAGCATTTAATATTAATATAGACACAAATAATACTCAAACGAATAAAACATTTAATGCTCCAAAATTTGCAAAAGAGTTCACAAATAATACGCAAAGCAGATGGATTAATTTGGCATTTATAATTGATAAATATCAATATTCACAAGCATTAAATAATCAGTTTATTGAGCCAATTGGTAGCAATGTAAGAGGGGTTTTTAAACATACATCATCTATGAGGGACTTTGGTGAGATAAGTATTTATCTATCAAAGACAACCATTGCAAACAAAGTAGATGATATAGAAAGCTTAGATAGAGAAATAAATTTTATCAAAAACATTCTTTCGCAAGAAAAAGTTAGAATAAATCATCCAAGACTTGGATATATTAATGGTGCAGTATCAGGCAGTATTAAAGTTGATTCATCAATTGTGCGTGCATGTATAATAACTTTTGATTTTAAAGAAATACAAGCAGATTTAGACGATGAATTACCAAAAAAATCATCAACATCAAAAAAAGTAAGCTTTTTTAGCAAAATAAAAAATGTTATCGCAACCGCAAGAGATTATGCTTTTGCTTCTGTAGCTGAATTTAATAATGTTGTTAGTAAGCTTGATAAGTTATCTGGAACTTTAAATAAAAGTGCACAAACAATTAATGCTCTTCAAGATAACATTATAGCAAGTTTAGAACCATTTAATAGATTATCACATTCTATTAATGTTTTTGCAAATTCTATAAGAAAACTTATAACTTTTCCAGATAGACTGGCTGCAAAATTAGAAGAAATTGGTAAAAATTTTTCAAATATCAATTTAAGTCTAAAACCTGTTAAAAAAAATTCTATTGAGGATATAAAAAAAAATAACACTAACAAAACAATTGTAAAAACCTTATTAACGCCAACCAATTTTATAAAAGATAATAGCGATTTGCTTTCTTCAAAGGATGAAATTTCGAAATCATCATATGAAACTTTGGCAATAGCACAACAATCATACATTACAGGGCTGGCAATATTTGTTAGCGAAGATATTAACTTCAATACAGTTCAAGAAATTGATGATATTATTAAAACAGTTAGCAATGTAGCATTGCCTCTTACACAATTTCAATTATATTTAGGTACTGATATTTATGGTAATAATATTTACCATAACATTCAATATATAACAAATGAAATTATTGATTTAACATCAGAATTTACAACAATATATAATGATTTCTTAAAAAGATTGAATGAATTAAGAAATGAATTACAAAAAACAAGAAGCACAATTATCAAGCAACCAATCACTATGGTTAATTTAGTGAGACTTTTATACTTTGGAGAATATAATCCGCAAAATATAGACGAAGAACGGGAATTGATTAATAAATTATGTTTTCTTAACAATATTGATAATTTCCATTTTATATCTGGTAAAATTTTTTATTGAATATGGCAGAAATTACAGTTTTACTTAATAATGAATTTCCAATACAAATTACAAGCTTTAAATCGTCATCAACTAGAGAAAAATTTGTTAGCACAGTTGATTTAGATATAGCGTTTGCAAACGAATTGACATCACAAGATGATATATACAATACAGCACTTATGTTAAATGACCAGCATAGCGTTGTATGTATTTATATTGATGGAGTGCGTTATTTTACTGGATTTGTAGAAAGTGCAAATGATTCTGAGGCATTATCTCAATATTCAACATCAGTGACTTTAAAAAGCAAAACAATTGATATTATGCAAAGCACATATATACCAATAAATTTTGATAGGATAAATGGTGGAGCAAATTTTTTGACAAATGGCAGTATAAATTTTTTAAACATACTAAAAATTACATTACAAAAACTAGGCTGGATTGTTGTTGACCCAGAAGGAAGTGATGCAAATAGAAGATTTGCAGAATATAATGTTATTTCCATTGTAGACAAAACTTTAGGAAAGGAAAAACCTATAATATTAGACAATAAAAAAAAAGGCTCTACAACTGAAAGATTATACCTAGATGGAACTCGTTCACTAACAAAAATTAAATCATTAAAACCATCAAAAACTGAAAGTGCTGGAGCTTTTTTAATGAGGTTAGCAAATGAATTGGGGTTAATACTTACAACAAATCAAGATGGGGATATTGTAATAGAGGAGGCGTTAGCCGCTCAAGAACCGCCATTATGGCAAAATTTTACAAAAAGAATTGAAGGTAATACGGAATATAATAATATTATTTCAATTGGAATAAATAGAGATAGATCTCAAATTTATCATAAATATTATAGAATAGTATACGATGCTGATGAGCAAAATACACCGCAAGAAAATTCAAATAAACAAAATAATTTTAGAGCGTCAATAGATGATAACGCAAGAAAAACGCGACATTTTTCTTATAACGCAAGCGAAACAGTTAATGTGCAAAAACAAATAACTTCCCAAGAAATGATGGCAAAAACTATGGTTGCAAGGTCTCATCAATTATCAGTTGTCCCAATATCATATCGTTATACTACAATTCATGATTTACAGCCAAAGCCACAAGAGCGAAAAATAATTGAAGCTGGAGATATGGTGTATGTTTACATAGAAAGTTTGTTATCAAATGAAATAATTGATGAGTTGATGTATATTTCCGATGTATCAATTAGTTATGTAAAAAATAATCTTAATATGACAGTTAAACTGGTATCACCAGAATATTATAGCAATCCGTCAGTTAGACCGCGTAAACAAATTATTAAACAAAGAAAATTATCAGCAATATAATATGGACTTTTTTGGAACAATTAAAGCAATAAATATCACAGCAAACAGCAATAATATTCAAACATATTCTTGTGATGTTGAAAGTTTAACAAGTGGTGAATTTTACAATAATTGCATAATGCACTTTCATTGTGGTATCCAAAGTTATCCATTTATTGGACAACGAGTTCAAGTTTTTATAATTAGCAATAATAATTACATTTGCATAGCAACAAGTGCACAAGTTTACAATGGATTAGACATTAAAGATGTTGCATTTGGTAGGTTGACAGATGATATTACAATAAAATTTACAAAAGATGATATTATCATTGGATTACAAGAAACAACAAAAAATGTTATTATTAAAGCTTCAACAGCAATAACGCTTGATGCAGATGTTATATGTTCTGGAAAAATAACAGTAACAAATGATATTGTGTGTTCTGGAAACATAACAGGGCAAAATATTGAAGGAATAAATGATGTTATTAGTGGTGGTATTAGCGGAAAAAATCATAAACATACATCATCAACACCAAACAGACCAACAAGTCCACCAATTCCTTAAAAAACACTTGACAAAAGTAAAAATATTTATTATTTAATTATACAATTTATTTGTAAAAATGGAAGACTTTGTCAATAATATAGAAATATTACAATATAAAGCGCCAAGAGATTTACCTGATGCAAATTCACGGTATATTAATAGTGCTGAAGAAACAAATGTTTGTGTAACGCAACAAATACGAAATGCGATGACATTATGTGGCGTTTCATTGCCAAATGAAATTATGCGTAGCAATTCTATTGACCCACTTTTTTTATCAAAAACAATACAACATTATGCTTCATTTGCTCAAACTTATATTTTAGACGCATCAAGCACTGCAAATAATATAATTATTACCCCATCAGTAAATAATGTGCAACTTCAAACTGTATTACTTGAAAACAATGGGTCAGAAATAGTTGTAACTACAAATAATATTGATGGATTAGTTGACGCACAAGTTTTTGACGAATTGCCAAATGGAGCAATATTTCAATTTATACCATTATTATCAAATACATCTTCAAATGTTAATTTAACTGTTAGAATTAAAAGGCTAAAATGGGATATTTCTACATTGTCACAAATTATTGAAACAAAAAATTTTTTATATCCAATTAAAGATATTGATGGAACAACAAATATATCTGCAAATGATATAATAGGCAACAAATTAATAATAGTGCATTTTGATAAAAATAATAATGCATTCAAATTGGTAAATAAAACTATTATTGCAAGTCAAACAGTTGCTGGTGTTATAAAAACATCAACAACAGCCCTTGTAAATGCGGGAATTGATGATACTACAGCATTAACACCATTGCAATTAAAAACAAAAATGGAAGCTGTTAGAAAAAGCGTTGTTTTTCATAACACAAGAG